>Ga0307512_10002026_pt1 | contig 26815 bp, 22 predicted proteins | sample 14_EM_MG_FD_200267 | JGI IMG/M metagenome (GOLD analysis project Ga0307512, IMG submission 200267) | Populus trichocarpa ectomycorrhiza microbial communities from riparian zone in the Pacific Northwest, United States - 14_EM | ecosystem: Host-associated > Plants > Roots > Unclassified | place... | reverse complement strand
CAGGAAGGAGAGGCCCGCGCCGGCCGCCGCCACGAAGTGGCCGATCGTGCCCGCCTGTCCGGAGAGGTTCATGACGTACGCGAGTGCCAGCACGGACGTCACGGTCAGGATCGCGAACCTCAACTCGTGCACGGTCGCGACCCACTCCTTGACCGCCACGCGCGCGTGCACGCCGAGCACGACCGCCGTGCACACCCCGGCGAGCAGCACGAGCGTGCCGCCGGTCGACACGATCGGCCAGGTGAAGACATTGCCGCCGACCGGCTTCCCGTCCGGCCCCGCGACATCCAGGAACGGCCAGTCGTATGTCTGGGTCGTCTCGGCCAACCAGTCCTTGACCGCCGGGATCTGCGCGACGGAGAAGATCACGACGATCAGTGCGTACGGGGCGTACGCGCGCACGACTTCGCGCGGCGGGTCCTCCTCGTCCAACTCCTCGCTGCGCGTGCCGGTCAGCACGGACGCGCGTACGGACTCGGTGGCGGGCACGCGCGCGTGCGGTACGGCGACCAGGGCGCCCGCGCCCGCCAAGGAGGCGCCGATGTCGGCGAGTTGCGCGGAGACGTAGTTGGAGGCGGCGAACTGGGCGACGGCAAAGGCGACTCCGCACACCAGGGCGGGCACCCAGGTCTCGCGCAGGCCGCGCCGGCCGTCCACCAGCCAGACCAGGACGAGCGGCACCACCAGTGCCAGCAGCGGAGTTTGACGCCCCACGACGGAAGCCACGGAGTCCAGCGGCAGTCCCGTCACCTGAGCGAGCGTCACGACCGGCGTGCCCATCGCCCCGAAGGCGACCGGCGCGGTGTTGGCGACGAGCGCGACGACCGCGGCGCGTACCGGGTCGAAGCCGAGGGCGACGAGCATCACCGAGCAGATCGCGACCGGCGCGCCGAATCCGGCGAGGGCTTCGAGGAGCGCACCGAAGCAGAACGCGACCACGAGCGCCTGGATGCGCGGGTCGTCGGACAGCCGCCCGAAGGAGCGGCGCAGGATGTCGAAGTGCCGGGTGCGGACGGTCATCCGGTACACCCACAGGGCGTTGACGACGATCCACAGGATGGGGAAGAGGCCGAAGACGGCTCCCTGGGCGGCGCTGGAGAGCGTCTGGTCGAGCGGCATGCCGTAGACGAGCCAGGCGACCAGAGCGGCGGCCAGAAGCCCCGTCAGGCCCGCGAGGTGCGCTTTCATGCGCACCCCGCCGAGCAGGACGAGAACGATCAGCAGGGGCAGGGCCGCGACGAGGGCGGACAGGCCGAGCGAGTCGGCGACGGGTTCCAGTTCCTGGACGTACACGGGCGCCTCCCCGGATTCCGGCATGCGGAAAGCGATTTCCCGCCGGTTACGGAATGGTCGTGTCCGCGACAAGGGCACGTCAATGGGCGTGCATCACTGGGTGGAACGGGCAGGCCGGTGCGCTCAGTTGTCCGGAGACCGCAGCACCCTCAGATGCCCGCGCCGCGCGACCTCCATCGGATCCGCCGTGCGCGCCCCGCCACCGCCTGCGCCGGCCGCCCGCTCCTGGGGGCGGGCCGCCTCGCGCACCGCGTTGGCCAGCGCTTCCAGGTCGTCACCGCTGGGGCGGGCCGGCGCGGAGCCGTCGAGGAGCCGGACTACCTCCCAGCCGCGGGGGGCGGTGAGGCGCTCGGAGTGCTCGGCGCACAGGTCGTAGCAGTGGGGTTCGGCGTAGGTGGCGAGCGGGCCGAGGACCGCGGTCGAGTCGGCGTAGACGTACGTCAGCGTCGCGACGGCGGGGCGGCCGCAAGCGGTTCGCGAACAGCGACGTACAGGGCTCACGACGTTGGACGGTACCGCACTCTTGAGCGGGCCGCGACGACTCTCCCTCGGGTCACTCCACCGTGTCGTGTTGTGAAACGCCCCACACACCTCTCTCGTCACACCCGGCTGACCTGCATGGACGCCTGTTCACAGTACGTCGGACGACCCCGCATCCGATCAACACTCCGTACAAACACAGTCAATTGCCTCGAGATCGCCGGTCTCGGAGAGATATGGAAACGAGCCCAACCTTGGCTGGAATGGTCATCCTGCGACATGCCGTCCAGGGGGGTCCGAGGCCGTCCGGCAAGCCGCGTGGGGAACGGCGCGGGGTCCCGGCGAGGACTACGCTTCACCAGTGATGGACAACCCCGTACCGCCCCGTGCCGCCGCCCCCGGGCCCCGCCGTCGTGATCGCCACGGCAGGGGCATGCGCGGCCCGATCGCGCCGCCCCAGGTGCCGCTCTCCGCAAGCCGTGCCGAGGCGTTCGCGGATCTGGTGCAGGACTCCGTGGAGCGGCTGGAGCGGCGCTGGCCGCAGCTCGCCGACATCGATTTCCTCGTCATCGAGGTGCCGCGTCTGGACGGCTCCGGTCAGGCCTGGAACGACGAGGCGGTTCCGCTGGGCGGCACGATTCCCTCCGAGGAGGGACGGCCGGCTCGGGTGATCGTCTACCGGCGGCCGGTCGAGATTCGCACGAAGGGGCGGGACGAGCGGGCGGCGTTGGTGCACGAGGTTGTTGTCGAGCAGGTGGCCGAGTTGTTGGGGCTGACGCCGGAGACGGTGGATCCGCGATACGGCGAGGACTGAGCCGAGGTTCACCGGCACCCGGCGCCGCTGTGGCCCTGGCCTGGGGGCTGCCGCTCCCAGGCCCCCGCTTCGGCCTGAACGGCCTCGTCCTCAGACTCCCCCGGAGGGGGTACCCCCAGACGGCCTGAGAGTGCCTGACCAGCGGCGAGAAGTGCCGCCCTCAGCCGATGAGGATGAGTACGTTGCCGTTACTTCTGCAGCACCGAAAGATCCTCGTCCGCCTCCGGTACCGCCACCATCCCCCGGTCGTCGGGCAGCGTCTGGACCGTGAAGCCCGGGACGCCGTCCTCCGTGGCCGCCAGCGTCCGGGCCGCGTAGACCGGGCCGCCCGAGACGGTCTCGACCGTCAGCGCGTACGTGCCCTTCAGACCGCTCGGGACCGGGGCCTCGACCTCCTGGGTGGTGCCGGCCTTGATGGTGTACGTCTTCGAGGCCGCCGTACCGCCGTCGCTGCCCGCCGACGCGGTGACCTTCACGGTGGCGGTGCGGGCCGGTGCGGTGATCGACAGGGCGGAGTCCTTGACGCTGTTGTCGGCGGCCGTCGCGCGCGTGCCCACCGGGCTCGTGGCCGGGATGAACGCCGTCTCCTGCTTGTCGCCCTTGCCCCGCACGACCCGCAGAGCGGCGACGACCGGCACGGACGTGTCGGTGGGCGTGAGGACCAGGGAACCCGCCTCGCCGCGTGTGACGTCGCCGAGGTCGACGGCGGTGGTCATGCCCGCCTTCACGTGCAGCGTCTCGTTCCCGGCGGGCGTGATCCGCCCGGACGGGGAGGCGAGCCGCAGCTTCACGTCGGCGTCCGCGTCTCCGGGGGTGAAGGCGATCAGGCGCACGGACGTGGCGTCCTTCGGGATGCCGGGCAGGACGAGGCTGCCCGCCGGGTCCGTGGACGCGGCCAGCCAGTCGCCGCCGAGCTTGTCGTCGAGGGCCTGCACGGAGGCGCCCACGCGCCCACTGCGGACGTTCACGTGCACGGTGAGGTTGGGCTGCTTCTCGTCGGTGAGCGTGGACAGCAGGACCGGGTCGCTGGAGTGCGGTGCGACCGTGATGCCCTCCCCCACCGTGGACTTGAGGGCGCCGTCCTTGCCGTAGAGCTCGATGTCGACGACGGCGGCGGAGTCGTCGGGGTTGGTCAGGTGGACGTAGTCGGTGCGGGAGGCATCCGTGCTGGCGCCCGGGAACCAGAACTCCGTGTCCGGAGCGGTGCAGTTGACGCCCTGCATCCCGCGGCCGGCGCCCGCGGCGACCTCGGTGGTCTCCTGCACCGTCCAGCCGGGCGCGAACCTGCCCTCGGCGGTGCCGATGAACGCGGGTGTGTCGGAACCGGAAGCGTCGCCCGTGACGGGCTTGCCGGGCTCCTTGGGCGTGAGGGCCGGCTTGGCGGCCGTGCCGGCCTTCTTCTTGCCGCTCTTCTTGCCGTCCGTCTTGCTCTTGCCGTCCGTCTTGCCGCTGTCGCCCGTCCCGTCGGCCGACTGCTCCGTCGCGGACCGGAGTTCGCCCTTGCCCTCGCTCTCCGTGCCCTTGGTGACGGGCGTGAACGACGTGTACGACGTCTCGGCGAGGTCGGAGGTGCTGGGCTCCGGGCACAGCAGGCTGGTGCGCTCCACGGGCAGTTCGGCCGCCGCCTTTGCGGTGTCCGCGCCGGAGGCGCCCGGCGCGGTGAGCGAGGCGACTCCCGTGATGGCGGCGAGCGCGGCAGTGCCGGCGATCAGGGACAGGGTGGTGCGGTTCACTGCTGACTCCCGTCGGGGCGCTCAGGGTCGTGCGGGTGCGGCTGCGGCTGCTGCTGCTGCGTCGGGTCGTACGCCGGGTCGTAACCCTGCTGGTACGACTGGTCGTACGCGGTCTGGTCGTACGACCCCTGGGACGAGCCGCCGTACGCGTACGGGTCGTACTGGCCGCCCTGGTACGGGTCCGCCTGGTACGTCTGGTCGTACGTGCCCGCCGGGTACTGCTGGGCGCCCTGGTACTGCTCACCGCCGTAGCTGCCGTATTCGGCATCCTGGTAACTCGCCGCGTCCCACTCGCCGTAGGACTGTTGCTGCGGGACCGCCACCGGTGTCTCCTCCGGAGGAGGAGACGGCAACTCCTCGCTCCGGCCGGCCTCTTCGGCCTCCGCCTGGGCGCGCAGGCGGCGGGCGCGGCGGCCCTCGCCGGCGACGGCCTGGGCGGGGACGGCCGGCTCCTCGGGAAGGTCGTCGTCGATGTCGCGGCGCCTGCCGGGCAAGGCCAGGACGACGAGGACGACGGCGAGGAAGCCCTGGGCCCACAGCCACGCGGTGTGCGTGATCGGGTCGTCGTACGTGACGTCCAACTGGCCGCCGGAGGCGGGGAGTTGGAAGCCCTGGGCCCAGCCGTCGACCGTGGTGCGGGTGAGCGGCCTGCCGTCCAGGGTGGCCGTCCAGCCCTCGGCGGCGGTGTCGGCGAGGCGCAGGACGCGGCCGTCCGAACCGGCCGGGACCGTGGTGTGGATGTCGACGGGTCCGGCAGCGACGGGCTGCTCCGTACCGGAGCCGGAGGCCGGGACGATACTGGCGCGCGCCACCTCCTGGTCGACCCTCCACAGGGCGCTGCCGCCCTGCTGGCTCAGGCGGGAGAGGCCTGGCGTGGCGTCCAGGACGCGGGTGACCTCGCGGGGCGCGCCCTTGTGGATGAGGACATAGCGGACGGCGAACTTGCCGAGCTGGTCGGCCTGGTCGGCGCCGGAACCGGCGACGAGGTTGGCGACGACCTTGTCGAGCCGGCTGTTCTCACCGTCGCCCGCGGCGATCTCACCGTCGCCGAGGCGGGCGCCGGAACCGCGGACCAGGGTGTAGCCGACGCGTGCCGTGGAATCGCTGTCGAGCACGAGCGTGCGTGCCTGGTCACGGGTGCCGCTCTCCTCGGCGACGAACGCGGGCACCTGCACGGGGTCACGCCGCTCGACCGGTCCGTCGGCGCCGCCGATCATCCAGCCTGCGGCGACGAGCAGCGGGCCCGCGAGCGAGGCGAAGGCGATCAGCACGGCCACCGGCTGGCGCCAGCCGAAGCTCTGCTCGGTCACACGCGCGCGTGCACCGTCGGCGCCGAGGACGGCGGCGGTCAGCAGGGCGAGGCCGTAGACGAGGGTCGCCGGGCCCGCCCAGGTCGAGCTGTTGGACAGGACGGCGAAGACGAGCCCCACCAGGGCGACCGCCCAGGCGCTCCAGATTCCGAACTGGCGCTTGGAGCGCATCAGGGCGGCCAGCGCGGCCAGGACGACGCCGATGAGCATCAGCCCGCTGACCGTGCCCGGGCCGCCGGGGCTCGCGCCGAGCAGGTCGAGGGCGGAGGCGGCCGAGGAGCCGTACTCCAGTCCGGCCTCCTTGAAGAAGCCGAACGGGAGCAGCGACAGCGACCAGGGCGCCAGGACCAGCAGGGGTGTGCCGAACTGGGCCAGGAAGCGCAGGCCGCGGGCGGTGAGGTCGCCGCGGCGCACGGCCAGCAGCGCGATGCCGAGGACCAGCGCGATCGGCCACACGATCGGCGTGAACGCCGTGGTGATCGTCAGCAGCAGCGCGTACGCCCAGGTGGCGCGCCAACTGCCGCGTGTCCCCGAGGCGTTCGTGAGGCCGCCGGCCGCGACGCCCGCGCGCGCCATGAGCGGCAGCAGGACGGCCAGCACGGCGGTGCCGATGCGGCCGCCCGCGAGCGCGCCCGTGGCGGCGGGCAGGAAGGCGTAGACGACGGCCGCCCAGGCGCGCAGGAGGCGGGACTCGACGAGCGGGCGGGAGACGAAGTAGGCGGCGACGCCGGCCAGCGGCACCGAGCAGACGAGCAGGAGCGTGACCGCGAGCCCGGTCGAGCCGAACAGCGCGGAGGCCAGCATCGCCACGATCGCGAGATACGGCGGCGCTGACGGGGTGCCGCCGGCGCCCACCGCGTGCCAGGAGTCGAGGTAGCGCGACCACAGCTCGCCGGAGTCGGCCGGGGCGGGCAGCAGGGCGCCGCCCGCGAGCGCGCCGCCGCCGAGCAGTTCGCGGCAGGCGACCAGCGAGACGAACAGCAGTACCAGGAAGAGCATCGGGCCGGGCTTGCGGCCGATGCGCTTGAGACGGGCGAACTGCTCGATCTCCAGGAAGTCGGCGTCATCGCCGCCGGGCCCGGACTCGACCGCGCCGCCGTGCCGTCCGGCGCCGGTGGTCACCTCGGGGTCGGAGCGGCCGACGAGGTTGCCCGCGACCTGTTCGACGGTGGCCCGCACGGTCGCGCCGGGCGGCGGGAACAGGGCACGCAGCTCGCCCTTGTCGATCTGCGGGCTCCCGCGCCGGCGTCGCCCGGCGATGATCCGCTCGGGTCGCAGCAGGGTGCCCAGCAGGCCGCGGATCTCGTCGACGGCCTGTCCGGGGACCTTGCCGACAAGGTAGGCGAGGGTCCGCAGGAGTGTGCCGAGGACGAGGCGCAGCAGCACCCAGGGCAGTGTGGCCGTACGCGTGTTGACCAGGAGGGTGTAGACGGCGCCGGCCTTGTCGACCTTGTGCGGGGAGGCGACGGTGCGGCCCCCGCAGTCGACGGTGCGGCGTTCGCGGGAGGCGGCCTCGGCGTGTCGTACGACCGCCTCGGGGGCGACGAGGACACGGTGGCCGGCGGCGTGGGCGCGCCAGCACAGGTCGACGTCGTCACGCATCAGGGGCAGGCGGCGGTCGAAGCCGCCGAGCTGCTCGAAGACGTCGCGCCGGATCAGCATGCCGGCGGTGGACACGGACAGCACGGTCCGGATGTGGTCGTGCTGGCCCTGGTCCTGTTCACGGCGGTCGAGGCCGGTCCAGCGGCGGCCGGAGTTGGCGATGGAGACGCCGACTTCCAGGAGCTGGCGGCGGTCGTACCAGCCGTGGAGCTTGGGGCCCACGACGGCCACGTCGTCTCGGCCGAGCTCCAGCTCGTTCTCCACGACGCGCAGCAGCTGGGCCAGGGCGTCGGGTTCGGGGGCGCAGTCGTCGTGCAGCAGCCACAGCCACTGGACCGGCTCCCCGTGCGGGAGTTCCGGCAGGTCGTACGCGTCGTCGCGCCACGTGCGCGTGACCGGGTCCCAGCCGCTCGGCCGCTTCAGATAGGGCAGCTCGTCCGGGGTCAGCACGGGGGCGGTCCTGGCCGCTTCCTCGACGGCCTGGCCGAAGCCGGTACGCCGGGCCAGGTGCAGCACACGGTCGGCGCCGAGGGCGTCGGTGACCAGCTGGGCGGAGGCGTCCGCACTGCCGGTGTCGGCGGCCATGACGTCCTGAACGGGACGCTCCTGGCCGAGCAGCCCGGCAAGCGCGTCGGGCAGCCAGCGGGCGCCGTCGTGGGAGACGACGACCGCCGTCACCACGTGACGCGGGAACTCGGGCGGGCGGGTCGGGTCAAACCCGGCTGTGGCAGCGACCTCTTGGTGGGCTGCCGTGTGGCTGTGCACGGACATCGAGGTACGGGCCCCGGTTCGATGGACTGCGGTGGACCCCTGTGCCCTCTGGGGGCAGCGAGGCGTCTCGGACGAGCGACCACACTATCGGCTGGGCATGGCAGCGGCCCGCCGCCTGTGGATAACCCACCTGCGACGGGCCGTTCGGTTACGTGAGGGTGTGGGGCCGTCCGGTCAGACGGCGGCCTTCTTCAGTCGGCGTCGCTCCCGCTCGGACAGGCCGCCCCAGATACCGAAGCGCTCGTCGTTGGCGAGGGCGTATTCAAGGCACTCGGAGCGGACTTCACAGGCGAGGCAGACCTTCTTGGCCTCACGGGTGGAGCCGCCCTTCTCGGGGAAGAAGGACTCGGGGTCGGTCTGGGCGCACAGCGCGCGCTCCTGCCAGCCGAGTTCCTCGTCCGCGTCGTCGACCAGCAGTTGCTGCACCAGCTCGGTCATGTGCGCCCCTCGTCTGTCTTTCGCGTCCCCGTGATGTGGCCGTTACCGGTCCCGGTTGAACGACACGAGTGAAATTACAAGTGTGCTGCTCCGGGCGAGTCAAGCCGAGATCTGCTATTGAGCCCCTTATTCACTCTGCGGAACCAAGGCCATGCGGAAAGTGTTCAAATCGGCATAAACCTTGACATGCAGACGAGGCCCGGAAGGACCTCGACCCCGCGCAGAGCCTGTTACGGGGAAGGACGCCCGGAGATCCGTTCTCGTTCCACGCGCACCTCGGAGCAAACCGGATCACAGTCGGATCACAGGATCGCAACGAGGTTTGTACGCCCGGTTGTGCGCCATGTGTCCCGGGCGACTACTGCACAAACCTTTCGCCTCAGACATGAACCGGATGTGGTGAACCATGTCCCACATACCGGGCGCCGAGTTGACAGTGAAGGTGTGACCCGGTGTCCTTGTGGGCATGCTCGCGAACTCGGCACTCACCTCGACCCGCACTGCCGGGTCCCTCGGTGCTGCCCGCGCTCGCTGTAGCTGTTGTTGCTGTTCCAGCTGTTGAGCCACACCCCGCTCCAGCTGCAGGCCGAGTCCCCCCGCGACTCGGTTTCCGTTTTCCGTTCCCTCTGACCTTCTTTCACTGAGGAACCGCACACCCCTATGAACAGCGACAACGACCTCCAGATCGCCGGCGACATCCTCGAAGTCCCACACCTGTTGCAGCCCCGGCGCGAGCACCCGGCCACCGTCGCCGAGTTCGTGGGCCTGGCCCGCTCCATCGCCGCCGACCGCTCGCAGTGGGAGCACCTCGTCGAGTACGACGCCACGACGCGCTGGTACCACCGGCTGCGCACGGGGCCGGGCTACGAGCTGTGGCTGCTGTCCTGGGTGCCGGGGCAGGGCAGCGGGCTGCACGACCACGGGCAGTCCTCCGGGGTGCTGACCGTCCTGGAGGGCACGCTGACCGAGCGGACCGACCGGGGCACGCGCGCGTTGCCGGCCGGCGCGCAGCGGGTGTTCGCGCCGGGGTACGTGCACGAGGTGGTCAACGACGCGCTGGAGCCGGCGGTCAGCCTGCACGTCTACTACCCGGGGCTCACGGAGATGCCCATGCACTCGGCTTGCGCGGCGGACCCCGCAGCGTACGACGAGGTGGACGTCGTAACCGCCTGACGCATTGTCGTCAGGGCCTGCAAGACTTGCCCACCCGTTACCCGACCACCGCCCCTCAACGAGTCAGCCTGGCGGCTGACACACTGTTTCAATGCGCATTGTGGTTCTGGCAGGCGGCATCGGTGGTGCCCGGTTCCTGCGCGGTCTGAAGCGGGCCGTGCCGGACGCGGACATCACCGTCATCGGCAACACCGGGGACGACATCCACCTCTTCGGACTGAAGGTCTGCCCGGACCTCGACACGGTGATGTACACGCTCGGTGGCGGTATCAACGAGGAACAGGGCTGGGGGCGGGCCGACGAGACCTTCCACCTCAAGGAGGAGCTCGCGGCGTACGGCGTGGGGCCGGAGTGGTTCGGGCTCGGCGACCGGGACTTCGCCACGCACATCGTGCGGACGCAGATGATCGGCGCCGGGTATCCGCTGAGCGCGGTGACCGACGCGCTGTGCGACCGGTGGAAGCCGGGTGTGCGGCTGATCCCCATGACCGACGACCGCGTCGAGACGCACGTGGCCGTCACGCTGCCCGACAGCGGCTCCGCGACGGGCTCCGGTGAGCGCAAGGTGGTGCACTTCCAGGAGTACTGGGTACGGCTGCGCGCCTCGGTGCCTGCCGAGGCGGTCGTACCCGTCGGAGCCGAGCAGTCGAAGCCGGCGCCGGGCGTGCTGGAGGCGATCGCGGAGGCGGATGTGGTGCTGTTCCCGCCCTCGAACCCTGTTGTCTCCATCGGCACGATCCTCGCCGTGCCCGGTGTCCGTGAGGCGATCGCCGATGCCGGCGTGGCTGTTGTCGGCCTCTCCCCCATCGTCGGGGACGCGCCCGTGCGCGGGATGGCCGACAAGGTGCTCGCGGCGGTCGGCGTGGAGTCGACGGCCGCCGCGGTGGCCGAGCACTACGGCTCGGGGCTGCTCGACGGCTGGCTCGTCGACACCGTCGACGCGGGCGTGGTGGAGCGGGTCGAGACGGCCGGGATCCGGTGCCGGGCCGTACCGCTGATGATGACCGACCTGGACGCGACCACCGAGATGGCGCGCGAGGCACTGGCGCTGGCCGAGGAGGTGCGGGCGTCTTGAGCGAAGCACCCGCCGACGGCTACCGGGTCTGGGCCGTACCGGGAATCCCCGAGGTCGCCCCGGGGGACGACGTCGCCAAGTTGATCGCCGCCGCCGAGCCCGGTCTGGCCGACGGGGACGTTCTGCTGGTCACCTCGAAGATCGTGTCCAAGGCGGAGGGACGGGTCGTCGAGGCGGGCGACCGGGAGGCGGCCATCGACGCCGAGACCGTGCGGGTCGTGGCGCGGCGCGGGGCGCTCAGGATCGTCGAGAACCGGCAGGGGCTCGTGATGGCCGCGGCCGGGGTCGATGCCTCCAACACCCCTTCCGGCACGGTGCTGTTGCTGCCCGAGGATCCGGACGCATCCGCCCGGGCGATCCGGGACGGGCTGCGGGACGCCCTCGGGGTCAGTACCGGGGTCGTCGTCACCGACACGTTCGGGCGACCGTGGCGCACGGGGCTCACGGACGTGGCGATCGGCGCCGCCGGTGTGCACGTGCTCGACGATCTGCGCGGGGGCACGGACGCGCACGGCAATCCGCTCGGCGCGACGGTCGTGGCGACGGCGGACGAGCTGGCCGCCGCCGGCGATCTGGTCAAGGGCAAGGCCGCCGGGCTGCCCGTCGCCGTCGTGCGCGGGCTGGCGCACATGGTGGCCGAGGACGACGGGGAGGGGGCCCGGGCGATGGTGCGCGGCGGGCGCGACGACATGTTCCGGCTGGGGACCTCCGAGGCGATCCGGACGGCGGTGACCCAGCGCCGTACCGTGCGGGCCTTCACCGACGAACCGGTCGACCACGGTGCCGTACGGCGGGCGGTCGCCGCGGCCGTGACGGCGCCCGCGCCGCACCACACGACGCCGTGGCGGTTCGTGCTGCTGGAGTCCGAGGCCGCGCGGACCGGGTTGCTGGACGCCATGCGCGACGCCTGGATCGCCGATCTGCGGCGGGACGGGAAGAGCGAGGAGTCCATCGCCAAGCGGGTACGCCGGGGCGATGTGCTGCGGAACGCGCCGTATCTGGTGGTGCCCTGTCTCGTCACGGACGGGGCGCACACGTACGGGGACACGCGGCGGGACGGCGCCGAGCGGGAGATGTTCGTGGTCGCCGCGGGCGCCGGCGTGCAGAACTTCCTGGTCGCGCTGGCCGGGGAGCGGCTGGGGTCGGCGTGGGTTTCGTCGACGATGTTCTGCCGGGATGTCGTGCGCGAGGCGCTGGCGTTGCCGGCGGACTGGGATCCCATGGGGGCGGTGGCGGTCGGGCATCCTGCGGAGGAGCCACGGCCTCGGCCGGAGCGTGATGCGGGGAGCTTCATCGAGGTGCGGTGACGGTCCGACCCGCGGGCGCCGGTCGCCTACGGTTCGTGAAGGTCAGGGTTCTGTGTGCGGGTGCGGGTGAGCGGGGGCTTGTCGCGCAGTTCCCCGCGCCCCTTTCGGGGCGTTGCCCCTCAGGGGGTTGTTTGCTCACCGGCAGTCGTATGCAGCGCCTAGTCTCGTACGGCATCCCCGAGACCCCCAGGAACCAGCCTTGGCAGGACGATTCGCTCCCCGGCCCACTCGTACGACCGTGCGCGGTGGGCATGTTGCCGTGCCTGCGGGCGTGCCGCGGCAGGCCGGCGCGCCGGGGCGGACGCGGACTGTGGTGCCGGACGGGCCGCTCGACCTCGGGCTGCTGCTCGGGCCGCTGCGGCGAGGGCCCGGGGATCCGACGTTCCGGGCGCTGCCCGACGGGTCCGTGTGGCGGGCCAGCCTCACCCCGGCCGGGCCGGGGACACTGCGGGTCGCCGCGCGCGGGGGTGAGGTGCGCGGGGAGGCGTGGGGGCCCGGGGCCGAGTGGCTGCTGGAGAAGCTGCCTGAGGTGCTCGGGGCGGCGGACGACCCGGACGTGTTCGCGCCCCGGCACCGGTTGGTGGCGCTCGCGCGGCACCGGCGGCCGGGGCTGCGGCTGACGCGGACCGGGCTGGTGCTGGAGTCGCTGATTCCGTCGGTTCTGGAGCAGAAGGTCACGACCGCCGAGGCCTATCGGGCCTGGCGGCTGCTGGTGCGGAAGTACGGGGAGCCGGCGCCGGGACCCGCGGCGGGCGGGCGGCTGTGGGTGATGCCGGGGCCGCGGACATGGGCGCTGATCCCGTCGTGGGAGTGGCACCGGGCCGGGGTGGACAACAAGCGGGCGTCGACGATTCTGCGGGCCGTGCGGGTCGCCGCGCGGCTGGAGGAGGCGGTCGGGATGGAACCGGCGGCCGCCCAGGCACGGCTGGAGCTCGTGCCGGGGATCGGTCCGTGGACGTCGGCGGAGACCGTGCAGCGCAGCCATGGGGCGCCTGATGCCGTGACCGTCGGGGATCTGCATCTGCCGGGCATCGTGGGGTGGGCGCTCGCCGGGGACCGGGACGCGGACGACGCCGTGATGCTGGAGCTGCTGGAGCCGTATGCGGGGCAGCGGCATCGGGCGGCCCGGTTGATCCTGCTGAGCGGGCGGGTGCCGCCGAGGCGGGCGCCGAAGATGCCGAAGACCGACATCGGGCGGCTCTGACCGCCGCCTCGGGGACGACAGCACGGCAGTACGGCAGACCCTACCCCGCGTCCAGCGGCCGTTCGAAGAAGGTCTCCAGGACCACCGTCGCCTGCGTTCCGCTGACCCCTTCGATCGCGTACAGGCGCCGCAGCACGTCCTGCAGCTGCTCAGTGGTCGCGGTGCGCACCTTGACCAGCACGGCCGCGCTGCCCGCGATCACGTGCGCCTCCTGGATCTCGGGCAGCGCGGCGAAGGCCTCGCCCTGCTCGCCCATCCACGCGTTCGAGTCGACCAGGACGAAGGCGAGGACGCCGCGGTCGAGCGCGGCCGGGTCGACGTCGACCGTGGTGGCCCGGATGACCCCCTGTTCGCGCAGCTTGCGCACACGCTCGTGCGCGGCACCCGCCGACAGGCCGACCTCCTTGCCCAGCACGGCGTAGGACCGGGTGGCGTCCCGCTGGAGCAGCGCGATCAGCCGGCGGTCGATGTCATCCACTCGCTTCATGTGAAAACCATATATGGTTCAGCAGAATGCGCGTTACGTTGAATTTCATCCTGATCATGATGGGCGAGGGGTAACCATGTCCGGTCACATCGTCGACGACCCGTACGAGATCCTGGACGACCGCTTCCGCAGCTGTACGAACGGCGACAGCAGGCTGGAGGTGCTGTACGACGGCTGCCGCTGGGCCGAGGGCCCGCTCTATCTGCCCGCCTGGCGCCAGCTGATCTGGAGCGACATCCCGAACGACCGGCTGCTGCGCTGGGACGAGGCCAGTGGCGCGGTCGCGGTGTTCCGGAATCCGGCCGGTCACGTCAACGGCAACACCCTCGACCGGCAGGGCCGCCTGGTCAGCTGTGAGCAGGGCAATCGCCGCGTCACCCGCACCGAGCCCGACGGATCCATGACCGTCCTCGCCGACCACTACGCCGGCAAACGCCTCAACAGCCCGAACGACTCCGTCGTACGCTCCGACGGCACGATCTGGTTCTCCGACCCGGACTTCGGCATCACCAGTGACTACGAGGGCCATCGCGCGGAGTCCGAGATCGGCGCGTGCAACGTGTACCGGATCGATCCGGTGAGCGGGGAGGTGCAGCTTGCCGCCGACGGGTTCGACGGGCCCAATGGCGTCATCCTGTCCCCGGACGAGCGGCAGTTGTACGTCTCCGACTCACGGGCCGCCCGGATCCGTGTCTTCGACGTCGGCGGCGACGGCACGCTCTCGGGCGGGAAGGTCTTCGCCGAGGCCGAGCAGGGCGTCCACTACGACAACATCCGCTTCGACGACGAGGGGCGGCTGTGGGCCGCCGCCCTGGAGGACGGAGTGCACTGCTACGACCCGGACGGCACCCTCATCGGCCGGCTGCGCGTGCCCGAGACCGTGTCCAACATCGCCTTCGGCGGTCCGAAGAACAACCGCCTGTTCATCACGGCCACCACCTCGCTGTACTCGCTGGTGATGTCGGTGACGGGGGCGCCGCGCGTGTGAGACCCGGGCCGGGCGCCCCCGCCGTACATCACTACCGGCTACTGGTCCGAGGAGAACCGCACCGACCCGGCCGGGATCCGTGCGTCGCACCACACCCGCATGCCGTCCAGCAGTTCGTTGTCGGCGCCGATGACGGCTCCGTCGCCGATGACCGTGCCGGTCAGGACGGAGCGTTCGCCGACGCGCGCGCGGGTGCCGATGAGGGAGTCGGTGATGACGGCGCCCGGTTCGATGACGGCGCCCGGCAGGATCGTGGAGCCGAAGACCCGCGCGCCCTCCGCCACGAACGCGCCCTCGCCCACCACCGTGCCGCCCGTCAGCTTGGCGTCGGCGGCGACCCTCGCCGTCGGCAGGATCAGGCGGTCGCCGCAGCGGCCGGGGACCGCCGGGGACGGGGCGCGGCCGAGGACGAGGTCGGCGGAGCCGCGGACGAAGGCCGCCGGGGTGCCCAGGTCCAGCCAGTACGTCGAGTCGACCATGCCCTGCAGATGGGCTCCGGCCGACAGCAGATCGGGGAACGTCTCGCGTTCCACCGAGACCGGGCGGCCCGCGGGGATGGTGTCGATGACCGAGCGGCGGAAGACGTACGCTCCCGCGTTGATCTGGTCGGTGACGATTTCCTCGGGGGTCTGCGGCTTTTCCAGGAAGGCGAGGACACGGCCTGTTTCGTCGGTGGGGACCAGGCCGTAGGCGCGCGGGTCGGTGACCTTGGTGAGGTGGAGCGAGACGTCTGCGCCGGTCTTCTCGTGGGTGTCGACCAGTGCCCGGATGTTCAGGCCCGTCAGGATGTCGCCGTTGAAGATCAGGACCGGGTCGTCGGGGCCCGAGTGCAGACGGGACGCGACATTGCGGATGGCGCCGCCCGTGCCGAGGGGTTCCTCCTCCGTCACGTACTCGATGTGCAGGCCCAGCGACGAGCCGTCGCCGAAGTACGGCTCGAAGACCTCGGCAAGGTAGGACGTGGCCAGGACGATGTGGTCCACGCCCGCCGCTCTCGCTCTCGCCAGTTGGTGCGTGAGGAACGGCACGCCGGCCGCCCGGACCATGGGCTTCGGCGTGTGGACCGTGAGCGGACGCAGCCGGGTGCCCTTGCCGCCGACCAGGAGGATCGCTTCTGTCACCTGTCGTCTCTGCTTCCTGCCGGGACCGGCCGAACTGTCTTTCGGCCGACCAGTTTATGCAGACCGTTGTGCGGCGCCTTCGACGGCCGTGCGGCGTTGCGCGGTTCCACCCGGTGACCCCCCGATGGCGTAAATGCGCCTCCCTACCCGACTCCCGGGCGGCCCTAGCGGCCCTGGTAGCGCGCCGCGGTGGAGCGGGCACTGCCGAGCTTGCGGTAGAGCTGGGTGCCCGGGCAGTCCGTGGCGAAGCCGTCACGGTGGCCGGAGATCACATTCAGTCGTACGTTCTTTCCCTTTCGGTAGAGATTGCCACCGCCCGACTTCAGATATGTCTTTCCGCGCGGATTGGCACCGTAGAGGCCGAGTTTCCAGGCCGTGAGCCGTGCGATGGCCTTCAGTGCGGCCCCGGGCGGCTTGTGCGAGCCGAAGCTGCCGAGGACGGCGATCCCCATGCTGTTGGTGTTGAAACCGAGGGTGTGGGCGCCCTTGACCGCCTTCGCCACTCCCCCGGCGCGCCCCTCGTAGATGTTCCCGCACTTGTCGACGAGGAAGTTGTAGCCGATGTCGCGCCAGCCCATGCTCTTGACGTGGTAGCGGTAGATACCGCGGATGACGGAGGCGGCCTGCGAACAGCGGTACCCGTTGCCGGATGCCGTGTGGTGCACGAACGCCGCCTTGACCTTCTTCGTGTAGGCGAACCCCTTCTCGCGCAGCTTCTCGTTCGCGCCCCAGCCACGGCGGGTGATGATGCGGGGACGTGGGCCGATGTACGGCTTGGTTCGCTGACTCTCCGTCAATTCGCTGCCGCGCAGGGTCCGTAGCTCCCGCTCGGTCGAGGCCCGGCTCAGCGCGGGGATCTCGGTGGCGCCGAGCGGGGCGAGGTCGGCGTTGGCGGTGGAGGCGGCCAGGGCCTCGTCCGAGTCGGTGCCGAGGGGTCCGGTGCGGGGGGCGCCGGCCGAGGCGCCGTGCGACGCGACCGGTGACGCGCCCTCGGCCGGGGTCTCCTCGCCGGGGTCCACGAGTTCCAGACGCAGCCCCGAGGGGAGGGCGGAGGCGGCCGCGACGGCGCGGGTGGCCCGGGCGGTGCCTTCGCTGCGAGGTTCGCCCTCGGCCCGGACCCGGACCTCCACCCCGTCCGAATCGCCCACCCACAGCGGTGCGGTGGAGCCGCGGACGCGGCCCGAGGTTCGCTCGGCGGTACCGGGGTCGGCCGCGTCGTCGTTGTGTGTCTCGAGGTTCTGCCAGCCGGACCAGCTGCCGTTGGCGGTCGCGCGGGTGCGGACCTGGACATGGCCGTGCAGTTCGGTGTCCGGGTTGTCCCAGATGACGCCGACCATCGAGAAGTGCCGTACGTCCTCGCGGGTCAGGCCCTGTTCCGCGGCGGCTCCGAGACCGATGGCGCGATCACGGACGAAGGAGGCGAGGGGGGCGAGGGGCAGCGACTGGGTGCTGCCGGACAGGTCGGGCTGGGCGGCCGCCCGCGCGGATCTTGCGCTGCCCGACGCGGGGTCCGCCGTCGCCGCGGTCGCGGGCAGGGTCAGCGGAAGAGCGAGGGCTGTCGCGCAGGCGACGCCGATCGAAGAAGCAAGGAATCGACGCATGCCATTAATCTTGGACATAGTCATACATATCTGTCTATCCGGGAATTGACGGACCGTCGGCTGCCGTTCCCCCGAACCGGTGGCCCCTGCGCACGGTGCGCCACCGGTGGCCCGCGTACCCTTGCGCGGATGAACGCCACCGACCGCACCCCTGCCGACCTGCTGCGTTCCGCACTCGCCGCGGACCCCGTACGCCCCCTGGTGACCTTCTACGACGACGCCACGGGCGAGCGCGTCGAACTGTCCGTGGCCACCTTCGCCAATTGGGTGGCCAAGACCGCCAACCTCCTCCAGGGCGACCTCGCCACGGGCCCCGGCGACCGCGTCGCGCTGCTGCTGCCCGCGCACTGGCAGACGGCCGTCTGGCTGCTGGCGTGCGCGTCGGTGGGCGCGGTCGCGGATGTCGACGGGGATCCGGCGGCGGCCGACGTCGTGGTGAGCGGGCCGGACACGCTGGCCGCGGCGCGGGCGGGCAAGGGGGAGCGCATCGCCCTCGCGCTGCGGCCGCTGGGCGGGAGGTTCCCGCAGGCTCCGGACGGCTTCGCCGACTACGCCGTCGAAGTGCCGAGCCAGGGGGACCGGTTCGCGCCGTTCGCGCCGGTGGATCCGGAGGAGGGTGCGCTGATCGTGGCCGGGCGGGAGTTCAGCGGGGCGGAGGTCGTCGAGCGGGCCCGGGCCGAGGCGACGGGGCTCGGCCTTGCCGGGCCGGGGGCGCGGATCCTGTCCGGGCTGCCGTACGACACCTGGGAAGGGCTGAACGCCGGGCTGTACGGGCCGCTCGCGACCGGGGGGTCCGTGGTGTTGTGCCGGCATCTGGAGGAGCTGGGCGAGGATGCGCTGGCCGCGCGGGTCGAGAGTGAGCGGGTGAGTGTGGTGCGCCGCTGAAGGAGGGGGCTGAGCCGGTCCGGCGGCTGCCGGCCGTGGGTGGCCGGTCGCGCCCACGCGGCGGAGCCGCATATATCGGATACGGCCCCGCGCCCCATTGGGGCGCTGCAGTCACCCGGACGGTCCAGCAACAGCCCGCTCCACCACCCCCTCCGCGTCATGGTGTGAGGACAGCACGTTCGTACGCCATGAGGGGCGGTGCCGCACGTGAAGGGGCTGGTACGGGGGCGTCGGCGGCGGTGGGTGCGGTACGGGGGGCTTGCGGTCGCCGTGCTGGTCGTCGGGGCCGCCGGGGGCGGGCTGGTGCTGTACATGAAGCTGGACGGCAACATCACGCCCGACGAGGCGGCTGCCGAGGAACTCGCCCGGTACGCGAAGGAGCGGCCCACCTCGCTCGTCAAGGGCGCGCAGAACATCCTGCTGATCGGGTCGGACTCGCGGTCCGGGGACGGCAACGCGCAGTACGGGCGGGACTCGGGGACCGAGCGGTCCGACACGACGATCCTGCTGCACCTGGCGGCGGGGCGGCGCGCGGCCACCGCGATGTCGCTGCCCCGTGACCTGATGGTGGATGTACCGGCCTGTCTGCGCCCCGACGGGACCCGCTCCGAGCCGACGTTCGCGATGTTCAACTACGCCTTCCAGGTGGGTGGTTCGGCCTGCACCATCCGAACCGTCGAGCGGCTCACGGACATTCGCGTCGACCACCACGTCGTCGTCGACTTCCACGGCTTCAAGGAGATGGTCGACGCGGTCGACGGCGTCCAGGTGTGCCTCAAGGAGCCGATCGACGACAAGGCCGCCAAGCTGAAACTGCCCGCGGGGCGGGTCACGCTCAACGGCGAGCAGGCCCTCGGCTACGTCCGCGCCCGGAAGTCCCTGGGCAACGGCAGCGACACCGACCGGATGGACCGTCAGCAGCGGTTTCTCGGGGCACTCGTCAACAAGGTGCAGAGCAACGACGTACTGCTGAATCCGGTGAAGCTCTATCCCGTGCTGGACGCCGCCACGTCGTCTCTCACCACCGACCCGGATCTGGCGAGTCTGCGCGGTCTGTACGAACTCGTGCGCGGGCTGCGCCACATCCGCACGGAACGGGTGCAATTCCTCACGGTTCCGCGGGAGTCGTACGTCTACAACGCCAATCGCGACCAGCTCGTGGAACCCGAGGCGGAGAAGCTGTTCGAACGGCTGCGCACGGACGCGCCGTTGGCGGTCACGGAGGAAGTTCGGCGGGATTCCGACGCAAAGAGTCGCAATTCGGCCGGGGGTGTGACAGGGAACTCGTACGGAGAATCGGGCGGGGATTCGCACGAGCAGCCGTACGACTACGGCGAGTACGGATCCGGCAACGGAAAGTCCGGCGGAAAGCGGCCCGACGAGCCCGCGGCGCCTGCTTCGCCCGTTTCGCCCGCACCCACGTTCCGCGGGAACACCGCCGCCGAGGACGGCTGCGCGTAAAGCGAACACCAAGGCGACGAACAGCCGCCTCAAGAAAGTCCAAGGAAATGGGCGGATTGCCCAGTTGTAGGGACGTGGAATTTGTCACCGACGTCGCTTCGCGCTGAACTGGGCGGATAGTGTGAGCGATCCGGTGCATCAGGCCACGAGGTTCTTCCTGGGGTCGTGCACTGCGTGACCGAGACCCGAGCGCCTTTGAGGGGGAAGGCGCCGCGTGGCCCAAACGGAGGATTCGGACAACCGTGGACGCGCAAAGCCGTGGGCGGGCGGACAACATCGACCCCGCAGACCAGTGGGTACTCAATCCGAACACCGGCGAATACGAACTGCGACTGAGTCCTTCCGCACCGCAGTCGGCGGTGCCCCGGCCCCGCAGATCCGGTCCCGGTGGCGGGGGCGGCGCCGGTGGTTCGACACGCGGCCGTACGACGGCGCCTCAGGCCCCTGGCCGGGAGGTACCGCCGCAGCGGCGGCGCCGTGGCGTGCCCGAGGAGCCGCTGCCGGGGCGGCGGGGTCGCCGGCCGGTGAAGAAGAAGTCGAAGGCGAAGAGGGCCCTGATGTGGACCGGCGGCGGCATGGCGTTCGTGCTGGTCGCCGCCGGCACGGCCGGCTACCTCTACCTCAGGCACCTCGAGGGCAACGTCACGACGACGGACGTCGGCAGCGCGGGCTCGAAGGGCTTCAGCAAGGACGAGGCCTTCAACGTTCTGATCATCGGCACCGACAAGCGCACCGGGAAGGGCAACGACGGCTACGGCGACCAGGGCAGCGTCGGGCACGCCGACACCAACATCCTGCTGCACGTCTCCAAGGACCGTACGAACGCGACCGCGATGAGCATTCCGCGTGACCTGATCGTCGACGTCCCGGACTGCCAGACGAAGCAGTCCGACGGCTCCGAGAAGGTCATCGCGGGCACGGAGAACGTCCGGTTCAACACGAGTCTGGGCCAGGACGGACGCGACCCGGGCTGCACCATGCGTACGGTCGAGGCGTTCACCGGCATCCATGTGGACCACTTCATGATGGCCGACTTCAACGCGGTGAAGACGCTGACCACCGCTGTCGGCGGCGTCGAGGTGTGTGTCGCCCACGCCGTCAACGACAAGGAGTCGCACCTGCAGTTGCCCGCCGGCAAGTCGACGGTCGAGGGCGAGAAGGCGCTGGCGTTCGTGCGCACCCGGCACAGCTTCGGCAACCAGGGCGACCTGGACCGCATCAAGGCGCAGCAGGGGTTCCTGAGTTCGCTCATGCGCAAGATGTCCTCCGGCGACACCCTGACCAGTCCCACCAAGCTGGTGAAGCTGGCGGAGGCCGCGACCAAGGCGCTCACCGTGGACACCGGCATCGGCAAGGTCAGCACGCTCAAGGACATGGCCCTGGAGCTGAAGAAGGTGCCGCCGAAGAACATCAGCTTCATGACGGTGCCGGTGCGGGACAACCCGGCCGAGAAGATCAAGGCGACCGTCGTCGTCGACGACGCGTCGGCCCCCGAGGTCTTCACCGCGATCAAGAACGACGTCTCCTTCACCGCGGTCAAGGCGAAGGAGAAGAAGGAGAAGGCCGCCGTCGCCGCCCGCCTCAAGGGCACGAAGTCGGCCGCCTCGGAGGTCCGGGTGCGGATCCTCAACGGCGGCGCCGCGGCCGGCTCCGCGCAGGAGACCCTCGCCTGGCTGCAGAACGAGGAGGGCGTGGCCAAGTCCGAGAACGCGGGCAACGCGGATGCGGCACTTGCGAAGACGACGCTCGAGTACGCGCCCGACCAGGCGGACCAGGCGCGCAGGCTGGCCGCCATCATGGGGCTGTCCGGATCCGCGATGAAGCCGGGCAAGAGCGTGACCAACTCCCAGGGCCTGCCGGCGATGACACTGACCCTGGGCAAGGACTTCCAGGAGGCCGGCGAACCGCTCAACGCCTCGACCAAGGCGCCGACCGTCGACAAGTCCACGGCGAACGAGGTGAAGTGCGCAAGCTGAACGAATTGTGCGCCAGTTGAACAACTGAGGTGACCTGACAGGCCTGCCGTACGTCTAACAGGACGTACGGCAGGCCTGTTCATGGCATGGGTGGGGAGGACGGGGAGATGACGGAGAGCAGTGTCCGGGGGGAGGGGACGCTTCCCGATGTTCGACGCGGGGGTGAAGAGGGCCGGCACGACGGCCTGTTCAAGGAGGGCGGCGCGAACTCGCCCGGCGGGGGTTCCGGCAGTGGCGGCGAGGGCGGCGGCAGCCGGCACGGCAGACGCCGGCCGAAACGCAAACACCGCGTGCTGAGATGGTCGGCAACGACGCTGGCGGTGCTGATACTCGGCACGGCCGGCGCCGGATACCTCTATTACCAGCATCTGAACAGCAACATCCGCAAGGGGCAGCGCAGCAGCGGCGACGCCAAGGCGCGCAGGGCCGACGCGAACGCGGCCGGCCAGACGCCGATGAACATCCTGCTGATCGGCTCCGACAGCCGTAACTCCGACGAGAACGTGAAGCTCGGCGGCGACAGGGACAACCGCGGCAACCCGCCGCTGGGCGACGTGCAGATGCTCATCCATCTGTCCGCGGACCGCAAGAGCGCTTCGGTGGTGAGCATTCCGCGCGACACCCGGGTCGACATCCCCAAGTGCACGGACCCGGACACGAAGAAGAGCTACCCGGCGACCAACAGGATCATCAACGAGTCGCTGGCCCGCGGCGGAGCCGGCTGCACCCTGGCCACCTGGGAGAACCTCACCGGGATCTACATCGACCACTGGATGACGATCGACTTCGCGGGCGTGGTGAAGATGGCGGACGCCATCGGCGGCGTCGAGGTCTGTGTGAACCAGAACGTGTGGGACCACTCGCTGCCCGGTCAACGCGGCGGCTCGGGCCTGAAGTTGACGGCCGGCACGAAGAAGGTACAGGGCAAGCAGGCCCTCCAGTGGCTGCGCACCCGGCACGCCTGGGGCAGCGACCTGCTGCGGGCCCGGGCCCAGCACATGTACATGAACTCGATGATCCGCACGCTGAAGAAGCAGAACGTCTTCACCGACACCGGCCGGCTGATGAACCTGGCCGAGGCGGCGACGAAGTCCCTGAAGGTCTCCGAGGAGATCGGCACGGTGAAGAAGCTGTACGACCTGGGCATGCAGCTCAAGACGGTGCCGACCGACCGCATCACGATGACGACGATGCCGAACGTCGCGGATCCGCAGGACGACAACCACGTGGTACCGGACGGCGCCAACGCCGAGAAGATGTGGGAGATGGTCCGCGACGACGTGCCCTTCGACAACAAGGGCAAGGCGTCGGGCGCGAAGAAGACGACGAGCGGGGCCGCGGCGGCCAAGGCTCCCTCGGTCACGGCCGGCGCGCTCGGCGTGCAGGTGCAGAACGCCACCCGGACGTCCAGTGAGTCCCCGGTCCCCGGCCGGGCGAACGCGATCAGTCAGGTCCTGGCGCGGAAGGGCTTCACAAAGGCGGCGGCCGACACCTCGGCGGCACTGTCCGAGGACAAGACGGTCGTGCGCTACCCGAGCGCGGATCTGGAGGGCGATGCCCAGAGCGTCGCCAAGGCGCTGGGCATTCCGATGAGTTCGGTGAAGAAGTCGACCGACGTCTCCGGGGTGACCGTGGTCGTCGGCTCCGACTGGCGCACGGGCACCGGCTACCCGAAGGAGTCCGCTCCGAAGGCCGGCGACCTGCCCGGCAACGCCGATGCCATCAACGGGTCGGACACCAAGCAGTGCATGGACGTGTACCAGCCCTACCGGTGGTAGCAGGCCGGGGAGCCATGGGAGCACACCGGTGAAGGGGCCTGCCGCCTGAGCGGCAGGCCCCTTTCGGCCACCCGTGATTCAAAAGAAGTCACGCAGACTTCAGCATCATTTTTTCGAACTGGAGTTCTATAGGATTCTCTCTGCGATCAACTTCCGTCTCTCCCAGGAGGCTTCATGCGCAAGAGACTCATCGGTGTCGCCCTGTCGGCGCTCACCCTCGTCCTGGCCCCGCTGGCCACGGACGCGAGCGCCTCGACCAGGAGCGATGCCGTCAGCCTGGCGAAGTCCGCCTGCGGATCCGGCTACACGACCACGGTCGAGGCCGACTTCCAGGGCATCCCGAAGCAGTACTACTGGTACGTCCTGCTCTACAACTCGTCCAACGGCAACAACTGCGCGATGCAGATCAAGGACAGCAGCAACACCGACTACGGCAAGGCCAGCAAGATCGGCGTCGGCATCAAGGTCTCCGGCGGCAGCTGGCAAGAGGACGACGGCAACTACACCAAGTACGCGGGGCCGGTGTACGTCCACGCCCCCGACGCCTGCGTCTACCTGCACACCATCGCCCCCGAGGACGAGTGGTGGAGCAACGCGATGGGTTGCAGCTGACCTGATCGCGCCGAGTGTCGAGGGGCTCCCGGCACGCGCCGGCGAGCCCCTCGCCCGTATCCCGGCCCGCCTACGGCCGCCGTCGCCGGATCAGTAGGCGGCGGTGCGCGTGCTGGCGCTGCCGGCGGCCGAGTCGATGGACGCCTGGGCGTACGAGGTCAGGCCCTTGTCGTAGACCATCGGCGTGTAGCACTGCGTCTGGCCCTTGGAGATGGTGCAGCTGTAGGTGCGGCCGTCGTTGTTGCGGACGACGTAGGCGTGGGCACAGTCGTAGCCCGCGGACGCGGTGCCGCACGCCGACTGGGTGTAGTTGAGGGTGAGTCTCGCCCAGGCGGTGTGACAGGCCGTGCTGTAGCGCAGCTCGATCGTGCCGAAGGTGGCGTTGGCGTTCTTCACGGTCGCCGACTCCACCGTGGTGGCACCGCTGGCGCAGCCCGTGGACGACGGGTCGCTGCCGTCGTAGGCGTAGGCGTTGGACACGCCCGTGGCCGCCACCATCGCGAGGCCGAGCCCGCCGGCGACGACACCGGCACGGGCGAAGTTCCGCATCCTGTAACGCATTTAATCCCCCTGATGAGCACACATGAGTACGTCTGCCGCGACTCGCGACAGACGTGTGAAGAAGATGAGAGCTAGGTAAGGGCATCCGATCATGGGTGCGACATTCGGTCAACTGCCTTTCCACAAAGGCGTGTTGTGGCACGACATGTGCATCCGAAACAAGCCATTCATGATCCATTTACGGACATGTACACCTCACTCAGATGCCCGTACGGGAGTTCGATGGTGAGATCGCGGCCGACGATCTTCACACTCACAGGAGGCCACCCGCCGTGCGAAAGAGAACCGCCGCAGTGACCCTGTCGGCGCTCGCCCTCGTCCTCGCTCCGCTGGCCACGGACGCGAGCGCCTCGACCAAGAGCGATGTCGTCAGCCTGGCGAAGTCCGTGTGCGGCTCGGGCTACACGACCACCGTGGACGCGGGCGACATGGGCATTCCGAAGCAGTACTACTGGGAGGTCCTGCTCTACAACCCGTCCACCGGCTACAACTGTGCGCTGACCGTCAAGGACAGCAACAACACGGACTACGGCAAGTCCAGCTACATCGGCATGGGCATCAGAGCGGCCGGCGGCAGCTGGCACGAGGACAAGGGCAACTACACCAAGTACGCGGGGCCGGTGTACGTCCACGCGCCCGACACCTGCGTCTACCTGCGCCTCACCTCACCCGAGCTGGTATGGACGAGCAACGCCATGGGCTGCAACTGACCACACCTGCACGTCACTTGATCAACGGATCCGGGGGAAGACAGTGAAGCTGAAGTTCAGGAGCAAGGCCGCCCGCATCGCCGCCTCGACGGCACTCATGCTGTCGGGAATCGCCGGCTACTCGCTCGTCACGGCACCTGCCGCGAGCGCCGCGACATACGGCTGCAGCGGTTCGCAGATCGACAGCTGGAACAACACCTACAACGGCACGACGTACGCCACGACGTACCTGTTCTGGGACGGCACGAACAACTGCGTCGCGGCCGTGAAGCGCGGGTCGTACTACGGCGTCAAGTCGCGGATCGCGGTGGACGCCTGGACGAACAAGGACGGCTACGTCAACGGCGACGACGGGTCGTACCTCTACTACGCGAGCTGGACGTTCTACGGCAAGGGCCGCTGCATCGCGGTCGAGACCGATGTGTGGAACCTCAGCGGCGGCAACATCATCCAGGACCACGTCCCGCCGAGCGGCTACTTCCACTGCGGCTGACCGCCGCCCGCCGCTGTCCTCGACCACCCGACTCCTCGACTCCCCGACAGACCAGGAGGATCAACCATGCGTATGCGCCGACTCGGCGGCATCGCCGCAACCCTCGGCCTGGCAGCCGCAGGCATCGCCCTCTCGGCCACCCCCGCCGCGGCCGCGAGCTACAACGGCGGGTGCGGATCCGGCTACAGCGTGATCGGCTCCAAGGATGTCGGCGACGGCAACGCCTTCATCACCTACAACAGCTCCACGGGCTACAACTGCGTCGTCACCGTCAGCGACACCCCGGGCACGGCGATGTATCTGGACGCCCGGCTGCGGATCCACAGAACCGACACCGTGTGGAAGTCCGGCGAGATGGACGCGGGCACCTTCAAGTCCTACGCGGGCCCCGTCTACGTGTACGCGAAGGGCTCCTGCATCGACTACGGCGGCTCCGCGGGCAACGCGAGCTACATCCAGATCAACTACAACGTCCACTGCGGCTGACACACCGGAGGATACGGATCACGATGCTCGCAAGCGTGCACCACAGACTCGCCCGATGGCTGACGATCCTGTCGGTCGTTCTCGGATTCGGCGTGGTGGGGCCCCTGGTGACGGCTCCTGCGGCGTCCGCAGCCACCACGTGCAGCGGCACCCTCATCGACCAGATCAACCACACCTACAACGGGACGCACGTCGCCACGACCTACCTCTACTGGGACGGGACGAACAACTGCGCCCTCTCGATCAAGGCCGGGTCCTACTATGGCGTGAGCTCCCGCATGTCGCTCGCCCTCATGACCCCGGACGACCAGAAGGGTGACTCGGGCTACTTCAAGTACCAGGCAGGACCGGTCCCGCTCAACGGCAAGGGCAAGTGCATAGCCTTCGAGCTGGACATGTGGAAGCCGAACGGCGGCGCCAACTTCCTGCAGTCGAGGGTTCCCGCAAGCGGCTACT
>Ga0307512_10002025_pt1 | contig 26839 bp, 37 predicted proteins | sample 14_EM_MG_FD_200267 | JGI IMG/M metagenome (GOLD analysis project Ga0307512, IMG submission 200267) | Populus trichocarpa ectomycorrhiza microbial communities from riparian zone in the Pacific Northwest, United States - 14_EM | ecosystem: Host-associated > Plants > Roots > Unclassified | place... | reverse complement strand
TCGAATTCATTCCCAGGCGGCACCGTATCATTTCAAAGACCGTGGTCTCATCATCGGGGATGCGGCGCATTCTCAGGTTCCGTTCTATGGCCAAGGATTGAACTGTGGGCTAGAAGATGTCCGGGTTCTGGACTATTTTCTGCAAGAATGCAAAGTCGATCCCACGGTCGAACTGAAAGGGTCAGAGAAAAATCCAGAAGATGAGAAGTTGTCCGCAGCGCTAGCAAAATACACCGAAACGAGACACGAAGATCTCGTCGCCATTTGCGATATGGCCATGAGGCAATAGTAAGGTCGCTGATGATCTTTATTCATGCAATCGCTCACATGTCTGTTCACTTGCGCGCGCGCGCGCATCGCATACCTAACCTGCTCGAATTTATTTGGCGATCTTATCTGTGGCGTATCCACAGCCTTGAGATGAGGCACGATGTGACGACCTCGTCCTTCCGCCTTCGGAAGAAGATTGACAATCTTCTTTACCAGTTTGGTGGGAAAAAACCGGAAACGATTGCGTCCCTGGGTCCTCGGTTCCACAAGGAGGTCTACCCTTCCATGCAGGCCAAGGGATGGATGCCGTTATACACCATGGTCACGTTCAGACCTGACATCGGATACGCTGCGGCGAAGACAAAGGCAGAACGTCAAGCGAGGATTCTGAACGCGGTCGGATTCGGTGGAGGTATTTTTGGGGTGATATCTGTGATTGCGGGATGCACATTGGCCTACCGTCGATTCCGTAGCCAGACGTAGAGAGAAAGAGAGAAGTAGATGGTAAAGGGTATCGGGATTTTACGTATCTTACAGAACAGGTTACTTTTTCTCCTTGGGGTATAGCCAGAATGATACGTATGTATGAGTGACCGGGAAAATTACGATTGATGGGTCGGACCGCACGGCTCTGGACACTTACGGCGGAAGGAAAAGAGAGAGTAAAGTAAGGAGAAAAAGAAATTACTGATGGAAGGAAAAGGATAAGATCAAAGATTATTCAACGCGAATGAATCGATCGGTCATGTAATAATGGGAGCGTCTCACTAGCGCGGTGAGAGTGGACAATGGGGTCGTGATGCGAGGGAGTAATTATTACGCTAATCGAGAACAGCTGCCAGTGCGTGTGTATTCTTCAATGTACAGGTAAGCAACGCAATCAAGAGACAAGGCCGGCAGGAGGGAGCAAGCCAACAATGATCTTCCATCCATGGAACCGATCGTAGAATGGAGTGTGGAACGTGTGGGAAACCGAGAGGGGGAGCAGAGAAAAGGAGGAGACGAAGATTCATCGTGAACAAGACAAGGCAGATAGGAGTAGGCATGACATCAAAATAACATCGGTCGAGAGAGAGAGAGAGAGATGAATACAGGCGAGAAACGGAAGACGGAGGCCACATATATGCCAGGAAGTACTAGAGAGTGTGGTGTGCGATATTATGGACGAGGAGTCCTGTACATGGGGGTTTAATCGTTCTTGGGCGGTCGTGGTTGCCTCGGAATAGGCAAAGATAGTAGGTGGTATCAATCGTCTGCGACCTTGCGCGGTCGACCTACCCTCTTCTTCTTTGTCGTCGTCGTCGTCGTCGCGGTGCTGGATTCGGCAGCAGGTTCAACGTGATCGGCATCTTCATCGGTGTCCGGCTTGGGATTCTTTGGAGGACGACCGCGTTTGCGCTTGGGAGGGGGATCGACACTTTCATCCTCGGCCTTTCTCTGTGGGTGTGGGAAAGTGAATAGGGGAATGATGAATGGTGAGAAGACGGAACGCGACAAGTGGACGAGATAAGAATGATGCGTACCTTGGGGGGCCGGCCTCGCTTCCTCTTGGGTGCCTCCTCGCCGGGAGCATCTGCAGTGGAAGTGCCGGACTTCTTGTTCTTCGAGCCCTTGGGGCGACCTCTACCACGCTTTGCGGGAGTCTCTGTAGTACCAGCTAAAATATTCGATCGAGGGGGGCGATAAAGGGAGGGGAGAGGACGATAAGGGTGAACTTGGGCACGGAAGCAAACCGGGATACTGAATGGGGAATGGGGCACTGACCTGTGTTGGAGGCAGCGTCGGCTGGGCCGTGAGCATCGTCTGCGGTTTCGTTGGCAGGAGAACCGGACATGATAACGGATTGTAGGACTCGGTCGTGGGCGGGAAGGCGGTGAGGAAAAGGAGGGGGAGGAAGAAGGGATGGAAAAGCGGGCCCTCTTTTTTTTGAAGAAGAGGGAGTTGGGAAATGATATAAAAATGGCGGTTAACAGAATAGAATATTCTCGCGTGGAAAATGATATCAACAAAGTCCTATACTTAAATTCATTTGTTTCCGCCCCTCCAATAATAAAAATACCGATATCATTATTTTCCGCTTTTTTTTTTTCCTCTCTCCATATCTCTCTTTCGCCGGAGGGAGCGCATTGTTGGTGAGGCGAGAGAGAGGAGGAAGAGGGATCGGCGTCTAGCCCAACCGGCGGTACTCTCCGGATATTACCGGTAACTAAACCGGCAATTTCCCCTGCCTTTGTGGAATTATTCCCTCGAAATTATTATTGTTTCTGCTGTCGAGACCTGTCGGCTATTAGGAAATAAAAAATCAGATTGCGAATATTCCTGTCTTCCGGATGGTCAAAGCGTGTCTCTCGTATTGGTGGAAAATCCCGGTCACCTCTCGATTGGCCACGTGCACCCCATCAATCGCCCACAACGTCTCGCGACAGCTCGACCGGTCCCAGCACAGAGGTCAGGTGTGATGTCCTCCTCCCTCTATCTCCTCGCTGCCCTCGTTCTCTATTCTGTGCACATTGTGTCTGGCCGAATCTACGCCTCACTGATCCCAGAAGACCCCCACGCATTTCCAAAATACGACGTCACATTCCTCAATGGTCTTCCAGTCCTGAACGAGACCGCAGAACGCTGGCTGCGTGATGGACTGGAGGGCGGTCTGCTAGAATTCATCGAGGAGCCTTGGGTGTCCAAGAACCCCCTATGGAGCAAACTCAAGGGGATAGATCCGACAGAGGTATCATCTTTCCTTCATAGGTCCCTGCTGAGCTAAACGCGCGAATAAAATAACAGCCATCACAATCTCTATCGTCGCCCCCATCACACGAGCCGGAGCCTTTGTTTAAACTAGAACTAATGAAGATGGGACCAAACCATTCTTATCTCTGTCTCGTTCCCCCAGAGCCCCCAATATCAGATAATCCTTCTCATCTCGAGGATTCTTCGGAAGAGGCCACCCTCATTCAGAGCTGGAACTTGCTCCAGGCCCTCTCCGGTAAATGCCTCTATGTCAGTCCCTTACGTTTCTTTTTTTTCCCCCTTGTTTGCCCTAAATGATGTCCTCTCCCCTTTCAGCACAGACAAGGCTGGTTTACATATTCCTATTGCCATAATTCCCACGTTCGCCAATTCAGAGAAGCGGCACACACTCATCCTCACCACATCGGTGAGTCCCTCCCTCTCTCCGCGCTCCTCCTTCCTTATCCTCAATTTGTATTCTATCCTACCGCTTTAAGGCTATAAGCCCGAGGAGGACACCGAGGTTTGTCCTCCCCTTTTCCTCCCCTCCTTTCCCGTGCCGTCATCTCTGAACACCTTCCCTTGACACAGTGGGAGGCCTATACTCTCGGACAGGCCCCAGCAACGATCCCTGAGTCGGGCGCCGATCTAACCGTAGCCGAGCAAAATGCTCTCGCCGTCAATCTCGAACTCGCCCGAGGCACCGGCAGTCGCTATCTCATCCAGCGATGGGGAGATGGCACGTTATGCGACAAGACTGGAAGAGAACGAGAGATTGAAATCCAGGTACCCCGATCCCCTCGCCGACCGAGGGACTGGTGTTGATCAGCTAATCAACCCCTTCTCCATTCCCCGTAGTTCCATTGCTCGATGACCGTCACCGACACGATCTTGTTCATCAAGGAGACAACCACTTGCCATTATATCCTTGTCATCCAAACGCCGCGCCTGTGCGGTGACCCTGCGTTTCGTTCCCGGCGTGACTCCCAGGAGCAATCCACGATCCGATGCAGGGAAATCATCCAATCCGTCGAAGACCTCAAGGATAACAATCTACCGCTCGAGGTAGAGGCCCAGGTCCCTCTACATGTCTGGGCTTCTGAAAAGGAGTTCAGGGACCAGATGTCTGAGCCGTTCCCCAAGGAAAAGAGCAAGAAGAGCGGCAAGGCGCCAGCGATTGATGATACGTTGTTGGCCAAAATTGTCAATGAGCTGCGAAGCAAAGGCATCGGCAATTTTAACCGAGACAAGGCGGTCGTCCTTGAAGACCCGGACAATGCGGACACCGTTTTCCTCGTCGAGCTTGAAGACGATGGCTCGCAGGGACGGGGACAGGGACAACGGGAGCAGCTGGAAATTAAGATTTCAGAGGAGATGATGCAGGCCCTATTGGATCAGGCGAGGGGCCAACAGCCGACCACAGACCAAGACGAGGATGAGCACTAATGACGATGATCCGACGAATGCATTTCATCTCCTTCGGGGCGGGGTCCGGACCATCTGGCGTACCTCTGTCGCCTGTAATTCTGCCTCGGTTATGTAAGTCGTTATGGAGCGCAGTCGGAACGTCCACCTTTCCGGACCAGATGATTTTACTGATGTATTTTGCATGTGTACGAAGCGTCGTTCGTAATGATTTCTCCTGCTTTCTTACAACACACCCTGATGTTGCTACATAATTGCCGTCACGATTTTTTCATGATGTCTTGGGCTTACTCGCTCTCGTTATCATCCTCATCTTCATCTCATGTCCGGGTCCCGAATCACACCATCCTCGCGCATGGAATTCCAAATCCAATCGTGTTCAGTAACTAACAGACGACTAGAGAGACCAAAATCCCGGACTGAGGGTACAGGGGGCACAACGACAATCGACTGCTCAATACTTTAAAAAATAAATTACGACTCGTTTCATTAAGGTCTCGACGCTTAACGTCAAGGATCGTGAGAGGGTAGTGGTAGTTGTGGGCGACTTTTTTCTTGGTATCGACTGGTGTGCGAGTTCACAAGTAAGCATGGCCATGAGCATGTTCACCAACGGCGCGCTTGACGGCTTCCTGCGGAGGAGCCTGGGAAGTGGGTCCATGCGGGCCGAATGAAGTTCCGAGATCGATGACGTCTCCAGTCGCAATGTCGTAGACGAAACCTGTTTGAAAAAGGGAAAGAAAAAAGCCAAAAAGTATGAGTCAATCTCGTCCAGGCACAATAGATCGGCTCAGGGGAGATGGGAACCCGAGGAAGGAGTCAACTCACCATGGACGTAAACTGGCTTGAGTGGAGCATCAGCCTGAGCACTACGACGATGAGCGGAAGAGGAAGTGTTGTTTTGAGCTTGTTCCTGGGCGATGTAGGCGGTCCAGTGTTGTTCCATCACGGGGCTGACAACGATATTGAACACTGAGTCCTTGACGTTCTCCTCCACCAGAGCACGGAAAGCGGGGTCATCGAGCTGTGGAGGGTCGATGGTGGTCTTGTTCTTGTTGGCTTCGCGGTACATGGAAATCTCCGGGCTAGATACGCGCGAACGCGAGAGGAAAAGATGAATTCCAGATGTCAGAAAATCGCAATTTCAAACAGCAGTCGACGAGGGCGTCAAAAAAACAAAGGCAAGCTGAGTTATACTCACCGGGTTGAGTTCAAGAAGGTATGACGAATCGGGTTAACCCAACTCTGAACCGAGCTTCCAGAAAAATCGTTGGTCGTATTAGGTCTAGGCAACATAGCAGCCTGAACACCGCCACATCCGTAGTGACCCATGACGATGATGTGTCCGACGGCCAAAGTCTGAACGCCGTAGGACAAGACGCTGATCGCGTTGTTATCGACGGGCTGGAACTGGTTCGCGATGTTCCTCTGTGTGAAGAGCGCGCCCGGTGGCGCAGAGAAGATCGTTCCCTCCGAAACTCGGGAATCACTGATTTACGCACAAAGTGATCGTTACGGAAAGAACAGAGAAATCAGTTTACGGAAATTGACATCTGACAGGACTGGAGAGTCATTACGAACCTGCATCCCAGAAACAAGTATTCCGGCTGTTGTCCATTCTGGGCAAGGTCCTTCAACAAGTCTGGGTTGGACGAATTCTCGACCGCAGAACGGAAGTATTCGTTTCCCTCCGCCAGATATCCCAGATCTGGGAATCTCGTGGCGGTATCGTTCAAATGCATAACCTTTTGAACAGTCGTCGAGTTCTGATCGACCCTGGCCAAGATGTTGGACGCTGGAGCGGGAAGCGAAAAGACGGAGGTGACGGCCGAAGAGACAACCAACAAAACGGGGGCGAAGAGCTTCATGAACATGATGATAAACAGGCCAGCTGAAATGAACGCGAAATAAAGAAAGTCGATGGGGTGAAGAGAGTCGTAAGGAGAGTCGTAGGGTCGTTAGGAGTTACTGAAGGGTGCAAGCGTTCAACGCTGCTCGAAAGGGTATGGAAATGGCTCGAAGGGGCGAACGAGGGAAACCGAAGGAGCGATCATCTACGCTTTTTAAAGTTCCTCGGGCAGCAGTTGGCCAAGAACGCAACGGCGTTCCGCACCACCCCTTCCATCATATGAGATTGTTGTGGAAGAAAGGTTCCGACGCGTTTCATGAGCAGTCATGCTTTAAAACAAGGAAGGAAGTGGGGCGGGGGGATACCGGGTCAGACATTGAATATTGATGGGAGATGCCCTCGTGAAACCACACACTTGTTCCTTGTAAAGGCTGTGCGGCCTAGCGTAACATGTAAGATGTAAAATGTGAGATGCTAGATGAGCGGCCTTAATTGAAACGAAAAAAAAAAGTTTCGCTCGTCATGCTGTAAGAGAAGATGATCACCCGTGATGACAGTTCGGACCAGGACAAGGGCCGCCGCACTCACGAGCCTAGGTACTTTCTCCAATCGCTGCAAGTCGACGTTACTTATCAGTTTCGCCTATACGCCACATGCGTCGATGAAGGAACTAGGGGAACCGTTGACCAGTGACCCAGCGGAGCTCAGTGACCGACAGGTAATCAGCGTTCCCCATGCTGCCCCGGTGTACCGAAGAACCTTAAACCGATGATGGAAAAGGCGCCGATCCCATTCAAGCCTCAGAGTTGAGAGAGTCAGAAACGGACTAGGGACCACACTAGTAGTAGCATACTAGAAGTCGATACTTACCGCCGGTTTCGTTCATTGAACCGTCACCTGTTCTAAGGATTTCATAATAGACACCCCGCCAGCCTGGGCGCACGGTCTAGCGTGGAGACGCAGGGCTGAGAATGCACTATGGAGTTGACGCTTGAGAGGAACTCGTGGTTTCTTTCATCTGGTCATCCGATCACCAGCCAAAACCATCAACATGATGGCAACACTCAGTGGCACACGGGAATCGGACTTGATGACGGTTCGGGTGTAGGTAGGGACAAAAAAAGGTCCGAAAGACCTCATAAAGTGCGAGTTCTGGGCTAACCCTATATCTACGCCATACAGATGATCGCATATATACCCGTAGCAGAGAGAGACAGTAAAAACGAATGAAAGCCCAAAGTCCATCTATATACATTACGTCCTAAGCGGGGCGGAAGTAGGTAGCAGCGATAGAACGTAGGATGCGGAGACAGGGCAAGGATGATAAACTGGTACTCTCGAATTATCGGTGAATCTACGTACTTCGAAGAAGAGAGCGAAGACATGAGGTTGTGTAAGAATGGTCAAAGAAAATGCAGAGCATCAATAAAGGAACATAGAATGAACTTATAAAGACGCGTGATATGCCAGTGGGCGAATAATACAATCCAGACGGTGTAACTTCTCAGGATCAGCGACAACAAGGACAGTTCGCCAATGCTAGAATAATCGCCTCTTGTGTTGCTTCTCATCAACGACGACCTTCGTGTGTATGTGGTTTGTAACGGTGTCTGGGATGGAACAACAGTTGATGGTCTTCAACCACTCATCACCGTCATCGTCTTCCCCAATCTTGTGGTCTTCACACTCGAATGAAGGAGGAGTGTCAACCCCCTTGATACCGCGCGCGTGGCTCTTGCACCCGCACAAAAGATCTGGTTGTTTTCCACGGCCCTTGAGCAGATCTGTCAGCGTGCAGCGCTCGGCAGGATCCAAATGCATCATCCTCCTTAAGGCGCTCCTCGTTTCTCTTGGGAGTAATCGAAAGACAGAATCAGCACCACCCCCGTGATGGAAGGTGGCAACCGAAGCACCACTATCCGCTCGCCGCCGCCTAACAACGGCCTTCTTCGGTTCTGGAAGGTCGAACGCGGAAGAGTCGACGACGGGTACCGGGGTTTTGGCAGCATCGAGGGTTGGGGTCAACGGTCCGGTGAAGGTGGCAGATCGATTACGGGAGGTGACTGGGGGGATGGGTAATATAATGGTTCCGGTAGGCGTGGGCTCGCCGTCTTCAACGGAAAGCATCGTGGAAGACATCATCGAAATCGCTGGCGGTCTATTGTGGACATGGTCTTCCAAAAGGGGGATCGCTAAGGCAGTGGTGGGAAGGGATTCTGTCGAAGTGCCAGGGCGAGCGAACTTTTGGACGGAAGGATCCAAGTTCTCTGGACTGTCTACATGTCGTAGCTCCAGCGAAACGCCGATGGTGGCGTGCCCGATGGGGGCGTGCCGAGTGGCTGCGACCGCATCGGGGTGACCGTTCGTAAGAGCCGGCAAGGTCACAGTGGATATCGCCATGCCCTCTGTTTGGAGTAGGTTCCTGCGAAACTCGTCCTCGCGCGTCTCCTTGGTCGATGCGGCATCACCTGGTAAGTTCGGTGGGGTAGTGGAGCCGGTGATACTCGAAGACCGATCGACGTCATCGTTGGACGAGGTGCGGGAGAAAGAGCTGGACACGTCGGTGCTCATGCTGACCATGTCTGCGCCGTGGGAGAGTTCACTTTCCAAGCTGCCATTGCTCTTCTTGGTGGCTGAAGAATCGACAGTCCCCACGGAGACCTGCCTGGTACGGTTCATCAGTTCAGGGACCTCAAGAGTTCCCACGGCTGGTGCGGGCGTCTTCTTGGGGGAAGGGGGTCGTGTGCGTGGTTTCGCGGCAAGATCGGGGTGCACGGCGATAAATGCCTTGAAGCTGGGGTCCGTCTTAGGATCAGGGATAGTCCAAGGGAACCGACGGAGGATCATGCACATGAAGATGATGGCCACGCTCCACACATCGGTCTTCCTCGGGTCGTAGGTCTCATCGGTTAGCACCTCTGGGGCGAGGTAGGGGTCAGAGCCGACAATACCACTGGCCTTTGTGAGCTTCTTCCCGGGGTAATGGAAGACGGTAGCTGTGCCAAAGTCGATAAGTTTGACAACATTGTTGGTTGTCATGACACAGTTATCGAGTTTGAGATCACGGTGGGCGAGACCGATCGAATGAAGGTAATCTACACCTTCGCATATTTGGCGGAAGACACAGTAGATCTCGGGACGGCACATCCTCTGCGACATGACGACACTAAAGAGGTCATAAGGTGCATACTCCATAACCTACATCGCTGGTCAAAGGATGCTCAGGACGTAAAGGATGGGAAGTACCTCATAGTAATGGCCACGGTCGCAGACGATGTCAACGGTTTCGATGATGTTAGGATGCTTGAGAGTGGAACCGACACAAAACTCGGCGGTGACCTTTTTCTGGTACTCCTTTTCGGTCTCACCGGATCGTTTGGGTCTAAACTCTTTGACGGCAAAGATGTTGCCGTTGTGTTTTCCCTTGATCAACCGGACAGTACCGCCAGCACCCGATCCAAGGACTCGACCCCATTTGCCATACTTCTTTGCGAGGTGTGCCTGTGTGGCCTCTGAGAGGGAGGCGATCGGATGGGCGGCGTAGGCTGATGCCTTGCTGCTCGTCGAGATGGACGAGGTATGGGAGGTACGAGAGTCTATGCTGGGTCGTCCTGATTTGGGGTCCTGCACGGATGCTGGAGGGCTACCTTCTGAAGGGTTGCTCCTGAGGGAAAGCTTGGTGGAGTTGGAAGGGGAAGGGGAACGGGCGGGGGATCGCTCTTGGGAGAGATTACGAAGCTTGGACTTGGTATCCTTATTACGGTCGCGGCGCAAGAAACCGGTCAGACGACCCTCCTTGCGCGAATCGGCTATCGAATGCACGTCATCCTGCTTGGACTTGGGGGATGAAGAGGGCGAATCCCTCGGAGGGTGGTCAACACCCGGTACGGAGAGATAGCTGTTGGCCGCGTGTTCTACAGATGAGGTTTCTAGGGCAGGAATTGCGTCGGGGAGGGGGGATGGGCAAGATACTTGGATGGAAGGGGAGGGTGGATTGGTGGTATGGGAATCGTGATCTGGGGGGTGGTGGTGTAAGTGGTTGTCGAGGAAACGCTTGAGATCAGGCAAGTGGTGCTTATGCACCTTGACCACATGATTTGGCGTCATGGGTGTCTGTGGGTGTTCTTGGGCGGGAGAGCCTGCGGGCGTCGACTTGGAGGGAGAAGTGGTAGTAGACTTTGTAGATTTTTTAAAGAACCTCGACGGAGATCTCTTCGGGGGTGGGGGTTGCGGTGGGGAAGATGGGGAGCCGTTGAAGGTTGCAGAGGAGGGAAAATGGGGGCGTGTGGTTGAGGTGGAGGAAGACTGTGTGGGGAAAGCGTCAGTTTCCGGGGAAATAGGATGCGAAAAAGGAATGAATAAGAGGACCAGAGGAGAGTCAGATTCCGGCTGAGGCGGAATTTGTAACCTGGGCGGTGAGAGGGGAAACGATGGGGGATCATCGACAACCGCAGAGGGCATGGTGGAAGGGAACTGGGGGATCTTTGAGGTCGATAACATCGAGGAGAGAGGGATGAGGAGGGGGAGGATTAGCAGGTGGGAAGGGGACAAAAGAAGAATGGGGAAATGATTAAATATTCTTCTGCAAATTCAGCCGTCTGAGCTCGGCCCGGCTTCCCATCCCATTCCCGCTCTCTCCCCAACCCCTTGGCTTATGTTGTCTTCCCTCCCGCCAATTTCAGCCTCCCTGGCTTGGCAACACCGAAGACAATTCCCGAACCATGTTTATTTTTCTTTGTGCTCGGCGGTATTTTCCTGACTACGCCCAGCCCGCTCGGTTTCGTTCGCCATTCCAAAAGAAGGCGACTCGCATCAAGGCTGGTCTACATTCATCGACGACCAGTCAGAGACAATCTCTCCAATCCATTCTCGTATACACGTAAAATACGCAGTTTATTTTTGGAGAACAGTGTAAGGTATACGATCGCATCCCTCACTTGGCTAATGTCCCACCATGTCGGTCGACGCCTTTTCGTTATCAGTTGTCCTCTCTCTCTCGTTTGTTGTACCCTTTTCTTTTTCTCTCTTATCGCATCAATGATTCCACATCCGCCCGTACCCGTGGGTAGCATCATCACCTCCCTCATCGAGCCTAGGGGTCCATGCCCTAGCACACGTTCGGCATTAGGTACCATCCCCTCAAGAACGTTTTCCAACCTCGAGCCAAGCTGATCACCAACTAATCGACTCGGCCCAGAAGGTTAGATAAACTGAGAGACGGAGACCCGATAACCGTTGAAAGTTTTCCCAATCGGCATCTCCCAAGTCCAATTCCTTGTAAATTGCACTCTGTCCTGGACCAAGCCGTTTGGAATCTGCGTGCAAACGCCACCCTTGGAGCTGCTCCTATGTCCTCGACGAATTTCATATCCACCTGCGACACTGGAAACCACAAACTCTCGTCAGCTGGTTCTTGGTCAAATAACTACGCACCCTCGTTCGTTCATTTCGGATATAGCAAACGCCGTCAGGCCAGAGTCCTGACGTTACTCACAATGCAATCCGTCGCCTTATGAAAACGAGAACGTGACCACGCTCCCAGTACACTCGCGGTGATCGTCCAAAACCACACAGACCCACATACCGGAAGGTTGATCATGGAATCAAAGAAGCCATTTTCCATCCAATGAGAGCATGTTTCCTGGATAGGAATAGCCGTCGAAAGAGCCTGGGACCTGTGATGCCGTGTACGGTAAACGGCGCATGATGTTGTTATTTAGGCTGCGGGATTTGGTGACCAAACCGTTGTAACCATCGATTCCTCCCGACCCGAGGTTCGTCGACCCGGAGGGATCCGTCGCATAATTTGTCCAGAGGGATGTCGCGGGCGCGATGGGTCTCAGTCTCACGTAAGATGGTAGGTTCTAGGGCACACATACACAGAGCGCCAGATGAATAACCCGGCGCGTAAGTGTGAATTCGCCCATGTATGCGCCTTAAAGACGACCAGAACAGGGTGGGGGGAGAAACCAAAGCGCACAACGGACAGGTGTCGGATAGTTTTGCATGAAAGTTCTAGAGAGAACCGATCAGACGTCCGTCACGACGTCTCTTGGGATATGTTTACCACACGACCAAGTATCGAACAAATTTTAGCGGATTCTTCTTTTCATCCGGGATTTTGGCTTTTTTTGTCGCGGCGTGTAAGCAAAGGGCGCGGCCGTTGGGACCATGGTCGAAGGGGGCAAGATCGATCTCGTGACACGCACCAGAGGTTGCTAGTTGAGCGCCATGTCGTACTACAACCCTGGTCAACCGGGCACCTATCCTTATGGATACACCCCAGCAACGTACACCCAGACACCTGGATCCTACGCGTCTTACTCGTACCCACCCACCGCAGTCACCGGATATGGCACAACATGGCCTTACTACTCCTACGTCCCTCCACAGCATCGGACGACAACGACGACCGTCCCCCGACACACGACAATCACCAACACGACTACAAACACTGCCAATCGGGGAGCCAGTTTCGCGACCACGCATACGCCTGCGAGCTATGCAGACACGATAAACGCCGCCGGTGGGAGCGGAAACACGAGGACAGGGGGTCTTGCGACCGGATCGAAGCGACAGGCCAACCTGAAAGGATTGTTTACGAAAGAACGTGAGCGTGTTTTGGAAACCGCAGTACGCCACAAATGATGAACTCTCTTGCTGCCTTTTAGTGCGAAATCTGATGTATGGGTTTGGGGACGACCGGAACCCTGCGAACGACACGGTGAATGTAATGGAAGAGATATTGATCGAGTACATCGTGGACGTGGTGAGTGGTTGCAACCAAGCCCTTCTCCATCATCCGAGGCTAATGCTTGGCACCGCAGTGTTCCACTGCTTTAGGACCGACGAGGAAGCCCCGTCTTTCCGTCGATGATATTCGTCGAGTTCTCGCAAGACCGGCCGATGCCAAGAAACTGGCCAGAATGGAGGAACTTCTTTTCATGCAAGAAGAAATCAAACGCGCAAGAGAACAATTCCCGGACAACGAACTCGGGGCGAACCGCGAATTCTAATCCTCCTTCTCCCTTCGCCCCCTTGATTCCAAATTTCTCGCTCTCTCCATCATCTGTTTCATCTCCGTCCACGCCATCCCGATGACCCCTCTTTGATCCAGCCAGTCAGTTATTCCATCTCCATCCTCAAAATCCTTCGGCGGCCGAATCCCCCGAGCGAATGCAACCTTGACGAATCCCGTATTACCAGTCGATCGTAGTTCCCGTACCTCTCTCGACAATAGGTCGAACAGCTTCCACTACACAGCCAGTGATCTCGTCAGAGGCATGTATGTATGTATGTAGCTCCGCAACCATACGGCTTACCTCCCAGTGGGTGAATTCGTGAAATGATTGAGTTCGCTTGGCGCAGAACCGCCCCAGATGCATCTGTTTTTGAGGCTTCTCGTCCTCGTCTTCGCTCTGGCCCAGCTCGGAATTTTTCTCAGAATCCGAATCTTCTATGGGCTGCGATAAACTGCGTTAACTCTGTGAAACGTCTTGTGATCCTCCAGTAATCCACTCCATACCTCAAACGTGGAACGGTCATACGGCTGTCCACTCACCCGACCAATCACTTTTGACATTCTCCCTCCAAGATTGCAGGCATCACAACCTAGAGCTGCGAAATCCATCTCTACCATGCTGAGCACGGGATATTTCTCCAGAACTCTCTTGTATTTCGTTTGCCAAGTCGACGAGGTGATTAATGAATCCCTCATTCCCATTATCTTTCGTCGCACCGTTGACAAGGCAGCATAGAAGTAACTGTCTTCGGCTGAACGAACGAACGAAATCGGAACAAACCTTAGATATCATGTGAAAGGATCTTTGGAGACAATTCATATGCTCACCAGCCTTTACTTCCTGTATGAATGTCACTCGTTGCGAGGGAGACCGGACCACCAGGTGAACAAACAGCTGACAGATTATCTTGAAATGATGCGAGAGGTCCTGGTGCGAGGACATGTTGAAAGCGACGGGGAGCTCTGGGACGCCATCTGGCCCGTCGTCCTCCACAATCCAGCTGTTCTCCTCTTCGTCCTCTTCGTCTACACTTTCGTCCCCATCTTCATCCTTGACCTCCTCGTCAGACCCAACGCCCTTCGAGGGTTTCGCACCTGCGAACGGTTTGAAGAAATCCCATTTGCTGTGCGAGGGCCCTGAGGGAAGTTCGTCCTCCTCCTCCTCTGCCTTGACAGAACCTGCAGAGTCCACAGACAGACCACTCCTATGACCTGCATCATAGTCAAGATAATAAAATGCTTCTTAGTGTGGGGTAACATACGTCTGAGCGTTTCAAGACTCTGTTGGAAGGCGGTCTTTTTGTCTCGTTTTCGTAGACGTGAGTCGATAATACCTGTCACAATGTCAGCACAACCTCAGAAAACAACCGCGATTCCTGTTCGGTGGATCACACTCACGATCCTCATCGACTTCGTCCTCAAGGTTGATTTCTTCTTCGCTCGTCGAAGGCTTCAAACCCTTGACAATTCGACGTTTCTTAGGGCTCGGTGCCACCTCCTCTTCAGTTTCCGTGGCATCCTCTTCGTCCGAACTCATCAGCCTCCTCTTCAACCTCCGTTTCCCCTTCCGCGGCGCGCCAGTCGTTCCTCCGATTACTTCGACGTCAGAGTCCGACGAACCGCTGGATGCGCGGATCCTACGGCTCGCCTGAGTCGCTGTGCGTTTGAGACGAGGAGATATGATCTGGTCTTCTTCACCCTCGCTGGATGAGGTGACCTCTACAGTGGATACTCCGGTGTGAGTTCCCTCTTCCTGTGATTCGAATCTGATTGCTTGGAGAGCTCCGACATCACTATCGTTATCGCTCCTGTCTAAAGGACTGTCCTGGCGAGCTGCCTTCTTCTTGGGAGTGTTTGTCCGTTTGGGTTTGGTAGCTGATCTCCGCTTCGGAGGTTCGATCTTTGGTTCAGCCGTAGGTGTAGAATTTGTAGAAGACTCCGATGGAGATTCCATAGATGTAGGAACCTTAGACGACTTCGCTGGTGTCTTGGCGGTAGGTTGAGGTTCCTCAGTCGGGTTAGCCATGGAAGCGGATTTGGAGTTTATGAACCCTGCGAGCGTGGGTTGACGTAGCGCTGATGATTGGTTATCGTTAGAGACTTTCTTGCGTGGCATGATATTCGTAGAGTTGGTAACCAAGAGGCAGATCAGGTATTCAAGAAGAGCGTTGTGAGATGAGGAAACGACACCCCGGGTCGCGGTTTCCCCAGGGTTTCCCAATGAGCGCGTCACGGTCACGTGATTAGCGGGCTAGTGACTCAAGTCTGACTCTGAGGGAAATACAAATTTCAGCCAGACAACCGAGTTTTATTTTCGAACGTATTCCAAACATGACACATTTAGATGTGAATTTTTATTTATTTATAGCAATGGAAGGCACGGAGATAAAAAAAACAACCGTGGAATGTGATCGGTTTTCACCTACGTTCTAGGAAAGCTGGAAGTACAAAATGAAAGGTAGATAAGGTAAATCTGAACAAAGCGGGTCATATGCTTCCTTTTGTGAGTAGCGTCGTAAAATAGTACAGCGGATTGTATATTACGGTGTAGGGAGATGCGGTATTAGCTGAAAGAAAGCAAAGGAAATCTGAGGCTTGAAATCCACAAAGTTCACAGACCTGGAGGTTATCGTATATCATCATCATCATCTGACCGTCTGCTAGGTTGTGGTTCCCCAGGCGGCGTAGGGTCATTATGTATCGAAAGAGATCCCTTCCCCAAATCCGGAGTGTTTTCACTCCTCAAGGTGCCTTCTGAATCAGTCTCCTCGTAGCTGGGTCTAGGTCTCGCTTCGCCCTGTCGATCGGACGCGCTCGGTTCGTTCTCAGGCGCTACACTAAACATCAAATCCGTGGAAGTGACCGGTAACACCCGGTTGCTTGTCGTAGCGCTTTCTGCAGGGACGGCCAGGAAACTATCTCAGCGTCAGATGTTTGTGACGCGGGGAATATTTCTCACCCCTCATATGGATCAGAATCCGCTGACTCATTATCCATGTGATCAGGTATCCGAAGGGAGCGCTGCAGCCATGAGGTTGTGTGAGTTGATATGTTGACGGTTCCGGGGCGCAGAAGAAAGGCCGCTCACGCTGATGACTGGATCCATCTATCTTTACTCCGATAGACGATGAGATTAAGAATGTTGACAGCTTCGTTCGGTAGCGTGTGAGCCCCGGCACGCAGCCTCCGGAACTGAGGTCGGCTCACCTGTTAGCGCGAAAAAATATTGCATCCCATCAACAATTAACCTGACAGGTCGGTGAGCCTAGGAAATTGCTCTCGTTGCGTCAGAAACATCTTACCGCCTGATGAACCTCGAACACTTGTACAAACTATCATCGGTCAAGTTCAGTAAGGGTCTATCGGATGGCATTCGGAGGGTCCAGACTACTCACTCCCACGGGAAACCGTACAAGAGGTGGTAGATGGATATGCAAAGTGTGATCAGGTCGTAGACCATCGCTATGAGGTAAAAACCCCACGTATAACGTTTGTCTGGGTTATTTGTCGCTATACAGCTGCCCCGGCGTTAGTCCAAGAGCGTGTATCTCTGGAACGCTCGACGTACTTCATCTGGATAGCTAATTAGTACGCTCGGAACAGGTAATGGACGTTCGTACATTTTCGTTCTGCAAGAACTCTCTCTCATACAGACCCGTGAACCATTCACCGGCCGTACAAACGAACCAAAATGTGAGAAGGAAAATCCCCAATTTTCTATCCCGACCACCAATTCCATATGTCCTGTAGATCAGCTTGAAAACCATCTGACATGCGAACGACGTGATTACCTGCCTACCTAAGTCCAAGGATGGTTTGCGATATCATTGCCTGGACCACTGATCGAGAACATGATCGTGATCAATTCGTCCGCACTTGGAAGAGATGTTCCTCCGCCTGACCTTTGAGCACTGGCGAGATTATATGAAAGCGTTCGCACTCCTTTACGCTGAATCCTTCGACGAAATATCCGACGTTGTTGAACGTGATGGCCATGATGGTGACATAGCTGTACACAACGACTAAGTTCGATGACATAAGGCCGCGGGGGGCGTTCCGACCCACCGAATGAGGCCGAAGAGGATCGCCCCAACACTGAACGCAAGAGATCTAAGCTGGTGTTTCGACGGCTTTGTAGAGCGCGGTGACTCACTCCCATCTAATGTTTCTACGTTTGTAACCGAAGTAGAAATTCCACTCCGCCGGTAATGTTAGGATGTACCTTCAGTACATGTGAGGCAAGAAGACGGACGAGCATATCTGCGAGCTCACTCGTAGATTCCAATGGATATAGATGATATCCGCAGCACCAGCGACCAGCTGGTGTCATCCATCGACGGTGGGGGCAGGGGCGGACAGAAAGTGGAAAGACGTCCTGTCAATGGGTACTTTTATTCGCAACAGTTTCGTAACGCCGTAGACAGTATAACGTACTTTACCTGGCGTTGAGATGTCGGCCCTTCAGTCTGATCGCAAATCCCCTTCCGTGCAGTGACATCATCACCTAATAATCACCTTTTGGCACCTTAATATACGCAGAGATAGAAATGACACTAAGATCATGCACCCCTTTGTAAGCGTGTATATACTTGAGGTCCGAGTCGGTTGCACAATGATATCGATGAGATCGTCAGAGATTTCGAGAGCACAGTCATCATCTGACGCCGTCCGTGGCGCCACCTGCGTCTTGAAAGGCGGCTAATTGGCGTCAGCAGCCACGAGAGTTCCACGGGACCGAGGAGAGCTCGCGAGGAGGGGGTATTAATACAACACAGACGCTTCATAAACCATACCTGGGTGTGCGTTGTTCAGGGACACCCTTCGGGAGTGGGGTTCCAATGAAAAGCCTATTGCAACGAAATACGTCCGCATCGTAGCTTTTCCCTCCCAAGATAAAAGTGGTTGAAACATTCGGAGAAGCAGGGGTTAATTTTGACTTGCAGTCACCAGGTCAATTCCTGGAAAAGAACGAATAAACGAGGTTAGTTCGACCGAAGCACAAACGCGTGGATGGGCGAGGTGTCCCCTGTCGAAAAATTCTTTGCAAAATCTCGCGGCCACTTGCGGATACGAAGGAACAAAAGGTTGTAAGGCTTGTTTTTTTATTTGTAACCCCTGGACGGAAGTGACGGGAGGATATCCGATGACCAAATCCGGAAGCGAGGACCGCGACGCGTCAGCCTCAACTTACACTCTTCATTCCTTCCGCTAATCACCTACGCACCATGGACGAGATCGGTATTGAAATTCAGAAGGAGGTGGGGTTCAAGTATGGCTCTCCTTCGTGTATGCTCAGAACTTGTTTTAGGAGCCCACGTTCGAGTCGGTCGTCACCGAGAAGACTGCATTATACCACGAACTCCCGGAAGATGATCTCTACCTTAAATACAAGAAACTCGCCCGTCATCTAGATATGCTCGAAATTCAGGAGAGCTATGTCAAGGATGAGCAGGCAAACCTCAAACGGGAGCTGATTCGGGCGCAAGAGGAAGTCAAGCGAATCCAATCGGTGCCACTGGTAATCGGTCAATTCCTAGAACCCATCGACCAATATACAGGTATCGTTGGATCCACAACTGGTTCCAACTACGTCATCCGGATTCTCTCGACACTGGACCGGGAACTTCTCAAACCCTCGTCGTCCGTTGCTCTTCACCGTCACTCGAATGCTCTTGTAGACATCTTGCCGCCGGAGGCTGATTCGTCAATCGCAATGCTTGGGGACAAGGAAAAACCAGATGTCACATACTCTGACGTCGGTGGTATGGATACGCAAAAACAGGAGATTCGGGAGGCCGTAGAGCTGCCGTTGACGCACTTCGATCTGTACAAGAAGATCGGGATCGACCCTCCCCGCGGTGTGTTGCTCTATGGTCCACCGGGTCAGTCCACGCCCTCTGCCTGGGGATATAGATCTTAACGGAATACAGGTACCGGGAAGACGATGCTTGTTAAAGCGGTCGCACGCCATACAACCGCCTCATTCATCCGTGTCGTAGGAAGCGAGTTCGTGCAAAAGTACCTCGGAGAAGGTCCCCGAATGGTTCGGGACGTCTTCCGGTTAGCGCGGGAGAACGCACCCGCAATCATCTTCATTGACGAGATCGATGCTATTGCTACGAAACGTTTCGATGCCCAGACGGGTGCTGATCGCGAGGTGCAGCGTATCCTGCTCGAGTTGCTGAACCAGATGGACGGTTTCGATCAAGGGAGCAACGTCAAGGTAATTTCAATCTTTTGCAAACGGTTGTGGGGTCTTCTGATTCTGTGTTCCATAGGTAATCATGGCCACAAATCGTGCCGATACCCTTGATCCTGCTTTATTGCGGCCGGGTCGACTAGATAGGAAGATTGAATTCCCACTCCCATCAAGGAGAGAACGCCGCCTGATCTTCCAAACGTGTACTGCGAAAATGAACCTTGGACCAGATGTCGATCTCGAAGATTGTGAGCCAGACCCGTATCATCCCAATGGTTTGGATTGACTATGGGCTATTTTATAGACGTCTCACGGCCGGACCGACTATCGTCAGCTGAAATTGCTTCCGTGGTCCAGGCAGCAGGACTCCAAGGTACATCACATGTCTCAACCTCCCTGAGCCCGTGCTCAGTGTTCCCACAGCTGTCCGCAAAAACCGATACGTTATCCTACCGATCGACTTCGAGGATGCCTGGAAGGTGTGTTTGTCCTTGTTTGGTTCACTTCACGTGGACAGAATTTTTGTCGGCTCACTCCTTGACAGCAAACGGTCAAACGGTCAGACGAGACCCACGAGTTTTGTAAGATTCTACACGCTCTTTCCGTTTTTTTTTTCGTCCTAACAGACCACTGTAGATCGTTGAGGGTGTGGTTATATCAAGTACGTGACACGTTGCAGCTGTTTCTTCTGTCCATCTGACACATCCTGCACTTACAGGTCTACCGTATTATCAATTACTTTGGAATCCAAAAAATTCAATACAATGCGTGATAATGCCAGGATGCTCTTGTCACTTTACCATCTCGTCTGCATGCTCAAGGACGTGAGGGCCATTCAAAAGAGCTAGATGAAATCGATCGAGGTCGACAAATCCTTACCTTTTTGTCTTGCACTCCACCCAACTGGGTTCTTCATGGAATGCATGTTTCACAGTTTGGATACAATCGCTTTCGTCGGCAGGCAGAGTGCTAAGCTAAGTCCCAGATCAACTATCATCTTTTTGTTACTATGGGTATCTCATTAGCCGAGGATAATATATACGTTTGTGCACACAGGTCAGGTCCCTCTCTCTTTTTCGCGCGATTCCGCTCTTCAACACTCTGGATGTTGCTTTGCATCTTTGCCTACGCATCATTCTCATTTTACGGGAGCTAGATTGTAACGCTTGGCTATCACAACAAATCCGCGGTCCCGTTCTCTCTACGTAACAGTACCGCGTTGTGACAGTCATACACACGTGCATAGATACACAGACACTACATAATGTACTCTCGCTTTTAACATATCTGCGATCCTCAGCGTTTTGGAGGTTGACCAAGCTCGCCCGCGCGTTCTGTTGCAATTTGGATTGCACGAGCGATGGTAGATCTTACTCTACCATCCTCCAACACTAGAAGGCCTGCGATTGTGCATCCTCCGGGTGCTAAAACCCTTTGATCAACCGCTGTTCTCACCAAACACAAAGAACAAAGCTCACTAGTGACTGCATCCTTGATGCGTGCCGGGTGTGCCCCTGGCTGAAGAGCCATCCTTGCCGTACCTTGGATGGCTAGGGAAGTGATAATCAACACATTAAGCAAATGGCGAATCAAGAACCACTAACTTTGGGCAGCGAGCTCCAAGGCTTCTGCTCGGGGAAGACCCATCATCACACCGCCATCCGCCATAGCCTCGAGGAATATGGCGGCAAATGCGGGACCGGAACCCCCCAGAGCCGTACACGCGTCGAAGTGTTTCTCGTCGAGGAATCTACAACGACCGATCGAGGAGAAGATATTGAGGATAATGGATCGATTCAAGGGTTGATCATCGTCTAGGGTGGACACGATGGTCATTCCCTCTCGGATCTTTGATACCCCAGGTTAGACAATTGACTGTAAGAGATGAGTCTGAGAACCGACTTTGCATGGTGTGTTGGGCATGGCTCGCACGACCTTTGTGGTCGGTCCTACCATTTGGGTGAGTTGGCTGATGGTCACACCGGCCAGGATGCTAATGAGAAGCTTGTTCCCTAAGGCTTCCTCCATCCCAGGTTCACTCAGGATGGCGTGGGCGATCTGTGGTTTACAACTGAGGGGACAATTCAGTGTGTATGTGATTTGAAGAGGATTCGAAAGAGGCTGACCAGAGAAGGATAACATCCGATTGTTTTACGGTCCGGACGTTATTCGCCACACAGATCTCAACAGCCGCTCCGAGACGGCTGGCTTCGGTGAACGCGGGCTTCAACCCTCTCGCGCTCACCTCACGACTGACGCAAGCAAGGAACCGAGACGGAAGCGCAGGGTCTTCCTCGACGAACGCGACTGGAGTTACGGTGCCGGAGGTGTGGGCTTCCCACTTTGGAATCGAGTCAGATGAACCTGAGTCCAAACTGGACAAGACGCCAGAGAGGATGGCGACACCCATAGTTCCGCATCCTGTGGGTTATGTCCCTTTTGTAAGTTGTATGAGGGACGAAACTGGGTTACGTACGGACCTAGGATGCACAGAGTGTACCCCATTTCTGTTTAGATTTTGAGTGCGGGCTGGTGTGTTTTTTGGTAGAGGGTCGCGGTGAAACACCAAGCGTAAATTCTTGGGCGTCGGTTGGCAATCTTATCACAAAGCTGACTCGATCGGGGCAGTCTTCACCAGCACTCATTACATATTATATGGTTGCAGCGGATAGAGCCTACTCCAAATACTTGACGTGAGGTTCAAGCGTACGGCTACCCTAGTGCGAGCGACCGAAGGCCAATCCTGGACGTGTGTATCTGTGTCACGTGGGTTTGTTGTCCGCTCCCCACCGATGCAAGCTTTTGTCACGGTCGGGTCGACGAAATTTGACGATCTTATAGATGCGATTGCCTCGGAGGATTTCCTCACCAGGCTCTTCGCAGGCGGTTACACTCGCCTCGTCGTTCAGTATGGGAACTCCAAACTGCGTCAGAAGTTCCAGACTGAAACCTCTTATGGAGTGGAGGTTGTCGCCTGGCCTTTCAAGCCCGACCTGGGTGAGGAATATCTGGCTGCTGACCTTGTCATAAGTCACGCAGGTCTGTGTTCAGTCTGCGTCCAATTTCGTTCGCTGACAACCTGCGCAAGGTTCTGGTACCATTCTGGAAGTGTTGAGATCGAACAAACCATTGATTGTCATTGCGAACGAGACTTTACTGGATAATCATCAGAGAGAGCTCGCGAATGCTCTTTCTGCCCAAGGATATCTTATCTCGTCTACCGTCAGGTCAGTCCATTCAGATATCCAGCGACGAAAGTCGTCTCAATTGTGGCAGCGAACTCCCCCGAGCGCTTGAAAGCATAGCTTCCAAAAAGCTAACCCCATTCCCGCCTTTCGACGGGAGCAAATTCGCACGGATACTGGATGAAGAGATGGGATTCCTCTAGTGTATACAGCGTCTGTCGTAGGTTAGATCGAAAAGCTTGATAGATCATTTTATTCTCATCCGCAATGTCCTCAAACAAAGTCTCAAACAAAGTCACAGCCATCGAGATCCCACCCGACGCCAACCCTCAAGCGCACGAAGACGAGCATGTTCATGCCGTATACGAACAAATCGCTTCCCATTTCTCGTCCACTAGATACAAGGTATTTGCTCTCCCTGACGAGAAGCCGACAAACTTATCCAACCAAAGCCCTGGCCCATCATAGCAAAATTCTTGAGTTCGATGCCTCCAGGATACATTGGACTGGACTCTGGCACGGGGAACGGAAAGTACCTACCACTGCCGGCCCCTTCGTTGCCGATGATTGGATTGGACAGAAGTCGGAACCTTCTGCAAATTGCTAGACGCGCTGGATCTCCACCGACTCCTGACTCTAGCTTAGTTCTGACCACAATAAACGAGGTCGTACAAGCGGACGTTCTCAACAAATGTTGGAGAGCTGGAGTTTTTGTGAGGTTCCCTGCATCCTCCGGGTCTCCCTGTACTCATCGAGCTGAAATAGGACTATGCGATTTCCATTGCCACGATACACCACCTGGTGACCGGTGAACGTCGTAAGACGGCTGTACAGGTATTCCATATTCCTCTCAGATCCCATCACCCTTTAACAACGTCTACAGAGACTGATCGAAGCCATTTCGCCGGTTCATGGACGAGCACTCATATACGTATGGGCAATCGAACAAGATGAACTCTCAAAACGAGTAATCCCCAGTCAAGATCCAGCTCGTGGAAACACTGGTCAAGATGTCTTTGTGCCTTGGGTTTTGGCGACACAGAAAACGGAACAACAAAGACACGCGACCACGAAGAAAGATCAAAGCACCACCGAAACGACCACGGAGGTTGAGAGTACTGAAGAACCTGACAAGGTGTTCAAAAGATATTATCACATGTTCGCCGACGGCGAGCTCTATGAGCTTACAAGAAGTGCTGCACAAGAATTGGGTCTGGCAGTTGGGAATGAGTCCGATCTTTCTGCTGATCAAGGCGTCGAGATTGTACAGTGCGGATGGGAGAGGTCGAACTATTACATCGAAATCCGCCGGTGGCGACAACAAAATGTATCTTGAAGAATGTACATAACGATACAGAACTTTTACTCGCTGGCGGCCATGACTAGACATCACAATCAGTGAACTTCCATGAAAAAATGCTGATGTTGGCACATACTCGCATTGATCAGGTCTCCACCGCTGTCTTTTAATACCCGAACAGCCTTCGCCCTTGAGCAACCCACCTGCTGTATCACTAACTCGATGTCCTTTGGGTCAACACCAGTCTCGTCAATCGGGCCCTCATCTTCGGCGGCAGCCTCGAGCTCTGGGATATCATCGTCATCTTCGTTTTCACCACCGACAGGCTTTTCAGCCAAGGCAGAAACCCCTGCGCCAGAGGATGCAAGATGTTGAGCAGCGGACAGTTGAGCGGACGAGTTCATATCCTCAATCTGGATGGGTCAGATTTTTTTCGAGATACTTTACTAAAGGCACCACGGACCTTAGCTTCACCGAAGACAATGTAACAGTCACTGTTCGCGGACTTAAACACTTCCGGGGTAGCGATCACAAAGAGGATCTGTCAGAAATTTTCAGCTCTCCGTTCGAAATGTAGTGTATGGTGTGCGCACGTTCTTTGGTCGGCGGAGAGTGACCCTAGTGATACCAGGAACCCTTTTCAAACCCAAGGTAAGCAGAGCCTTTCGAGCTTTCCTCTCAGCACGGGATTGGATCTTGTCCAAAGCGGCCTGGGAGGTGGGATCCTCCTCCTTATCGGAATGGTCATGGTCATGGTCGTGGTCGTGGTCGTGGTCGTGGTCATGGTCATGGTCATGGTCATGGTCATGGTCATGGATCTCCTCGATGGTCGCCGACATCTAAGTCCATCCGCCCAAGTGTTGGTGAATCCATCCAAGAAATAGCTCCGAACCTAGCCAAAACCTGGTTGGATGTTCGAAAGGAGAGCTTACCGTGTCCTGTAGCTTTCGGAGAGAGAGATGGGGTGGTTGAACGGGTCGTTTGTAACGATGAGCGCGAATCTGTTCCCGTTATCCGTATGAGGAAGGATGCGGCGATCGGCCCTGGTTCCGCCTCGACGTCCCTGATCCCTTCCACGACAGCTAGCACGACCACCTCCATGTTCTTATGTCCTCCGCAACAGATATTACTCGGCAGGTGAGACAGATTCTCGAAGAATCGTCTGACGCCCCTTCGCTGCAACGCGTCATCGACACAATAGACAACTCCGCATCAGAATGGGCGATGCCATCCTCCCCCCAAGCTAAGACTCTTCTTGCATCGCTCGAGGATCTTTATCATCAGGTCCTAGACCATGCCATATTTCACCAGGTCGAGGTATTCCTGACGGTGCTTTACCACCTCCGTATCGTCATTCCCGTGGCGTCGATCGTTTCGACCTGGTTTGACTTGGTCCTACGACCTGCCTTGCGAGAACCAAAGCTTTCGACGTCCACTGTCAGATTTGCGAAGGAGTTGGTTCTTGTTGGGTTGGTCACTTTCGATGAGGAGAATCCTAACAAAACCAAGGATTTTCGACGGAGGCTTCTCGATCTCTACCTTCTGGACGCTCATAGCGAATCCTCAGGCGAAGACGCTCTGGAGTGGGCGGAACTTGATAAGGTCTCCAGGGACAAAAGAGAATGTTGGAAGTTGAATCTAGCGGATGTATTGATCACATTCGGCATGAAGTGCCCTCAGGTGGGTACATGCCAGATTGCATACCCTCCATCATAGTTTTCAAGCCTGTCCGGAAAGGACCTAATGTCAGAAATTTTTCGATGTTTCTCTTCCACATCCGCCCGACTACAACTCCTAATTTTCTTGAATAACTACTCCTCCCACCCCGGCTTCCCCCCGCACTCTAAAGTGCTCGCAAACCACCCACTCCTAGACAGCTTAGTCTTGTCACTGGAACTCGACCGCTCTTCTACCGCTTGCGCGGTTGGTCTTACCCTCATCAGCAAACTATTACCACTACTCGCTGTCCATGCATCTGGCACACTCATATCCCGCCTCCCACAATTCATCTCCATCCTGGCGAGGGTTTCCTCCTGGCACACGGACGCACCCCAATATGTCATCGAGGACGAAACGCTCATCTTACCTGACGTGAATCCGGACTTGCATTGGCAACCTCTTACCTTCACATTCAACCTGGCCGCCTTTGTGCCAGAAACGGATCGATACTTCTCTCAGCTTTATTACCTTTTCCCGTGGAACCTTGTGAAGTTCGCCTGCGACCCAGTTGAGTACGTTGAGCAGAGTGGATTTGAGTGTCCCTACACGGCGGGATGGACAGCAGTGTTGAACAAAGTTGCTATACGTACTAGGATCGAGGCGAGTAACCGAACCGATGGTTCCGAGCTTCAGTACTTGAATAGTCTTTCTCCAGACACTTTTTGCGAACCACATTCTACACCCAACCTTCTTGACCGTCGGTGACCCTGACATCGAACTCGCTCAGCCCTTTTGGATCGGTTACGAGCTATCTCGGATTTTGGGGGAATGTATCATGCTGAACGCCCGGAACGCAATAATAGGATCGCGGCAAGAGGATCCCGACGATGCTTCTGGGGAAACTCCGCGACTGGCGACCAGCCCCTTGTCAAAACCCACCACGGGGGTATCATACCGTTCCACAGAAGAACTGCCGCGCGGCAGGTTCCGTATCTCGCTCCGGGATATAGTCGCCACTTCCGTAGCTCTGAAATCCGGGATAGACGTCGGGATAGATGGCGGGGAGTCTCAAGCTAAATGGCCAGACCTCTTGTCCTTCGGTTCCCAAAATTCTCCTGGCAAACGCAGCATATCACTCCCACCAAAAGGACCATCGGTCAAGCCATCCCCAGGACGCGACAAGGAAATTCCCGATCATGTC
>Ga0307512_10002024_pt1 | contig 26896 bp, 31 predicted proteins | sample 14_EM_MG_FD_200267 | JGI IMG/M metagenome (GOLD analysis project Ga0307512, IMG submission 200267) | Populus trichocarpa ectomycorrhiza microbial communities from riparian zone in the Pacific Northwest, United States - 14_EM | ecosystem: Host-associated > Plants > Roots > Unclassified | place... | reverse complement strand
TGATGCAGAATATATATTCGGGAGACCTTGGGGTAGATAGGCAGTATCACATTTTCATCTCGTCTTGTCATACAACGAAAATACACACTATCCTTCCCAAATTTCAGTCTCACTTGCTCTTTCCAAGATTTCGTGGATTCACGCCATTGCATGGATCATCTCGGCCGGGGAGTATCATATCTTCGCACCTTCTTCCTACACTCCTCGAGAGAGAACTGCCCTCCCGCAAGAATTCCGTTTGCATGCCGCGAGAGGTGTGGCAGAATGTTGATGGTGGGCTGTCTGCCATCTAGCTCCGTCGTTTCGACACAATGGCCTCCCAGTGGTGCATCTCCAGGTTCTCTGACTCAGCGACTCCAATAGGTCCTCCGATTATGCACAACTACCATCTGTGGCCAGATTACACATATGAATATATATAGAGATACTTAAATAATGCAGGTCATAATATGAGGCAGGGAATCTTGTGACTGTAACAAAGACAAATATGATGGACGGCATGCCTTCTGCTTATGGAACCATAAGAACCACTGCGTTGAGAATACGGCACCCAGTGTCCCGCAGAGCTGCTCTCGAAGTCTCCCACAGACCTGGACGGAGGTCTCACCCGCTTAAAAATCTGACTATCCTCACTGTCAGATCTCGTAGCCTCCTGAATGCACATCCATAATTGCAGGTGCTTTCAGGAGCCCCTGAGAATGCTCTTGCAGAGTCTGAGAGCACTCTGCAAAGCTTCAGGGGGGCCTGGGAGAATCTGGAAGTACTTAGAAGCACTGGTGATAGCTACCGGAGTTTCTGGGAGGCTTGGTTGTGGCTTCCGGACTGATTTACATTTTGCAGATGTCTCACCTCCTAACAATGAGCGTCAACAGAGAGTCAACGATTTTTGGTCCTGCATCTTGGATAATTTAAGGGCTGTGCAAAGGCATACACCCATACTCAAAATATTGGCAACGTTTATAGGCAAAAATGCCAGTGACAACATCACTACTACCTCGTAACAAAGAGCGTCAATGGGGCATCAACGGTTTTCGGGCGTGTATCTTGGATACCCGGTTGGTAATGCAACGGCAATAACCCATAATCGAACAATCGGTTGCCTTTATGTGCAGAATTGCAAGTGATGGTATCGCAACCGGCTCGTTTTTGTATGTCCTTTTATTCAACTTCACAAATATGCATGTGATGTCTCACAGTTCTGACTTTTTCCTTGCTTGTAGCTCTAAAGTCAAGATTTGAGAACCAGCTTTCTACCTGACAATAACGTATCTTTTGACAGTTACTCAGGTCGAATTACCGAGATTTCAATTTCCTACTGCGATGTCAGATCCAGAATTTTTAAATACCTCGTTGCTGGAGGTTATGAGATCCTCAAAAAATGAACGTGTCTTTATTGAAGATTTAAGCGACCTTACATTACAAATCATATTTCATGCTTGGTGGGCTACAATGAATGTAGGCTCAAAGTGGTCTATGGCTTGGAATAATCCTTGACATGCGCCATTGTAGCGATTCTATTTACACCGCTGAATTGCGGAGACCGGCAGCCCTGGTATCATATGAATTATTTGTCATCAAGTTCTTCGCCATGCATCAGAACATGAGAACAGCTCAATGCGCAAACACTTGCTGGCAACAGCAGACATCGCAAAGTTGAACAAATTAACATGGTCAGCAGTGACCTAATCAACTAGTTCAACGGTCGATGAAACAGCGTTGCCCTTACTCAACTGGCAAGGAAGTTGAGGTATTCCGAATGTAAGTTTGCAAAGACAATTCATATTTGACATTTAGATTTTGAGAATACTCACTGAATTGACAGACAAAAGGCTCTAAACTAGCAACACAGGACTTTCAAACTGCCGAATTTGACCATGATACCTGGAATTGCTACGTTAGGGGTTCTCCCATAACAGTCATAATGGTACTCGTTATCATCGGATGAAATAAATAATCCAGGATTATTCATAACACCTGTTCCAAGATATTAATAAGTTGGCCAGCTGTATGCTGGTTAGTGCCAGTTCATACAGGTCACGTGTTCATTGAAGAAAACATGTGTTTTCGCTGATTCGGTTAAGATGACGCAACTACTGTGCCTATCCGGAATGCGAGATCATCAGCAGTGCGAGTAGTTTTCAACCACATTCATTTCCGGAAACTATGCGGGTCAGGCATGGACGAACATGCATGGGAGCTGATATTCAATATGCGATTAAGTGAACTCTTCGATCCTGGTTATAACCTGCTAGGAATTCATTGGTGAGCTTTCTCGCCGGAGAACAGTCTCGGCCTTAGCATGACATAGCTGAGAGAATATCGACATTGGCATGTGCCAGAAGCAGCACATCACATTGGTTTGAGATAGTATGGATTGCAAGGTTCAGTCTCGTTCCATGTTGGCAGAGTATTGGTTGGTCACTGTTAGGGGTTCTCCCTTAACAGAGTATATATAACCTGAGATAACCAATGATGGGTACTTGTCAGTGGACTCCGGTTCATCTGACATGCATAACGCCTACCCTAGGCATCCTCAGAACTTTCAGTCATGATATCCTTTAGCGGGGATAGAGTGGTACTCGTCTCGATTGGATAGAGGTGTCTCTACCTCTTGCGGATTCATTGAACGGGCAATACTTAGGTAGTCCTGATTTGATGATGCAATAACACTGCCAGGATGGAAGGGATAATACTCTACCATGCGTGTTGTTTTCAGCCAGATTCATTTTCTGATTTAGCGGGATTATCTTTGATTGGGCTGGAGATTACTCCGACTCACCAACACGGCAATCGTTAGCCACTAAGCTATTAAGTGGGATCTTAAACCTACCACTCTCATGCAAGATTAGACACTGAGCACTCCCCGGTCAAAGAGAATGGTCTCGGCCTTAGCAATGGCGTGATTGAGGGATTAAGACGTTGACTAGTGATATGAGGTCTGAAGCATCCCCGCACATTGGCTTGTGACGGAACGGCAACTGCAGGAGCACTGAGAAGTGTGCGCGTCTATAATCTACATAGGCATAGTGGTGGTTGGCTGCCACGTAAACAAATGATGCAATCGTACTACAGTATTGATTAGCACAAAGAGCACTGTACACTATGTTGGCATTGTTCCCGATTACCGAACCATACGAAAGTAAGATGTTCAAGTTGAAGTTATGATCTGATATATAATATTTTGCGGGTGTGGCCTGATTCTCATCTGGCGCGTAACGCTTTGATACCTCACCGGCATGAACACGATAACCATTGGGATTCGTGGCAATTCTTGCAAGGCGCATTCATTTGAATGTAAGATGCAAATGTACATTGCTATCAAAATCATGGAAGACGAAGTATGGGTGCGCATGCGTAACATCCCGAGAAGCTTCTATATAAGAGATCACATTGTCCCGGCAATGAGAAGAACAAGCTCTGGCGGCGACACAAACAGCGATACCTACCCGGGAAAGAAAACCGTTATTTATTATTAAGTTTTTATGATACCTATATCTACCTAGTAGTATATATAAAATCTATTAGCTTTGTGTAGCAGCAGCCCCGCACCTTTGATAAGTATTATCCTGTGCAAATGACTATTACGTTCGAAAACGAAAACGACGTTATTGTATACGCATTGGAAAACGTTATTGATTACGCTAGAAGGAATCAATATATCTTTGTGGTGCAGAGTGTTTGGTGGATAGCCTCCGTTATTGGACTTACGGACGGACTAGCTACGCACATCGATAATCTACGTATACAATCCAAAGCGTATCAGACACCAGTACGGGAGATTGAGCAGTTGCCCTTAGGGAAGAAAGTAGTGGCTACGCCTCGAGATCTGCAGGAAGATTTCGGAATCAATACTGAAACCAGCATTTCGCAATTGGACCGTGCCGAGCAGGTTATAAGGGAAACTGAGGAATTCCTTAATAACTCTAAGAGGCAAAGGAAAGAATTCAAGCAGGAATCTGATCCGTTAACGCGTACGAGATTGGGAAAGATTCCGGTAAAACCTGTAACTAAGTAACAAAGGAACCGATTGCAAGCAATTCCCAAGGATACCCTTGTTGAGTTTCTGAAACAAGAGAAATAGGACCTAGGAGTTAGGGAGATTAAGCATAGATGTAATAGTGCCGATAGTATCTGAAAGCCAGATTGATCACGGAAGATTTTGAAGGGAGTGAAGATACGTGCAATTCAGACTGCACTATCAATGGGCATTGTATTAAGTGCCATAAAATTAATTAATCACCGAGATTAATTTTACAAGTTCTATGCATTGCCAGTATTGTATTACACCACAATACGATTTAGTTGCTATTCATCTGATAGCTTCTGATACGACAATTGATATTTGTCCTTGTTGCGTATACGATCTCTACAGACTTCCAGTACCTTTTTTCTGGGATTACGCTTAAGGAATTTTAATACGATCTACGGCTGTGTACCTACTATCTTCTTATAAGCATCTTCGGATATAAGTGAATATAGTTACTTAGGTGAAAGCACCCCCGTAATAGTCACCAATTTAATCTATGACGTTTTATATCAAATGCCTCACAGAGGGATATGATAGAGATAAGCATTCCAGCCTATAGTAAGTGGATGTTCCAACTACCGAGTCACACGATTTGCAACATGTCTAAGTTCTGGATTGTCTGACACATCGTCTGACATGATACTGTGCAGTGGATGGCCTGATTGCTATGAGGAGCGTAATGCTTTCAAACTACATTGCATGAACACGATAACCTAAGGGATGCGTGGCATGGTTTCAACAGGAATATTGATGCGTGACCGCGATAATGCTATCATGAGAGTCGTCATTCTAGGATTCGGGGTGTTGCAGCACACGACTCAAGGAATGGCTATCAAGCGACAGCATTGTCGCGACAATGAAAAGGACAAGCTCCAGCAGCAATCCACAGTCAACGCAGAACCACCGAAGTCGATTATATATTATTATTAAGAATTCTATCTATCAAATACCTTCAAAATTCCTACCACACTCATCAACCTTTGTGATCGCGCTTTGTATGCCTGGACCCAGGTCGACACCATCCCAGTACGCACACCAGATCAACATCAAACATTTCAGCGATCTTATTTTTCAACTGGACGAGCAAGCTTTAACCCACATATCTTGAGAGGTTTGGCTTTTCATAATTTCTATTGGTATTCGTAACCCAGTATATGGACATGTCTCTACAGGATTGTTACTCGATGCAGAACATTCCGACAATTAGTAACATCATGGAGAGGATGAGTCTTTGGCTTCCAGGAAGCAACTGGAGAATGGGTTGAGATTCGAACGGTCGCTCTTGAACCAGGGTCAAGAGGTTGAGTCTTAGAATAGGATGAGGGAAGAAAGAGTTTCTTAGATAGGCGGCTGAGTTTAGATTACAAATAAATTATTGTATTGATTATTGGGATCTAAACAACCCCGTTACACGCTACCTCATGTTAGGATTTGTTTCAGCTCAGATTCCTTGGAACGCGATATCAAACCTTGGGTTATGATGTTCATACGATGCATTAAGAAGTCAGTTGGCGTAACCGTCAGCCAGCACACTGAGCAACATTCACCGGAGGGAATACACACTGACCATGAATGCAATTCAGAAGAAATTACTGACATGAAAGGAAGACAGTTTAGGTTTATACAGATGGCCATCAACGAAGAAATTAGCAATAACTTTGGTCAGTGACTATTATACAGATCGAAATTGGGCGCTGCGAGAGGTATGACTGGAATTCAATGAGGTTGACAACCAATTCTCATGCTATTTCGAATGCTCATTAAGAATTACACTTCAAGGGTCAACATACTGGAGCACGGCTAGCCGGACATTTGACGGAAGTTCTTGAACATTTTGAGCTGACCGACGCCTGTTGATTTGGAATTACAACAGATAACGCTTCTCCAATTTACACGATGACTCACGAATTACAATCTACCCTTGACGCCGCCAGAATCGAGTTGCCCGCGTTCAGAAACCACATGCCCTGTATGGTGCGCGTCACCCAGCTTGCATTGGATGCATTCATGAGCAGTCTCAGTGTAAAAGGCCGCACCAAGTCGTGGGAAGCCCATGAGCGGGATCAGCAATCTGGAGAGAATGAAAGCACAGACATTGGGAGGAGTCAATGACTTCGAAAAGAGGGCAATGCTAGAATTATGGAAGTGTCTCCCATGAGACCAGGTTTCGCCAAGATAATTGAGAAAGTACGTATTTCAAGATAGTTTAAAAGTGCTGAGACTGACCTTGATATAGCAGAGAATGGTTGCTGTATTGATTACGCTGACACCTGGTCGTCAACACGAGTTCATTGACTGTCAAATAGCCAAAGTAAGAATTGAAGTCATACTGATTATGGATGTGAAAACACGGTTGAATGTGACACTGGAGTTGCTTGAGCGAGCGTTCCGATTACGAGAAATTACCCAAGGGTGGCTCCAGAATCCATCATACAGTGATTCCCGGCCACTCTTCATAACACAGGATGAATGGATGATTGCCATGTATTTCATGGAAAATTTACGTCCATTCAGGTACTGGACCCTGTGGATGTCAAAAAGGCCTACCGTTACTTCGCATCACGTCCCCACTGCCCACAATGACATGTTCGATCATATGGATAGCGTGATGCAAGTCATGCCCAAGAAGAAAACACACTGGAAGGAAGACTTACACTTCGCCATGAAGTTTGTGCGGCCCAAGCTGTTCAAATATTATTCTGCAGTTACTCCTACGACGCGTATGCTTCTCATTTCAGCACATATCGTTGATCCTTTCCGGAAGTTGTGATTGTTTAGGAAGTGCGACAAGGGAATGGATAGTACCACTGAAGACGAGACTTCATATACAACACAATCCCCGGAGGCCTTTCTGAAGTATGTGGAGAACACATACTGCACTGAACATACACGTTTGCCGGTAACTAAACCCAAAAAAGTGCTGAACAACAATCCTGTCTCCTCCACAATGGCTTCTAGATCTGGTCAATCTACTTACGATAGTACTGTTAGACACGGTTCCAACCCGCTAGAACGGTTGGGGGTTGGGGTTGCAGCTGGAACCGAACCATTGCAACAGGTCTTACCACGCGATAACCCAGACTGTTGCAATTGGGCTGGCTTCACCACCAAATACGCAGCATTTTGACCTCACAACATTGCCTCCAATTAAGTATTGGAGTTATGATTGTATCGTGATATGATAAATTTGTAGATTGAGTAGTTTCAGCTGCTCTTTCACCTCCCGCTGTGAGATTTGCGATTTGACCAATTTTCGTGGAGTACCTATTCAAAACCCGCGGATTTCGCTTAACATGTGGCCTGATATCAGAGCCACCCAACGAATATCAGTCAGGTTGCAAATCTGAATGCTGGAGGTGAAAGCGCGACAAATAGTGCACAATCTACATATTGTTCATGTCACGATACAATCAGAACTGAGATACTTAATTGGATCCAAAGTTGCAGGAACCGGTATATGCAACTGCTGTCCGGGTGCAACCCGGGCGAAAAACTACTGGTTTATATCCTGTCTGGGTAACAACCCCGCGAAGACAGAGCTGGTCCGGTTGTTGAACAGTTCTAGAACCACACCGACCCGTTTATCCGGTCCAACCCCAGACCGCTGGAGGGTCTTCCAAAACCGTAGCTAACACTATATGATAACTATGATTTGTGCAGCAATGATGAAAAATACTTAATGCCTGCCAATGTGGCCAAAATGACACCCGGACGAAGTGCTTGTGCAGCACGCTTATTGACCGCCACAAGGCTCTATTTGAATTCACCTCCTCAGTCACTACAGATCTGGGGGCAAATTGATCCAAATCTTAATGATTACCGCTCCGACACAATGGAGATTAGTATTACATTTCGGTTACCCATTATTACTGACTGGTGGCGCCAGCCAGAACAATCACATGCAAAGTACCCAGATCACTCTACTGTGGCATGCGACATATTCTCTAACAAACCTCATGGTGTCAGAGTGGAGGCCAGTTTTTCCCTTGGGAGAGATGTGATCAGGTGGAGGCAGTCAGAAACCACATGCGATACCCTTCGCAGAAAGGTCGTAGTAATGCAGTTCGCTCAAGCCCATAACGGATTACTGGCTGGCGCTGACCTAGAATTGGATACAACCAGTACTGAAAACGACATGGAGATGAAGAGAGAGGTGGAGCAAAGGATGTTGCACTGAATGGCGAAGGCCCACGACTTTTTGGAGATGTGGCAGGGTAGCCAAAACCTATGACCTACACAGAAGGATTCTCGTACTCAAATTAAACTAATGCGAGCCATAGGATACACTGCAGATACTGAAGAGATCGTCAAAGCATCCTGATCGAACTTTAAACATGATGGTGCAGCTGCATTTAAATTGTCTGAAAGATTACCTGTGCCAGCAGCTTTGCCTGCAAAGGACCTCCCTGGAGGACGAAGTCAAATATTGAATATCTGCCGAATGGAACGAATCAACCACCATCCTGCCAAAAGTGATCAGGAACGTTCACCTGAAAGAATTTCAGACTGTTAGGGGTTCTCCCTTAGCAGTCGATAATAGTACTTGTTCTGGGAGCCAATGATCAGTACTAGTCACGTGATGATTACATAATTACCTATTCTAGGCTTAACGAGGTGATCAGTCGTTTTGGCCTTGAGCGGCGCTTCAGAACGAGTCGCGAGGAGATTAGATCGGGGATCATGTTCTCCAAGCAACTTCAGTTTTGATGATGCAACAAACTTGGCCTTGCTGTACAGGTGCCAGTTGTTTCTAATCACTTTTGCCTTCTGGTGATATGCATATTGGGATTTTCCCTAAGTGCAGGACAATCAAGTCAAGCGATTGAGTGGGCTCTCCTACCTTCCATTATGGCTATAGAAAGGACCAATAGGGGCACACCCCAGCACTGCCTAAGCAAGTACGGGATTGAGGTAATTATGACATTTGAGCATACTCTTTTGATTGGGTTTGAGAGAGCTTTCTGCGAGGTCGGTTCATAGTAGGCGATATGAATTGACACGTCAAAATTCTACGTGGCAGAGCATTGGTGGGTATACCAGTCATAAGGCTTTGAAACACAGCTGAGGCATTAAGGTGTTGTCCACTATCCACTATGGGTTGCGAGATATCTAAGTTGAAGCAATGGTCTGATATATCTTATTGCCTACGAGAGGGTTGCCAGAACACCATAACCATCAGGCCTTATGGCCAGATAGTCAGAGCGTAATTCCGAGACTAAATGCAGATTATATCATAGTTCAGAGAGTGAAGATAGGATAACTAGAAAGGGTTCCGGGGAGTGACTCCTTCAAACTATTATCATTATGGCAAAAAACTATAAAGAGACATCAATGCTTCAGTATTGAAAGAGACAGCCGAACAAAGACCAACAAACAATGATTCCTACCTGCGAAGAAGAATCTGAAATATTATTAAGTTTCAGTTCTTATTTTGTTATTATTATCATTGAGTATATTAGTATTATCTATTAGGATTGTACGCGGTTCCCCACCCCATGACTGAGCATAAGTTTCATAACGAATACGACATAATACTGCATATGCTATCTTGGTTCCTAGATCCATTCGAGAAAGGAGATCAGTTGTTATCAGCACAGTCGATCTGGTGGACAGCAAGTATAATCCAGTTTACCGAGATACTAATTTACTATCGAGATTATACAATATTCCATTCGGATTTCGTTAAGGATCTCGTGGTTATGCCATTACCCTTTCAATTACCACTTAAGAGGATCGTTCCCGAGAGTGAAATACCGGAGTTGGATTTAGCTGAGGAGATTAACTTTGAACTATGAGAGGAGAATTATATTGGGCATCCGTCAAGGAAGGGATTCCCGGCCGAGGAGCTTAGTCGTCATTTATCGAATATTTCGTCTCGAAGCAGGAAAGTGGTTCAACCCAAGAAGGTTAAGGGAAAGACACTAGCCAAGAGATATCCCTGGAAAACAGATGAGCAGCTCCACAAGATCCGGGAGTCTTACGGAAGGACCAATTGATATTATAACGATAACCATAGTATTCACCTCGATCAGTTGAGATCGGAATATATGAGGAATCAAGCAAGATTACGTACAAAGATGTAATATTGCCGATAGTATCTGAATGCCAGATTTATCAAGGAAGTTAAGAACGGGGATTGGTGAAGATACATGTCAATTTGGATTGCACTATCAACGGGCAAAATATTACCGCCACCTCAGTAATTAATCACCGAGATTAATTATATGAACATTCTTTAAGATAATAATTAATCACCGGGATGAATTATGCGAATATATGTACTGTCAATATTGTATCACACCTCAATACGATTTAGTTGCTATCTATTTGGAAGCATCTAATACGACAATATATATTTGTCCTTTGTGTGTATACGAGCCATATAGACTCCCAGTTCATTGTGTCTGGAGATACGCATAGCAAGATCATGATAAGAACTCCAGGTGTGTACCTAGTACGTACTTAAGTATCTACGGATAATTGTAATAATTATAGTTACTCAGGTGTATCCACCCCAGTAACACAGACACCATAAATTGGCTTACCTTGAACGGGGATATGGATGATCCAGACGACACCAAAGACGACCGGGAGGCAGACAACGAATCTAATATATTGCTGGACCACAGCAGTGAGGATTCAGAAACCCCGGAGCAACTTAATGTGAGTGCCGCACAGAAAGATCCCGGATCGATTTGGCTTATACGATGGTCCAAGAAAATAGCTGAAGAGGCTCTGCTGACAGTGAATATAATGGAAACGAGGAGGAATCAGGGGATCGAGAAAATGTAGGACAGAATGCGTCAATGTATTATCACCGTGTTCATTATGTAGTTTGACCGAGAATATCATTTAGAGAAATAGTATCGAAGAATATTGAGCAGTCGCATGAGAATCATGGTCAATAAACACAGGTATAGAGGTCCTTATGAATTATTTTGCAAGATATATAAATTTTAACAGGATGAGAGCGACCAGTGCTAGAATATTGCTGGGCTTGGCTTTGCCATAGAGTCAGGTCCCAATCTGGCAGAAACGCAACCACTAGGTTCAAATAATGATGAATGCAATTATTGATGGCAGCAGGTCTTGACATGACAATAGATTAAAATGAGCGTCAACGGAGTGTCAAGACTTGTTAGTTTTCTTAGTGCAGTAATTGAACAGCGACCTGGTCGCTACTATCCATAACCAACGTACTGGCAGCCCTTCTTGGCAACAAAGTATACAACATGGTCACTGCCCCATTCAGAAAATGAGCCTGAACGGAGCATCAACAATTTCTGGTCTAGTAAGTGAGGTATTTGGGCATTGATTTGCTCTCTGTTATGCATAACCAATATATTGGCAGCCTTTGTTGGCAAAACCGAAAGCAACACAGTCGCTTCCACCTTCTGAAAATGAGTGTCAATGCAGCATCAACGATTCATGGTCTTGCATCTTGCATAATCCAAGGGCTGTGCAACAACATTGACCCATAATTAAAGTATTGGCTGCCTATATTGGTAATATTGTTCGTGACGATGCCCCTACCACCTTCAATATGTGTCAATGGAGGGTCATTAATCTTTGGTCATGTAAGTAAGGTATTGGGGCAGTGATTTGCTCACTGGTATGCATAACCAACGAATTGGGAACCTTTATAGGAAAAAGAGAAAGCGACACAGTCACTGTGACATTCTGAAAATGAGCATCAACAGAGCGTCAACGATTCATGGTGTTGCATCTTGCATAATCCAAGGGCTGTGCAACAATATTAACTCATAAACGAAGTATTGGGAGCCTTTATGGGCAATATTGTCAGTGACGATGCCACTACAACATAAAATGAGTGTCAACGGAGCTTCAATGACTTTTGGTCTTGTAAGTGAGGTAATTGGGCAGTGATTTGCTCGCTGTTATGCATAACCAACATATTGGTAGCCTTGATAGGCAAAAGAGAAAGCGACACAGTCACAGCCATGTTCTGAAAATGAGTGTCAACGAGCGTCAACAATTTATGGTGTGGCATCTTGCATAATTCAAGCGCTGTGCAATAATATTAACTGATGATCGAAGTTTTGGGAGCCTTGATTGGCAATATTGTCACATCAGCAAAATGTAAAATGGTTCGGAAGTCATAACTCAACGACTCAGCTTTTCCGAACAGCCACACTGAACCATCCAGAAGCTCCCAGACGTTCCCGGTCAGGCTGAATGCAAAAGGATGTGCTTTTGAGATACTCTGAGAGTACCTCAGGTGCTCCTCAACTCTTCTGAATTAACAGAACAGAATACAAGAATATTCTAAAGAGTATGAAGTCGTCTTCAGAATGCCATAAAATTATGCCTTTAAGTTGTTAACATTTCAGAGCTACTGGGACTACAACACTCGTCTCGAAGACAATTCCAGTGCACCTGGAGACAGACTCTCCGGGAGTGATAAATATGTACTGTCGATATCGAATTGTAAAATTCGATGAACTATCTCCCAGCTATACACTTGAATCAGGCATTCTAATCTGAATTACTATACAGTCCGGTAGGTATCTATATCAGCATGATAATTTACAAGCCATACACTATCCATACCGCCCGATGCAGCATTCTCCCACACCAAATGTGCAGGTACAACTATTGCGCCAACGGGTGCAAGATGCCTCGTATTCGTTTGTTTGACAACCCGGATGAACCCGCCAACACAATCAGCCCAACCATGCTGATCTTTGTGCTTTATTGGAATCACCACCGCGTGTTCTTGAGCTTGAGGACGTATTACCCATCATTGAGTCGTCAGGCACCTCTGAGATGAGGTCGATAATGCTTTCCCGCCTGGCAGGCACTTCTGAAATTGGAGGATCTGAATTGGTGGAGTCCAGCTGAAGTATAATACAGGAAAAGAAGGAATTCGTCCTTGGAAGGTGTTATCGAGGTCATTCTCTTCACTTTGCATGTACTGGACCCAGATGTGATGAGCTTCCGGCATGATCCCTTGGTTGGCATTAGTATATTCTACCTTGCAATCAAGTCCCAGACGCTCAACAGAAGTAGGGTTGTGAAATGGTCGATGGTAATACAACAGCCCATTCTAGAGTGTGATAAATACACTGTCAAGAAGCACATTCTGATCGTATCTGAGCATGAGTCCACTAACTTCGTGTCCCCAGTCCTCGTCAATTTGCGCACAGAATGGCTGACCAAAGTTGGGAATTCCGAAATCTTCTGCTTCATCTCTGAGTGAGGTTAATTTGATACTTCTGCACACTCTGTGGATATGGATTTCTCTCAAATGATAGACCTGCTGTGGTACAGGGCAGATAATGCGCACGTCGTCGATTGTTTGGAGACGTAACAGATGGGCTCTGTGTGTACTTTGCAGTTTATCGGTAGCAGACAGTAGGTTGAAAACTTTTGCAGAGTTAATATCATACCAGCCTTGGAGTGCAAGATATGACACTGTCTCCTACATATAGTCAAGACCGGAACACCAGTCATTGTGCTTGAGCATCTGTCGAATGTAAGAAAGTTTGTTGCTAGATCCATACACCTCTTTCACGTTGGTGATATGTAGCTGTTCACAATTATCAGTGGTAAAATTGTGACCGCAACCCATTCGCCAAATTGACTCCGATATCTGGCTCACAACATGAGTCTTTTGATATCTGGAATGGATTACGTGCTGTGCAATCTTTTTCCCGAGCACCTGAATGCCCATTGTCTTCCACCAGGATTCAAACTCAATCAAGCGGATTGAGAATTCCTCCTTGAACCACTTCTGTTCAGTTGAGGTGATACCATAAATCACACTCTCCAGCTGGTGAGTGACCTGCTCCGTATCAGCCAAGCTCTAGGTTGTGGCTTCTGTCTCAGCATCGGATAGGCGGATCTGAAAATGCAGTCCCTTGTTGGCCATCATGTTTGCCACCCCGTAAGCCTCATATTCGGCAGCAGTTGTCACTATGGCGAGTTCTTTGGCGAATCTGCTTCGGAGACCGGTTGCCCTAGTCCCAACATCCTGCAATAGCTGTTGCTCATGAGGTTAGAAACAATGTATGGAAAAGCTTGTGTTTAGCAGGTGTTACCTGATGTATTTCGCGCTCCAGTCACTCTATTACATTCTGACGATCAGCATCTGACCAAGTGGTTGCCGCTTCTTGGGCTCGGTTCAGGCGCACCGGAAATTGCGTACGTTTTGTTGTGGGAACCTTTTCAGCCCCACACTCAAGACCTTCCATTGCAGCAAGAATCTTATAAACCTTTTGTTCACGTAACTGATGGGATTCACTTGACAACAGTTCATCCACTTTGGCCTTCACAGACTTCGACATTTTCTGATATCGAAAAATACCCTTCTTCGAGTAAAACTGCTTGAGTGAATCGTCTAGTGCTTTGAGAGACAGATCCGAGTGATTTTGTTCGCGAACAGGTAGAGAGAATTCCCAAAATGCCCACACTGCTCCCATTACCATGTCATTGGAGGTGGTTTCCGCCGCAGTTTTCCCGGCATCCCGGGAGTAGTCAAGAATTGGAGCACAATTCACTGCCAGTGTTCTGATCATTCCACAGATCTCTTTACCTTGCCAGGTGTCGCTTTTCAATGATTCGAATGGTTTAGTGAAGTGCTGGATGCCGGGATATTGCAGCAAGGATCTGAATCAATTGTCAAATTGATCCTTTACATTTCTAGCTTTCAGGTATTTGAGCAGCCAGTGCAATAAGTCTTTAACTGAACCCAGGAGCAGCTGATGCAATTCATCAGGCTGCCAAAGGCGATAGACATTGCAGAGAGCGTATTGCCAGAACTGGTTGCGGATTGGGTGGACACATAGAGTGTGAAGAGAATCATGATTATTGTCCTCCAGCAGCTCCGAGTGAATATGCTGGTCTCCTGTGTTTTCGAGTGGTCGAAAAGTTGAATGCCCCATCGACGCACATTTACGAATTTCACACATCGGGCATGAGCCATATGAGAATTGAACAACCATGACTTGTTCCTGATAATCACCAACCCAGGCAGCCAACAGAGGGTAACATTGTCGTTGGAATCCATCTGCACAATCCCATTTCAAGCCAGGGCCAGTGATGTCAAGATGCCTAAGTTGAGACAGCACAGTTCCAACTGCAGAAAAACATGCTTGGTCAATGTTTCTAGCGCCTTTCGGTGGACATGGGATCAGCCTGACAAGAATCCGGGTGCGCTTTTTCGGTGTGCAGCACATATCTGTTCAAATATTACCATTTGTGAGATACAGCGGCTAGGCATGTTGGTCGCCTGAAAAATTGGTCAAGTGAGTCTTGTCAGATGCGCATATGACTGGCAGGATCGTCGCTCCGGTAGGAAGTTGATTCTGTGTATCCCACCACCACTCGCCCATGTTCATGTCGCTGTAGATTCGACGACCCTCAGTGTAAGCGAGGCACACTGGTTCAAAATCGAGGTGCGCCTGAGATCGGTGATGTACCAAAAGCAACGGAATACATTTGGAAATATCCCTGTATTTTAATGTTCCGAAGATAGGTGAGTCATCTTCAATCCAACTATCATCGCTGAGCCCGAAATCAAGTTTAGAATGGAGTATCAGTCGGCCATCTGCGGATTGGAATGATTTGATTTTGAAGTTGTCCTTTCCACGCCTGAGATGTTGATCAATCCAGGTGTTCATTTGCTGGCTAAACAACTGAGCCTGCTGAAAGTCATTTGCAGACCGAAATGGATGCCATGGATTCCATTGTTCTGAGTACTTGCGATGCGTGTTGTTCAATTCAGTTGCTTTGCCATACGCTTTCCCCCCTGCATTTTCCACTCCAACTACCTGCCAATGAGCCTTTGTCTTGGTTGAATCAGGGATACAGGTGAGATCAGGCTGCTGAGGGTCTATAGGGTCTTCATTGGGAGTATCTTCAGGTGGTGGTGCACCCGGTACATTGTTTATGAGTAGATCATTAATTGTCCGCTTGTTGATGGCCATTCAGGTGCACCTACTGTAGTCAAACCGTGATGGCTCAGGGTGATCCCAACCTGCAGGTGGTAGAATCCCGTTGGGTAATTGCCATTCATCCATCGATATTGGGTGATATTATTGATAGTGAGCTTCCAGTTGGTTCTCGTTGCATAATTTCATTTTGCAGATAAAGCATTCAACATGTTTCCGGCGAGTGTTGACCATATTTGAGAAACACTCAGTGTTCTGACGAATCTCGATGATGCTTTAGGGGGTATGGTTTGTCGCTGGATTTGAGCCTCAGGGATATTTGTTTGAAAGCGAGCTAACTCAGGTTAGCATATCTCTTTCAAAGCCGCGTCACACCCCATCAAATGTAGAGGAGGGGTAAAACAAAGTGACCTCACGATCAGTTTTCGTCACACAGTAGGATAATATCCACAGGAAATCGTTAGCAGAGAAAACTTCTTTCTTCGTCATCGCAATCAGCTTTGATTGCTCTTCATCAGGTGCTACTACAATCGGCCTTATCGTAGACTACATCATTGAGGCATTGTGCAGATTATGTCTACACTCGAGCCTCAAGCAGCGGATAACATCAGCCCAATACAAAGAATGGTTAAGTTTCCTAGTTGGCTGCATGCCCCGCTCAATTGATCATCGAGAACTGATAGGAGGGTACGACGTGTTCGTGATTAACGATCCTTGACCGGTGGGTGGATCCTGAGGGGACAACAAAGTTTGCACAAGGAGCTCAAAAGGAAGCAATCGCTGTTGCCGGTCCACTGACAGGCCTCACATAGAATGAAGTAGTAAGGTCGTACACACACATTTTGAGTGTACAATGCCTAGTCATGCTAACCTTCCAACCAGATATAGTTCTTGTTGGTTTCCTGGAGATATCATGTGGAATCCCATCTATGACCTTTACAGTCATGAACCGAACAAAGGTGAGCTTCTATCTAACTTCCTAGTATACGAATTCGAGCATATAACAAAGAAAGGCAGGATGTGTGTGATTTCGATTTCTGTTTCTCAGCCAGGTTTCATGGATCAAAGGTGCAGTGAAACACCACAGTTTGTGACAAATATGATGGATATAAGAGGCCTTCATTCCACCAAAGGTCACTGCTACGTTCAATATTCTCAACTATACTCTGCGTCATTCGAAATCACCAATTGAAATGATAATTTGTTTACCACCATCTATTGTTCACATACAATGTTGTTACGCGGGTAACAACACCTATTCAAGAATCTTCGTTAAATACTTTAAGGTGGGTATGGCCATAGATCCTAATCTGTATTATCTTGGGAATCGAAATGAACTGCAGGATCGCTTCCCTCTGAAGATTTAACGGGCCTCTGGTGGTTCCTTCCCTTAAGGATTATAGCAGTTCCCTTATCAAGTTTAATCTGTCGGACGCAATCCTTGACTCGATGTATTCCTTTCCTATCGGAAGGCCAAGCACAGCGTAAGCACTCTGCCGCTGCCTTTCTTCTTTTCATTTCGCTATCATCAATCCCTTCTGTCTTACTATTACAATCGTTTTGCTTATTGGTTGCAACGACTTTGGATATCCTTCTTTCTTTCCTTGAGGATTTCCTAGTTCTCTTGGATGGATTAATTCGACCAGTAGCTGTTTGCCTGGAAACTTTCAAAGCCGCAATTTCTCTTAACCGCTTGGACTCTCTTAGATACAGCTCGGTACAGTCTAACACTTGATCAATCCGGTGATCCTCAACAAGGTCCCTAGGGGTAGTCAAAACTTCTCGGGGAAGTTGTTCTTGCGGAATCGTATCCCCCTCGCCTTGAAGCTTAGTCGTATTCTTCTCGCCTTGAAGGGTAGTCGTATTCTTCTCGGCTTGGAGTTTATCGATATGGAAAACCAATTCCTGCTCAAGTCCAATAATCGATGCTTTCCCACCACACACACTTTGCCACGAAGATTTGCTGGGTTCGTCTTGCGTGAGCTATAACACACTCCAGAGCATATACAATAATGTCGTTATCGTTCTTGAAGGTAGCAGGCATTAATCCGCCTAGAGAGTAACCAAAGGTGCGGGGCTGCCACTACACAAAGCAAATAGATTCTAGGTATAGATATAACAGGTATAGGTATCATAAAAACGCAATGATAAATAAAGATATTTCTCGGCTGGTAGGTATCGTCCTTTCGTTGTCTTTCAGGCCGATAATCCCCTTCTCATTTCCTGAATAAAGTGATCTCTCTATAGTCCAGCATAGTACAGGCTTAGCATCGCTCCCGATGATCCTCTATCAGGACTATGATTAAATCCCTCATTGATAGCTACTTATCTGAAGGACTTATTGGCAATACCCGGTAGATATCCTTGCGTCTTACCCTTGTGCGCCTTTCGGAAATGCTCGCACGTCCCAGGGGACCCGTATCAAGTCATTCATTAATCAGACCACACTTCAATTTAGACATCTCACTATCTTTGAGTTTATTCGGTAGTTAATCTCAGGCTTATTCGGATACCAGTCCGTGCTGCGACAACGTAGATCCTGACACACATATTATGTTGCAATCTAAACTCATGCAACTCAATGCAAGGTACTTGCTTCTGGCCGAAACCAATGGCAAAAATCCCTCACTCACATCATGCTTAGGTAGAGATAACTCTCCGATACCGGGGTGTGCCTTGCCATTATTCCACTCGTTACGAGATGGTGGTTCGGAGCCCTCTTGCTCGCAATAGATTATCGACTGCCGTGCACTGCCGTGCATGTCCTGCATAGTCTCCAAGAGTGAAAAAACAGCTGTTCTCGTGACTGATATGAACCCCCGCTATAAGGCATATCACGAGTCCGACTCTTGATTGTCTTGGCATGGTCTGTGCTGTCTTTGACTTTCAAGTACTCTTATCACTGTCAGGGAAAACCCCTAACAAATGTCGACGAATGGATCTCCACCGACGACAATCAATATGGCTCCACCGGGTGGCATGTATTGCTCACAACAGCCCGCAGATGACAATGTGCAAGCATCACATAATAATGCTGGAAATACACTGAGCAAAGACACTGCATTCTGGCAACCTACGAAACAATTTCCTCCACCACCAGGGTATAGTTACCCGCCTTCGCAGCCACCATTTCCAGGCACTCCACATTTCCACCACCCTGCCCCATTCAACATGACACCAAGTTCACAACCACACTCTGTTGGTGCAACCCAAGGATATCGGAGTGATGGGCCATTGTGGCAAGGATATGACTTCCCCCAAGGAGGATATAGTGGACCCCAAATGTTCCTGCCTCAGCAATTCACAAGACAGGGGCCGTCATCTCCAGGCACACCTTGAGTGACTTCCGCGCCGGCTGGAAACATTCCAGTCAATCGGCCAACATCTTCCAGCTCTACTCCATACCAACCAATTCCCAGTGCACCTGGGAGACATCCCATTAGCCACACAAAGAACTGATTTCAGCCGGCTGCAGAACCGCGCAGGACAGATGTTGCAGGGATTGTGGATTCACCCCCATTACCAGAGATTTCTTATGACGAATTCGATGCAGCTGATGAGAGCGATGGTTTGTTGGACTTGGGCGGGGCCAAACGCAAAGCCCCAATCAGCTTTAAGCAAATGGAATTCTCCCTGAAGCAATTTGCCAAAAGGATGGGGCAACCCAACTTTGGTACTTTCAAAAAGAGGAAGAAGGTATGGGTGGCTCGGTTCCTCGAGAGGAAACATCAGTCCTTTATCACGGGACAGAACCGTTTGAAACAGATGCGAGATGGACCGCTGCACTGGGAGATGGCAGTTGAAGATCTTTTACACACATTCGAGACCTGGCTGGCATTGGAAAATTTCCATAATGCCAAATGGATTTGGCGACAGTGGGTTGAGATGTTTTTGAACAAAAGTGCAAGTGAGGTTCGGGAGGCTTGGAAAAGGGGAAGGTGAGGCAACAAGCGACCGGCGACGGATTTGGGTGAGCCTGCGGGCACACAACCCAGAGGTAACCTCCCAGAGTTGCCAAATACAACTGTCATGGTTGTAATTCGTCGATTGCCAAATGACAACAATGACCAGACGTCCAGCATCCAACTCCAAGCTTCATACACAGATGTGAGGCACTGGGAGGAGCTGATTGATTTCATCGAAAAAAATTGTTCCCCAAATGAACTATACTGTCTGACAGCGATATTCAAATGCAACTTGAAGCAGGAAGGATTGTACGAAGAGTATATGGGATTATACTCATCCGGGCAAATCATGAATGACCCTCTATATCGTCAGATTGCATTCAACAGTTCCCTTTCAAATGCCTTCAAGTGGAAACTGGGACACGATGTGAAACTATTTTCGGTAGGTGTGAAGGCAGCGACAGGGAAAGATATTACGGAGCACGTAATGAGACTGGCCAAGGTGATCCCCGCTAGCCTTGTCACAGTTAGTTATGGCCCACTGCCAATCAGTATACTTAGACTACTGAGGTATCCGATGAAAATGAAACAGTGGTGGATGAGGAGGCAGGTGGGAAAGAGATTGATAGTATTAATGTAAGTTCGGATTGAGTGAATAGAATTGATTGTATTCCACATATTAATGGGTGCAAATGGTTGTCTGTGAAATACCTAACATCACGAGGATTTTCAGGAGAACTGGAGTATGAGACCATCTGCCCAACTTACCTCGGAGCAACTGAAAGAGATCATTGAGGATGAAATGTAGACTGACCAAGGCGCAAGACAGGTTCAGGAACATGTGGAGGATGGCGAGAAGGTCCTCAATCCAGATAATTCCAGTTCAGTATTGAGCACTGTTCTCAACACAAGCAACAACGAATTTGAACACCAGTGTCTTGATGACGCAGTCAGGCTGCTGAATGCCCTTCCTATTCGCCAGTCACCAGATGACCTTGTTCCAGGCCACAAGTATTCCATTCCAGGCCTGCCTGGAACTACGTTTCTGGTGCATCAGGTTTGGGCCATCTGGTTCATGGTGAAGAGATGGGTTTGGGATGCTGATATGCCAGGAGCACTGGTGGCGGATGAAATGGGTCTTGGAATGACCTTCACCTCGGTTGCAGCGGCAATGCTTTGCAAATTTGTGAATGAGAAAGTTGTAATGGGGTTGCCACTATCCATTTTATGGGGGAATACCCTTGAAGAGTGGGTCATTTTGGCTGACAACAACTTTCCCGGCATTGTCGGTGAAGAGTGAGAGTGGTATCCACTCAAGAGATTGGATTCTGTGCCCGGCCGCCTGTTGGAGATCCAGACCACACCAGCTCACGGGCATCCAGCACTTATATTGCCACATGAACCAATTGTGGTGGTCACGATACCCGGAGTTGCAAAGACCATCAAGACTGTCATCTATGAGATGACACATGGAACCAATTTTAAACTCGTCAACTTGTTGCACGCCAAAAATGTGAATCTCACACACGAGGGTCTCAACACCAGTCTTGATGTGCCAGAAAACCGATGGAATATCCACCTTGTGTTGTATGATACCTTAACATCCAGAGCGAAACCATCGAGCAATGGCCAACTGTCACACTGTGCGTGGAGTTTTGGGGTTGTTGATGAGTCTCATCGGTACCAGACGAAAAATAGCATGGGCTGGAGAATTGCGACAAATGCGAGAATTGGATTCAAACTTCAATTCACTGCAACGCCGGGATTCCATTCACTCTCTGACTGGTGTTATCAGACAATGCTGCTGTTGTAAGGTGAACCTGAAAATCCAGAGAATGAGACAGTGATGGAAATGCATGGGGCCGATGCACTGTATTCCGCTGTGAATAGTTTGATGCATGCCATGCGGACTGGAGACCAAGATGCTCGACTGGATGCGGCACACCGGATGATCCAAATAGCAAAGCCCTGGACGACAAAGAGGTGGTCAGAATCAAAAGTCGTGAATGGGACACCACTTGTGGACTGACAAACTGAACTAAAAACCCTTGTGGGGAGATACATTTCACAGGGTGCTTCAGGAGCGTGGAGGGTTCCCAGATGGCGGCTGGCATGTTTCTCATTGGTGTTGGGAGACGCCGAGCATTGGAATGACATTCCAGGACAATTATACAATGAATGGCCACTCGATACTTGGGTGGATTCTCCGATTGTCCGATGGCTCAGAGGCACATTTCGGCCAACGCATGTCAACAAAGCTGCGGAGTATCCCGAGCCTGACGAAGACGAAGCATCACACGAGGCGCTCCGGCATGAACCTGAAAGTCTTAAAAGCACCATTCCTCGTGCACTTCCTCCACAATAGGCAGTCCTATTGTGTCCTCTGCCTGGCTAGTTCATCATTTGAAGTGGTGGCTCACAAAGTTTTTCGCGGATGGTTTGGATATTTTCTACATGTTTGCGGAAATGCGCAACAATGAGCGCGCAGAAATGCAGCTCAAATTGTATGATTCGCCGAATCCCTGTGTGTTCGTAACTACACCCAAAGTTGGCGGGACAGGTCTCAATCTCACAGCAGCACACTATGCGGTAATAACTCACAAGTTCTGGGTTTTGAATGAGCAGCGGCAGGCATTTGCATGGCTTGTCCGACTGGGGCAAAACAGAGTTCCACACACATGGCTATTGAACACTGGACCCAATGGTTATGATAACAGAGCGAGGGATCTCCACCATCTCTCTGCAGTGGCTCAAATGGGAGTCCTGCATTGTCTGAGTAACTGACCCAACATCACAGCAATGATGATATACCATATTCTGGAGTGTCGCCAGGACCTTATGATGCGGCTTATGGAGCATGGAGACTTTGTGCTGTCAGATGGTGAGGATGAACAATAATTTTCAGGGCAGTGAAATGAAGGTATGCCTCTTCGAACATTCAACCAACACAATCTCACCAACTGATGCAAAATACGCAATTGGTATGGAGAATAATGCGCAATTGAGGGGTCCAGGGGTAGTGTTAGAATTCGATTCCGTTTCGTGTTAGACGATTATAGTCATGATTATGTGATGATGGCAATAGTAAACGGATATCTAGTAAACTGAATCATAGCCTCATTTAGATGAACCAATATGCGATGAGAAGCAGGTGCGCCAGTTGAATGGAGGACTCAGTGAAATTCTGCGGTGCCGTATATTTTCACTGTGCGAGAATCTGTCGATCTGTAGTCTCTAATTATCTTCATCCTATATTGTCCGTGTGGAATTGTGATTCCGAAATCTGCAAATGAGATCTGTGTGATCAGGTGTGCCTGAACTTCCAACTTTGATTCCAATTGTTTGTTGCTTGTCTATTTCAGGTGCACCGGATACTAGAGTCCCGAAAGAATTTGGGATATTCTCTGAATGCTCAATGTTGAATAATTTATAGTCGATTGCACAAGAGAATTGCTGTCAACTTCTCGACCCTCCAGAGACATATCCAGTGCAGTATATCCCAGATAATGCATGGATAGAAAGACTGTCTAAGTGATATTGAGTTGATGTATTGTATCCTGAGACATGGCTCGCGTATTTCAGGCTTACCCGAAGAATACTGCCGAGTCTTTCCACTCTCAGGAATTAGGTTCAGGCAAACCTCAAATCCACTCTCTTGTGGAGGTTGATGGTCGCAGATTTGACATCGCACGCATATTCAATTCACAGGCCACTTTTGAGAAGCCGCTACTCATTATTAACCTCTGATCCCGCTCCAGAATATGATCCCACTCCAGGAACACCTCTGAACCGTGTATACCCACTTCACATTACCCTTGAACGATTCATTCTGCTCTATTCCAAGCATATTTTCTCCTCCCTGAATGCTTTGAATCTGTGGCTGCCAGCACACACAGATTGTCATCTTTCAGACACTAAACTTTTAGATGCAGGCGTGGCTCATCGCGCTCGGCCAAAGCAAATATCTGAATCTATGCTTGATCGGTATGTGAAGGCCGCCGTTTAAATGCCATAACTGTCACGCTCTGTGTCAACTTATCCTCTGGAGGAAGGTGTCCACCACATGCTTACTGTACATGCACAGCCCTGGGCGATAAGTAATGACACTTAACTGGATTTTGACTAAGAAGTTTGTTCGGACCTTCCATTTTGAAGATCCTAGAATAGCTTTGTCGTGCGGGCTCCATCAGCAGAATGTAATTCGGTCCGGAAGCGACACGCAATACTCCCCAACACTCTGGGGGACCTCACCAGTGCTTCTAAGTACTTCCAGACGCTCCCAGACCCTCCTGGAGATAAGCAAAGTGCTCTCAGACTCCGCAGGAGCATTGTTAGATGCTCCTGAAAGCACCTGCAGCTATGGAGGTGCATTGGGGGTGCTCCATCTAGGATAGTCAAATTTAGGAGCTCCTGAGACCTCTGCACAGATTTGCGGGAGACTTTGAGAGAAGCTGAGACCTCTGCGCAGCTCTGTGGAATACTTCGAGAGTGGCCGAGACCGCTTCGCAGCTCTGTGGGATGCTTGATGCCGTATTCTCACAGCAGTGGTTCTTACATAACCACGAGGCATTTCGTCTTATCATATTCATCTGTGTTACAGTCACAAGATTCGCTACATCTTAATAAGGCATGCATGATTCAAGTCTCTCTCTATATATTCATACAGTCAATCTGGCCGCAGATGGTACTCGAGCATAACCGGAGGAGGCCACGCCCATTGAGAGAACTTTTAGAGATGCACCGTTTGAACGCGGTTGCATTGAAACGATCGAGCAAGAAGGTAGAGAGCCCACCATCAACACTGCACCGCACCTCTGGCGACATCCGAAGAGAATTCATGAGAACGAGCAGTTCTGGTTTGAGGAGCGTAAGAATCGGGTATGAAGATATGCTACTACCCGGCGTTGAGGATCCCACGCAATTACCTGGATCCATAATATCGCGAGTGAGACCAAAAAGTTGTGAAAGACAGAGTGTGTATTTTCATTGTATGATAAGATAAGATGGAAATGAGATGATGTCTATGTACTCCGGGGTCAGCCAAATAGATACTCCCCGGCACTCTTTCCACCTCCATTTCCCCTGTATCTCCGTACACCCACCGTCGCGCCTTGAAGATGTGCTTGGAGGCTGTGATTGACCGAGTTTGGAGATGCACTGGGAGGCTGTAATTGAGCGAGTTTAGAGTTACACTTGGAGGCTGTGAGCGAGCGAAATTGGAGGCCGTAATCGAGCGAGTTTAGTGATACACTTGGGGGTTATGATCGTGTGAGATTAGTGATGAACTTTGGGGCCATGATCGAGCGGGATTGGAGTACTTCGAGGCGGTCAATCTGCAGGTGGTAGTTTCGGAGGGAGGCGTGACAGGAGGTGAGACTCTATTCATTGGTTAAGTCGTGATTGTGGGAATGTGGAGAATTGAGTACAATATTGTGTGCCGAGAGATGACAGACTAGCTAGGAGCGGGAGACAGTCGATCTTGGGATGATGCAGTACATGGTTTCTACAGTCCTTGGTGTATGCTGTACTTTGGTGTATGCTGTACTCGGTGCATGCTGTACTTGGTGTAGGCTGTACTCGGTGTATACTGTGCTGGTTGTTGACTCTTGATCGTGGCATGGACAGATTGAGAGCGATGACTTAACTTCGTATTCTTAGGTGATACTAGACTTGAGGACGAGAATGAGGGAGATGGGAGGAGATGGGGGAAATGATCATGAGACACTGGAACTTAAGAGAATTTCGTGTGTGAGTCAATTTACCATCCCCGATACAGCAGGTACAACTCCCAATCCGGCTTGAAATTACACCAATACGAGGACTTCCTAACCCAATCAGGCAAGTTGTACCCCAGATTTCTCACATTCGCTCTTATCCTCCACATCGTTCTCATCTTCATCCCCCATCTCTCTCTTTCTCGTCCACAACTCAACCATCATCGCAGAACACAAAGTTAAATCATCCCTCTCTATCTCTCCATGCCATGATCATGAGTTCACACCGAGTACAGCATACACCGAGTACAGCCCACACCGAGTACAAGCATACACAGAGTACAGCATACACCAAGTATCCAAGAGTGTTTGTCTTCCCTTCATTCTGATGATTATGAGTTAACCCCTGGATGAAACCTCAGCTTCCGGGGTGCCTCTCTACATGATCGACCATCATCAGACAGCTCTCCATGTGAGCTCCAAGGTAAAGTCACCTTGTCACATTCCCACCGTTGGGAGTTAACTAACTGATAAATATAGTCTCAGTACCCGGCGCGCTGCCCATCGACTGCCTCTAAGTACTCGTCCAAACTGGCTCGATTACGGCCTCCAAGTTCGCTCGATCACTGCCTTCAACTGTATCTCCAAACTCGCTCGATTACAGCCTCCAAACTCCCCAGATCACAGCCTGTAAGTGTATCTCCAAACTCGCTGGATTACGGCCACCAATCTCCATTGATCACAGTCTCGAAAGGTATCTCCAAACTCGCTCGATTACAGCCTCCACAAGCACATCTCCAAACTCGCTCAATTAAGGCCTCCAAACTCACTCGATTGCCATCCCGGAGTGCATCTCTAAGGTCACTCGATCACGGCCTCGATGTTAGGGGTTCTCCCCTGATAGCGGTAATGATACATGTTTGACTGAAGCAAGTACACGTGACTACCATTCGGAATTGGATACCATTAGTCACGAAGCGAAACACCTTCTTGCGTATCAGCTCATGTCATCAGTCAGATGGCCTTTAGCGGGGTTACATCTGAGCCGTATGTGATGATTTGATAAGAGCAGACTTATCAAGCGGATTCGCAAGATGATGCAATTATGTTGCTATGGCCGGGATGTGAAAAACCATCAGCGGTGCGCATAATTATTAATCACACCTACTGTCACGGCGCAAGAAGGTACGAAGGTACTTGGGAAATATAGAAGAAAGATACGCAAGGTGTGGAAGGAATTGTGTTACGGAAAGGCGGAGACGTTGGAAGACGCGGAGGAAGCGGCGAGATGGTGGCGGTATAATTTAGTATAGATAAAGAAGTGAGCTGAGGTGTTGC
>Ga0307512_10002023_pt1 | contig 26910 bp, 38 predicted proteins | sample 14_EM_MG_FD_200267 | JGI IMG/M metagenome (GOLD analysis project Ga0307512, IMG submission 200267) | Populus trichocarpa ectomycorrhiza microbial communities from riparian zone in the Pacific Northwest, United States - 14_EM | ecosystem: Host-associated > Plants > Roots > Unclassified | place... | reverse complement strand
GCTCCGTCCAAACCATGTTCTGCTGCTCCTACTGTCACGGTGGTAGTATTAATAGCAGGGCCCACCTTTTTACCTTACCTGATCCTTGATTTGTTTCTCTTCCCCACAACCAAAACATCCATAAACCCTCTTTTTCCCGGGAAGTACCCTCCCTTGTCACGTCGAAGGTCTGGCATACACGTTCACGGCTGCGTGGGGTGTCATCGTATTGCATTGCACCTACTTACGCTCGCTTCGGCCATGGGGAGCCGTCGCTGCTTAACAGGAACACGTGTGGCTCACCGCGTGTTTAGTTACACCACCAATTGTCCTACAAGACGCGTTGAGACTGATCCGCGGATGGCAACGCTCTGGCAGACGGTCCCTCTACTCTGATGTAACACTTAGTCGTTCTCCTTCAAATACGCCGTGTGATGAAACTTTGGCAAACTCATGTAGCGCATGTGATAGAGTGCTACCAGCGCAGCGTTTGATTGGTGAGGGGAATACATCCGAGTCCAGAGTCGACCTTTCCACAATACATCAGATCACGCAGCCATATACCACCTACGACTATTACACCAGCTTTCCAACAGTAAAAGGACCAAACTCAAACGGGACATGCAGGATTGCGCAGCAGATAGACGTCGCTGACACATTGCAAGCGGCCCAAAAACAAGGCCCGATGCGGATCCAGATAAACCAAATGAATTGGTTCGGACGTCCCTATCCGCAGGACACGCACGATCACGTACATGTCCGCACTGAGGTGGGTGCGTTCCGAGAACGCAAACGCCTACCACATACGTACACGGACACAGCGCCAGTTCAGTCCCACGCGCTCTGTTAGACAGGTGGTAAGAGGGACGCACCGTAGCCATCTGAGTTGGGCTCATATGGAACGGTTCGGTTTCTTCCCCGCGTGTTGACTTGACCTCGATATGGTACCTTGGCCAGCGGCCTTGCCACGCTGCTGCCTTATCAGGCCCAAACCAATTTCGTGTCAACTGGCCCTGCGAGTCCACGTACGTAAAGTCGGCGAAGGCTCGACCTCGGAACGGCGCGAAACCCGGGACAAAGTGGCGCAGTTCGCTCGTCCAGTTGTCGGGCCCAAAGTCATCCAGGGTGCGGATGAGTATTTTGTATACCTTTTTTGTAGGGAGAAGGTCATTTTCTACCGTTTAATGAGGTTTAATAGGAATGAAGACGCAACGTACAAAGTGTTCGCCCATGATTCCAACCAGGTCCGTCTCTTCCGTGGACATGGGGGCGTTGAAGGTACCAATGGGAGGCCAGAGTGGCCCAGCTAGAGAGTTTGGCACAATTTGGTTGCCATTCATCAACGCCGCCATCTGAACAGTGAGCCTATTCATATCTCGAGTTGCATTCGCCGGTCCGACAGCCTGCGGTGGCCCCAAGTTTTGCGTTGACCGAGACGATTGCATGAACTGCGAGTGCTCCGAGATCGCGACAGAATTGTGCACAAACGAGCGCTGTCTCTGTCTTCCGTTTGGTGACGGCTGTCGTAAGTTCGAGGAAGGGAGCGATGGAGCTTGGCGTAACGTCTTGGGTGGTTTTGCACCAAGCGCAGGAAAACCCTCTTCGTCGTGCACCGAGACGGCAGCCGGGAGTTGTGGAGGTGGACCCTGAGGCCGCGCCGGGCTCGGAGACCTCTCAGGAACAACCGGTGTGGGTATTATGGGCACGTTCGGCTGTGTCATCGTTTGTAGCCACGTACGGTCGTGGCCATCGTCGACCGGAATCTCCGGGACGCCATCGAGATCGAAGAGACTATTGACCACGTCGACTGGATGCATTATGCAAGTGAACAGCGTCATCATACCCAACCCGAGGAGGTGCGAGAGCGCTGCACAGATGGGTGGGTTGATCGACTTTTCTAGGCCACCTGCATTACTGACAAATACGGTGAACTTGTCGTCCGCCTCTTCGCATGCAACGGGCTCGGATGTCGTCTCTGTGCATGGGCCAATCGACAAGGTGGTGGTGATCGACGGCACGTTGATGACTGTCATCTTGTGCAGCTTATTGAGGGTCTTGGTTTGCTCAGGAAGGAGGTCTGACTTCTTGCTATTATGCAGGACGAGCCTGATGGACGGAACATCAACGTCGCGTCTCTTGTACAGTAGTAGCAGTTGTAAACAGTACATACCTCGCGATATACCGAACTCTGCTCGAGTACAATTCCGTGGCGGTGGAGTCCAACACCCGTTTACCGTGTGGTACCGATTGCTTGGTGACATGCTCATCGAGATAGCGTATCTTATCTTTGAAGATATTAGACTCGAGCAGCGCCCGTATGCGTGCAATTGGGATAGAGGTGGGCAGTTCCAACAGCGCAACTCGCCCACGAAATACGTTCACATACTTGCTGGTCAAGCCAGGTACGTAAAATTCGTCTGCCGAGCGCAGGGCGATGCCTTCGGCGGGTACCTGTACGGGGAACACGGCAACCTGTGCAAGTGCTGCGAATGACAGGGGGATTTCCGACAAACTTTGCACCACATCGCTGATGTCAGCAAGGATCTCCGCAACGTGCTTCTGTACCTCCGGTGGTACCGGGCCGGATTGGTATCGATCTGCGATCTTGCGCAACTCATCGACAACAGCAAATGAAGGAGCGTTGGCGATCCCAAGCTTGTTAAAGAAGAAGTTGCTCAAATGAGAATACGAGCGGCTGATGAATGCCTTGGACCTCATGGACGGCGGGCCGTGCCAATAGACGTCCGTCTTGTGCAACCAGACACGCTCCGTCTCGTCGTTGACAGATACGAGTATGATAGGATACGCTCTAAATGCCTCCCTAGATCGCAAGTTGAGTAGCCTTTAAGCACATATGGTGGGGAACACGCACTTGATCACCGTCTCGTCCTCGTCAAATCGTGCATCGAGTTGCTTGTAGATATCTTCGACCATCTTGTGGTCCTTCTCACCCCTCGCTTGCATGTGCACAAGCTTATTCACAAAGAACGATGCGTTCATGCGTGTCACGACGCCGAGCAGCTCCAGGAAATCCCACCGGTGGTCCTCGGGGTCATCTACGGGAATACATGGAAGCTCAAGTGCCTCGCCAATGCGCGCGAGTGCCCCGCGGCGTAAGTAAAGGGTATCAAGACGCCGCCCTGCTATGGAGATCGCACCGAGTGACCTGGCGCCCTCTCTGTTGAGGTGTAGCTCGAGGCGAGGCCACCATACGCGAAGTGACGCGAGGAGTTCACGATCTTCTAGCACCGCTGCACGATCGAGAAAGTCTGGCGAAAGACAACCGTCAAGAACCCGGGGGACGACATTGACACCAACGCGGTCACGAAGCCAATCAAGCCATTCGCTCCGTGTATCTTCGAATTCGTAATCAGCACCGTTGGTGCCATCCTCGCTGGTCTCCTCATCGTCCGTTCCTTCGGGGTATGCGGAGAAGTAATCTGGGTGAAGGAACCGCGCAGTAGGTGAAAGGGCATCTCGCAACGAAAGGGCGCCGTCTACCCCCGGAAGATCCAAATACAGCTCGTCGCCCTGCGCGCTCTTGCCTTGCTCATCAACAAGCCTAAGGCGCATAGCAGGCGGCATGTTCGGCACCATACGATGGTCAAAGAAGAAGCGTGCGTGTGTGACACGTGCCGCAACACTACGTGGACCCATCACAGTGAGTATTTTCTTCGCGATTGGAACGGGATTCGCAGGCATGACGCCAAGGCGGACGAAGAGCTGGTATCTGGGTGAGGACTTAGTGATGCGCGGCGCTATGCTCTGCAGGCCGAGGTCATCCGGTATGCTCACGCCGGGTGGGAACATGAACATGGACGCCTGGGCGGCCGGTACCCATTTACCGTTGTGGAGGGGTAAGAGGCGTAACGGGAGTACGTCAGGACGGACAACGCCAGGCGGAAGTAGGCGCAGGAGGAGTGACGCCACGGCGTCGTGCCAGGCATCACTCTGCGTGGAGAACACGCCTGCCTTATCCATGAGGGCGAGGCTCGAAAGAAAGTCATCATCCGTCATCTCGCGTACTCCGAGACGATGAAGAATTCGTCGGTCTTGCCTATTTGGGTGTATGTCATAGTCAGGCGAAAGATAGTGTTGTGCGAGGGGAAGATGTGCCTCGGGTATGAGCGGGGCGCCTTCGTTGTCGCGGAAGGTCCAAGGAAGGAAGAAAAGTTGAGAAGCACGGTAGTATCTACCGTCTGTGGAGCGAAGGATTGGTTTCTTTTCAAGTTCCGCAAGTAGCCTGTGTTCAATGTAGCAGAAAAAGCTGTCGCTTATAGACTCTGGGAGGTAACGGAACCAGACGTTACGGATCGTCGGATCGGTTTTGAAGCGCTCCATGGAAAGGAGAAATGCGTCAATAACACTTCTTCGAAGGGCCAGATTCCACCGCTTATCTGCTAGGACATCCTCCCGGCTAGCGGAGGTGATGAAGTCTGCCTGAATGATGAACTTTTCAAAGCATATTTCAGCACGATTATGCATGCCCCCAACTAGGAAAGCATACCTTGAAGCCATAGCACCGTAATGGAAGGAACGCGTGAACGTCCTGAATCCTCTGCACAGGCTCCCGGTCTTCCGTGACGGGAAAGGCCAATACGATTTCGCTCTCCTTGATGTCCTCCCTACCAGGTTCACCTCCGGGTGTTTGTGCAAGGTGCCTCACCATGACATATCTCTCCACAGTGTGATCCCCATCTCGAATACGCTCCAAAGAAACCATGTCGCGAGCGACATCGTCATTGCGTCGCACCTCGATATCGATCGCGTTATGTGGTGGGACGGCAGGGATGGTGATGCTGAGGGCACGCAGCTTGCGTAGGAACAGGAGCAGGGTCGGGCGCACCTCGCCCAACTGCGCGCTAAGGTCGTTGCCATTCTCGGAGGGCGCAAGGAGCAATTGGAACGTGGTCCAGCCACTCACGGGGGTCCAGCTACTCTCGGAGGGTGGGTATTCGACGTTGCCCAAAGCGGGTGTAATCATGCCGAGAGGCTCGGTTTTATCAAAGTGGAAGGAGTAGGGGCCTGAGGTGATGTGCACCTTGTCGGCGACAGTAAAAACCGACTTGAAACCTATACCCTTCTCCCCTACATATGCGTGCAAGCGTGTCAGCAGCGGAGGTCAACGAGGATACGGGGTGCAGGACGTACCGATGAATCCGCGTGGGTTGCTTTCACGCGTTTTGGTGCTCGCACCGATGTCGCATATAGCCTTGACGTTGGCAGCCGAAAAGCCAAGCTCGTTGCATTCGAATACAACGATACGGTCCTCGATGCGAAGGCGCAGCGTTGGGGTGATATCGTCTTGGTACGCGTTGTCATCCGCGTTTTGTATGAACTCGAGTAGAAAGTGGGTCTTCTTGTTGTAAAGATCGTTGGACAGCCTGCGCAGGAGGGGGGAAAGATGGAGAGGGTCGAAGAGGTTGGAAAAAGATGAAGGGCGTAAGGGTGGAGGACGAGTAAGACTTACCGCTCGAGAGCGCGCTCGAGTTTGCCGCGGAGCTCGAGGACGGCTGGGTCTCTGGCGGACTTGTTGTCAAAGCCATGAGCAGCGCGGATATCACGGATGAGCTTCGAGGCGGCGCTCTGAGAGGTGGAAGTGGACATGATGGAGGATGGCAAAGGGCGAAAAGAGAATGAAATTAAAATGAAATAAAGTATACGGGCGCGTATTGATCCTGGATCATATACAGTACAGGTACAGACACAGGGATGCCCATGACCACGCCCGCCCACATCCTCACACATGCGATCCTGACACGTGACCCTCAACGCTAGTATTTCTTCGTCTCCTTCTCAAGCCACTCCCATAACTTCTCTCCAACTTGGAGATCCTCGGCCGCCTTGTTCGACTTACCCTCTCGTGCCCAAGGTATGAAAAACTTTCCATTGGCGTCTGCCGCACCCGGCGCTGTAGCGCAGTACAGCTGCGTTAGCGCCCCATACGACACAGTGTACAGCATCCAATTCTGAACTGCCTCGTCAGTACCTATCACCCAGAGAGAAGGGGGAAATCATACGAGGATATACGTCTGGAACGAGGGCAAGTGACGTTGAAGGTCCGAGCTGATGTTCCCTGGATTGAGGGACGTCGACACAATCTTGTCGCCATACCGACGCGCCAGCTCTCTCGCTACCACGACATTACCCTGCAAAGAGCGACCCGGCGTCCAATCAATCAGCAGTCGTAAGCGCAAATCTAGGTCGGGTCCACCCACAAATTTGCTCTTGTTGTACAACTCCCATATATTGTATTTCCGCCTTTGAGGTCCGTCTACGAACGCGTCAAAGTCGAGCCCTTTGGTGAGATAGTTTGCGGATGACGACACCGTCACGACGCGCGCTTTCTCATGGGTGGGTGACGCATCGGTGGCCACAAAGAGCGCAGGCAACAAGAGAGTTGTGAATAACCAAGGGCCTACAATGGATAGAGTCAACCGAATAAGGCAAGCAACGATCCACGATCCACGTACCGACGACGTTGGTGCCGAATTGCATGTCATATTTTTGCACGGTGGCACCCTCTATGGGTGGTACCATTACGCCACTGCCATTGACATCATTTTCATCAGTCGCGTGATTCACATATCCCCACCACTTACGCGTTGTTGATAAGGACGTGCAACTGATTCTCCTTTCTGAAACAACAAGTTAGCTAGTACTCATCTGAACCTCATGAGACTGCGTACGAAAGGAACTCCTTCGCCGATTTGCGCACCGCGGGGATGTCGGAGAGGTCGAGTTGCAAGAATATGGCCTCCTTTCCCGTCTCAGCCTTGAGCTCCGCGATCGCCGCGTTCGCTTTGGACGCGCTGCGTGCGGCGAGGTAGACCTTTGCGTTATGGCTCAGGAGCACCTTGACGGTTTCTTTTCCGATACCGGCATTCCCGCCTGCGACCATATTCTGCATTTAGCATACACAGACCTCCCCGGGCCTCCGAGTAGGTATAGGGGGCAAGCGTGTTGACGCACCAGTGACGATGATGACCTTGCCTGTGAGATCGGGTATGTCGTTCACGCCCCAAGTAGGGTATGGCGGAAAGGACTGTTGTGCCAAAGACAACAAACCGCCCATGATGGAAGAGAAAAGAGTAGAGTGGGGGAAAGAAGAACGAATAGAAGAGAAGACATCTTATGGGGAATGCACGGGCACTATTCGGCCAGCAGCCAGCTAATCGGCTGTGGAGAAGCCAGTTCCCATTCGGTTCTCACTTTCCATTCGTGCAACTGGTCATTCTAAATCGGCTTAGTGGTCTGATTTTCACAGAATAAGGAGTGGGACCCAGGGACGCCTTGCCGTCGCGATGCGTAAGTTACTTGCTTTGTCTGACCCACTTGTTGGTATGTGGGTCAGTTCGGTTCCGAGGCCGTACGTGGCCCTGGCAAGGTAAAGTAAATTACCACCACAGATGGACTAATACGGATTCCGTCGTTACTTTTACAAACATTCATACGATGATCATGACCACGCAATAGACCGTGTACTGCATGTTTGCGCAACATTTCAATCTTTCCCCATTATTGTTAGGAGTCACGGAAAAACAATAATACCCGATCAGCGAAATCCCAGCGGGGGTTCCCCACTCTCGTTCGTGCCGGCTTCCGTCGCTCCCACTGTACTGTCCAGCTCAATACAGTACTGTATGTACTGTATCCCCATTTCGCCTTTCGTCCGCACTCGGGTCCGGATGCTAATGGATCCGCCCGCAGCAGTATGTCAACGCCAACATCCGAGCCTGAGCAAGTCAACATCGTCTCGTCTCTTCACGACTTATCTAGCGAAGCGACTTACTCGTAGAACAGGAGGCTGGATGCACGGGGCCGTGTTATTGTGCGTGTCACGGTATCACGAGTACACGGAACAGCAGTACGTCTATGTTGAAAAGCCGAACATACTCGCTGCCCGTTGCATGCCATACCGCTTACTAGAACGTCGCGCTTCCAACGCTAGCTTAGCCGTCGGTCTTCCTCAAGCAAAGAAAGACACGTTCCCAACCATACTCTACGTTCCTAAACCGACTCCTCATCGGGACCTCTAGCTCGGGGCCGTGGCCCCTTCTTTCCGGAGAAGTCTGAAAGTCAAACACGCACTTCCGTTCGATTCGTTTGCGAGGAGGAACGTTGTCACGGTTACCACCACGTCTCTCACCCCAACCAAAATTTCATGGCCCCACCCTGCCCGTCGTCAGCATTCTAGGCGCGATCGAGTGGTCCTTCTGTCCTTTGGGAAACGCCCAACTCGATGACGGGATTTCAGGCAAGGGCGACCCACTAGCCCGTGCGCGGAGCGGAGCAATGGAAAAGCCGCGTCGTCGCGCATGTCGACGGCAGTGCGAAGTACCGTACGCCGAATCCCACGCAAAGCGACTCAGCACGCGGGCCTTTTCTCGCACTCTCTACCCCTTCCCCGGCAGACCTTTGCCCTTAGGCTTAAGCGACTTCGTGGAACAGGCATGCTGTTGGACGATGTCGCTTAAGCCTTGGCTGCCTCTACGTGCTACCGCACGACCTTCATCGTTCTTAATACATTGGGCCCTGATCATTATCAGGCCCATGTTGTGCGTGCTGTTGGCTCTGGAAATTGAAAATCAGAGTCGCACCACTGCCGTTACACAATCCAAGCCAAGGAAGGAAGTTGTTCCTCCACAGTGCGATCATGACGCACATGGACTCCTCTAGTTTATTATTGCTACGCCAGCTGCGGCCCACAACCCAACTGCTTCCCCTCTTTACCTCTTTTACTTCTCGTCTGATTCATTGTTTCCTTCAATCCCATTCTAAAAAGAGCTTAGATGTTCCCACCCCATAAGGTACGCCGTGACGTTTACGATGACCGGAGGTCTGGCTGATTTTGGGGACCTAACAGAATGACAAACAGACCACTGGGCGCCATAACGGCGGATCCTCCCAGCCAGTTAAATCTGCTCTCCACAGAAGTGGCATCCAGTCTACTCGAGCGATCCGAGACTCACCTGCACAGAATGACTGGTCACGCCCTTCGAGCCCAGCACAGACTCCCCACCCTCTGCACGGCAGCCATTCTTAACAAGGCAACATCACTCAACAACAGGAGGGCGACTTCTCTCACATAGGGGGTGGTCCTTTTCCGGGCGGTTTCGTACGACCGAACAACAGCAACGATAGCTTCCCGCCTTTGCCAACTGCCAACTGCCCCCAGTCCTCTCTGCCAAACGGTTCCGCCTAGCAGAGCCCGCCAGTTACGCATGTTGTCCCACCCGACGTGGACAAAGACGAGTTAACGCGATTTCCACTACATCAAAATTTCTACTAGTCTACTTTCGCCAGGGAGATGCTATGCTTGGTTTCGAACTGCGGACCAAGATGGGAATGGTCAATGGCCCCCAGAGGAACTGCGTACTAGTACGCTCTTCTCTTTCTAAGATTACCCCAAGGTCCGCTGAATTGTAGCACAGGCAGCGAAGGCAGTGGGTTCGTATTTTGTTCTCGTCGCGAGCGTCACTCATTTGTTACCTATATCCAGGATTGTCGTTCTCTGCTAGCACGGTGAAATTCTCTATCTTGATATACCCCAGGGCCATTCCCAATATGACCTTCCACAATATATTTTCTCAGGACCTTGATGGCAATGGTACGATTGGCTTCAAAGAAGTGTGTAGTTTCCCCCCTCCTGAGTATTTCGAGACTTACATCCCATGTACAGTTTGGGCCACCTTGGCGTTTTATGACTATAGATTCCCAAAACGCACCCTTGCTTATCTGACATTGCGAATAGCAATGGCGACAAATGTTTGGTTCATTTGACATCTACCGTGACGGCAGAATTGATGCCACTGAGTCGAGCCAGGCGTTGGCCCACTACGAGTATGCTAGCTTCCCAACTTTCTGGTTTTTTCCCGCTCACCCGCCCCGCTCAGCCTTCAGCCAACCCATCCTCAGCATGCTAGTGAACAAGTAAGGCGAGTCTAGGTCATTCACACGCACCACAGTCATATGAACGCGTCTGGCAATAGGGATTACGGTCCCGCGGAATCAACATCTCGGCTATCCTCCTCGCCTCCATATGGATCTGGATCATTTCGTGTGCGAATGTGTTGTTGTGCGGCAGATATGTGAGCTATATGATAAGTAGGAGGGCCGAGACCGGGAAAACCGCAGATAAATAGAGTCCGGTTTCCCGAGACTGATATTACTGCCCCGAGAGCTCTCCATATGACCAGACGTACCTTTTGGTATCCTACCTGTATCACGTAGTATTTATTTCTAGGCGATTTCACATATAGCATCGCATGGGCATTGGCCCGTTAGTAGCGCGTGCGACCCAGACGTGAGTGCCCAGACAATTTCTAAATGATGCCATCTCAGGGAGGAAAAGCGCAGATTATTCGGCGGAAACGGCCCCTGAAATGGCCCTCGAAAGTAGAGCGAAGTGGGACATTGAACATGAGTAGCAGGGGTGTCGAGAGCCTGAGAGGTCGAGGTCTTGAGCGGAAGGGCGACCTGAACCTGTGCCGGTGTCAATTAGCCCTCTCACATACTCACAGCATCCCGCCCTACTCGTGATCATCGTTGCCCACGGTTCACAGATATTCTTCTGCGTAATTGAGAGTGCCGGATTTCATCCTCAGAGAAACCCCAAGAACGCTTGGAGGGGTTTGCCAAGGGTTTTGGCTATCAGACAGCAGATAGCAGAGCACTGGGAAATGGAAGTGAGAAGACGCGAAAAATGACATTCGGGTCTAAAGAGCGAGGCCTCCAGGTAAACCAGCTCTGTTTGTATCAATTTGGCTGCGTCATGGCGACACTTTTTCCCGTGCGTCGTGCGTCTTCATAATCTCTCACATAGCTTGAACTGGGAAAGGTGGCGAGTGACAGCTCAGCGCTCAGGCTTGAGAAAGAGAAAGGAGTGTTTTTACTTTTACCCGCTCAGTCCCTCTGCGCGCCTCCTTGACCATCCGATTCGCCGATATTTCCTATTTGACGATCATCAATCCCTACATAGTACATACTGTAAATGTTTCCCGCTTCCCTTTCGCCTTTACCACGTAACTGATTCGGATGGATGGGAGGAGTCGGAGAAATGAACCGACCGTGTCACCGTAAGTGTGTCTTTGTTCCGGAGCCTTGTTACGCACGTTTCCCATGTCTCTCTCCACCTACCCAAGTCCCCGCACGCTTACCCAGTATTCACCCACTGTGACCCACATGCCCTTACATTCTTCAATGCCAGATAATTCGAAAGATGACAATAGCGACCAAGTCTCCTTGTCGAGAAAAACAAGGGAATTGTGGGCCATCACGTCAATGTCCTCACTGGACAGCTCTGCGCCACTTTCCTGTTGCTAGGTTCCACCAGGAACTGATGCCGCCGAGGCCCCCCTTGACATTGTCAATGCATTTGTTTTGACCATCTCTGAAATTCACGTAGGTTATGTTTCGCGAACAAACGAGCGATGTTCGTCTCATTGAATTGATGGACTGATACTCCTTTCTTGAAGGTTCTTCCCGACAAAGGACCCGGGGATAAGAACCCAAATCATAAAAGTGCTAGGGTCGTGATGGTACGAACAGTGTTTCATTGTCGAACCTGGGCCGGTGACCACGACGTCGTTCTTGTCGTCGTGGGGGACCCAATAATAACATACAAGCGCCTCGTGTTACCACTTGGTCGTCCTCACGTCTCCGCTCGTGGCATGGGCCTGCCTCCTGGGCGTCGTGTGTTGACTATTTAAAACCCTCTACATTTGGGAAGTGAGAGAAGAGGAAGTCGCTAATATCCCTACACCGATGTCCAACCAACCACCGTTTCTCTCGCAGACGTCTGGCCCCCCTGGGTCCGTGTACTCTTCCCAAAACGCGCCTCCCAGCTCAACAATTTCCCCCTTGGATCCTTCACCAGAATCCGTCCATCCTCCGCAAAGTACGTACAAGCCGTATGTCCTCGGTGCCTATGTGATCCACGTGATTGAGCCTTGAGAGATTCTAGTGCCTAACTCTAGCATTTATCAGCCCCAACAGTAAGCACCATACGCTTCCACTCAATCAACTCAGCCGCACTATACTCACTAAACCTTCAACGCATCTGCATCTGCACATCCACTATCACCTCCGCATCCCTCCGCGCACTCACCTTCATCAAGGCCTGTCTCGCATACTCCTCCTCTCCCTACCCCTTTTATACACGGAGGATACTCACCTACGAACCCAGGTCTTCCGCCGCCATCAACACCGACCCGTGCTGTGACAATGCCTCTACCCGGTCAACATTACAACGTACCAGAATCAAACGTCAATCACACGCTGTCGCACACAGGGACAAGGCCTGTCTCGCATACCCCACCGTTCCCTACCCCTTCTATACACGGAGGATACCCACCTACGAACCCAAGTCTGCCGCCACCGTCTACATTGCCCCGTGCTGTGACAATGCCTCTACCCAGTCAACATTACAACGTACCAGAATCAAACGTCGCTCACCCGCCATCACACCTATGGATGCCGCAAGAACCACAACTCGTCACTGGAGGCCGGGGACGTCGTGCGTATATTCTCTACAGCGTTCACCCGAATACGGTTTACGATCGATTGTTGACGTGAACGAAAAGGTGATGCCCGAAGCGAGGCTGACGAGGTCAGTCCACAAGCCACGCGCAATGGTGGGAACGATGAGAGGGAGAGGGGACCGCCTGGGTACTGCTCTACTGCTAGTGGGAGAACGCGTAAGTACCTGAGGCGTCTATGTTGGAGGCCACACTCAGACATCGTACGGACGAACAGCCGCCGGCGGAGAGGAGGAGTCGGGAGGTTGTTGTTGTGCTGTCGTGTGACAGATTTCGCTGTGCCCAAGTACGCATCGCATTTCCTCGACCCAACAATACTCCACGTCCAGTCTTGCGATCGCGCTGCACCAGAATCAATTTCCAGGCTCATGTACATCGCATCTCGTATACCCATTGGGCCGGAAAGGCACGGAAGATTCTTTAAAGTTGGAGGGGTGAACCAATGAAGGATTTTGATTATATTTCTGAGGACAAATGAAGAAAATTTGTGATGGTTCATGCTACTGAGCCTGAGGTCGCGATGCGTCGGACTTGCGTCGGGAGGGCACGGAGATTGAAAGCATGACAAAAGCCCGCCATCGCCGAGATCCCCAAGTACTCCCTTCCGACTCCCTTCAGTACCATGGCCACCGCCGTCGTGCAGAGGCTCAAGCACCTTTTTTGTAACTGCGTTACTGCGACAGTACCGCTTTTCGAGTCGAATGTCGACCGCACCTCTATCTCACTGCAAGTTCTGCGATCCATGATCCTCATCCTCCATTACGCGCTTTACGAGCTGGGCTTACACGATAGTCCCTGACTCGAGTTACGAACAGAGATGAACGTGCCTTTTCCGTGACCGCTTCAGGTGTGTCTCTGTCTCCGGGGCCTCCTGAAGTGCTGCATCCATGCGCCCGCCCCTTCCTCCTTGGGTATGTCTACCCACAGACGCAACAACATTTGTTCCAGTCACATAAGTATCCGCGATTCACTTGGCATGTCCCCTCGTCGACCACAACATGGCGAGCGGCTACCATCCCGATTCATGGTCAAGTCACGAACCCAAGCGCGAGGCTCGATCCCGACGTTGTACGACATCCACTGTCCGCGTCATCCTTGACCGTGCCCTAAGCTTGAATCCGAGTTGATCACTCCCGTTCATCGCCTCGACGCATCGCTGACTAGACTAAAATGAGACCGAGTCCAACAGTTGGCGCCCACTCGAGAAGAGTTGTAATAGGCGGAGTTGGGCCAGGAACTGAACCGTCAGTCCAACTGCCGATTGCGCATGTAGGATGCTACCACTGAGCCTGAGCCGACAGAAAACCCAACACACTGCCCCACATTTGCCTCATTTCAGACCTCTACTTTCCAACCTCTTCCCCCAACACACATAGTTTTCATTGCGAAGCATGTTCACTCCCGTAACACTCTGCTGTCGCAAAGCTTGCTGTCAAGCTCTCTGCGCGTTCAGGCCTCCCAGCCACGACTCCTGTAGGGGGTGAAAGCCTATAGTACAACCTCAAGTTTCACAAGGAGCTCGTCAGGCGACTCCAGGCCATCAAGACTCGGCGCACAGTGCCCGGTCGAGTCCACGGCGTGAGTTTGTGAGTCCTTGGTCGGTTCCTGTTCCCTCCCATTATCTCAGGAAAGCCTTTTTTTACTGTCTGTTCCTCCAGGAGAAACGGAGAAGCAGTGAACCAAGCCTGCGCTCTCCTCTTCTACGCCAGTGGACACTATTAATGGGGCATTCGGCATCACACATACTGTCGTCATCGAAACCTTAGAGACGTGTTCCGGACAGGTCCCCCCTCGCACGCGTGCCTATACCTACTGGGATGTGCACATACCACTTGCACAACGCCGATCCCGAGGCCGAGCACGGGCGTGGGAATGAAGTGGATACGACCGCCTCAACTTTCCGGAAGATCCCAGTCCAGTCCATTCTGGCCGAAATGGAAGAAAGCGAGCACGAGTGGAGTACCAGCGACATCGAGTACGAGGCCATACTTGATATCGCAAGCGGCGATGACCATTGACCACACCATGAACTGTAGCAGCTAATAAAAGTGAGATTGGGCAAAGCAATCAAAGTGTGAGCGGGGACGGCAGTCTGTGTAACGAACAGATACTCAGTATGGCACAAGCAGTGCACAAAGTCTGAGGGAGGCACAAAGTAACTACAAAGCTATTTGTATGGAACGTTACACTGGTAAGACGGAAGCAAATTAAACTATGTACTGTATCTGAACCAAGCAAAAGGTCTGGTAAAGGTCCCAAAGGATGCTAGTACACTGCGCACTGTGGAGCGCGCTGTGTGGTCTTGATCCGGTAGTCCTGGCCGGCCGCCACTTCCGCGACATGAACTACCTCGAGATAGAGAGTAAAGGTGGGTCGAACAACCCAGTGGCAAACGACGGCCCCTTTATCTCGACCTTAGATTGCGAAGATGGGGTATCGCTTGCGTCCACCACGAACCAGTGTAACTTCCACATTGCGCCGACTCGGAGTCCACCCTCGATCCCCTTTTGCCCTCCAACGTCAACATCAACCGTGGTGACATCCGGGGATGACAGTGGGACAAGCACGCTTCGCCAGTGCTCGTGCACGAGTCCGAGTCTTATGAAGAGGCCCTATACTCTGAATTCAAGGTGATAATAGACGATACATAAATGCATAAACATCGGGACTGGACCCAAGCGACTTTGTCTGAGTTAGCCGACGCCCGCCAAGAGTTGAAAATGTGGCTCACTTACGTCAGAGACCGCACGTGGCCCCGGCAAGCGGAGGCAATGTGTCCAGCGCTTCTACTTGACTTCTTTTGCTCGGTCCACGGAAATACAGCATGTAGTATGATCCCTTCTCCCTTAGGATGGATCATAAGTGCGCAATAGATGGTGTACTGCAAGTGCGCGACATTTCAATCTTTCCTTTTTTCCCCTCAAACGCCATTGTTTTAGAGATCACAAAAAATAACAATACCCGATCAGCGAAATCCCAGCGGGGTTCCCCACTCTCTTCGAAAATTGGCGCGCCGGCTTCGCTCCTACGGTAAAGCACTATATGTATTGTATCCCCATTTCGCCTTTTGTCCACACTCGGGTCCGGGTGCTGACACCGCAGTCGTACGTCAACGTCAACATCTAAGTCTGAGCAAGTTGATATCTTCTCACGACTTATAGTCTAGCGATGCGATGAGCTGGCATGCATATGCTGACAGGTAGTACAAGGGGCTGGATTCACGGGGCTGTGTTGTTGTGTGTGGCACGGTATCACGATTACATGAAACAGCGGTACGTCGATGTTGCAAGGCCGAACGTACTCACTACTCCTCGCATCCCATGCCGCTTACTTGACGTCGCGCTTCCAAGTACTGGTTTAGCCTTCAGCCTTCCTCAAGCAAAGAGAGACGCGTTACCCATACTCTACGTCCCCAAACCGACTCCGCGTCGGGACCTCTAGCTCGGGGCCGTGGGACATTGACTCCCCTTCTTCCCAGAGAAGTCTGATAGTCAAAAAACGCGCACGTCTGTTCGGCTCGTTTGCGAGGAACGTTGTCACGAATACCTCTGGATCGCCCAACCCAACCGGCCCCACCCCACAGTTTAGAGACCCGGCCCGTCGTTAGCATTCTGGGTGCGATCGAGTGGTCCTTTTGTCCTTTGGGAAACGTCCAACTCGATGATAGGATGTCAGGCCTGGGTGACCCATTGGCCCGTGGGCGGAGTGGAGTGATAGGAAAGCCACGTCGTCACGCATATCGACGGTACCGAACCTCACGCAAAGCGACTCAGCACGCCGGCTCTCTCCTCTCGTCTCCTTCCATCTCCCTCCCTCTCCCCTTGCCTTTCCCCGGCGGACCTTTTCCCTTAGGCTTAAGCGAATTCGTGGAACAGGCCTGCTGTTGGACGACATCGCCTAAGCCTTGGCTGCCTCTACGCGCCACTGCATGACCTTCATCGTTCTTAATACATTGGGTCGTGATCGTTATCAGGCTCATGTTGTGCGTGCTGTGCGCTCTGGAAACTGCGAATCAGGGTCGCACCACCGCCATCACACGATCCAAGCTAAGGAATTAGTTTCTCCACAATGCGATCATGGTGCACATAGGCTTTAGTTTATTCTTGCTACGCCAGCTGCGGCCCGCAAACCAACTGTTTCCCCCTTTACCCCTTTTTACTTCTCGTCTAGTTCATTGCTTCTTTCGGTCCCATTTCAAAGAGCATCGGTGTTCGCGCCTCGTAAGGTACGCCGTGACGTTCATGATGACTGAAGGTCAGGCTGACTTTTGAGGCCTTATCAGGGTGACAAACAGACCGCTGGATGCCATAACGGCGGATCCTCAGGGCCAGTTGAATTTGAATCCGCTCCCTACATAGTTGGCATCCAGTCCACTCAAGGTGGCCGGTCGCGTCCTTCGGACCCAACACAGGCTTCCCACCCCCTGCACAGCGGCCATTCTCAACGAGGAAACACCACTCAACAACAGGAGGGCGACTTCTCTCACACGGAGGATGATCATTTTCTGGGCGGCAGTTTCGTACGACCGAAAGAACAACAGCAACAACAACCAACTTCCCTCCTTTCCCAACTACCCTCAGTCCATCGAGCAGTACCGTCCCTCTCACAAACGGTTCCGCCTAGCAGAGCCCGCCAGTTGCGCATGTTGCCCCACCTGACGTGGACAAAGACAAGTTAGCGCTATTTTCACTCCATCAATTTTATAACTAGTCTATTTTCGCCGTGGAGATGCTATGCTTGGTTTCTAACTGTGGACCAAGATGGGAATGGTCGGCTTTCCCCAGAGGAACTGCGTACTAGTAGGTTTTTCTCTTCCTAAGATTGCCCCCAGGTCTAACTGAATTGTGAGTGCGTAGTTTCCCCCCCTCCTGAGTATTTCGAGACTTACATCCCATGTACAGTTTGAGCCACTTTGGTGTTTTATGATGGTAAGAGTCCTGAAAAGCACCCTTTGCTTATCTTACATTGTCAATAGCAATAGCAACAATGTTTGATTCATTTGACATCGACTGTGATGGCAGAATTGATGCCGCCGAGCTGGGCTAGGCGTTGGCCCACTACAAGTACGCTGGCTCCCCAACTTTCTGATTCTCTCTCGCTCGCCCGCCCCGCTTAGCCTTCATGTCATCCTCAAGCTAGTGAACGAGGATGGTGAGTCTATTGGCCAAGTCACTCACGCGTGCCACGGTCATATGAACGCGTCTGATAACAGGGATTACGGCCCCGCAATCGGCATTCCTGCTATCCTCGCATACGGATGGATTTGGATCATTTCGTGTGCGCATGTGTGGTTGTGCGGCAGACGTGTGAGCTTATGATAAGTGCACTGTAGGAGGACCGAGGCCGGGGAAATCGCAGATGAGTAGGGACCAGTTTCTCGAGACCGGGCCAGACGTACCTTTTGGTATTCTACTTGTATCACGTAGTATTTATTTCTAGGCGATTTCACATATAGCATCGCGTGATCATTGGCCTATTTGTAGCGCGTGCGAATCAGATGTGAGTGCCTGGACAATTTCTAAATGGCTCCATGTCCAGGCGCAGATTACTCAGTGGAAACACCCCCCGAAACGACCGGATCGAAGTGGGACACCGAACATGAGCAGCAGGGCGGGATGGTGGGGTTGTCGAGACTCGAGAGCCCGAGGGGTCGAGGTCTTGAACAGAAGGGTTGGACTTGTGCCGGCGCCAATTGGCTTTCTCATATAGTCACAGCATCCGGCCCTGCTGGTGGTCATCGTGATGCCATGACCGATGCCAGTCATGGCACGGTTCACTGACATTCTTCTGCGTAATTGAGGATGCTACTTTTCATTCTCAGAGAAACTCCAAGAACGCTTAGTGGGGCTTGCCAAGGATTTTGGCTATCGGACAGCAGACAGCAGACACTGGGAAATGGAAATGAGAAGACGCGGAAATGACATTCGAGTCCGAAGAGGAGTGAGGGTATGATACGACTCCGACTCATAACTTACGAGTCCATCGTGTTTGTATCAGTTTGGTTACCTTAACCGGGTAACCCTAACAGGTTCAGACTGAGTAAAAGCACACATTTTCTCTTCCTCGTTCTCAAGCAAGCCTGAGTTGTCACTCGCCATTTCGCCCAGTTCAAGTCCTGTGACAAATTACAAAGGTCATGCAGGGCATCGAGGAAAAGTGTCGTCACTGAGACTGGCAAGATACGTTGGCAAGTGCAAGATTTTGCCCGTCGATTTGACATCTTCAAGTTTCCCTACCCCTGCGCGCCTCCTTGATCGTCCGATCCGATTCACCGATATTTCCCGATCGACGACCACCACTCCATCGTACATACCGTACATCTTTCCCGCTTCCCTTTCGCCTTGACCGCGCGTAACTGATTCGGATGGATGGGAGGAGTCGGAGAAATGAGCTGAGCTTGTCATCACAGGTGTGTCTTTGTTCCGGAGCCTCGTTAAGCACGTCGCCCATGTCTCTCCTCACCTACCCTAGACCCCGCACGCCTACCTAGCGTTCACCCACACACCCCTACTTTCTTCAATGCCTCCAGGGGTAAGATAATTTGAAAGATGACAATAGTGATCAAGTCTCTCCTTGTCGAGCAAAACAAGGGAGTTGTGTGCCATCACATCAACATCCTCACTGTACAGCTCTGCGCCACTTTCCTGTTACCGGGTTCCACCAGGAACTGATGCCGCCTCGGGGCCCCCCTTAACATTCTCAAAGCGTTTGTTTCGGCCATCTCTGAAATTCACGTAGGTTATGTTTCGCGAACAAAAGACCAATGTTCGTCTCTCATTGTATTGATGGGCTGATACTCCTTGAAGGTTCTGCCGGGGACAAGAACCCAAATCGTAAAAAGTGCTAGAGGCGTGATGGTACGGACCATGTTTCATCGGCGAACTTGGGCCGGTGATCACGACGTCCTTCTTGTCGTCGTGGGGGAGCCGATAAGAACATACAAGCGCCTCGCGCTACCACTTGGTCGTCCTCATGTCTCCGCTCGCACTCTGCTCGTGGCATGAGCCTACTTCCCGGGTCCCTCGTGTATCAACTATTTAAAGCCCTCTGCTTTTGAGAAGCGAGAGAAGAGGAAGTCGCTAATATCACTACACCAATGTCAGACCAACCGTATCTCTCGCGGACCCCTGCTCCGCCCGGGCACGAGTACGCTTCCCAAAGTGTGCCTCGCAGCTCCACCTTGGGTCCTTCGCTAGGATCCGTCTCTCCTCCGCAAAGTGAGTACAAGCTGCATGTCGTCGGTGCCTGTATGATGCACATGATTGAGCCCTGAGAGTTTCTAGTGCCTAACCCTAGCACTTATCAGCCCCAACAGCAAGCACGATACGCTTCCACTCAATCAACTCAGCCGCACTATACTCACCAAACCTTCAACGCATCTGCATCTGCATCTGCACCTGCACCACCACCTCCGCATACCTCAGCGCACCCATATCCACCAAGGCCTCTCTCGAATACTCCATCGTTCCCTTCCCCTTTTAACGGAGGGCACCCACCTACAAACCCAGGTCCACCCGATCAACATTACAACGTACCAGGATCACACGTCACTTACCTGCCATCACACCTAACGATGCCGCAGGAGCCACAACCCACCACTGGAGGCTGGGGACGTTGTGCGTATATCCTCTACAACGTTCACCCGAATACGACTCACGATCGACTGTTGACGCGAACGAAAAGGTGATGACCGAAGGGAGGCTGACAATGTCAACTCACAAGCCACGCGCAATGGGGGGGACGATGAGAGGGTGAGGGCGCCGCCAAGGCCCCCCTCCGCTGGGAGACCGCGTGAGTACCTGAGTCATGTGTTGGAGGCCATAGTCTGACATCGCACGGACGAACAGGTGGCGCGCAATCGAGAGGTTGTTGTTGTACTGTCGTGTGACAGATTTCGCTGTGACCAAGTGATGGGACACGAGCTGCAATGAGCAAAGAATATACTCCATGTCCAGTCCCGCGTTTGCTCAGCACCAGAATCAAGTTCCAGGCCCATGTACATTAGGCCGGAAATGCACGGAAGACTCTTTAAAGTTGGTGAAGCAACGAAGGATTTTGATTGTATTTCTGCCGAGGACAATTAAAGAAATTTTGTAATGGTTCCTGCTACTGATACGAATGTATTGCACGCTATGTCCCGATGCGTGGGAGGGCACAGAGACCCAAAGGGGATTGAAAGGTGTGACAGCAGCGGAGATATCCCCCAGATCTCTAAGTACTGCACGGGAGTCCCTTCAGTACCCATGGCCACTCCCGTCGCGCAGAGGCTGGCAGGCCCCACTAGCATTGGGTTCTTTTGACGGCCCAGCCAATGACCGCAGGGGTGACAATTCTGAGTTGCGGGTAGGACTAGGGACGTCACCATTTACGCGCTGAAGTATGCATCAGTCTTGTGATCGCTGTCAAGGTGAGTGTTGATGATTATTGTGGAAGTAAGAAAATGTTGAGGTTGATCTACAGTGGGCACTAAAGCGGTGGCACCTTCACATAGTGCACACCGAGAAAAGGCGGGCGGAGGGGAGTTAATTCATCTCATTTCTGTCTGTATTCGTGTCGTACGAGAAATCGGACTCGGACTTGAGAAAAAGCGAATAATCCAAACGCCAGACGCCAAAAGAGAGTTTGCGGAGTCTTAATACAAGGCATATTCTCGGAAGTTACCGGAACCAAACCTGACTGAAAACAGTCTGAAAACGTCCTTCTGGTAACTTCCGAGGATATGCCCTTAAATTGAGACTCCGCAAACTCTCGAGCAAAATCAAGTCCTCAACGCCGTCGACAACAACGAACGAATCCTCAAGACACGAGCCATGCCTGTGAGTAGTATTTTCTATGCATTTGCACCGAAGAAGTAGAGCAATGGGTATTGCATTTGATTTGCGGTGATGCGAGATGTCGTCGTGATGGATGCGACTCGGTGGACCTGGATGAGCTACCAATAGCTTCCATTGCCCACACCTATTGCAACAGACTCTATGATGACGTTGAAACGGTGTTCTGACATTACTCGTTGTAGTCTGATTCAAATTTTTCTCGCTTCGTAGAGGTCGGCAGAGGTATGTTCTCTCCCACACCGAGATTTCATCTGACCAAGCACCCGTAGTCGTACTCCTCAAATCCGGTCCTCATGCGGGTCACATCGCCGTTATTTCGGAAGTCATAGACCACAATAGGGTGAGTGAATAATTTACGATTCACTTCGTTCATCCTCACGCTGTTTATTTAGGCAATCATCGACGGCCCCACAACTGGCGTTCCTCGCCAGGCCTTCCCCTATCGTCACCTTACCCTAACGTCTCTGTCCGTCCCAAAACTTCCGCGGAGCGCTGGCTCTGGGACAGTAAAAAAATATGTCGAGGAAGCTGGCGTTGTTGCCAAATGGGAGTCTACAGCATGGGCGAAGAAGCGGGCTGCGGCAGAGAAGCGGCGGACACTCTGCGATTTTGAACGTTTCCAAGTCATGATTCACAAAAAGTCACGACGCGATAAAGTGCGCAAGGTAGTCAAGGCTGCCAAGGCATGATCATACGAAGGGTGATGCGATGTTGTGGAGTAATTCGGTTGGAGCGGCCGTCGGGCGTATCTTCATGAGCCTGTTTGCAGGGATTAGTTCTCAGTATGCCCATTGCCACCCTTGTCTCTATCACCGTTATGCAAATATGACATTGACATGCGGCATGATCCTCCAAGGGTGATTTATTCCTGAGTACGGAGTAACCAATGTCCTATGAGTCTGCTGTTTATCGTGCGGGCCCATAAAGGCACAGAATCTCGCACATTGACACTTGACACTGACTGGCGCAAGTCATGCAGCCTATGGTACCGTCCTTCTATGCTGTCAGCGTGGTTCGGTCCCTTGGGTAGACATCACCTCCCACTCTTGTCGCTTAACGGGTTGAAAATCTGTCATGCCCTTCAAAAACCCAGAAGAGGCCTGTTTTCCTCTAGAGCGGGGCTCTGAACTGTGTGTAGCACAATGGGGCACATGTACAGAAGGCATGGATTAAAGGTAGATACAGTACTAGTACTTGTAGCGGCCAGTGCCTTGACGCATCACAACTTGGTCCTCTCAAGATCTGGGACCCGAGCTTATGCGCGCGTCCGCTCTAACGATGGCGGCCAGGTCACCGGAAGGATAGACGATGCCAACGAGAGCTTCTCACAATGGACATGAACCTATGAAGAGATGCGTTCCTGAGGAGAATGTAAATGATATTGGTATCTATTATACGCATTTGATGCGGAGTGGTGGTGATGTACAACGAGTTAGGAGGCAGCGATTAATGTAACACGACAAAATGACAGGTGTAATGATTCCTCTTCAGCTGACAAGACCCTTGATTCTTCCCTTAACGTACACGCCCTCTAGTGGCACGCTCTCCATGCCCTTCTCTCCCTTCTTAAATGATTGTACTAGCGCGCCCGCCTCAACTGCGGGTACGGACGAATCCTTAGTACCAATCGTGATGTGTAGTCGTTCACGGAGTTCGTCAGCGAGCTGCGACACGAACGCGGCGCCCTCCTGCCCCGCGTCCTCCTCGGGATCATCCACGCACAGATCCTCGACCGTCGCCGCCATGATACGCTCGTTCGCCACCACATGCCCCAGACGCGCGCGGAATATCGGGGGTGCGGCCAGCGCATGCAGCGCGGTGCAGCGCTCCCACAGAGCTACGCTCTCCGGGGCCCGATCCTGCTGCTGCTGTTCCTTACTGTGCACGATCGTCACGTGTGGGGTGCGCGTGATGCGGCCGTGTGCTCCCTGCGGCGCCTTGAGCGCCTCCCAGAAATCACGCAGGGGCATGCCTCGCTCGTGATGGCGCGAGATCTGCGCGTCGAGCGCGTCCACGAGGTCGACCTCTGGGAGAAGGGCGAAGTAACGCGGCTTAGGATGCGTCTTGGCCGCCGCTTGCTTGACCTGCTTGGTGCCCGTGAGTGTGGGCTTGTATGCGCGCGCCTTGGCGAGCGCGACGCCGACGCGTTCCATGTCAGGGCGGGGCAGGCCTAGCATGCGCACGACGCCGTCGATCGCACGCGCGAGCGTTTGTTCGAGGTCTTCGCTAATATCCATCTCGATCGTCTCGTCCGCCTCGCCGTCATCGAGCGGCTCGGTGTTCCGCAAGAACGGCCACAGGACGTCCTCGTGCGATTTGGCTTCCGCGTCCCCATGGAGAGTCTGGTGGTTCGCGCCGCGCGCGAGGATGCGGTCTGCGCACGTGCGGTGAATTTCTGAAAATGGTCGATCGAGAGACCAGTTGAGCGCGAGGAGGCGGACACGCGGGTGCATGGCTTTGGTGGCGTCCCTCAGGTCTTCACGGTGCTTGTGGAGATGGTTATTCCTGGAATTCCCTGAGCTTCCCTCATAGAAAAAAAGGTACATCAGAACACGTACTTATCAGCGATGACCACATCGTGGTCCCGCAAGAGTCTCTTGACATTTTGAATAAATACAGGCGCAGGTTTCTTCGCTCGAACATCATCGCTCTGAGTGTGCCCAAAACCGAAAAGCTCTGCAAGGGCGACCGAGATTGAGGTTTTGCCTTGATGGAGGTCGAATTGAGCCTACGACGCCAAGCAGGGGGAGAGTGGACGCACCGACGCCAGGAACCGCGATAGGCATTATGATGGTTTTACCGTACGTTCTGTCGGATGTCTGGCTAACTTCCTCCTCAGTCTCGGCCTTCTTCTTCCCCCTCTTTCCATCCTCCGTCTCCAGCCAATCGAGGAACCGTTCGCGTGTGGAAATGATCGCGTGTCCCTTAGAGTAACCCTCAAAGAGCTCCGGGTGGTTCTTGATCTCCCGCCGGACCCACTCGACGTAAATTTTCGTTTCGGGACGCTTCATCTTGTTCTTCGGAAGCTTCGCGCTCTCGCCCCGCGACAACAGCGACTTTGTGACCTCGCGCCAGTCGCGATACATCATGTACGGTTCGTCGAACTTGATTTTGAAAAAGAATGACGAGCCGGGAGCGTAGGGAGACGCGTCAGCGCGTGCTTTTCCGTCCGTGGGTGGCGTGCGGACGGTCGAGCGGACGACGAAGCCCTCGAGTGCCTCGCCGTTCCACTTGCCGCTGCGGCCGATCTCCTCCGCAAATTCCTTGACTTCAGGAATAGACGATAGCACGTGGGACACAGTGACGATGAACCCCCATTCGCGCGCGAACGCGTCGACGACGGCAGTTGGCTGTGTCTTGAAATGCCTAGAGCAATCGTTGAGACCGTGCAGGTGTAAGCCCGTTTTCTCGGTGGAGTAGGGGAGTACGTGTTCTTCGAAGCTGTCATCGCAGAGCTGCGAGCAGGTCGTCAAGACTTTAATCAAAGAGTAAGAGCTAGTGACTCACCTCGGCTACCGCGGTCCAACTCTTCTCCCATAATACCCCCGCGAGCTGCTCCGTTGTCTTTCCCACTTGCTCGAGGTGATGACGCACCCAGCGTTCACCGGCTTGAGCATGGCTCTCAGGAACGCCCTGAATAGGCCCTATAGAATGCTTCGACGTGACAAGAAGCTTCGATGGAGAGAGCGCGGCGATAAAGATGATGCATCCGTTAGACTTGAGTGTCAGAGTGTACGGCGGGTTTGTGTGAGATTCCAGAGACGACCACTGGCAAAAGGAAAGCAACGTCAGAGAAAGACTGAGCGACGGTGGGCGCAAGAGGACGAAAGCGCACCGTCGTCCATGGAACCTCTCCAATGTTAAAAAACTTGTCGTATCCTCTTGCGACGATTCGATATCGCGCTTGACCGTCCTTCTCGCTAAGGGAGAAAAGACCCCGCGCGAGAGTAGGGAAGGGCGATGGGATGTCGTAATACTTGAACTCGTTCATCTTCCAGCTCTCGACCGTGATCTCTGGTATCGCAGGCGCGGCATACTGAACAGACTTGACGAGTTTGGGCGATTTTTTGTGGAGAGAGTGGAGGTCGGCGATGAGCTGTGCGTCGTCGTGCGAGAACGGCTTAGATGCCATCGCGGGCAGAGGGCGCAAAGTTGGGGTTGTGCCTCTGAGGCGAGGCCAAGATAGAGTTTGGAAGAGGGTGGTGCATGCTGCGGCGACTGTTCGAATTCGCTGCGTCCAAAGTATGAGTCAGGCACCTGATCTACAGTATGACTCGACATGTACATCCACCAAAGGGCATATATCCACCGTATCAGTCGTCTCTTTATGCCGCGAATACTCAACAATGGTGAATCAAGCGCGTGCCTGTGAATTCTGCGCTTATCATGACAGCATGACAGCTTGGCCGCGGCGAATCGCGCCACTATCGCGCAGCTTTTGCGCTTCATCATTGGTCACGGGTCCACATGTGTTAGGATGTGGCACCCGCCTTGACCCAGGAATGGCATTCACTGACAGTCTTATGACCCTGGAAGCAGTAACGGACTACCTGGTCTTATGTGTCCCCATTATCGTCGCTTTGGCCCGTGAACTACACCTGCCTTCACAGCTAGGGTAAAGATTCTGATCTGCATTGAACCACAGAGTAAAAGGGAACTGGATAGCTGGCGTCTAGAGCCGTGCATCATAGAAATGGAGACGGAATCGGTCACGGAATCCTTCGACACAGTCCCCGTAATCCAAAGGGACCTCAGCACCTCATACTCCCCACTCTCTCCGCCTACCATGCTTCGTACGTCCTCCTCACCGCCACTTGAGAATACTGGTGGGTACCATTGCTATCATTAATTTTACTCTTCTGAAATCCTCAGTGGCGTAGACAAACCTACCTCGGATCCACACAACGGCAGAGTTCAATCACATCTCTCTATGGACTTGGTCAAGGAGATCAAGGGGATGTATCGTCTCTTGGACCTTATCAGTGAATCCGGGAGCAGTAACTGTGGTGATGAACATTTTAGGATTTACTGACTACGGACTGATATTTTTTTCTCTGTAGTTAATAAGATCATCATCGCCGCGGATTCCCTCAAACGCTTCATAAACGCGATGTATCCTGGGGCATTTACAGCCATTACAAAAATTGACTTCAAGACCCTGGATGGGTTCACAATCAAGCCTATCGGCATATATGGCTCAAAGATCGAGATTGTACGCCTACTGCAGTCCCTCGATGCAGTTAACAAGGACGTGTGCGTGATTTCGTTTCGTCTTTGCACCCATTTGGATACCTAGACTCGTAGTGCTCGTTTGTTACTTCTTCCGATTGAGCATGGCGGTATCCGGCCGGCTCTATCGTCCGGTCTGTATGTCATAGCTTCCGGACATACGAACGTCCCTCAGGATCGCCATTACGTCATATATTGGCCGGAGGACTCGACATGGGACGACTCAGCGGCTTCCTCAGTTTGCCAGAATAGAGTCATGTTTATGCGGTGAGGAATTGGGAAAGTCCTATTCTCTCTGCCTGTCTCATATTTATATCCAGTTATCTAAC
>Ga0307512_10002022_pt1 | contig 26928 bp, 35 predicted proteins | sample 14_EM_MG_FD_200267 | JGI IMG/M metagenome (GOLD analysis project Ga0307512, IMG submission 200267) | Populus trichocarpa ectomycorrhiza microbial communities from riparian zone in the Pacific Northwest, United States - 14_EM | ecosystem: Host-associated > Plants > Roots > Unclassified | place... | reverse complement strand
ATTTCAGCTGCCACAAGTGTGAAATGTATTGTGCAGCCCTTTGAAAGACCGTCGTTCCTCCTGCCTAACAGCGGGAGACTGTAATTTATCACCCTGTATCATCATCATCATCATCATCATCATCATCATCATCATCATCATGACACCCCTGAATGACTCGGGTCTCAAACCGCCTCCGCTGTCTAGCTCCCCATCGCCCAGTTCCAATTCTAGCAGTTGTCCCTCTGCTATCGCCGCTACCCCGAAGCGATCGCGGAAGCAAACAGGCTCTCTCCGCCGGGACTCGATCGGGGTCGATCCTGATCAAATCGTTGGCAAAGTCCTTGTCCGTATCCGACGCTCCCCCACACATCCCGCCGTCACCCTCCATTTCGCTGATAACACCACTTACCAAATCCGAGTCGATGGCTACGACCCCGTCCATCGGGGCATCCCGAAGGAGCTCGAAATGAACTCAGTACTCCTCCCTCTGTTCAAGCCCCCAGGTGGTCAGATCGACGTTCACTTGACGGTCACCCACGCGCGCATGGTCGAATTGAAGGACACCGCCTACCAGTGGTCCGACACGGCGGAAAGCAGGTGGAACGTCGAGCACGTTGCCCTTGCCTTGAAATTCGCAGAGGAGCCTGGATGGCACTGCGTCTGGGCGACCATGGCCGAATATGATGGCGAATTCGGACCATGTACGTTCCGGAGCTTTGACGACGTCTACCTCGCCGCACTGCCTCCGTCGCCCCGAAAACGTAAATCTCCGCAAAAACAAGACCGAACGCCCCGCGGGTCAAGGTTTGGCATTGCCTCGAGACGCTGAAACTTTTGGGGCGTCATTTTATTCCTTTCCAGTGGATTCTTTCGTCATCTCATTCAGAAAATGTGGCATTTCCTGTATACATTCACCTGCCCACGAGTGTCGCTGCTTTTGCCTTGCTGTGCTTTTCCTACTTTGTTGTCATGAACCTTACTGATCCCAGCATTTGTCCTGTTGGTTTGAAGTCGCAATATCACTGTATTTGTACCATCCTTTCTTTCTGACCTGACTGCTTCGTCCATCAAAAGACTTTTTGTGGCCGCTCTGCTCCCTCCCATTTCAGACACAATTACTCTCGCGGCTGTGTATTTGGGATACCTGATTCATTACAGACCATCTCAAATCGTGACCATCGTAGTCTAATATCCTGCGTATAGGGACACACTTATTACAAGTGCTGGCTGAAAGTGAATTGTCTAACCCCATCAGGATACTGAGGCCCCTTTCATTGGATCCCTTGACAACCTGACAAGGATGTCAGGTCAGGGCAGTTATGCAGGAGTTTGGAATGGAACACCCAGCCTCCGATTAAAACGTGGCAAGGTGGAGACAAAAGCCAACGGATCTTCCCAAGCACCTGCTATACAGAATATCCGGGACTGTCCCGTATCATCAGGTCCACCAGTAAAGGCAGGCACCATCGCTGCTTATTAGTACGTGTAGCAGGGGGGGTATTGTGCCGTAACGCAGGGGCGAGTGACCCCACCTGCATCATCTCTAAGAGGGGCCCATTTTCCCATTTTCCTCTAGCCCATTCGGGTGCGCACATTCCGTGGTACCGAAGAAGGTCCTTACGCACACCAAGAGTAGTTGCGCATCTAGCTGTATTGAGGAATATGTATCACTCTAAGCAAGTTCGTGCCCCGCTGGCCCCAACTGGCACAAACCTTATAGACGTATCTAACGCACATCCCCCTACCAATGTAGGAATGCGGAGACCGCAGGTTCTTCTGCACGTCCCATGTTTGGGACGTTTGGCTGGAAAATACGAGTACCACAATGGGCCCAGTCTTCCACGGATCCAGGTCATCTGTGATTCATCGTACATCATCACCCCCTCAAATGGAGATATTCGGGCCAAGCACATTTGAATATCATGAGAGCGCGCGAGAGTGGATCGATCTATTCAAGCGGGCCTGAGGCCACGAAAAGAAGTGACGCTCATAGGGCCTTGTGATCTGAGTTACTAAAATCGGTTGATGAGGAAATTATGAATCATGAAGGCTAGGTGATGGGCGCGACGTCACGTTGGCACAGGTAATCCAGCATACAGGCGGCGTCGTGGGTATCATACTGTACAAATACGTCAGGGCCATCCGATGAGTCGGACACGTCCGCGTCGTTGCGTGGGATGGATGGTCAGGGAAGAGGTTCAGGGGGACCGATGCGAGTGTAATGACAGGCTCCAACACCTCGACTCTCATCGTGTCGTAATTATGGTTTCAAATGTATGGCCGCTGAGGGACGAATTTACGGCCACGTCGTTCATGGATGGCTAGATGGCTCGGGGCCCACCGGTCTTTGTCTCGTCTATCAACACGTCTGCGCTAGGCGTGTGACAGGATGGACGCCATGATGAACTGGCAGCCCAAAGAAGGGCTCCGACCTGTAATCCCGACTGGGGCCTATCGCGCTGCTCCTGGGATATGGACAAGTAGCAGAGGTCCTCGGCGCTCGTTTGCTTCGTGACCCCAATAAGACCGCAGAGCTTCGAAGTCGTGGCGCTTCGGCTTACAACAAGAGTAATATTCGAGTGGCGAACGCAACGGCAGTGAGTGTAGCGAGTGAATACAAGCCTCGCTGGTGGCGCCTCACACGGCTTAGAGCCGTCCTCCCCCATGCGGGGGGAACGACACGTGGAACAGCACAGCCATGCTAAATTTTCGTGTTTTGGATAAAGGAAATTCGGGTTCCAGGAGGGCTGGCCAATACTGTCACTAGACCGAATGGGGGTTTGCACGAAAGGAGCGCAAATGATGATCATCAAGCACGCGCTGAGCTGGCACAAAAAACCTTGAGTCGGTGAATGAAATGGTCGGGTTGGTCGGCGCTGCCTGGGTATTGTATGCTGGTAGGGGAATAGTCCAATCAACCGAATTAGGCTAAAGCGACTCCAATGGTCGATGACAGCGACATTCTTTTCACCCATCAGAAAGTGCAACGTCGGCGGCAAATTGTTTCCGTATACAACATCCCTTTATGGTTTACCAGCTCTGACTGTATGCTTTCCTGTTTCTTCTTGCGTGAGTGTGAGCGCAGGAACCTGCGATGCCTTTCGGCGGCCGTGATGTATCAGTATCATCGTGCGGACCACGTGGTTGGGAGCTGGCCCTGGTGGCGCCAACCTCGACGATTTTGTACCATGACCCCCATGACCCCCTCCAAAAAGGCGTTATCTTCCAACATCACATTTGCGTCCTTGACTCAGAACAATCAGGGAACGGTCCGAATATTGAACTCCGTCCTCTTTCCGATAAAATATAGTGAGAAATTCTACAGCGAGATTCTCTCACCCGAAGTCGAGGATTTTTGCAAGTTAAGTGTGTGCCAACCAATACGTATTTTTCCCCCCTAGTCAGTGTACCGACCGCGCGTCCAGTTTACTACAAGGACATACCCATCGGGACAATATGCTGCAGGTTTGAGGCAAAGGACGACGCTCACTACTTGTATTTGCTGACCATGGGAGTTCTCGCAGTACGTGCCAGATTGTGTTCTGCCCGATGGTTTAGTGCTAATATCTTCACGCATCTTCCTAGCCCTATCGATCGCTTGGCATAGGCTCATACAGCTTGGATGTCATCTTGCGAGCTGCCGCTGCTCATACAAAACCCAAGATTTCCCGCATCTATCTTCATGTACAAGTCTCAAACGACGACGCGAAACGGTTCTACGAACGACATGGTTTCAGGGAGAGTGGAATCGACGAAAGTTACTACAAGAAGATCACACCGAGTGGCGCTTGGGTATTGGAACGAGACATAGAACCTCTCGAGGGCGAGCAGAACTGATAGATATATCGTCCATGTCGCCAGTCGATAGGGATACATGGTACGTGGATTTTATGTCTATCACTATATTTCCCAGAACACTTGGCACAGAGCGGACATTCACAGCTTATATAGGCTACAAAGTAAAAGCCTGGGTGTCTAATATACCCAAGATAGATAACCAAATGGATTATAACGAGACAACTATCTCCGCATCGACTTGAATACGGTGAGACAATACAAAGGAAGCCGAAAAACAACTTTAAGATTGCTCCTCAAAGCCACACCTTTTCACGAGCTGCGAAATAAGATCGGTAGGCTGGCGGTATTCGGCATGAGGATGGACGAACCTGGTGCCTCTTCAATGCGTCTTTCCTCGTAAAGGTCTTGCCACATCCCCCGTTGCATAGGAACGGCTTCTCACCGGAATGGGTCTCCCGATGCCGCTTGAGGTCATGTTGACGATTGAACGAGAGTGCGCACATGTCACATGCAAATGGGCGTTGGGGAGAAGCAGGGTATTGCATCTGGTCCACACCCTGTACCATCATCTGAGGTTGTGACGAGTCATGCGACCCATACGCATGGCCTGGCATCGAGGTGGGATGGTGACCCTGTTGTGGAAGAGACATCGATCGGTTGTGGGTATACCCTGACCTCGGATCTGATGGTATGCCATTCTGGGATGAATAGGGCAGAGATGTCGGGGAAACGTTGTGGGAGTGTTGACTATTGGTGGCCGGAGACTGATAGGGTGAGTGTCTGGACGTAGAGTGGTAACTTGGTTGAGCTGCCATTCCAGGCGAATGAGCATTTGTGGTGCCATGGGGATAGGTGCCATAGTATGGCGAGGCAGGCAGAGTGGGAGACACGGGAGGCGATCCCTGTGCTGGGGGATAGTAGTTCCCATTGGAAGGGGTGTAAGGCATGCGTTGGCCGGACCTGCTACTCCAAGAATGTGAAGGAGGATAGGCAGGGTTAAGTTGCTCTGAAGTAGAGTGGCGCGAGTTGTTATAGCTCATGGTTGCAGTGATCGAATGGCTGGTGAGGTGAGGACGTGGTAGGTTAAGATCCTCCCTTTCATTGGCCTTCATAAGGCTTTTCGGCGAGGCGCCAAACAAGCTCAGGAACACCACCAGACCTGATGGGATGAATCGCCGGGAGCGGCCCTTGGGACGCTGCGGACTCGCCATATTCCTGTCTGATGTCCAAGAGATGTCACGATGTGTGCTACGAATTGAGTTAGGCCCTTGGTGCAGGGACAGTTGCCGGTGACATGGCCGAGCCTTCCGTCCCCGGACTGTCCAGCGACAGTTTCGTGCCGTAGAAATTCATAACTCATCATGACCATGCTATCTGTCGGTTATGGTGGCGCTAGTCCCGAGTGGTCGGTCGTTCCTAAGCTAAGTGAGCTATGACCCATCGCTGATCCACGATGGCTTGGGGCCTTCAAAACTCTTCATTTGGCTGGAGCCTGTGAGAATGACTGAATTTGACGTGTGTTGGAAAAAAATGACCGACTGTCTTTGAATCTAAAATCGTTTAGCTAACTTTGGGTCACACAGTGATCGCGCACTCGGACTGGGCCGATGGGTCTACTCGACTCTTGCATCATTATCGCAATATCGGCTCCCTCGGTTTCCCCTCAGGAACACCAGGGCCCCACTTTACAAACTTGGATGCTTGGGCCCAGCTTTCCGTCGCCAATCTGTCCATGGCTTCCGATGGGTGACGGCAGCGTGTCCGGTATTCACGCTTGTCTATCCAGTTTTTTCAACTAATTACGTCGCGTGCAAAGGGGGCACGTCCTACGGAATGGCAATATCACTTCATCAGAGTTTACCGGTCCCGCCGAGAGCAATGATATCGTCAAGGTACCCCCACTACCATGATATCCCAGCTACTGTATGCGAAGTGTCTTCCCAGTGTGCCTCAACGTTTCCTGTTGATGGCAGCTCTTCTGCGCCCCTCCCACCTCGGCCGGTCCCCCAAACAAATGGTATCACATCCATCAGATGTGGTCCACGGCACTAGCCTGTCCCCTTAGACCACTCCCATGCCATCTGCCATTTCTGCAGGCACGGCTTCCGAGCGCCTCGATGGCCCAACTGACCATCCACAAATGCCAAGTCATCTATGCCCTGTTTGATCTGACCCGATCTTCCTGCTGTCATAGTTACTGGGCGCCGAGTGTGCGTCCATCGAAACCAGGTATGCGGAAATAGGAATGATAACCCGATTTTGCATCAGGGATGGGTTCCATGCCTGTCCGTGGCAAAGTTGACTGTCACGGGTGACAGAGAACACCCAGGGGTCGATTCCGCGAACATCAGCTGTAGCAGGTCACGATGGACGCTAATGGCGCCGAAGCACGACCAAACGGAAGTATTTCTAACCGTCCATCACAGCGTAGTTCAAACTTAATTTTCCGCGTAAAGAGTTATTCATTCAGATAAGCAGAATCGGCAGTGGAGCATTGTGGCAAATTTTGCGTGTGGGTGAAAGGAGACTTCCGGTCACGAGGGGTCCCCATGTCCATTAACATATTTTGAGGCTGATGAGCGGCCTCTTTGGATATAACCATACTGTAACTTGTCGCCCAAAGTATTTCTGTGACAGATGGACCTGTCAAACGTACCAATACATGGACCCGGGATTGAAACTGATGCTGTTGATTAAGGGGCGAGCAGGGACCGCAAATTTTCTAGGGAGGCCTCCAGGCTTTCGGAATCGGCATCCGTCTGCTCCCGGGCGGATTTGATTAGTGCGTTCAACATGGCGAGCGAGCTGAACGTGGGGGTGAGGGCACCGAGAGTCCAAGCGATGGCCCCAGTGGCAGTGAATAACTCGAAACGAGGGCTGAGAAAGAAAGAGGACTTTGTGCCGCGGAGAACGAAGTGATCGTATGACGACTGAAAACGGAAAGTGCGAACTTCCCTCGAGAACCCCGAACGACAAGCGAAGCGACTCGGACCTGCTTCGACGTCGACCACGACCAGCTTGGTGGTTTCAGATGCCGCCTTCATATTATCACACAGTACTGTAATGTATTGCCGCCACTGCCAGTCGTACGGTACCACTTAGATGACATAACCTCGTCATAATTATTATCTCAACCATGTCGTCCAAACGTTCATCATCTCCAGGGCCCACTGGCAGCACGCCGCCCAACAGCAGCTCAAACAACAAAAGGTCCCGTCCTCTCTCCCAGCGGCCGCGACCATTTGATCAACCAAGTATCGATTCCTTCTTCAAGTCATCTCGCGCGGCTACGAATGTTCCCGCGGAATCACACAATTCCAATTTACTGGCATCCTCCAGTAAACCCAAGCCTACACAAACATCGATCCTTGACAGGCCATCATCGCCCGTGATCATCGATGTCGATCGCCTCTCTGACCCGGGAGATGTCCAAGAGATCCTTACGTCTTCGTCATGCCCAGCTTCCCAGGCCGCCCAAGTGACAGACATCAAGCGTCCGGCCTCAGTTATCGCCACGACTACTACGGCGGACCAACCAAGTCCCCAGTATCCCAACCTCTCCGTAGACCCGGCTGGTTTTGTCCTCGATACTTGCTTTTGGCCGACCAGCACGCAAGCCCCTTATTCATTCTTGGTTCACGCTCTATGCGCTTTATCTGCGACACGCTCGCGTATAGCCATCTTGAACATCCTCACCAATGCCCTCCAAGCCCTCGCAAGGTACCATCCGCCCTCATTGCTGCCGTCTCTCTATTTGCTGTCCAATTCCCTGGCTCCACCTTATGTGCCAGTCGAGCTCGGTCTAGGTCCATCCATTATCTCCAAAGCGATCCAACACGTCTCTGGCATCACACCCGCGGCTTTGAAGCGTCTCTACAATCAAACGGGTGACCCCGGCGACGTCGCTTTCCTAGCCAAATGTAACGTCCGCACCTTGGTTCCTCATGCACCCCTCTCCATTCAGGGTGTGTACGATACGCTCTTGAGTATTGCCCACGTCAAGGGGAAAGGAGCCGTGACTCAGAAACAGGCCATGGTAGAGAAGCTCCTAGTCGCGGCGAAAGGGGAGGAGACTCGGTACCTTGTCCGGACTCTCTCACAACACATCCGCGTGGGCGCTGTGAGAACAACGATGTTGGCCGCTCTTGCCCGGGCGCTCGTTTTAACTCCTTCAGCAATAGCGGTCAGTTCCAGCCCGTCGGGCTCTTCATACACCGCTTCTCCCAAGCTCGTGGCTCAGGTATCACGAGTTTCTGAATCATCTGCTAAAAAAGGGGAGGATAGTGCAAGAACACTGCTACTTGAAAAATTCGCGCTGGCAGAGGCCCTGCTGAAGAAAGTTTTCGTACGGCATCCCAACTACGACCATATCGTCTCCGCAATTCTCGAAGCGGGCCTTGATGGCCTTGAAGAAAAGGTCCTCCTTACAGTGGGTACGTGCGCGGAAATTTACATCTCGACATGGTCCCGTGTGACGGCGTGGTAGGAGTTCCCTTGCAACCCACTCTTGGGTCCCCCATGCGATCCTTGGACGATGTGTATGGGCGTGTAAACGATCTACCGTTTACGGCAGAGTTTAAATACGATGGTCAGCGGGTACAAATACATGCTCAGAAGAGCGACGCAGGTAAATTCGCTGTCAACCTGTTTTCCCGGCACTTGGAGGACATGACCGAAAAGGTTTATCTTATATGCCGAATTTCACGCACCAGCTGATGCGCTGTGGCAGTACCCTGACATTGTGTACTTGGTTCAGCATTTCTTCGCCACCTCCCCGGACATCTTGTCATTTATCCTTGATGCCGAGATTGTTGCGATCAATGCTAGCGGAGGCTCCCTCAAATCTTTCCAAGAACTCTCCAACAGGGCCCGGAAGGACGTAAAGCTCGATGAAATCAAGGTTTCTGTATGCGTTTACGCCTTTGATTTGATGTATCTAAATGGACAGGTAAGCGCCCTTCAAACCAATCATTTCGGTATTTTACATCAAACATAATATGGTTGTTAATGGCAGTCACTCCTCCAAGAGCCCTTTCGTAGCAGGAGAAAGCTACTCCGCGACCATTTCCCTGCAGTGCACGCGGATCAACCTTCTGCCGCTAAGTTCGACCATGTGGAAAGCTGCGAGAGTGAGGAAGGAAGGAAAGCAATCGAGGAATTTTGGTTCCGGGCGGTCGACAGCCGCTGTGAAGGACTGATGATCAAAGTAAGAGCGATATTTTTTCAATCCCCTGACTTATTGGAAAATCTTCTGAAAGCTTCTGGATCACGGCGAAATTCTGGAAGGTACGGGACCGAGGAAGGATATATCCCGGAAACAATTATTACCTTCGACATATGAGCCTGGTAAGACCGTTCAAATGCCTTGTCTGGGACATCGTGTAATTTAAATTTCTTTTTCTCCCCACAAATTTCCTCATCAGATAAAAGAACGTCAGCCTGGCTGAAGTTAAAGAAGGACTACGTCACTGGTCTGGGGGACACCCTTGATGTCGTGCCCATCGGAGCCTGGCACGGCAACGGGCGAAAGGCGCAGTGGTGGAGTCCTGTCCTTCTTGCCCTCCGTGATACGCACACAGATAGGCTCGTGGCGATGTGTAAATGCATGTCGGGTGAGTCCGCGGTGCTTGACCCCCAAACAGGAAGTTAACAGCAGTCCCAGGTTTTTCTGACAGCTTCTACAGGGTACGGATATCCTTCTCCGGGTTAGCCCCATAGTTTTATTCATTCGTTCATATGTGTGCTCGGCCCGACAGTCAATGAAAGATCGGTACCCCGAAATTTCAGAAAACTGCTCAAAACTACCTCTGTGGGGAGACGTGCAAGTCGGGGGTGAGCCGAACGCCCTTTGATCGAATAGGTTGAGATAACGCATGCAATCAGGTTATTCCCCCAGCGTTTACTTCCGGCCCCATGAGGTCTGGGAGATACGCGGTGCTGAGTGAGTCTCGTATTTCCCCACTTCGTCAGGTTAACCCATCACCTCGGCCAGTGTCACCCTCAGTCCCGTCTCAGTTGCCGCGCAAGGACTTGTCTCCGAAAGTAGGGGCCTCAGTCTCCGATTTCCACGTTTCGTCCGGGTACGGGAGGACAAGTCTTTGGAACAGGCAAGCTCTACGGACTTCCTGGCCCACATGTATCGGGAACAGCAGCAATGTGACAAGGACCTTGGAGGCGCTGACGGTGGTCATCTTATCGATCCTGCGCCCTCTGACACTGCGGTGGATGACGAGTGGGAGGACGAGCTTAATTGAATATGATTGGGTTTTCCAGTCCCCCCCTCTTATCCGGGCTTTCTCAGAAGGCTAACCTCTTATCGATTGAGTGGGATGTAGATGGTTATCAAGTTTCCAGGACTGCAGTTCCAAAGTCTGGTCTCGTCATTGCCAAACACGGTCTCGGTATTACCCATCTCATTGTTCTCTGATCCGTCAGACGCGTAGCGAATGAAATAGGACACAGTTTAATGTAATTCCTTGGTCTTCAAAGAATACAGCACCTGACAATCAGTCGGGTATCGAGAGCCATACGGTGTAATACGTCCGTAGGCAACGGCCCCTTGCAAGCTATTCCCATCCCTCTGCATGCCTTTGACCTCTGCTCCACACCTCCATTGATAGGTGGGGGGAGAGTCCGCTCGGGAGGCCTCTTACCCTTTTAAGGGCATGGCAGGTCGTAGTTATTAAAGGGCCCAGAACCAGAACGGCCGGATCAGGGCCCCGTTCTCCTGCCGTGCCGCACTGTCCGAGAAATTCCGAATCAGCAAAACGGGCGATAAAGGAGTGTACGTATGCGGGTTGACCAGTTGACCTGTCGGGATACCCGCGGGCTAGCTATTGTTGCGGGTCCCCTTCCCCTGTCGTCTGTCGTCTGTCGTGTGAATTGTCCTGGGACGAAATCGCGATGCAATTAGTCTACGTTCCAACGGGGAAAGACCCCAAATTTGCGCGCGCGGGGGAGAAAGGGGGGGGGGGAAGATTGGGGTGGGAATAGACTAGGCTACTAACCCCACACCGGCCTTATCAAAAACGATGGAGCGTACCCGTCAGCCCATGCCGCGAGCAATGCCGAGCTTTGAAAACAAGAAGAGAAATGTAGGGGGGGGGGATATTTTACTCAGGCTCTAGGCGACGAAAGACTGAGGTCCAGTGGCCACACAGATCGCCAAGTCCCCAGAAGCATTCCCAGTGAACTTGAATAATCGGTCGGGATCATGGCTCGGCAGACCCTGCGGTGATCTGATGACACCCTCCTTCATTAGCTGTGCTGCCAGCGGCCGGTACGAGAGCCCCAAGTAGCGTTGTTTCAATCATGACTGTATGTGCGCTCGGTTCACAGGTGTTGGTACTAGTAGACACGCGCCACACACACGGTCGGGTTCATCCAGCGCCCTTGGAGGGGGTGCAAGTACAATGCCGACCGCGTCGTCGGACATCATACATCATGCATCATGGTCAATCACCCCTGACTGAGACTGCGCACACATATCTGATCCCGACAGGAAATAAAAATAATTCAGAAGATATCCACCGCCCCCACGCAGCTACCTCGATGAGACCGACACTACGGCAAGGGCTCCGCGAGCGGAAATCGAACGAAAGGTATACATCATTCGTCTCAAATTAGCTTGCAACGCACCGCTGCGAGGGGCTTGATGGTCATGAACCCTCGCTTAGCATCCCTGACTGACCTGACCTGATCGATCAACATAATGAACGCGTTGGCGACTGACATAAGTCGGTGCAATGTGTAATGGTGCGGCAAGCGGCAAATCAACACTTCCGGGGACATCCGCAACAAACAACACACGACATGGCGACACGGAGGGAAACCAAAAAATCGACACTTGTCGAATTGCACCAACGGGCTCGGAAACGCGGTAATTGACCGTGATATGATACACGCCGTATGATCGCTGACGACAGGTTCGGTGTCTTCCTCGGTCTCGGACACGCGAGCGTCTGCCTCACCACTTCCGCGTTCCCGACTCTCGTGCGGCCGTCAGTGGTAAAGGGACGACAAGCACGAGGGTCATGCGAGGGGCGAATGCTTCCCCCGTGAAATAGCCTTTCGAACGTCCCATCATTCACCCTTACGAGAGACTTCTCTTTGCATGACATGGGAGAGAAATTGCCTCTGTCGTCCAAGTCAGAATCACGAGAGGATCGCCCGGGGGCTTTTCCTCAGGTACCTCATCCCCGTGGCTGCACGACAAAAACGTGGGTCGAATTGCGTAGATGAGGACGTAGCATATGAACGAGGCGCTATAGGATTGGGTGGTATAATGCATGGCGTGCCGCACACAGCAACAGCAATGATCACCGCGATTACCCGCTGCCCTCCCGGACATTGCGCAATCTAAACTGACGGGTGAATAAGAATCGCGGTTAGGCCAGGGCCAGAGGGGATACTGCACCACTGCGATCTTGCTCATTTGATCTCGCCACCCATAGGAGCAGGCAGGATCCGTTATACATTTCAATACATGGAACACGGATCGGAGGGATAGCGAGGCCTTGTGTTCATTTGCGAGGTAAGAGACATCATCGAAGCCGACTAGCCCTGTGATGACTCTACCGCCAGGTGGTGATCATCCTGAGTAAAATCCTCTGTGAAATATCGGAAAATTGATCATTTGAGCCCCCAAATGCTTCTTGGACAGCCTCCTCCACACGTCCGCTCTGTAGCATCTCCATCCAATCTCGGCTCTTGTTCTCTGTTGGTGTCTGTTGTTGCAAAATACCGTATGTCACAAGGAGATCATATTTAATTATATTTGAGAGCGCGTCCGCATTGGTTTTCATAGAAAGAAGGTGCAAAATTTCCGACGCCGGAGGGAGGGCGTGTTGGTTTTGATTGGATAGTGGTGCAATCTCCGACTTTGCATCCGACGTCATGAGCACAGTCGGGTCTTGCTTGTCCGCACGTTTTCTCCCAGTAATACGGCGAGGCTGTGCCCGGGGTCTACCTCTGTAACTCGACTGGCCAGTTTCGACAGAAGTACGGGTTAAGTATCGTTGGCACAATGCCACCTTGAATTTGCAGAGCGTTGAAGTGGAAGACATTCCCGAAAGCAGATCACGCATCTCCGACGCCCCTGAAGGTAAACGTGGGATGAGCAAATTCATAAAGAACGGGAGATCGAAAAGGGTTGTCGAAGTAAGATTGATGAGCTGCAAGTGATTCAGACTACGCATAAACTGAAAATCGCGTAGGACAAACGAGGTTAAGCAAACGGCTTCCCATGGTACGCCGCGATTCGTCCTGATGCTTGAAGCAATGAAAGACAATTTCCAAGGGATCGTTGGCGTCCCATTTGGACCCCGTATCGCTCCTTGTTGGAGGTATTTGTGCCAGCAAGAGCGGTGAATATCGAACTTCACGCATGGGTCAATGATATTCACGGCGCTGGGAACACACGGCAAAACTTACTCCCTTGCCGAGAAGCTTCTGTCATGGATTCATCCTTCTCGAAAAGAACTAATAGCCAATCAAGAACCGGCCAAGCATTTTCGCCAACCACCAAGGAGAATTCCTCTTCATCTACGGGACTGTACTCGGCGGCCGAAGCATTACCACGTCGCCGCTTTTGAGGACTCGCGGGCAGAGTGGAGCTGTCACCCAAGGATTTGATAAAACTAAAATTGAGAATGTTCCAGCAATTCTTGCAATTTCTGAACCGTGCAGCTTCTGATGCGACAAAGGAATCCCCATCCGACGGCAGCTCTGGGTCAAAGAGAGGAGCATCATCAGCATCACTTGGATCAGGATAGGCAGGCAGGGCGCGAAGCAAGGATGCAGGTGAATTTACGTCCGCAAGTACACGAAGTGTACGCTTTGCTAGCTCTGACGAGGCCGGAGAGGGTAGCAGTGTGGAGTACGCGTGTCGAGAAGAAAGCTTTGAGGGGGACTCTTGAGGGGCCTTGTGGTTGGTCCTAGCCGGACCAGGTGTGGGCGGGTAGAGGGCAATGTAAAGTAATTGGCGGACGTGTGAGCTTACGCGAGCACGAGGAGAGGTGAGCCGGTGACGTACTGCAGAGAGTATGTGCACTTTACCTGGATGGGTGTTCGGTTGGTGAACAGAGCTGTTCGAGCATCTCGATGCCAGACTCATATTGGCCCTCCTCGAACGCACTGTCAACAAGGGCAGCCTGTCTGGTAGTCAGTTCCCTTTCCCCCAAATCCGAAGGTGACATCGTTTGTGGTGGCGAGGCGGGTGAATCTGATGTGATGAGTGGAAGGACGAAAGGGCGCTGCGCCACAAAACAGCCGTGGGTCGGCAATCTTCGAGGCTGAGGCTGAGCTTCACCTCGAACCTTGTAACCATCACAACAAGACGAGAGCAATCGCGCGCTCAGATGCAACGCATCACTCGGCTCATGAGCTCTCCCCTCTTGTTTCACAACCGTCAATTTATCATGGCCACAGCAGGCGACTCAGTCGACAAACCTATCGAACGCGCCATTCGCAGCAAGGTACTGTGTCAATGTCATCAATTTACCCAGCCCCCCTGATCCACCTCTCGTCTCAGCTCATTACTCTCCTCCAACCGTCAATCCTGACGATCACAAACGATTCGTGGCAGCACAGGCACCACGCCGCCATGCGCGAACAAGACGGTGGTAATGGAGAATCCCGTAAGCCTGGCCTATCTCGCCTAGACGCCTGCCTCGGCCTCGTGTAATTACTGTAATTCCGCAGATTTCTCTATTCAAGCCGTATCGGAGGAGTTTATAGGCAAGGTGAGGTCGTCGAATTGCCCGGTGTGTGTATCTCATGTCCGACGTTGCCGGAAGACCACCATGCAGCGTCACCGCATGATCTATGCTGCGCTATCGGAGGAGCTGAAGAATGGACTACATGCCCTATCCTTGAATACGAAGACGCATGCAGAAGTCCTCAAGGCGGAAGCGCATACGCCTCAAGGCACTCGTTGACGGTCCGTGCAGTGCGAGCTTATTTTACCATTTGGTCCCCAAGTCGGCATCGGAGACCACCCCGTTCGTTCACCTGACACCGATGCGTTTACTGGAGGGATGTTCTTATCGTCTTTTCCCTTATCTTTTGACGCGAAACAATACGTATGAAGCCGTACCCCTCCCCACTACATGAATGTTTTTTCGACAGAGCAAGTAATCCATGGGCCGCCAAAAAACAGTGTCCCAGAAGCCACGCGCCGACCCGTCAAAGTGAGGCCTTGCGGCGAACAAACCTCAGCATCATCACGTGGGTACATGGCGTCCCGGAAAAGCGTGTCTTTTTCCCTTTCCCAGTCGCCGTTCCGCTTCCCCTTTTCCTGCTGCCTGCTGTTGACTGTTTGTTCGTGGAGCCGCGGGCAAGAAGATTAAAAAGTATTTTCAATGGCTAAAGCGGCGGCGGGCAGAAGTTGCGTCAACACACGCCGATCGGATGGATGCCCAAGTTGTTTGGCAGCGGCACCGGCTCACAAATTTCCCGAAACTGTCCCAGATCTAGATCGTCAGAGGGTTACGAAGGTCGAAACGGAGCTGAATTAATGATTCATGTACGTCCAACGGGATCTCTTGACAAACTTGCCCGTAACACAGCCTCTATTTTTTTTTTCATTGCTCAGCATGGTGACCAACAGGCCGCAGCAAGCCCAACATCGTCGTTTAGTGATATTTGATATGACAAACAGTCGCAATTGCAGGTAGCGGTTATTCGCACAGGCACGGGAAGGCAGTCGTCCTGCTGATCCATGGCCGATCATTTACTTCATACTCGCGGAGGGCAATGCGGAGTCCCAGATTTAGGTCAGGCAGGTAAGTCGCGTGCTTCATGATTGGCGTCACGCCCATCTCCCCAGGGGAAACTTCTTGACCACAATAGTTTCGCTTAGATTTTCGCCTAACGCAGAACCATAAACGTTCTTGTTTACTTCGATCCATGGATAATGACCGAGACGCCCCTCCGCGGGTCCTCTAAAACTCGGCAGTGAGTGGTTCACTGCTCTCTGTTCCGGTTCCCCTTGATCACCACTTGTGTTACGCACTCCCCGGCTATCCTGGTGACCGTGTCTAGGCAGCGGTCATCTGGGCTACCCTAGTAACAGCCCTCGTAATTCTCAACACCTCGCCTTTCGCTACACTCTGCTATGCATAGCGGCGCCGTACCTGTGGCCTCCACATCTGGGTCTCCGTCTGCGTAAGCCACCTACCTATTTATTGGATGTGCGATCGCATGACCTGATTGTTATCCCTTCCTCCCCCTCCCAGTAGTGGTACCAGTAACACACCGCCGACCAACAGTCCCTCTCACATCATGCGTCGCACATCCTCTGACGACGAGACACGCCGTGGCGATGATCGCCCTACGCTTCCCCCTATCCGGGACCTTTTCGGTAGTACGTTTTTTCCTTCTAGACTTGCCTTCCGCCCTTCACTGACTGCCAATGACAGGAGAGCTGTCTCAGCCCCCACACCCTAGTACATCAGGCACTCCTGCGCACTACTCTCCTTCTTCTCACCTCAGTCAACTAGCACTACCAGAGGAGTCCCCATATCGTGGTGAACAGGCCCGAAGTAACTATCCTCCCAGCCATGGACATGCCCAAGCTAGTGGTCATGGTCATCTACGGCCGCTGACAGCGCCATACAAGTCTCCGCAAGGCTCTCAACCTGCCGGTTATTCTACCCCCACGTCAACTGCTCGCCCATTTGTTTCCTTCCAGCCCCAACCCGAGTTCCGCGACCCCATGAGATCACCGCCCTCCACATCCAGCCGTCCCGTGTATGAACCCACCCTCGGAACGTCGCAATACTCGTATCCCCCTCCCCCACCGCCGCTGCAACAAAGCTTCACCCCTGGCCCTACTCCGAGGACACCACAGACGGGCTACCAGTATGCTCGACCCATTGCCCCATCCTATTCGGGCTCCAGCTCTATTATCCCATCGGGATTGGTGGCCCCGGAACAGCAGTCGGCCAAGTATGAGTGTCAATACTGCGGAAAGGGTTTCACCCGCCCTAGTAGCCTCAAGGTGCGTCTCCTATCTTTAGCCCATGCGTCAGACAGAAAAGGAACCGAAACGATGTATCTGCTTGTTCCAGATCCACGTTCACAGCCACACAGGCGAGCGTCGTAAGTATCAATCCATTGTTACGGTATCTGCCATCATCACCTCGGTGGCTGACGCGGCTACGCCACAGCGTTCCAATGCACTTTTGAGGGATGCAACCGCACGTTTAGCGTGCAGAGCAACATGCGTCGCCACGCACGCACGCATTTGCAGTCGGGAAACGAGGCTCGAGAGAGCGAAGACGAACACGAGAGCGAGGAGGGCTCCCCGCAGCCTCAGGGAGGTGTCAAACAGCAGGACCAGGTGCCACCCCCTCGATGAACCTCGGTTGAGACCGGCAAACCCCGCGGGGTGGTGGAAGGCGATCATGGTGATGCCAGCCTACTCTATTCTGCACGTCCCTTTCATGATTGGACTGAACCGAATGCTTCGACTACGGCATAATAATGTTCTCTTCTTTTCTTGCAACGCACAGCATGATCAACTTATTTACAGTATCGGCACTCCAAATTGTTACATCTGCATCGCTATTTATTCGGCTAACTTATTCGTCGCTTGCCACCTACGCGTGTCCGGGGGGTAAGCCCGTTCGTCAGAAAAACCTGGACGTTTAATTGCTCCGCATCGTATCCGCGCTCGTTGCTCTTGCCGCATATTCTGTCACACATACAAAGGACTTCTTTTTTTTTTTGATCACATGTGCACGGACCTTGCCAGGAAGCCTGTCGAAATGCGTTGGTTGTCATCCATACGTATGGTTTCACAACCTGAATGTCAGAATACTACATGCCATATCTCTCCGACTTCTTTCTACACCGTCCAAAACATTTCGTCGCAAGAGCGGCAGGGTGTGTCCCAGTATTGCCGAGGGCTTTTGGGCTGAGCGTAGCTTAAAAAACTTTTAACCTGCACTCAATTTCGGACGAGTCCGTCCCCCATCTGCTATGCCGTGAAGCGTTCGTAAACCTGTCTCTCAGCTTAGGCCCTTTGGGTTCTTTAATGCATCAAGCAAAAAAAAACAAGACAGCATGATACCGCGGCAAAAAAAGATGGCGGCTCTCTTTTCGTCTGGTTGGTTGGTTAAACCTAGCCCCCGGAATGGGTGCGCCACCACATCAGGGGCGACCATTTCGGCCGTTTTGCCATGGGATGATGGGGGGGCAACAAACAACGAACAACGAACGATGATAAGGGTGGGCCCTATGCCACTTATGCGTTCTCTCTTCCGGCGTCCGGGAGGCAGGGGCACTTTTTCGTGTTTTTTTTTTCTTTATCAGATCATCCTTCCTCACTCCTATCCATCCGTGGTCACGGGTCAGGATGGGGGAAGTGGACCATGAGGTTACACGCGCCGTCAAACGATCGGGATTTCCAAACCGTCCTCGGGGCCTGACGATGGACCATAACAACGATGATGGGTGATAAATAGAAGAAACAAAGAGAGGAAATGAAATGAAAAAATTAAATAAACGACAAAGTGGCAGGTCGGGAAATTTTGGGTAACTCGTTTACGCGTCACGACGAAAGAAAAAGTAAATGAAAGGAGAAGGAGAAGTTGGGAGACACGAAATGAAAAAGGAAGAGGTGGAGGAAAATAATTATGAATGAATGAACAAATGAACAGAGAAAAGAAAAGAAGAGCAGTCAAAAGGGTGATCAATGCAATGACATGCATGACAACTACTAGTACCACAACTACCGTAATTAACAAACAAACCCATTAGACTCCCACCGCAGCAGTGGACACACGGACAACGACCAGTCTCAGTCTGCACCCGCACAGATCTTTGACATGACCACTGTTTTTCTTTTTTTTTAATTTTGCGGATCTCCTGAACGCTAATTTTCTCTTTTTTTAAAAAATGAGCACGGGGAGGAGGAACGAGGTCGGCTCTTTGGTAGGGCCGACTCTCCGACCTCCGTCCATCCCTTTCCCCTTCCCCGGGCCCGTCCATCGATAAGCACGATAAGTACTAGCGGTCGAACGAAAACGGTGCGGCTCATGCATGGAAATTTTTTGAAACAGTCGTCGGGGGCATGTCCCAGAAGTTCGTCAAAGGGCGAAAAATAAAATAAAATAAGAAATGACGCGAAGCCCACCCTCACACATGTACAGTCTCGGCTCTTCGATAGGCCTCAATCGCGCCTCTCACTCCCCGCTCTCCTTCGAAGGGGAAAAGGAAAAGAAAAAAAAAAAAAAAAAAACCAGTCTTATCCGTAAGCCCGCGGCTGATCAACTCTACATTTTGACATCAACCTTAGCCGACCATCGGCGTGCGCCCGTCAAGGAATACTCCGAGCTGCATTTGTTTGACTTACACGCCATACGATCCATACGAAATCGTCCCAAAACCGTAATAAGTACCAAGAACCACACACAAAAAAAAGTGGGATGTAAAGTTGCCCGATGTGACTCCTTCTGAAGAAAGAGACGAGAAAGAAAAAAAGAGAAAAAAAAAGCTGTTCGGAAACGTAAGAGGAGAGGGTATTCGCGAGAGAACTTTGGCCAAAACTAGTGATTAGTTACTACATACAAGTTTACTGTAAGGGGTGCAGTGAGACGTAAGGTACAAGCGAAGGGTACGAACCAACAACAGAGGTCAGGGGACGTAGGTGAGATCAACGGCGTCTTTAGTGTTGTTCTTTGGGCAAATAGATACTATAAAACGGATGGCTCGTAGAATGGTCCGATTGACAAGGTAAGTTTGGACCAACGCATCGGCGCAAACCAACTACAGAATGGCCAGAAATTTAAAAAAAATAAAATCCAAGGGGTAATGACTTGCGTTCGGAACTCGGACGGGGGTAAAAGTAAATAATGGGTGCGTCGCGTCCGGAATTTTGCATCATGCCTCAGCTGAGACCTCAGAGTCCCAGCCTGCTTCCACGAGGCCGGGCGGAGTCGAGTGCACGTGGGAAGGGAACCTGGCTGGGATTTTGAACTGCGTACCCTTCAACAGTACGAGCGGGGCGACGGAAACCGCTCCCTCCAACGGCGCGGGGGACGGCGTCGTGGAAGCGGGCTCGACAGGATCAAGCTCGGCTTGGGCAGCAATTTTACTTTTACTAGTGCTGGCACTCCTTTCGCGCAGGCCCGCGTCGGTGCTTGGCGGCCGATTTGGCATTCCTGGGAATAGAGCGTTCGCAAGCTTGAACTTGGTCGAGTCAGGTGAATTGATCACCACGACATCCTGCAGACACAGCGAGTCGAGGAGAAGAGGTATGATGAGACCGTGTGTAACAGACGAGACATGCAGAGGGAGAGAGAAGAAGGTGCGAGAAGAGAACAAGAGAACGGGGAGGAGGTGGGGAGTGAACAAGGAACGGACAATGGGATCCCGGCAAGTTGAGGCGAGTGACAATAAGGACGGGACAAAGTCAACACACCTCTTCTTCAGATGAGGACGCCAAATCGACCCCGTAGGTTTCCCACTTGCGAAATTCCGCAGCAGTCCCGTTCATCTGCACCCACTCTGTCCGAGCGATGCCACTACCAGCACCACCGCTGCGAGCAGTAGCGCCAGGAGCACGACTCGCATCGCCGACACCAGGACTGACGTTGATGGCGGTCCAAGTTCCCCAGCCCGCTGCCAGGTGTCGTCTCGGCGTCGAAAACGTCTCCTTGGTCCCGCCGGGGGCACGAAAAAACTGGCTGTGCTCGCGGTCCTGTTCGTGTTGACGGCCACTTTCATGCGATGCCCACCGCCTCGCTGCAAACGCAAGCGGTGAGGGCTTCCACAGCGTCGGCGGCGAATGCATCGTTGAGCCACCTGGCACTGGTAGCTCGTCGTCTTCCGACTCAAGTCCGCCATCTCCATCTTGCTGGGCATCAGGCTCAGGCCCAGGTAAGTTCTCTGGTGTCACAGGCCAATTGCCCTCATCAGACTCATCGCCATCGGTATTGTTCTCTGGGGCCTCGCTCTCTGCCAGTAACGATGGAAGCGGTGGCGATAATAGGTACGATGACATGGGAGGCGCAGATGCAGAGGATGATGGGGGCGGACAGGTGTCTTGCACATCTCGTTCCCGATGCGGCAGTGCACCAAGCGAGCGCAGATGGTGAGTGGGCGGGGCCGGGGGTTGCGCCGGCGCCCACCTCTTGCGCGCAAACGACATCGGGTTGGGTGAGAAGTATTGTGTTGGCGCGTACCCAGAGCCGCTGGAAATGCGCGAGCGTTTGGAGTTTTCCTCCGGCTCGGAGTCCTCATCGTACTCGTGTTCGTAGTTGTGTTCGCGCTTGACCGCTGTACCGTGCCCATGACTGGCACTGGCTGCTGCTTCTGCTGCTGCTGCACGTCCCTCGGCTCGCTGCGCACGTGTCCGATACAGCGCAGGTGTAGTCCCGAATCGGCGCCGAAACTTGCCATTAGTACTCGCCTTCTTCCCGAACCGTCCGTTGTTCTCCCGAGGTTGGTCATCGACCGCGCGGCTCTTTGCCGTGCGCGATGGGGATACTGGTGCTATAGATGCGCCGAAAGGCAACTCAGGCGGAGCAGACACAGTGGCGGGAGGTGAAGAGGGGGGCGTGGACGCGGATGAGGTTGAGGCAGGGCGTGCGGAGAATGTGGGAAGAGGGTGCAGACGTGGCCTGCCGCGCGGGCGTTTCTGCTTCTGCGCCTGTGTCGGTTCAATTTCGCGTGCCTTGGCGCTAGGGAGATGCTTCCGGCCAGAGCGGCTCCATCCTTTGCGTATTAATTCGCGTGGATGAGCTGCGGGACGCGGGATAGAGGAAAGTGTCTTTCGTCGTTTGTACTTCGACGTCGCTGCGGCCGGCGGGCTTTCTTGGCGCTTTCGCTTCGCGACGAGTGGTGGAGCGGAAGCGGAATCGGTAGCTGCAGCGAGTTTCTTGCCAACGGCATTGAGGAGTTTGTGCGTATTCGGCCGCAACGGTGGCTCTACGGGTGTACTCTCACGCGGTGTGGATATATTAGCACCCAGAGTGGGAAAACGCTGTGGCCACGGAGACTCATAAATAGCATAATGTCTCAGGCACCTTGACAGAATGATCAGCGCTCAGGGCTTGAGACGAGAGAGCGACCCGCCGGGGGGGATGCACTCACCTCGGACACTCGCGCTTTTCCTTCTTAGCCTTCCCCGTGGTATTATCAAAATCGCCATAGACGATGGTTTGGTCGAGCGAGATGATTGGCAACACATTCAGACACGTCACGCACGTGGGGACGTCCGGGTCAGACGTTTTGACGCTCTTGCCCGTGTCTGTCTCTTCTTGAGCCGGAGCTTTGCCCTTGCCTTTATCTTTGTTCCGCGTGCCTTCCTCTGCGGCCTTCTCTTTCTGTTTGGACGTCGAGGTTGATGCTGATGCTGATGCTGATAAAGCGCCAATGGAGCCTCCGCGCAACGTGGGACGCCCGCGGAGCACGCGGTCATACTCGCGAGTGGGTACGCTTTTGCCCCTTCCGCGTGATGCAGAACGAGTGGAGTGTGCTGGAACACTTGCACTGTCTGCGATTGATGCTGTATCCTCCGATAGCGGTGGAGTTACCAATTGCTGCTGTTCCTGCATCTGTTGCTGTTGGAGCTCACGTTCCTTCTTCTGCCGACGCGTAGTGATGATGGGTTCGAACACAGGTGTGGCTGATCGCGCCACGGAGGGGGCTGGGGATGCAGATGCGTTAGGTTCACCGGGCTTGATTGATTGGCGTCGTGACGGCGCACTGCCTGACGCGGCTGGTGCCGAGTCTGGCTCTGGAGTGGCAAGGCCAAGCATAGGTCGAGGCGGTACTAGCGACGAGCGTGAAGAGGGCAGTGAGTTTGGGCCGATGGACGTAGCATCATCGGTCACTTCGACCTCGAGCGTGAGGTCGATTGGGCAGGGTGTCTCGCCGCCGACGGTCGTGGACTCGGGTTCTGGCTCGGTGTCTTCGCCTGATTCTGTATCCGACTCTTTCAGTACAGCATACACACCACGACGTGTACGCCTTTCGTTGACATTCACAGCGACCTCATCACCGTCTTTTTCGGGAAGTTCGACGTCGGAGGACTCGTCGGACCTGCCATCATCCGAAAGGTTCATGGGCGGACCGTATCCTCCTGTGCCACGCTTTTCGCAAGTTTCGCATAGGCAATCGCGATTTCCCCGACCGACTGATAGTGATGGGAAAGGGAGGGAGGATCAGGCTTTAGGGAGGCGAAGAGGGGAGCGGGAATGTACGTACAGTAGCCGTCACCATAATGCGCCGTCACTTCCTCGCCTACACCGACAGGCTTGACCACGCGGAAAGTGATGTAGCGCCCCTCGCGGAAAAGTTCGCAATTGTTATCACAATCATGCTGTCATTTAGAGGGACAGGGAAACGACCGCGTGAGTAATGAATAAATACGAATTGGGCGGATACAGGTAAGGAAGGGAAGGCGCAAGGGACGTTAGGCACTCACGTTCACGAATCGGGCCGGACCCAGGAAGAGATGATTCTTCTTGAGCTGCTTTGAGTGAATAACGCTGAAATCTCGACGAATACCCCCCTGGGAGTTGCGGCGGTCAGTACGCTTGAGCTCAGCTTCATCAGACTCTGTCAAGTCGGCCATGGAGCCCTTGAGCTCAGAGATGACTGTGCCTGGAGCGAGGGGACGGGTAGCAAGAATACAGAGCTCAGATTTGCCTGTGCGATGAGAGTACCTCTGGGTGTGGGCGATCTCAATGGTGCCAGTAGGGAGGTAGAGTTCCATGTAACGGGAGGCATGGCTGTATTTGACGAAGGGGGGTTGGTTGACTGTGAGGAGCGAGGTAGGGAGCAGGATGGTAAGGGAGGGACGAACGTGGCAAAGGAGTTTATCTCTCGCTCAGTGAAGCCCTTGGTGAAGTAACGAACGGAGGGGAGCCTGAAATTTTACATGAGCGCGTCTAACGGATGGGGGGAGGAAAAGACGCGAGAAGACGCACTCGAGGAGATAGTCGACAGCGTCATGGATAGCGGCAACAGGGGAACCCTTGGCCGTAACAAGCTGTCAAGGAGAAAAAACGCGTTAATTAGCGCGATGGGAACGCAATGGGCCAGAAAGATGGGACGTACGCGCCGGATGATGGCCATGAGGACCGCCGGTTCAGTCTTTGGAAGGCGACGAGAAGGGTCCATTTTATGGACGAGGAGGGGGATGTTGCCCGTTCCAAGCTTCTCGACCAGAAGATGGGAAAGAAAGTCATCATCGCGCGCGAGGTCTTGGACCTTCATGACCTTGGTCGAGCGCCATTTTGACTTTGGTGGCTTCCTGTGTCGAGAGGATGCGGAAGAGATTGCCATCGAGGATGGTTTTGGAGCGGGCGGGAGAAGAGGGGAGGAAAGGAAAGAGAAGGGGAGGAAGAAGAAGAAGAGGAATGAAATTTGTGGAGGGGAGACTCGAGTGGACTCTCGAGAGCGTGAGGGGATGGACCGTGACAGACAGGACAGACAAGACAAGACAGGACAGGACAGGGAAACCTTGACTGACCGACCGGGCACTGCCAAACCAAACTCGGGTACAGTACTTCTCCCAAATGAATTGAAGCGCCAATGCCGAGTTTCCCAACAATTCGGTTACATCATCCCTCTCTCTTTCTTCCCAGCCCTTTTTCACAAATCTTGCAAGGACAAAAAAAAATAATGGAGGAAAGAAACAATGGCAAGGAGGAAACATGTATCATTTTCATCACAGACGACTCGCAATAGCAACACATCCCCCACGAGGCAACTAAACGTGAGCAACCATCTTTCCCGCCCGTGTCCAAGGCACCACCACTGGCGTCACAGCCCACGACCGAAATGGTCCGCCCTATGGATCACTACGCGTGCTTCTGCTTCCCTGTCCGCAATTTCCTCAAGTAGAACTGCATAGTCAGACATCATCAATTCCGATCGATACACAACGCCCACATCTAAATTTGAAACCCACCTCGAGTTCTTTACCTTCGAGGATATATCCATCTGCCCGGCCAACCTGTCCCGGCCGGCTCGAGATCGCAGCATAAAGGCGACCTGCTCCGAACTGCGTTTCAAGGAGGTTATCAATCTTGGCGTCTGAACACCGGCGATTTGTCAAATCAGCCCCCGGTGACCAAACAAGTAAAAAAAACCGGTGCTTGCCCTTCCTTCGCTCATCAAGGGAGCGCTGCGCGTGGTTTGATAACTTTTTCTCCTCTCCGTCTTTCTTCTCCTCCGCAGCTGCCGCTTTTGCGCCCTTCTTTGTCACAGGCTGGGCATACTGTGGGGATGAATGTGAGTAAAGTGGCCGGAACCTTATCGGGACAAAAGATACGCACGTGGGACTCGTACCACAATCGGAAAGGCGTCGCATCGACCTGGATAATGGCACCCTTGACGAGGGTGTTGGTTCGCACCAATTCATTGTTAGAAGCATTGTACACCTTTTCCAAATAAACTTCGTCTTTAGCTTCACCAACATGACTTGATGAACAGAGATACGCACAACACCAATGATGCGTGTTTTGCGTGTGACATGTTCTGAGCCCCACGCAAAGTTGCCGGAATCGAGGCGCAGCGCACGATATTTGAGGTTACCGCCCCGGACACGCACTGTGTGTATGCGTTTAACCCCGAGCTTGGTGTTTGCGGCTTGGCGGCCAAGCTCAAATTTTCGCTTTTTGCGGTAGTGAGCACGTTGAGCTCCAGTTGCGGAGCGCTTGTGTCGCGAAGAGCGAGAGATACCTGCGAGAGGAGAGAAATAGGGTGAATACGTTATGGTCAGCACAGACAGCGACGATATATTACCTGGATAAAGCGATCCGAGACACGATTTGTGATAAATGGTTTACTTGAGAGGACTAGAAACCAGGAGAGGACACTACTCACCCATGTTGAGGAGTCTTGAAGGAGTTGTATGTCGTCGCCTTGAGTACAATCAAGGTTTTGGATGATTCCTTTGGTCACACAAGGTTTGCTAGTTCTTTCTATCTCCGCTACGGCAATTTCCGATACCATGATTGGAACCACGAAGGCGATGGGGCCGTGGTCGAATCAAGTGATAGTCTTTGCCCAAATGCTCAACATCGTAGCTTCTTATCATCACTATTTATATGCCACTGAAGAAGCACTCGAATTGCGCACGTTGCATGGTGTAAATGGATCCTCGCACTCTACTACTTTTCCGGATGGGCGAACAACGGCGATTGCGGGGGATTGATTAATGGTGCATATATATTGGAGTGAATACGGTACATAGAAAGGAATGACAAACAGTTGATAGATTGACGGCCACAGTAGCCCATGATCGGACAAACTTCGCGTCAAGGAGTGATGATAACTGCACATGGCATGGCACAAACGGTAACTCGGTAACACATGCTCGATTGCCGCGTCAGAGACCCTAGCGCCCTAATGAACGCTGAGTACGTGTGACACCCATTGCTCTCTCTCCCTCTCGAATAGGTGGCACATACAAGTAGGCCAGACTAGATGAACCCCCCTCTTTAGTGCCTAGTTCTGCCGATAGATGCATGCACGTTTCTCTTGGGAAATGCCGTCATTCGGGAGCACTTGTAGTGCGAATGAAGTTGCTGGAGGATTAGACGGCAGTCGACGGTGGAGCGGGGGGAAGGGAACTCGAGATGGAGGCTCTCATATTTGGAACAAGCGGCGATCGATGTGCGAGCGCATAAACGAGGAGAAGGAGGATATCAACATTGAGATCGGTGGCCAACCCGACCAACTTTCTCCAACGACCCGTCTGGCCGACTCTGACCACCTTTCGGTATATAAACGTCACCACCGACCTCGACAACCACTCCCCCGCTCATCCTCCTCTCCAAACCTTATCGATATCCTCCTTTCCGATCACCCAATATCTCTAAATCAGCTCTTTAATCACCCACCACCATCTCCCCCCCCGCTCCCACCACAGAAAAAATTACCACCACCAACAAAACAGATGGCCTCCCTTCTCCCCCGTGCCGACTCCTTCAATGCCCGCACTCGCGGTGCTTCCCACATCGACTTTAGGACTGCTACTACTGGGGTTGCAGGCAAGGCGATGCGCAATGAACTCTCCCAACTCGTCAACACCGTCCAAAACCTCCAGCAAAAAAAGGCGAGTTCTGTGACTACGATCTAACCCGCATTGTTATTGATGATCGTTTCCTTTCATCTCAAACCCAGACC
>Ga0307512_10002021_pt1 | contig 26935 bp, 28 predicted proteins | sample 14_EM_MG_FD_200267 | JGI IMG/M metagenome (GOLD analysis project Ga0307512, IMG submission 200267) | Populus trichocarpa ectomycorrhiza microbial communities from riparian zone in the Pacific Northwest, United States - 14_EM | ecosystem: Host-associated > Plants > Roots > Unclassified | place... | reverse complement strand
GTGGGTGCAGGGTGTGCGGGCCGGAGGGTGATTCACGGTACCGATCAACAAATAATGCCTTGCCCACAGGCGGGAAAGCAACCTCATCAGCTGGTGGATGCAGATCTGCTGCCACAGTGGCGGCGATGGATCGGCCTCCAGTACGGTAAGTTATGGTAGTTATATAAAAACCAACATTATCATCACAGAATGCGGCTCGACCTAGTGTCCGGTTCGCACTGATATTCATCTCGTGTCACTCGGGCTCATTTCCACTCGAGAGATGGGGGAACCTCATGCTTGCTGTTGATGCGATTGCATCTAGCTCTATATATACGAAATTGAGCTGTCTTGGGAGGGCACAAAACTCACCCTGAGGCATAGGACGAGGTGTATGTACTAATATGTATATCTAACTCATACTTACCAACATAACTCGCTTGTAAGTCTTGGAAGACTTCAAACTTGCTCCAAGAGTATGAGGATGAAATGCTGCATCGGGCTGGATTCAGGGTTTTGTCCTTGTCCAGAGGCAGATGCTGTCGCCTATAGGTCGCATACGATTGACGAATAAATAATAATAAAAAAAGCTCGCTGTTGATGCGATTAAGTAATGAATAAAAGAAGAAAAAAGAGAAAGAAAAAAGTTCATTATTGATGGAGTGATCTGACTCACTTGAGCCTGTGTATATGTATGCTCTCCGTGTCGATAAAAATAAAGCCATCATTGTTGACTGTCCATGCGTGTCAGATTTCTTCACGGCTAGATATCGCTTCTAGAACCACTACATACTACTGGATGACAGCTTCGCGAAATCCACTAAGTACCTACTCTAGGTAGGTACATATATATTCTATGTGGAGTAGGCACACATGTGTTCGATGCCTAGTTGGTGTCGGAGCCGGATTCATCGATGTGGAACTGTAGCGAGCTGTGCCGATCATGCATCGATGTGAGTCGACGAGTAGGATCCAGGAACCCGACTGGGTTGCGGAATTCCATACTCCAAAGCAAGTGTCGGATAGACGCTTGAGCTAGTTATGTACGGGTACGGCTTTCGAACTAGCGAGTTATATCCGGTACATATGTAGATAAAAGTTTGCGAGTTGTAGGGAAAAAAAAGAAGCGGCCCCAGGTTACCTTAAATGGACTCGTTCTTCCGCATTTGATTTCGGCGTCGGAAAGTGGGGTGATCTGCCACTCTACTATTCTGCAGGTCATCGATTAGTTATCACCAGGCCATACGAGCACACATAACGGTCACATAATGACTTGGCCGTCTTTCATTGTATGTATGTGGACTAGAGCAGAGTGGAGTCCAAAGTGTCTTTCGACGGAGACACTGATACTACTTGCTTCGGCCATCTCCTGTCTAGTGATTTATGGGTTTCTGGAAACCGAACCGAAAACCGTTCGTAGCCAGGAAGGGCGCCACCTTTGCTTGAGACTTCCCGGCAAGTTGCTTCTATCACGTTCTTCTGGTAGCGGTGTGTTTACAAATCAAAAGCCCCCAAATCCACGGGTCAGTACTACAGCGGGGACGGCCCCGAGCCCGTCAACCTGCGCGGCTCGCCCATCGATTCTCCAGCCCTTCCGATCCCTCAGTTGCAGCGTCGCAGCCAGTAGCCGCTGCCAACCTTTCTCCGTCCGCATCCGTCGAGCCGAGACAAGCAGACACCACATCACCGACGTCGCCATCATCACCACCCCACACCAAACTCATTCCGAGAGCTTTGGCTCCCAGGCCCACGGCTATTTGTTACCTCTTGCTCCGATCTGACTCTTTAGCTCTGCCCACACCACAGAGTACATACAAAGCGAATTCGACAATACCGTACAATACACCTAGCACCAAAACGTGTACCCTACTTGCTCACTGCTACATTTGAGACGGTTGAACGAGGGACTGTCTCACTCCCGCTGCCCACCTGCTCTATACCCGCCCCATTGCCGCCTTGCCTCAACTCTGCGTTGCCTGACTTTGTCCAATACCTACTCTACTTGCTAACCCAACCTGCTGCCCTGCCCGTCCCCGTCCCCGTCATCGACCTCTCCTCCGTCACCATCACCATCACCATCACCATCACCATCACCATCATCTTCTATCACTACCCCACATCACTTCTGCCACACGCATAGCGTGTTCTAAAAGGCAAAGAAAGAAGGAAGGAAAGAAAGAAAGAAAAAGCACAACTCGGTTCAAATCAGATCCCTTTCATTTTGTTTCGTTTTCGTCTGCACGGCACCGTAAATCCAAAGGTGGAGTTTAGCTCCCTAAATCCGCCACCCCAAGCCAAAAGCTCTTTCGAGCGGACCGGAGTTCGAATTAGAAAAGGGAAAAGACCTACTTCTGCAGACGTCATTGCCGATCGATACCTTCCGGAAGTTTGCACAACTCGATTCGACGATTTTGAGCCTGCGCTCGGAGATACAATATCGCCACCGGTGGAGCTGTTGCGTCGGAAAATCGTCTACGAGCAACGTCAACTCAGACGCAACGACCACTAAGGACCGCCATCATCACTACCACCGCCACCACTGCTCAGAAATCATCCGATTGAAAAGAGAAAAGAAAGAAAGTCAGTGCTCGAGAGATGACAGCAACTACGCCTGATAACCTTTACCTTTCGCCCGACCAGCAAGACCTCTTGCTTGCGGCATTGACTTCGAATACCACATCTTCTCCGATGTTCGCGCCCGGATTATCGCACCACATTGCGGGGGCGGGGGTGCCTGCGCAGCAGCATCAGCAACAGAGAGACAATAATAACCCACGATCGTACACGCATGGCTCTCCGGAGACCTTGCCCACTACAGAGTTCCCACACGACACACCATTGCTCGATCGGGGTATGGACTATGGGGATTGGGATGCGGAGTTCGATCAAGATGGTACATGGGACTACGATCCAGGTACGGATCTGATGCAAGATACGCCGCACCCGACGTCGAATGATGGAAACGAAACCACGAACGGTGACACTCCGCATCCGTCGTATAATGGCGATAAGAGGAAGGAACCGCCCAACGGGGATGGCGCAGACGATCCGCATGAGTCGGAACCGAAGAGGAGGGGTGCGTGAACTCTTTTTTACCCGTTCTCCTTGTCCGTTCTCTGCTTTCCTCTGCTTTGCGTTTTTGCTTCTATATTTAACGGAATCTATATCCTTCTTTCCCGTTTTTACGATTTCCGAGCTGCTCAAACCGCGGCTGTGTATCTTCTGCTTCCTTTCCATCCTTCACACGGCTACCTTCTTGTCTTCATCTTGACTTGAGAGTTAATAGGTCTGACACATAAAAAACAGATGATAAAGACAGCAAGACAGCCAAAAAGCCAGGCCGCAAGCCACTCACGTCAGAACCTACTTCCAAGCGAAAAGCTCAGAACCGTGCGGCTCAGAGGGCATTCCGTGAGCGCAAGGAAAAGCACCTGAAGGATCTCGAGCAGAAAGTCGAGGACCTCCAGAAGGCATCCGAGTCGGCCAACCATGAGAATACCATGTTGCGAGCTCAGGTGGATCGGCTGCAGACCGAACTCCGCGAATACAAGAGACGCCTGCATACCACCGAGCTCACGCGGCCTTCCTCGCTAGCCAACATGGGAGGATTCCAATTTGATTTCCCGCCGTTTGGCAGCGGTATCTTCGGTAGCCAGAAGGATGGTAGTAGAGATGGCCTTAAGTTGGGAACCAGATTCGTGGACAGGATCAATTCTCTCAACCCAACGCAGCAGAAGGGCCCATCGGCTCCTCCGGCCAACGGAAACCATAGCAATGGTTCGAGTAAGTCCCTACCAAGACCTCCGAACATAGTAAACTCCCGCCTGTCGGACCTATTCAGCCCGTCTATCATCGAATCGATTAATAAGTCTTCGTCTCCAGATTACGTGACTGGCCTCGAAAATTCGAGTCTGCATAATACTCCCAAGCTTAATGGCGGTCGTGACCCTACATCATCTCCCTCTGCATCATCAGTATCACAACATGGCCCAGGATCCTCGTGCGGCACGACCCCGGAACCGTGCAACGGCTCGCCCACAGCTTTCAAGCCTGCTGAACTCGGCCCTATTAGTGAGGAGGGTATTACCAGTCGCACTACCCCCGGTGGCGACACCTATGTGTGCAAGTCCGGTGTCCTGGAAGGCGAGACCGAAACCACTTTTTGTGAGAAGCTCGGCATGGCTTGTGGCAATCCGCACAACCCTATCCCGAAGGTCCCACAGTTCAGCACCACATCCGATGCTACGACGAGCTCTCTCGACTGGTTGTCGCAGCAGAGTAGCGGGAATAGCTTTGATCCTGTACTCTTCAATGACTACCGAGACCCCGTCAACGATATCAACACCACAATAGGAATGAGTTTCTTTGACGATGCGTTCCCGGTTATCAGCTTCGACACCTCCACTCCAGCTCCGACAGCCAATTCCACCGGGGAGTCGAAGAAGAATCTCATCGCCGCGATCGATGCCCTGAACGAGGACGATGACGATGAAGTCGTGCCAGCCGACGACCCCAAGCAAATGCTGAGCTGCAACAAGATTTGGTTCGTGTCCCCCTAACCATCCCCGGCACTATACTGTGAGATTACTGATGGTTAATCGAATTAGGGATCGGATTAGCTCTCATCCGCGGTTCGTCAGCGGTGAGTTGGATATGGATGGGCTCTGCTCGGAGCTCAGGAGCAAGGCCAAGTGTTCTGAAGTCGGCGTCGTGGTTGCAGAGAACGACGTGCAGGAAGTCCTTGGAAAGGTGGGGATGTCGCAGAAGGATATTATGTGATCTGTCATTTCATTCTGGAACTTTTTTTTTCGGTTCTTGCTTGTTATCTTATGTGGGATGATCTTTGTATCTGCTTGGGAGTTTGAGGGTTTGGAATTTGTCGCTTTCCTGTCGACGCTGTAGGAGTAATTCCAGTGTTACTTTTCTCCATTCATGTCATTTCTTGTCTTTCATTATCTAGGCCAATTGCGCAATTACAGCCGTTCGTTCTTTGGCGATTTTTTTCCGATTTTACATATATTGTGGTGTGGGCAGTTGGATTGGATTGGATTGACGATGACGTGATGCTCGACAAGTATTTATAACAAACGAATCACTCTATTTAGCTACGACAAAGCGCAAGCTGCATCCACTACTCCATCCTCCCTCACTTCTTTTCTTCCTCCTTCTCCGGTTCAGGCGTGGGGAGCTTAAAACTCGGCGGGCTAGCATCCACTCCGCTACCCACCTGCTCCCAAACCGAGCTTCCACCCTGGAAGTTTCTAAAAGCCTGTGTCATCTCCAGCGGCTCGACGACGACCCTCTTCTTCTCCTCATCGTAGCGTACCTCCGTGTACCCCGTCAGCGGAAAATCCTTCCGCAGCGGATGCCCATCAAAACCGTAATCCGTCATGATCCGTCGCAGGTCTGGATGGTTGGTGAAGAAGACACCGAACAGGTCGTAGACCTCGCGCTCATACCAGTTTGCGCCGTCGTACAGGGGAGTGATAGAAGGGACCGGCGTTGCCTCGTCGGCGTAGGTCTTCACCCGGATGCGGGAGTTGTGGCAGATGGACAGCAGGTTGTAGACAACCTCAAAGCGTTGCGAGCGGGTCGGGTAGTCGACGGCTGTGATGTCGGTGACCTGCGTGAACTGCGCCGCCGTATGCAGCTTCAGGAAGGTCATCACCGGGATCACAGATTGCGGGGCAATGTAGATGACTAGCTCGTCCTTCCAGACCGAGAACTGCTGGATGTGTTTCGGCAGCGACGAGATCAAGTATTTGCCATATGCGTGGAGGGATTCGGACGCAGAGGTGTATAAGTCGGAGTTCGCAACAATCGGGGCGCGCAGAGAGCCGGTGGCTGGAGCAATGTTAGACGACTTATATAGATGCCTGGTGCTCCAGTTGAGCTCGAAGGGACGGTGGACATACGAGGTCGCGGCGCAGAACGGGGGTTCGGGAGCTCGCTGCCATCCGGGCGGTGGTGGCCAGTGAAATGACTGCGTGAGACGATCAGCGCTCGCGCTCCGAGACGAGCTGTTGAAGGTTTCTTAATTACCCGTGTGAGGACACGGGTGGAAGTGGTGGTGATCTGGGGAGGCATCGCTGTGATGAGGGGACGACAGTGGTTGAGCGGTCGCGGGTGCTATGGTTCAGATGGTCGTGATGATATTACACCTCCATATGGAAATGGGATGGTGGCACCCGAAAGTGGAGAATCCTAATTACCTATTAGTAACCCACATAACTATATGTATGGTCTTGGCGAGTAGCAGTACATACAGACATCACTTCACTGGTTTGCAGCTTACCCTCCAAACCACAACTGCAATCCGCCCCCCAGTAGACAAGAACGACCCCCTCCAACGAACAAACAATTTCATCCTTCTCAACTCTCCCTCCTTCTGGATAAATCACTCCATCTCCCCATCCACACTATCCCTTACCCCCTGCGTACGCACACTTATTACATCTTTCCCCATCTACCCTTCCTCCCAACACTAAGAAGGTTTCGTGTTCGACCTACACCGCACCGATTGACCTCACCTCTACAACCATCACCTCTACTCCCCCCAGTCGCTCGTATCCAACATCTCCACCACTTCCACCCACTTTCCACTGCCTCTTTTCCACTCAAATACAGCAATGTCGCGACTACAGCAAGATACATTTATCGACGAAGAGGAAGAATACTGGTTTGCTGCCCCCATCTGCTCCGTTCTTCTCACCAACTTCTAATTGCTTTCCGATCGGTACAGCCCTCTTTGTGTGGAGGAGTTCGACGTCCAAGATCGTAACTTCAAACCGTGTCCCTGTGGCTATCAGGTAGAGCTCCCCGTAGTTGAGCCTGGAAGTGGGTTTTGGAGTATGTATGTTGATATGCAGCTGCCCGGGGTATAGATCTGTCAGTTCTGCTTCAACAACATCAGAACCAATCTCAACGGCCTCTGCCCGGCGTGCCGGAGGGAGTACCGCGAAGAAACGATTGAGTACAAGGCTATCACTGCGGAGGAGTATGGTTTCCTTGTTGATTGGAGATGGCGGGGGTGAGAGTTGATTGACTAATGTGGGGTTGTAGATTGAAAGCCGAGGACAGCAAGAAGAAGCGACTTGCCAACGAGAAACGAAAGCACGAAGCGCAGAAACGCGAGATCGAAGCGCAGAATCGCAAACACCTCTCTGGACTCCGAGTTATCCAACGCAACCTGGTGTACGTAACTGGCTTGAACCCTCGCATCCGGGAGGAAGAACTACTCGCGACGCTGCGCGGTGATCAATACTTCGGGCAGTACGGAAGGATTCTCAAGATTGTCGTCAACAAGCGGACCGCTCAGGGCAGTCCTGGACAGGTACATCACAGCCCGCCCCAAGACTCCCAGGGCCTTGGGGTATATGTTACATTCTCGAACAAGAGCGAGGCGGAGAAGTGTATCGCTGCTGTCGATGGTAGTGAGAATGGTGACCGTACGCTGAGGGCTACATATGGCACTACGAAATACTGCTCGGCCTACCTCCGGAACGAAACATGTCCAAATAAGAATTGTATGTTTTTGCACGAGCCGGGCGAAGAGGCGGAGTCGTTTAGCAGGATGGAGCTGTCTACTGCCAACTCGAGGCAAAACAACCAAGGCAAGGAGCAGCAACATAGTTCCTACGGCCACCAGCCGCAGCCTTCGAGACCGCCCCAGAGAGAACACCATCCGACAGTACAACATCAAGAGATGGTTAGGACCAACTCGCATATGGGTTCTGCTGCTGGAGATGCCGATGGAGCGTCGGCGTTACCTTCGACAGCGAATTGGGCTAAGAACCCACCTACTCCGGCTTCTCGTCCAGCTTCTTTGGTGCATTCGACTGCGAACAACCAGACGCCTTCGAAATTTTCTACACCCAGTCCCAAGGATATTCCGGCTTCGCCGCTCGGTCTGGCGCAGTACGTCTTAAATGCTCGGGATCGCGAGAATGGAAAAAAGGCACTGGACCGAACGAAGGTATCAGTGTCATCCCCTATAGTGTCTACTTCATCAAGTGCTTCGAATGCGAATGGCAAATCGGTTGGAGTTATCGGACAGCCCGTACCGAGTGCTTCCACCAAAACAACCGCTTCAGTTCCAGCACCACCCCCAGTCGTTGTGGTGGCCAAGCCAAAACCAGTGGCGCCGGCGATGCCTACCGTCTTGGTGGAGCAGATGCAGCGAATGCAGCGGATACAGCGGGCCATCACCAATCCGAATTTCAGGTTTGTGCTGTCGCAATCCGCCTTTACGGCTGAGGAATTCGACCTATTGAGCAAGATTCCACCCATGTTCGACAGACACGGCGGAAGGCGGAGACGGGAACTCATGGAGAAGTTGGGGAAGCAGGCTGCAGAATCCGGGGGCGAGAATGTGGCGCAGCAGCCTCCCGCCAGTACGGCCATTGTTCCTCCGACTGTGGGATTGCCAATGCGGGGAATCACTCCGTTGCAGCAACAGCAACACCGTGAAATGTTCAAGGACGTCAGCGGACAACAGCTGCAGAGCATTCAGGGTCTCGGTGCTCTCCAACATGAGCCCTTGCAGCAGCAGCAACAATCCGCGCTTCGAACACAGGCTCCTCAGGGTCTTCTACAGCAGGTCAGTGGTCAGCAGGGCTTCGGCGGCGCTTTCCAGGGACAAGCCCAAGGCCCTATGGGTCCTCCGCATCAGAGTGGTGGTGGACACACTCGCCAGTCGTCCAGGTACACTTTCGCAAACGACAATCCTCTGACTGCCGGAACGAACGTCAATGCCCGCGGCAATGCGGCACACATGGCCGAGCAGATCCGCATGATGCCTCCCCAGCAACAGCAGCAGATGCCTCATCAGCAGCAGCTCACGCAGATGTACGGTGGTGCGCCTGGCATTGGTGGTTCTCAGTTGGGATCCACCCAGCAGCCACCCCCAGGGCTTAAGAACGCGCCAACTCCACCTGCGCCCGGCCTTGGTGGCATCCCCATGGGAAACATGCCTGGTCTGGGACAATTCTCTGGCATGGGATTGGGCAGTCATCACGCTAAGAGCGAGAGCGAGAACCTGCTGCTCCGGGAGCTTCTGGCTGGAAACGGTGCCCCTCGTCTGGGTGGTGCGTCGAGTGCGTCCCTGGCGAGAGGTGGTGACGGGAAGCGTAATGTTCCGTTGTCCGCCGGAGGGAGGCCAGGTTTTACTGACCAGCGAGGCGTAGTTGATCTTAGAGATCCCAGCATTCTCCAAGCACGTGTTGCCCAGCCCCATCATCCGATGCAGCAGCAACAGCAACAACACCAAGGACTTCAAGCCGCAGGACAGGGCCAACAAGGTGGGTACAATCCAATGAACTATTATGCTAGCGCGCAGGCCGCCGGCAGATGGTAGTTCGGACAAGCAAGCAGGGCAGGCAGGCAGGCACAGGACATACGCAGAGATGATACAGCCGATGGATCACACCATGTTCTCCTTTTCCGCAGGCCGCGCGGACTTCATGATTTCCGTTACCTTCTTTCCTTTACTCTACAGGGAATGTGGTTTTGTTCATTAGTTCTTTTACTTTTCGGCTTCATGGGTTGTAAGTTTACCTACTTTTTGTTTCGACTTGTTATTGGTTCAAAGGTTGTATTTTCCCTTTTCCCTTTCCTTTTGCTACTTGTGTTCTGAGGTAAATACCTGACGCGTTTTGCCGAAGGGTGGGGTTTTCTAGTGGCTGTTTTCTTCTTTTCCTTTATTTTTGGGCACCCAATTGTCTGCTTCCACTCGTGTTTTCCTTTTGCCTCTATTCACTTGGGGCGTTTCTTTTTTGGAATTCGGTGTCGGCATGTATATGGGAAGCCAAGGAGTACGACTCGGCGGCGGCCATCACTGGGTAATGGGTTACTGGCGTCACATACTATTCTAACCTTCATGTACGTTGTCTATACCTCTTTTTCTCCTTCCCTTTTTTTTTCCCGCAGAGAGTGTCGACGTTACTTCTATTATACTTTGCCGGGGCGCGGTCGGTGGGACGACAGGAATGCAACACAGTATTTTTTTTTCTCTCTGCAACGAAGCAATGACTGATTGTGCTTCGCGCGGCGTGATTACTTTTGTAGGGTTAATGTCCTTCCTTTCTTCGTCTGCGTTCCTTCGGTCTGATGCTTACTTACTAACCACCTGCGGCCTGCCTCGTGTTGGATGAACTACTAACGACCAATACGACCCGTCTGCCTGCCTGCTGTCCAAACTGCTGACTACTTGCCTGTGTGACTGACCACCAAAGCCGAGGAAGGAAAGAGAATGCTAAGGTCTTCTGTCACAGATTTCGGCCCACTCATTCCTACTGGACCTAGGAGCCGTATGCCTCCGAAGAAGATTGCAGCCCCGCCTACACAGCCAGTTATCCCGATTGAAAAGGACGAGGATTTCCCTGCGCTTGCGCCGCCGGCGCCGGTGCAGACGGCTGTTGGCACCGGAACCATGACGGTCAAGAAGGATAGGAAGAAGAGGAAGGGGAGGGACGGCAAGGAGGAAGCCGAGAAGGAGATTGAGGTTGAACAATCAAAGAGGATTGAGGAGCCTAATACGGTTGAAGAGCCGAAAAAGGTCGAGGAAGTCAACGTGAAGAAGCCGGAGGAGAAGCCTCATGTGGCTATCAAGACCCCCGCCACCGTCATCCTTTCAAGCGATAAACAGAAGGGGAAGGGAAAGCCTCCAGCTTCATCCTCGGAGCCCTCGGAAGTCTCCACCAAGCGTCAAGGCCCCTTGATGATGCGCATCGTCTCGAAAGATTCGCTGCGCTCGATCCCGTCGACGGTCTCCGACACGGCCGAGAGTCGCCCTGCCACGCCCCTTATCAACAAGCCGATCACTGGTCCCGCGCTTGCGGATATGCCTTTGGTAGTAAACAAGACCAAGAGTGCCTTGAAGAAGGAGCGGCTTGCCGCCGTGCGTGAGAAGGAGCGCCTCGAGGCCGAGGCTCTCGCCGCCGCTCGAGCGAATGATGTTCAAGCTCCGGTCGTTGGCCGAATGAAGAAGAAGAAAGAGGCGAAGTCTTCCATCCGGAAGCCGTCCGAGAAAGCCACCCTCGGTGACGCCGAAGACACGGCTTCGGAACGTCCCACCTCTGACACCGTCTCTGTTGCGGATACCACGGAAGCAGCCCTCCCTCACACCTCGCGTCCCATGGAACCGCAACACAAGACGCCCAATCAACTAATCTCTGAGCTCTTGCTCTCCGATCCATCGCTGCGCGATTATGAAATGTTCAAGCCTCATCTTCCGGGTCTCAAGTGGGAATCCATCATTCCGGCCGAGGACCTGCAACTCCTGCGTAGCACCGCTGCCAACTCCCCCGACGCCTCGCTCCCACTCCCGCTGCTTGAGTCACACATCCTCGTCACCCCCGCCGGAAATGTTCTCCGTGGTTTGAGCCCGATGCAGGAAGAACACTATCTGCGGGTGGAGAAGGAGCAGAAACCGAAGAACGGATGGATCACCAAGGAGTGCATGGACTCACTCCTGAAGAACAGTATTCCTGGTTTCTCGACCGAAGGAGAAGGATTGTTGTCGATCAAGGAGCTGGAAGCGGCCGTGAAGGAAGCAAGGAAGATCGCGGAGGGATATGAGAAGAAGTGTGAGAAGCTCATCAAGAGGAATCGCAAGATTGTCGGCTTGATTTAGAGCTCGCTCACCCACTCGCTCACCTACCTCATCTACCCTTCCTTCCTCCGGGTTGGATCAGTAGAATATGGGTTTACTGGTGGTGTTCTTGTCGGTTTGTTCCTTCGATACGATGGGCACTGGACTTGAGCGATTGGCCGGACAAAGTAGCGATTTGATGCTTGTTTGTAGAGTGGGAGATATTAGCTTGGTGCTTTTGCTTGGTATCTTTTGTTTTGTATGTGTGCTGTACTTGTGTAGTCTACTAATGAGTGATGTAATGATTGTGGGCGGGATGGTATGGGAACTTGTATGGCGTTTATTGCGAGAGAAGGATGCCTAGATAAATAGGTATACGTGTGTACTACTACTGTAGATAACCCTCCGATGGGATAACAATTCAATATCTACCGATAAGATTGTTAATAGAGCTTCAGCAGGCGGAGAACCCCGTCCCTTCATTGTAACTACGGCCCCCCGGTAACTCATGAACGGGCCGAGCCAGTCATCGCGGACTAACACTACCTGATCTTCGTTTGGCCAAAGTAGAGTACATCGCACAGGAAGTCCAGTATGTATTATAATTTCAAAAACGAGTTCAGAGCATTTCTGCTCCCTGGTTTTCCACGACGGATGGCTTGCTATGCCTTCCACTTCCTACAGTTTCTCAAAATGTCTAGCTCTCTCCATCACTCTTACGCTTAGTACTTCATCAGATGCACATTATCATGTATGCTCGAGTGAGATCTCCCGACCTTCAGAGACAAACCGCCTACGGATACATGACCATAAAACCACCTCAGATCACATCTCTCCGGGTCTTAGAGGACGAAACAAGTGGGGAAAAAACAAGTTACCTATTCCACTTCCACCTTTTCCACGGGATGCGCAATCAATTCATCAAGTAAGAAGATTGGTAACACAACAAAGAAAAAAAGAAAAAAGAAACAGGGAAGAAACGCTATTCCCCAAAGAAACAACACAGTAAATGCCATACAATTCCATTCCTCCACCATTCCTTGTTCCATTCAAAGTGTAGAAGGTGCATTTTTAGCCCGAGATAAGCTTAAGGCAACACGCCGAAGGAAAAAGAAAACGTAAGGAAGGAAATTTGATCGACTACTGCTGCTCGGGCTGCGCATAGCTGTTGCGACGGCGTCCACCCTTGACCAAATTCTATTCGGTCTGCGCTGAACCGCCCTCTCCGCCCTCGTCGAACCGCCCCCCGCGCCTACCACCGCCTCCGCCACGGCTGCCACGACCAACACCCCCCCCGAAGCTCGGGCCTCGTGGCTTTCCTCCTCTGCTGCTGCTGAAGCCACCGCGCCTGTGGCCAGCGTTGTCGCTCTCGCTAGCGCTACCTTGACCTCTCCACCTGCTCGAATCCATGCCTCCACCACGGCTGGCCCGGTTTTCTGGGTACCGTCGAACGTGATTCGTGTCCAAAATCTTGAAGTGTACTCTATTGTCATCCCGGTCAAAGCTGCGGGAGGTGAGATCTTTAGGAAGCTTGTTGAGAATCTCGCGCGCCTGCTCCTCGGTTTCGGTGTACACCAAGAAGTATAACGCTCCGTTCTTACTAGTTTTGTCATGCATATCGGAAATATACTTGCTGCATTCTTCTGGGATCATTTTCTTGACATCCGCCAATGTCGTCGGGCCCTGAACATGAAGACCGTGCTTCGGCTTGTAAGGTCCTTCGGTAGCCGGGGTGGTTGGGTTCGAAGAATGACTAATTGGGGGAACTGGCGCCTCGCGGGTCTCTTCCTCCTGGGCCCCGTTGCTGTTGGCAGATTTCTGCTCCTTCGGTGACGATGGCTCAGGGGCAACGGGAGTAGGGACTCTGTTGGTCACAGTTGGCGCCGGACGGGGCGTCGCAGGCTTCATTGTCGGAACGGCGGGTTCTATCCTCGGAGACGGACCTGTGGGCGGTGGCGGGGAGGACTTCGAGGGAGTCGACCCACTCTTCCTTGGGCCCTGTGGAACAGCCGGGGCGATTGGTGTCAGTGAGGTTGAGGCAGCTATGGACGCAACCGGCTGAGACGGCTGATGAGCCTGTTGACCACCGTGGTGCGACTGCTTGCTTCCTCTGTGAGAAAAGTTGAACCCTTGAGCCTTCATCTCCGTGCCGATTCTGCCACTCTCGATCTCCAAGATGAGCCAACCAAACGCGGCATCAGCCAAGTTGAAGTTCCACATGTTCTTGAAAGCTGATTCGTCCACCTGGCCTGCTCCGGGCGCATTGTTAGCGGACGGACCACCGAAGGGGTTGCCGCCGTTGGCGCTAGTCGGCATCTTTTCGATAAATGCCAACGCATTCTCAAGAAGCCGTCGCTGATGCGTGCTTTGCTCGACAGCCGGCTGAACCTCTCCCTTCACGGTTTCCCAGACATCGTTGAACGAGGCCTTCGAGGACGCAAGCTTGCCACGATAGTAGTCAAGACTGGGATTGACACTGAACTCATTGTAAGAGCTTCCGTACCGGAAATGGAGGCCGGCGGAGATCGAGAAATCCGCTTTCAGGGTTACTGAGAGCTGGTTAAGCAAGCCCTCCCTCGCTGGCGAGTTGTGAGTAATAAAGATTCTGGTTTCCGTGGGATCGTAGACACGGTTCGCGGTGTCGACGAGATCACCCATCTGCAGGAGCGTAGTCCACATGGTTCCTTGACCGCCAGCAATGGTAGTCTTTCCCTCGCCGTTGTCAAACAGCTTGTGCATGACAACAGCACCACCAAGACCCAATAGCCGAAGCTTGACTCCGCCGACATCCAGAAGGCGCGAATTAGCCTCGTCGATGATGTGAAGGTTAGGGACCTTGTATTCGCCGGAACGGAATCTCTCCAAAACACGGACATCCTCGCATGCACCCCACACGGTGTAGACGGGAACATCGAGGGTGAAGGTTCCGTTCAAAAACAGAGGCAGCTCGGACAGCGCATGTGGTACCTGTTGGACGAGTGACTTGATGTTCTGAGGTCCCGGAGCTTGGATCTGTTTTTTGATCGAATCCTCAAGGAGGGGTGAGTACTGAGCCACATGGCGCAGGGTCCTGTGTTACGAGAACGGCAGGTGTCAGCTAGCTATTCTGTTCCCATGTGGGGTTTTCTTTTTTTTTTCGACAAGCGCGGGATGTGGCTGGCGAGCACGAATGGGAAGGAAACAAACTTGTCGGCAATCCTCTCGAGAGAGCTGTCGTCGTAGAATCCGAAATCGCCGGTATGAATGATATAGTCGGCATTCGCCTTCTTGGCTAGCTCGTTCAAAGTTCGGAGATGGCCTGCAGAAGAAATCCGGGTCAGTAATTGGTCCGAACATTGCACAACACGGGGGGGGGCCAAAAATGAGCCAACCTCTAACATCAGCGACACACAGAACTCTGGCGCCGGTCTTCTCGATAATCTTCGTGTTAGGAGGGAGACCAGCGGCGCCGAGGGGCTGGGGCATTCCGGAGACCGATCCATTTGGCAGGAACTGCTGTTGGACACTGCCGAACTGCGGCGGGGTACGATGTTGTGGCGGTAACTGTGATGTGGCAGAGTCAGTTCTACAACACTCCATCGGTTGGTTGCGACAGACCGAGCTGGAAGAGAACGAGAGGGGGAGACAGAATGGTGCGCAGTGTTGACAGACTTGGGGGGCTAAGGCGGGAGGTACTGGAACTTACGGAAGTCATCTAGATGTGGTGGGATATGTACTAAAGTGATACGAAGACAAGTAAGAAAGAAGTCGCGCGTAGAATGGACACCTTCGGTTCGCCCAGGGAGGTGGGGCGAAATTCGTACGATTTGGCAGAGAGGCGGAGGAGGCGGAGGAGGTGGAGGAGGAAGTGGTGGTTGTGGTGGGGGTGTAGGGTGGGAGAGAGGTGGAGGGTGGTTGTGGTTGTGGTGGTTGTGGTGGTTGTGGTGGTGGTTGGTGAAAGTGGTGGAGGGTCTGAAAACTGCCGATATTGGCGACAAGGCGCGCTGAACGATGGGGAGGATGGGGAAGCGAAGCAAGTACATAGGATGCGGCTACTAATTACTTTATCGCACAACACATTCGGGAGGCAACCATTCATTCTCCATGTGTCTATAGAAAAGTAGAGACAAGTCGACCAAATCGTGATGCTTAGGCCCTCTTCTTTTCAGCGTATATTTTAGCTACCTACCATCAAAACTGAGATAGCCTAGCGCGATTTCACATATACGGCGAGTGTTCGGCTCAACACCTAGGTTTCCAGTTTTTGGGGCCTCATCAGTAGTGGCCCCTGAATTTCTTCTACGCTCGATGAAATACGTGGTGCTGAAGGTCTAGCTGACAGGTCTGGGAGCGGAAGTATACCTGCCTACACGCTTCTTGCGAAATATCGTTGGGAATATACGCTCGAAGAACAGAACTTTAAGTAAAAGAGCCAAAGGGGTATATTCTTGTAGAAAGGAGTTCGGTACTTGGCCCGTCCACCTGAGATCACTCATTTGGGAGCCTCGATCCAGCCAAAGAGAGGAAAGAACAGCGGCGTCGTCTCCTTACTTTGTTTTCCCCATCTCAACAGAGAGGCTATACATTCCAGGATCCGGGAATAAATTGTTGTACCGTGTACTTCTACCTCTACAGTAGTATAGTGAGCTGAGCTGCTGAGCAAAGCAAGCAAATTTCCCCGGTTTTAATATCGCTTAGTTAAGCGACCCCTGTATCGCTACATAGCATAGGGGCTCTCTACGGTCTAGGTACATATATCGCTCGATTCTCGCTGCTTTGATAGGAGTGGGAGGGATCATAGTTAGGAATCCATGATCAGCGAGAGTTGATGATTCGATGGGATATTGCGAGGGTGAATAAGCTCTTTGAGATTCATAAGCACAAGAACGCTATCCTAACTACATGCCGCGACAGCACATTACTCCTCCAGCCCCAGCTTCACAATTTCCGCCTGCCCCATAATCCACACCTTCCCGCCATTCTTCCCCTCCTTTGTCTGTGCCCTGGCCCACAGATCGTCCTCCAGCGCCGCCCTCACCGCCGCCTGGGCAATGGTCCCCGCATTCTGCGCCCAGCAGTTCTTCAAGGAGGGATTCAGCCATCCCGCCCATTTCGCAACCGAATGCAGCGGCGCCTCTAGGAGCCTCGCGCTCTCTCTGTCGCCCGCGATAAACCCGGGGCGCAAGAGCACACACTTTTCGAACCCGAGCGCCGACACCTCTTCCTCGAGCTCGCCCTTCATGGCAGCGTAGCCAGCCAAACTATTCGGATTCGCCCCCGCACTCGAGATCAGCACGTAAGTCGTCACACCGGCGGCCTTGGCCGCCTTCGCGAGCGCAAGATTCAGGTCGAAATCGACTTTCCTACGGCCTTCGGCGGAACCGGCGGCCGCGAGCGTGGTGCCGAGACCGGAAAGAAGGACGCGACAGGAAGTGGAGGCGAGAATCCCTGAGAGCTCCATGGCCCACGTCTCGTTGGAGGGCGCGACCGTTGCGCGAAGTTTGTTGGACGGGTCGGCGATAGGTTGCGGAGGCGATCGCCGGGTGAGGGAAGCAACGGTAGTGATCTGGGGATGAGCGAGGAGCTGCGAGAGGATATGGGAGCCCTGGGGGCGTCAGTTCAATTCCTCCACTCGGGGAGCGGAGTTTGAGCTACACACCACGAATCCGGTGCTCCCAACTATGGTGGCGGAGGTTGCCATTCTTGGGTTGGAAATGAAATATGTAGCTTCGAAGTTAGAAGGTTGAGAGGTTCTTTTCGTGAGGCTCGTCCTTTTGCTAACGGCAAATAAGAATATTTAGCATAAGAGTATTTTTAGTAGTTATTGCAGGGAGCAAGGGATAAGAGAAATCTGTTCACCCGACTGAGGATAGTAGAGTAAAAGCCATTTTACAAATAGAGACAAGACCCGCCAGTCATTATGTATCTAGTACAATACCTGTCGTTCACGAGCTTGTGGAGCTCTATCTACACACACCTACCCACGCAACCGCCCCAAAATACCTACAGGAAGAACTGATGTGTAGAGGACGAGGAATAAATTGAAAGGCAATGGCACTGGATACAATAAAGAGCTTGATATCGCCTCTTCTGTCACGCCCAGAAGTCTACAGGGTTCTCATTATCTAGAGCCTTCAACTTCGCAAGAGCCCTTTTTTACGTGGCCACCTCTCCCTTGACAGTGTTATAAACCATCAGGACATGGTGAATACAAATAGCGAGTGATGGGCACTGTAGATACTGCGTGAATCTCCACAAAAATCGTTTAAGTTACAACTGCATAGCTACGTACCTTGTACTAGTGATGATGGAGGCCCTATAGAGACCCAACTTCACATATCACTTAGTAGACAATGGCCCTGGTCATTTCCTTACAATCTTAGGACAGGCCGGAGGGCGGGGGGAGCCACAACGAGCCGCCTGCGGACTGGTCGAAATCGGGGGGTGTACATCGCCATGATGTAGTAGATAGGTAGGTCGGATGCGATTAACGATAATTAAAAAAAGATCCACTAAAAGATTTGGCGAGGTAGGATGGGCTCGCGTTTGGGCTTGCCAGCTTTGAAGCAATATCTACTTACCTAGGTACATACATACGTATCTCTCGTCGGACGGATAGACTTATAAGCTTCCCCGTATCTCCAAGTAATACATACCGGTCCTTCCTACGTTACCTGTGCTATCGCTCCCCCGCGTATCAGCCAGCGTCACCGCCATACTCGAGGTATGTGATGGTTGGATTGTGGGTTTTGTACCGACCGCAAATGATTTGCTGTTCGCATCGCTTATGGCGAACGTTTGGCCTGGGGCCATGTGGCCCTAGGAGTGGACGGTGTAGTAAGCTGTGTTATCCGCACGGAACCGGAATAAGGCGACTCTTTATAGATAGTCCATCGTGGTAGACATAAAACACGTTTAGATAGCGCACGCATTACGCCAACCCAGATGCTACGTCAGCCTCCAGCAACTCTGATATCTATCCATACAGGCTATGTACAGTCATGCATCATACGTATATGTACACACTTCGGGAACCCCGTCACAGCTCCTTGCGTCGTAAGACTCGCTAGCTTCCCGAAGCCGTTGCTCCGTCTAGCCGGCCGGGTATAAACAGTCGTCAGGCCTCATCTCTGGCGAGGTAGACGTGTAGAGCGGTGTCAGGACCATATAATCTCGGACCTCAGTGGGCGGGAGCGGCCATTGCGTCTCGCTTGGGCGCGCTGCGTCGATGGCCGGAATCGTGTCCGGAAGCAGTGGAGCTGTTACCGTGGAAGAAGCTGGAGAGGCTAAGGGGATGCTGAAAAACGAAGTTGGTGGTGGACACGAGAACGTGGTCTAGCAGTTTGATAGGCCACAGCATTGTCAGCACTTTGACAATCGAATACCAAGGGGGCAAACCATGGCAAAGCAGGACCCGCCGTGCTCGGGAAACTGGTGCTGAGCTCAGACGGGAGTTTCCATCCGTCAGAATATTTTGGATGGAGCGCACTGCTCACGGGTCCGGACGCTAAGGACACCGTGCTGACTGACGGGCGCACAACCGTGCACGTAGAGAGCGCAATCGCTCTTCGTTCGGGGTCGTCTGGTGCATCTGGCGATGGTAGCTGTGATTGAGGCGAAAGATGACCGCATTCTCACATCGTGGGGAGGTTGAAAGAAAGTGCTGCTGCTTGGCTATTATGTATTCCGCATCAACGGCCACCTTGAATCGAGAGATGATGTATCTGGATGTGTAGTGTCGCCGAGAAGAACTCACCAGGCCCCGCAGCTCACTTACATGCTTGCTTCCCGGTTGTTGTTTCTCTGGGGCCCTGAACAAGTATTTCAGTACTCCTTTAACTATGTAGCAGTTGGCTACCAAAATGCAAGCAGGATACCCAGCATCATCACCCTCCCCATCTATCGCTGTCCCTTTCGTCTTCACCCTTCTGGCCTTACTATCCCATCACCCCCCGCGGGATTGCACTATTCCACCGCCGCATCGAATAGCTTCCCCAAGAGCGGTCGCCGACGGCACCCTGCCGTGTTCCTCGTCCTGCACTCTCCTTGTCCTGTCTGGTCCTGTCAGTCTTGCCGGCATCGACGCTGCTAGCTCGTCGTTGGCTCGCATAAATATTCGTCTGCATCTACGCGCCACACCTCTATGTACATACACGGGCTGCTGCCCCCTTGTTATCAACTTCCCCCGCCTTGCCACTTTCGCTGTTGCGGCGGCAGTAGATACGTCCGTAGTGATTTACATACCTTACACCAGTTGTCCGTCCCTCCCCATTCACCACCAACCCCCGAGGAAAACACTACACCTCGACATCCACTGCTCTCAACCTGCAGAGTATTCGACAAGAGAACGCAGTACTGCTCCCGACTCTCGTTCTTTCTCTGTTTAGTCCTCGTGGTCCGCCAATAACATACCTTCCTATCCCGTGACATTCTCCACCGCCACAACCACCTCAACACAGTACTAACTAGCACCGGCTTCTTCGCGGCCTAACTACTACCTCACCTCCATCTGAGTCCAGCTCCAGCCTGCAGTCAACAGGCCCCTTCCAAAAACGACATCAGATGAGCGGAACCTGGAGGAATTTGGCCTGATTTCACTCAACCTCCCTCTGCCCCCCCGAGCGGCCGTAGTCACACGCACACACCTCGCCCGGTTGGCCGACGTTCCCGTGAGATCCACTTACTCACTTACATCCTTCTTCCCTTTCCTTTTTGCCTACTGTTCCTTCGGCAAAATCACACACCACACCTGCATCTGCAATTATCCCAGAATAGTGTCCTCGTCAGCCGGTCTTTCCTTTTCCACTACCTAACGCTGCCTACCACCTCCACCGTTCACCCCCACCCGCTTTTGCCTCTCGATCATCCGAGACCAAACTATCGCGTATCGTCTGCTACCTCCTCCGGATCTCAATGAGGGTATGTGCCATCCTACCCCATGCTTCCCCAATACACGTTTTGGTTGGAACGGGGAGACTGCAAGCAGAGATGAGGTGGCTCTATCTGCTTGCATAAATCTAGCTCCTTGGAATCAAGCTGGATCGTGGTAGCTCATGTTGGAAACGAACGGGGACGCTGACGTAGTGAGTGAAATCATAGGCAGCACCACGGGTACGCGACGCTACAGGCTTCTCCCATAGCCCCGGATCACGGTTATCAATTGACCCCAACCACCATGTCACGGAAGCGATTGGGGATATGTACGGCGACTACGACACCGAGGATAGGGGAAACCGGTACAGCTTCGTTTCGTCGGCTCCCGGCGGCGGCGGTAACAGTGATGCATCCCGGGTGACGAAGCGGCAGTCGACACTCTCTGTTCCGGGGATACACGGCAGAAGCGTTGGCGGGGGTAGTAGCGGGGGCTTCGGAGGTGCGGGTGGAGAGGTACCAAGCAGCAGCCAAGGCTCGCCAGCAACTCCACCATCTTCGGTCAGGTCCGCGAGTCCTTCGCCGGGCGAAGCTGTTTACCCCTTGAATGACATCGATTACGAATCCGATCCCGTCGCGGTAGCCCAGGAGATCAGTAACCTTCAGGCTCTACGGAGAATGTCGATGGACGTCTCGTCTGCCGCGGATCCGGACCTGCCGTCGTTCAACAGTTTTGTGCCTTCGACGCCTCCCGACGATGGTGATCCCGGAAGTATCTTCTGGGTCCCCGCACGATTACATCCCGAGCTCGCGCCACAGGAATTCAGTGCTTTCCTAGAAGCGAAAAAGAATGAGATACGAAGACCGCAGAGCGCGGGAGGAGGTGGGGGCTCCCTGTCGCCAGACGGAACGCATTCCGGAGGTCCAAGTTTGAGGCGAAAGAAATCAATGCTTTCGCGTCAGATTGATGCGGACTCGGCAAAGAACTACCGCGACGGCGCTGATCGTCTAGAAAAGCGGAAGTCACTCCTCACTGATGGAAATGCGGTGCCGTCAATCCAGCTGGACGACCTCATGAAGGATCCGACCGCTTTGATGCACAGGCTCAGTGCGGATTCACGACGGAGATCCGAAGAAGGTATGGGAATGAGAGATCACTGACACACCCTCCTTCCACGATGTGGCTCGTGCTAAGGGATTCCAGGCGATCAGGTTGACGATCCGATAATTTTCGCTCCCAAGGTTGGGCTCAAGCGGTCGACAGCCACACACTACCGTCGGGGCAGTACGAGAAGAGAACGGGCCGGATCGAAGCGTGGGGAAAAGACTGCAGACACAGACCCGGAGGATTATGGACCTGATGCGCCTCGCGGATATAGGCTGGATCGGGCTTCGACGGAACCTGTCACCCTGCGGCCGGCGTCCCGCGATACAGATGAATCAAGGCAATGGCAGGGCCGCAAGTCACCGCCAGACTCGACAAGTCCATCCACATCATTTGGTGATGCGCCTAAGGCCATGCCGTCAGGAACAGCGTTGTCTACCTCCGGTGCGGCCCAGGAGAAGCATAAATCTGCCCCTGCTAAGGCCAGGCGCTCAAGCTCTCCGAGAGCCACGACGCGGGCCACAAGAACCAGCGAACCGGTACCACCTGTTCCAAAAATCGTCGAGACCCCACCTCCGCCCCCTACTCCGCCGATAATCGAGCTCCCCGAACGACACTCCTCCTTCGAGCCACCTAACTCCTCTGGGTCTCAAAAACACCGTCCGCCCATCACCAATCGTCTATCGGATTCGGTGATCGAGACCACTCCGCCGGCAGCTAAGGCAGAACATACAGCAGTACCTGAGGCAAAGGGGGACAAACGGGACAAGAAACGGCCGGAATCGTCAGGTAGCAGCAGCACAGGTAAAGATCGGAAAACGAGCTGGGGATGGCTCCTAGGCGATTCGGACAGAGCCAAAGAGAAGGAAGAAGCGAAAGAGAGGGAACGAGAGGAGAAGGTCAAGGCTAGGAAAGATAAGCGACCGAAGTCCGCCGACAAATCCTCGGAAAAGTACGACAATACTCGTCTAGACGTCCTACAGAAGTCTATCGAGCTAGGTAATACCGGCAAAGTGATTGCTGTCGATCCTGCCGTACCTACGACCACCCTCGTTGTTGAACCTCCCAGCAGAACGGACTCGAGAGAGTCAAGGAAACCACGTGGCGAGGATAAGAAGGAGAAAGAAAAAGACTCAGGATTCCTGTCCTTTTTCGGAGGCTCAAAGAAGAAGTCTGGCAGCGACCACCACCACTCTTCGGACCATAAGAAGGGCGGAGGTGGCGGTCGCTCCCGTGGAACATCCCCCGACCCCGCGTCCGAGCCACAGCCCAAGTTTTACTACACCCGCTTCCCTATTCATATAGAACGCGCTATCTACCGTCTCTCGCACTTGAAGCTTGCTAATCCTCGTCGTCCGCTCCAACAACAGGTGCTGCTGAGTAACTTTATGTACTCGTACCTGGCTCTCGTACAGCAGACTCAGCCGCATTTGATTCAGCAGCAGCAGACGAGCACTTCGCAGCAGCAGAAGCAGCAAGCCGCCGAACAGCAGCGGCTGCAGGAGCAGCAAAGGTGGCAGCAACGGCAGGAGGAGGAGGCCAGGTTGCAACAGCAGCAGCGGCAACACCAAGATGATGTAGGTACTGTTCGTTCATACCCTGGATTCAGCTAACGGACTATGAAGGGCGCGAGGGATTCGGATGGATACGTTGATGACTCACAGGGTTACGATGAATATTCCGACGACGAGACTCAAGCTGGCGGTAATCGTGGAGACCACCATGAAAACGATCGAGACGGCGGTAATGGCAATACGTATTACGATCAACAAAAACAGCGGCGGTACGATAAGCAGCAGCAGCAGCAGGAAGACCGGGATGACATGTGGTAGGGCGATGGCGGAGAGTGTACACATTAGCATAGCGAATGGGCCGTTTGTTTTTGTATTTTTTTTGTCTCTTTATTGGGATCTTGGGCTTTCTTGTTCTGTTGACGGGCGGGAGGGCGGAGTTAGTTGATATTTCTTTGGCGCGATGCAGTACCTAGATAAGATGTAGACCGATGGGTGGATGTGGTGAGCAGTGTCCACACATGGTCGCTTAGCTCAGTTGGTTAGAGCGTGGTGCTAATATCGAAAGGTGTACACGCCAAGGTCACAGGTTCGACCCCTGTAGTGATCACTTTTGTCTCGGAGAGGGAGGGGGAAAGGGGGAAGTCGTTGCAGTGACCAGAGCTGGGTTGGTTTTACTGTCAAATTACCTCTCAGTTGCCGGTGGGCAAGTACATAGTGATTCCAATTCGAGAAAACCACTAGATACCGCTGTGATAGGGTACTTATATATTCTCAACCAGCCTCCAAGATCTAAAGCAACCCAAACGCCTTATCCTCCTCGGATCGAGCCCACTATCCCCCACCACCACCCAACTGCTTCCTCAATTCGACCGCCCGCTTGTACGGCGGCGCGGTGGGTGGCTGCACGGGATCAATACTCCCCTCCTTCCCCGGCAGTCTCTGCGTAGCATCAGAATCCGGCTCATCCAGGCCCCCGCAAGCTACGAACTCCACCACCGCCCTATTTTCTCCCCACCCCACCCCCACCCCCATGCCTAGCGTCATGGGCTTCTCCAAGCTCCCGACAAACCCCTCCGGTGGCGAGAATCCCTGACAAACGACAAACGCTTCGATGGAGCTGCCCCTGCTACTCCGCGGCTTCGCGCAGACCACGCGCTCAAAGAAGCACCTCAGCTGTGCAAACAGGACGTCAACGTCCCTGCCGCGGAATATCTTCGCCACGAACGAGCCGCCGGGTGCGAGCACGCACACGGCCAGGTTCAGCGCCGCCAGCAGCAGCGACGCCTGCACGTACTCGTCCAGATCGTGCAGTCCCGTCACGTCCGGCGCGCCGTCAGAGATCACCATGTCAACCTTGCCCTCTCCACCGCCCTCCAGGTGCGCGGCGATCAGCGGCAACGTCGACGGGTGCGTAATGTCCGCCTGCAGTGTTGTCACCCCCGCGATCGGCGTCATCGGTTGCAGGTCCAGCGCGATGATCGTGCTGCTCGGAGGGAGGTTCCGGCTGAGCACTTGCGACCAGGACCCGGGCGCTGCGCAGAGATCTATGACCCGCGGGTTGGGTGTGGAGAAGGTGAGGAGGTTAAAGTGCGAGTGCAGTTGGAGGAGCTTGTAGGCCGAACGAGCACGATAGCCGTTCTCTTTGGCGAGGCGATAGTAGGAATCGCGTTTGTCTTTGGAGGATTTGCCCATTGTCTCGGTGTCGGGTGCAATCGTGGGGGATGGTGAGTGGTGGTGTCGAAGAGTGAGGGTGGGGTACTGTGTTATCGACGAGTTCCACCCCCCGCCAACTAAAAAGGTGGGGTGCGTTCTCGCGCTTATTTGGAGGTCCCACTGGGAGCAAAATGATCACTACAGGGGTCGAACCTGTGACCTTGGCGTTTCATCTCTGAATATTAGCACTACGCTCTAACTAACTGAGCTAAGCGACCGCTGATTAATCGGCTTTTTCATTGATATGTAGAAAGGCGGGAATGACACGTTTTCCGTAGCGTAACACCCATTTACAATGCACGGTACTAGGGTACAAGCCAGGCAGGGATTTTTTTAATGCATCTAATGAGGACTGAATGCGTACAATTGAGTCTAATGTGTTCAATTCGTCCAATTCGCAAACGCGCATTTGCGTCCGATGCGTAACTGCCCTCAATAGAGAGTTTGCGCTTTGCATCTAGATGCAAATTTAGCGTAGTTTTCGTTTAGTCATTGTGAGTTCATCTGAAGTGGGCTGAAGAGTTTCTGCTGAGGCTCTACGGATGTTCCTGGTAGAGAGAACACGTAGCGAAAACTCTGTTTAGCACTCTGTTATAAAAAAAAAGCCAGCACCCCAATAATGCCGTACAACCTCCCATCCGCGCTGTGCCCTCTCCTATCCACCCCGCGCCGCGCCCATACGGTATCCTGTCCATATCGTGCGACCATGGACATCCACCAATTAATAAATAGCGATGTGGAAAACTCCAGGCCCAGCAGGGAGCTTGCTGAGACTCTCCTGGAGGAAGATGTGGGAAATGAGTGAGGATATGGAAGAACTTGTCGAGGAAGAGGAGGAAGAGGAGGAGGAGCAGGAGGAAGAGGAAGAGGAGGAGGAGGAGTCTACAACACAGCGTTCTTCTACCCGGGGATCCCAATGGAAAGCAGGGGAAGATCGAGCGTTTGTCAAGGAGGTGCTTGCTGTGAAGCCATTCAACTGCACAGTGCAGTTGAATAGTCTGCACCACAGAAAAGAAGTTAGAGTATGGAGCATGTGGGCAGTCACCGCAGTGGGCACTCAAGTAAAGGGCGGATCGACAAGTTGATCTATTTCACAGCGTGTGAATCTACCTTACATCAGCCTCTACTGTATATTCAGTATGCGAAAATATTTACCGCAAGTAGGTTTTCCAATTTTCACTTTGTGGGGTATCCAGTCGCACTCTCCCAGTCCTCGGTGGACACCCTTTTTTTTCTCGTGTTTCCGAGAAGGATTTTCCGTACAATTTGGGCATGGCGATACACTAATTCCCTCTCGCGCTGGAGGAGAGTGCGACGGCAACTCATAATTGGAGTTGTGGTGTTGCGTGAGTGTTGAATTTCCGTCTGGTGTAGATGCAAATTGGCCAGTTTTGCATCTGGAGTAGATGCAAATTTCCGGGCCAAGAAATTCGGGTCACAGCCTAGTTTTTGCATCTAGATGCAAAGCGCAAACTCTCTATTAGCCCGACCATCATCATCACGGCCTTGATAGCAGGCACCCCTGGACATGGCAGAGTAGGTTACTCTAGAACAGTACAGGGCAAAGTAGGAGACTAAGCCTTCATCATGACGAGAATCGTCACATGAACAGGCGAGTCAACACGTCGACTGCCCCCTACAACACCTATGAAACCATATTCCCGTCTAACTAGAAATACAATCCGTTAAAAGGGATAAGCCCTTGACGAGTTAGAGAAAACAACGGCCACTCTCTTCTATTTTTCTAGGGGTTTCACTCGCTTGTGCTCAAGTAGCTTCGAAAAACTTATGGAATTAATACTATACCGGCCCACTCCTCTCTTGCAGAGGTCATGAAGGAGAAGTGCCGTTGTTCTCGGCGAAAGAGCCACCCCACAGTGGGCTTTGTTTGTTTTTTCGTTTAATCATACTCGCATTCAGCCTATGTAGACTATGGCGGCACACTTTTTGTCCAGGGGCTTTGTCTTTCCTCTGTAATTTCCTTGGTGCGCCTTATATCTTTTTGGGACAGGTCTGGGCGGAGAGCAAAGGGGAGCTTGCGGCGAGCCGCTTTCATGCGGACTACGGACAGTGTAGAGTGTCGGACACTTAGACGGGCAAGCGAGGGACGCAAAACACCCTCATCCGCTGAGCTTTACTCCACACCACCACAATAAAAAGAACACATTTCGAATCTGGCAAACG
>Ga0307512_10002019_pt1 | contig 26954 bp, 25 predicted proteins | sample 14_EM_MG_FD_200267 | JGI IMG/M metagenome (GOLD analysis project Ga0307512, IMG submission 200267) | Populus trichocarpa ectomycorrhiza microbial communities from riparian zone in the Pacific Northwest, United States - 14_EM | ecosystem: Host-associated > Plants > Roots > Unclassified | place... | reverse complement strand
TGCCGCGTCTGTATCACGCGAGTTTGCCTTGCGTGCTGCTCGCGCCTGAGCTTCGCGCCCGACATTCTCGTTCACGAAGAGATCGCGCTTTCCACCGGCTACGACGTGTCCGGCCACGATATATGTTGCTCCGTCTACTTCGGGAGATGGGGCGACGTTTCCCCCTTCGGCGGGGGCAAGCCCCCACTTGCGTTGCGGGTCATAGGGTGCTTTTCGCCCTTGTGGATTTGAGCCCACACCCATTCCCGACGTCCTGTAATTTTATTTTATTTTTTACGGCCCTGAGTTTGAGACAAGTGCCACCGAGGTGAGCGGGTAAAGGACAACACGCACCCTACGGAGAATTCTGGGCGCGCCGCACGGCGCCGCTGGACAGCGTGTTGTATGTGGTAATCACAGACTTCGCTAACGCGCTTGTCACACCAACTACCACAGGGCTTGCCGTCGCGCTTCACAACACCGCACATTCCTAGGTCACTCGCTGTGCCAATGATGGCAGCCGAATCTGCGCTTTCAGGCGTCAAGGCAAGTATGTTGGGTGCACCAGGTTTCTATGTCATCGTAGCAGGGGGAAAGGGCCACGACTTCAGTGGTGGCTACAAACGCGAGGATATATGACACTACCTGGAGTGGTTTGAGCACCCGTGGATTCAGCAGAGCAATGACAGATCCCTCACGCAGTTTGGCCATGGCTTCAAAGGCACCACGGCTACCGCCTCTGTATATTTTTTCCGGCAGTAAGTTGTTACCCCTAGACACGGTATCGTACGAGTCGGCCTCGAAGAGTAGTAACGACAGCGCCGCGTCGCCGCGAGAGGTGCCCTTCTTGCCGCTCACGCCAAAGTCGATCAGCGTCAGGTTCACGTACTTACGCCCCGTGATGGGGGGCTGATCTTTGTTACCCGATTTTGAATTTCGAGCTGCTGGGGGGGCCGATGAGGTTGGGGTAGGGCCCGGATCATCGACGTCCCGAGCTTCGCCAGGTCCCAATGTTACAGGCGCACGGCTGACACGAATTGGACTTCGCTCAGCGATTACAGCTATGGTCACCCAGTCACCAACGACTGGTACATCGAATACCTGTCCTCGTGCTCCCGCGCCAGTGCTGGGTTGCGCGCGCACTACTGAATATAACCTTGACGGGGATATGTAGTACCGCCCAGTCATGTAAGCCTGTAAGACCTCATGCGACAGCTTGCGAGACCTACAAAATTCCTTAGACGTCATTTTCATGTTTTTTTATGCGCAACAATATTATTATCACAGAAGGCCGGATGACGTACGCTAAACGAATGCCAGAATGCGGTTCAAACCGCTCAAACAAAGGATCGTCGAAAAGCGGCTTGTGTTCGTAAGGCCCCGGCTCCAGCTCTTCTATAAGCGTAAGACGATCATCACGTGCCGGGACTCCACTGTATTATCAGGACATGAGCGGGTCCACGTCGATTCCGAAATGAGAGTGTTCCGAAACAGGCGCTCACCTGGGCTTATCGGCGAATGAGGAAGTGCGCACCGGCGCGTCCTGCTCGACCTGTGGGGATACACATTTGGAGAGTGCAGAAAGTTTGGAGAAGACGTTCGAAGGACCAGGTTGCGGCGGTACCGCGCTTGGAAGCGTACCAGTATCACATGCGTCGGGGTCAACGGGGTTTTGGGGTTTGTCTGCACTTCTGTTGGGTCTGTGGAGTGGTACAGGAGGGGCAACTCTGCGCTTCTCTGACATGGCGTGGGTCATTCATCCGTATTCACGATCGAGGGAGAACAAATGCCGTTTACTGGGTTCGGGGCTGGCTGGTGCCAAGATGGCAACATCAGGCCGCTTCCTTTTGGTGTCCTCGAGGCCAGAGGCATGCGTTGGTGCGTGTGGATACGAGGGTGCATTCGGATCCAAAAGCTGAGCTTGAAGTTGGGCGATCTGGCGCTGTATGGACTGCTGCCTGGCCAATTCCTGCTGCTCTCTGCTAGTTGCGGACTCCATTTGCTAACATAGGGTCAAATGATTTCGGTTCGAGGAGGAGCGTGCAACTGTTGTAGGGGTAGGCGATGAAGACTAGTAGTAGTGATGCAACGCGGCGGCGAGCTGAGAGTGCCAATGACTGATCGAGGTTAAGTTAGGGACGCGTTATTTACGCGTGTTGACCTCATGTAATGGTCTGTCCCTGGTGGTTCGGGGACTGCCGACACTCAGCGAACTCGCCGAAAAGTATCATAAAACTAAAAGGATTTGATTATTACTCAATATTTTTCGCTTCTGTTCCCCTTATTCTTAGCTACCGGGTCCGAGGACATTTTAGGAGGAAGCGAAAGTGGGTAAGATGGTCGATGGCTGGCCAAGGAGAGGCAAGAGGGGAACGAGATGGGTGCTGTTTGCATGCCTCACTGGCAAGCCCCGCGCGCGCTGACCCCTTTGCCAAATAAAAAAAATATTATGAGAAATGAAAATGGACGCAAGTGAGCGAGAGAGAATGTTCCGGAAGCTACCACATTGGCTGCGCCGCCAAGTTGGCACCGATGCTCTCACTTCAGTTTGCTTTATTCTGGGCCCGCCCACATTCATTCACTTATAGCCTCGCCCTGCCGCCTGCCGCACGCCCCCCGTGTATCCTCCGCTTCTTTCTTACGCCACCGCCATCTTCCTTTCTTCCCTTTCCCCTCCTCTTATTTTCCCGCGCTTTCGTTTTTCCATCCATCTCACATGTCAGTCGTCGATACTGTAGTAGATCTCCGTCAGCGCGCGGGCGACCTCGCACACCGCCTTGGTTCCTTGAGCCATTTCATCCCTGCCGCTCAGGAACTCCTGGATATCATCCACCGTCTGAGCTCAGAAATTTTAATGCGACACAACAGGAAGGTAGGTCCAGGATTCGCCCGCTTTTCTCGTAGATGATGACTGATTAATCCCCACTTGTGAGATTGTTACCCTTGTGGAGGTAGATACTTTTTTTTTCTGATGGCTGATCCTCGCCGCCGCCGTGCGGCAGCTGAACGGGCCTTGTTCGTGTTTCAGATTTCTCGGGCGACTTTGACTCGCGCAGGGTTAAAATTGTACTCCTTTACGTCTTGCGTTCCAGCTCTGCGGAATTACAAAGCGCTGTATTTTGACATCCTTCGGGCGCTCCAGGAGCGTCAGGAAGTTATCGTCGACAGCGAGAATCTGAGAGGTAGTAAAAACCTTTGCCATGTCGGTCACGCGATTCTCACCGCTCACATGCGGCCACAGACCGCGTCAGCCGGCTTCTGATGCCCCTCTCAACATGGCTTGTGATCCACCAGGGAGACTCGTCCACTGCGACATCATTCTCTGCACATGAATCTCCAGATAGAGACACGACGCCTCCTCTCCGTCTAGAGATGTCCCACCCTCCTAGGAAGTCTATTCGCCCTCGGCGACTTTCTGCCAGTGCGACCACTCACCCAGTCACAGCACCAGAGGAGCTGATGCCACGTACGTTACTGCCACATTCGTTGCATTGTGTCCCCCCTCTCCCAGGAACAGGTCATTAATGAGTCACACGTCGCAGCGCCATCATCACTGCCTCACCGATTCCAGCAGCCTCCCTCCACCACACCACGAGGCTGGCACCCGCTTCAGGCGGACCATAACCAAAGTTCCGGAGCGATCCGGATGGCTCGCACGCGCAGCCCTCGCCCTCATTCGTGTGTAGAACCAGAGGCGCTAACGGAGACGCCAGAGGTCTCGACTCTTGTCCTCCCACAAAGGAGGACCCAACGTTTTGGCATTTTCTGCACGGCAGCCACGGGCGGTAGTGGTGGCATGCGTCGAAGGGGTATGGCGGTGCCGCGATCAAGTCCCTAAATCGACACTGCCCCCCCATGCGAGACTGCCCAATGGGCGCTTGATCGACGGCCTTTGTGGTGGTGACTAGGGACTGGCCCGGGGTGCGTTGTGAGACGCACGACTGCGCTTTCCCCGCGTTGCATTGTTGCTGTATATATCTATATTCGCCACACCTGGTATGGAAGTGAAACAGCATTATTATGTCGTCGGATCAGCCCTTCGCCGTATTGACACAAAGAAAAAAAAAAGCATCCGTCTTACCCATATACCAGGTGGAATGGCTCAAACGGTCAGGCCGTTTTGTCTGGGCACTGCCACTAGGTACTTTCTCACAGGCTGAGAGCGATCGGTACTGTACTCGTGCCCCTTAGGTTTTATTCCGGCGTAGCCAAATTTCCAAAGAGTACGGTATTCATACCGCTGCCTTTTCGTTCTCGTTTTGCTTTTTTTTTGGCACCTACGGAGACTGGGTGCTCTGGACCACGTCTCCCTGGATGATGGATATTTGCGCAGGCAGCATGAGTTTTGGGCTTCAGTTGTGGAATAAGTGATGAAACCCCCTTTTGGATATGCAAAGAGCACTGGGTGTCGTCGTTGATCGACCTGGTGTACCAAGCCATACCAAGGTACCGCACTGAAACAGACATTCAAGTTATTTCCTTCCAGACAGATCACACACAGGACGTGCTGTTCCGAGGCTGCCCGGTAAATAAGTATAAATTCCTAGACGACTCCCCCTCCCCCGCAACGGAACTGGCACGGGGACCTAAATTTTCTTCAATATGCCGATAATAATCTGTCCTGACTTCGGTCAATTTTTTTTTTCAGAAGTCTGCAAGGGACATCATGATGGGTGCCGCCATCATCTGCAGGCCTCAGGGTCGACTATGTCATGACAGCAGCGCCGCAATACAGTATCATCGAAGAAACGTCGCAACGTGGCCGCTCGGAATTATTACAGATTCCATAGGGCGTTGATCATGTGGACACACGCGTCATCTGGTGCCATGGCATAGTACTTGTACCGAATTCAAAATTTCCGGAAGATAGATGCAGAAGACGTGTACAAAAAAGAGGTCAAAGCTTAACGCAAGTTCTCTTTCAGTTCGTCCCCTCTCGGAAAAATAAAAGCGCCACCTAAGTGGACGACTTACACGAGAGAGAATTCTGGGGAGTTTTGATGACCATCACAGCTTGACCTAGTGCCTGCTTGGATTATCCCAGGACCTGCGTTAAGGCACGGCCATGCCAAGCGGTAAATTTGAGGGTGCCATCATATCATATGTGGAGCCACTGGCACGAGGACCAGCGATTTCTCACAGGGACAACAGCAAGGCCCCAACTGAACCTGTACCTGGCGGTCCGGAGATCTTCTCGAAAATGGCAAACGAACATGGTGACCACCGGCAGCGGCTACTTAAACCGGCCCGGGTTTTAGCGCCTCTCGCTTATTGTTTGACGGGATTACCGGGCGGTCAGCGTCTACGTACACCAGTTCACTGTCGGGGTTAATTCATTCATCACGATACAACCGCTCGTGTGATGGTACACACACCCCACATCAACGTCCGCACCAAACGCGAATAGGGAGGTGAGACCAGGTGTCTCATTGTGGCGCATGGCTCACGCCAGTGCTGTCGGCCCTCGGTGCCACCGCTCAGAGACGTTGGTTCAGTTGTCAACAGTTGTCAACTATACTAGTAGTACTTGCAACTCGCCACCCGGCGATTATGCTCTCTGGGAAATTGAAAGGCAAAAGGGTTGATCGGATTATCGGACTATACTGGTGAGTCGCCATACTTCTGGCACAAAGCCAAAAAACTCGTGACCCGTCCGCTTTATTTTGTGTCTTCGAGTCGGATTGCCCACCCGGGTCCTCAGTGGCTCGGGTTTTGTTTATAAAATCACTGTTGGACCATCTGGCAAAGTGGTTCCCCCGCTCCACTTTCTCGAGTTCCTGGCGCCCTCAGCCATCAGTCCCGTGTGAGATCCGAATTTCTGTTCCCTATCTAGGCACAACTAGCCATATCTGAAACAGCGTCTCCCCCAAGGGTCTTACCGCGAACGACATGTATCCCACAGCTATACAGCGCTCATGGAAGAGCTACAGCCTTTCTCCATGCTCTGTATGTTTCGTGCTTCGGTCTATATGCGGATAATATGTCATCAAAGATTTGCACCACTGACGGCGTGATCATGAGGGGATCAGGGCCCCCGATATGTCGCCAGCATAAGTTTAGCTGGTGTTTAGCTGGTGTGAGGGTGACTTGTTGTTTACCGGCTTACCCTTACAGCGGATGACTCCCCCGCGAGTATGGTGCCCTTGTATATACTATCTTTTATTTCTTGTTTGACGACAATACTCTAGATCTTGCACTCAGGCTCCAAGACGAGGCAAAGTCCCTCAGGATTCCTCCCTGAAGGTGAAGAACATGCAGCCAGATAAGACACATTTGAGCGGCAGCCCTGGAACTGAAAGACGCAGAGAAGTTTATGGGACGGTCTATCGGCGACCTCGTTGGCCCTGTTGATGTCTGAGTGGGACAACACTTCATGATCTCTTGGGCGCGTCTGAGTCAGACATCGGGTTGATGACACGCCTCAGCCCGAGCCCCTTCCTCCGAGACCTCCCTCGTTGATGTCTATTGTTTTCTGATTGTCAGATGAGCCAAGAGGACGCCTTACCAGCATTCAATTTTTTTCTGACTTCGGACTCGATTTTACCCCACGAGAACGCCAGACAGGCATTCCTCATGAAGAAGGTTTTTTTTTTTCTTTGGTAATCCAAGAGTTCCCTTAATATAGCTGCAAGTTCGGTCAGCATCAGAATAAGCCCATACACAATTCTGCGCTCAGAGTTTCTGCGCGCCCATATCACGACCCAATGAGACATCTCAGCGCGTAAGTTGGTATGTCCTTGTCCCCACTTTGGCACCTATTGACAATGTGCGTTATCTCATTAAACGACCCCGCCCATCTACAGGTGACAACTTGAAATGATCGTCTCTACACAGTGCCACGAACAATATCCACTGGGGTTTTGCTGTGCCATACTAAGCGCTCTGCTTTGCATCACAAGGCCAATTCTAGATCATGCTTTTGCTAATCATGCCCACGTCTGCTGTTCCTATTATTCGAGGGTCCCAAGAGGCCTACAACTAATCATGATGACACGACGGGGGCTTGGAGTTAGATGGACGTCATGGCGTTAAGAATGAAATCTCCGGCTCAATGTCATGTGCGGTACGCCTTCCTCACCAGCGCTCGATTAACACCCTCTAGGCTGTGGCCATCACACTGCAGATCCGTGCACAGCGTGGAAGATATGCACCACTTGCTCGCAACTCGGGCTCCTCCGGGGGCCGTGGGAGCGCCAGCGATGCAAGGTTTCGAGTCCGACGTGAGAAGTCGCCGCGTGGTTACGAAATCCTTTATCTCCTCCGGGCGAAAGCTGCTGTTCGCGATACAGTTCTTATTGGCTGAAATGCTGTGAGCCACTAGCGCGGAATTCCCTGCTGTAATCACGTATTCACTACAGGCATTTTGCGAACGTGAACCAACTCAGTTTAAAACTTAAAAAAAAATACAGTCCCAAAACCTGATTGGTCAGGTTTTGGGACTGAGGTTGGATTGTATTGCGAACGGTTCCTCGGCGTACCATATATTTCTCCTCGGCTTGCTGGTTGATAAACCGTCCTCGATGTGGGTCAGCTACTCCTCGGAGCACCGCTGAGACGTTCACGACGAATATGGTCATATGCACTGGTCGTGAGCCGTGGGCTATACAAACCATTCCATTGGTGCGCACGGAATCCATATCAAGGCCAGACCCGAAGGTAGCGACAATGCACTGGGACATGCTCGATGATAGGTAGCACGAAAGTTCACGGGCCCGAAAATCGACCGTAGTAATGCTTGGTAGATTTGGAGGGAAGCTGCGGTTCCTAGATGACATCGGATGGCCGGTGATCGGATTTGAAGGGAATCGGAAGAAGTCGGCAAGTGAGTGTCAAAGTTCTCGCTGCGCAGAAGCAATCGCGAACCTCCAGCAACTAATGGATTTGATTTGATTCAGGTATCAGACACATCGACAACTCGTGCCAACTCTAGGCGGACCCGTAAGCAATCTTCGCCATTAACATACAGGTAAAGACATGGGGGCGAGCGCGCATCTTTTCAACGGGTTGCTAATATGTGATGGCTCCGCAGGCCATAGAGGGACAATAGCGGCAGAGAGATGGCGGACAGTGACTGGCTGTAGATGCAATTAATCTGGATCGAAATCTGAGGAAAGAAGACAAGGTGTTAGAAATGCCCTAGTCATTGTCAATGCAAGGGAGTAACATTACAACCATACTGAAATTTGACCAATTGGGAGGTCACCCAGTCATAGGACGACGGAGAATGACCATGAAGCCGGTGTGAGCGCAGTTACAGGATTGAAGGGGAACGAGCCAAATCGGGGAGTCCATAAGGGCAGTTGTCCTTAGCAGATGGTGGTCGTGTGACGATGGACCACTGGGTCCGAAGAGCAAATAAGAACGGGAAAGGGGTTAGAATCCCTAGGCGTACTTCGGAAGTTCGTTCTCGTCTATCCCCACTTGGCTCCACCTTCCTCCGCGATGATTAAGTCTCTCGGCCCAGCATCACCCTCAAACTTTGACGGGTGGCGCGTCTTTGTTTATAGCTTGCAGGGTACAGTAATCCCGACTGACGCGCCGAGGCAAGAAATGGTAAGAGGATGTCCATCCACGATAAGCGAGAATGTTGCGTTTTCCAATACTATACGGTGGACCAATATCGCGGGCTGGTATTCTAGCCTGTGGGTGCATACCAATTCGATAGGCTGAATTCAAAACGACAGGTGTCAGTACAAGGGCGATATAAATGCCGTTGGGCATGAAGAAGTCAACTCACAATCAAACCAGATATACCAACCGAGACATACGGTGTTGATAAAAAACAAGCAGGGGTAGCAAACTGTGTGATAGATATGAGAGAGAGGAAGTGATGCAGGATCGTGGGAATGTATGCGGTTGACTTTACCAATTTTATCAGACGTTATTTCCGTTTCCGGGTCAACTACGCTCAAAGTTCACTTACACCCAACCCACGGGGGACTGTCTGACCGAATGAGCGGTCGCTTGGCACTACTAATGGTCTCGCCCAAACGATAGTCTCTATCCAGCGCAGCGCACGATGGTACTAGCAGCGGTGAGTCTGACGGCGTTATTTGCCTTCTCTCTGGAAAATAATGGTATCGGAGAATTTTGTCTACGTGCTACTAATTCTCCTGGTAATGACTTCCCGAGCTCGACGAGTCAATAAGTGCTGACGTGTTATAGGTGTGATGCGTAGGTGTGATGCGGAAGCGCGGCACCCCCCTATTGCGCCCCTATCTTCTGCTCTGCTCTCCTCACGATGTCAGCCATGGGACCCATTCGCACAGACTTTGCTGTCTCTGTGCGACGGTATGTGTAGCGGACTAGACACGATGTTCCCGCTAATTTTCTTCCAGTCCGAGCAGCGGAACTAATGGCGACACAGTGAAGTCACCTTGCTCGACAATCGACAAACTCCTTGACGAAGTTCTCTTGGAGATATTCGACTCCTATCGACGAGTCCTCAAGTACGTTGACTCATATCAGATTTCGATGTTGAGGAGCATGTCGCGTCGCCATCAATACGAATATCATCTCGTTCCAGTTTATGAGAGACAATGGAACAGCAGCCATGGATGGTTCAAACTCGCACATGTGTGCCGAAAATGGCGTCGTATCGTGCTTGAATCACCCTCCCGCTTAGATTTAAGCCTTGTTTTGATAGCACATAACCTGGCAAACGTGAAGACGGTGTCTACACGTCGTCTCCCATCCTTGCCGATTCGCATTGACTACCCATATGGTACTCCGACGAGCAACGGCGTTAACCGCGTGGTTGCTGCACTACAGCAACGTGATCGCGTGCGTGGGGTCGTCTTCAAAGGGAACGATTCGCAACTCGAAAAGGTCTTCAGGGAGATGACGTGCTCCTTTCCTGCGCTGGAGAGACTCGAGATCAAGGGCGTATATGGTGACGATCTGAACCTTCCTCCCAGATTTCTTAGGGGCTCTGCTCCTCGTTTGCGACGTCTCAAGATGTCCGAGTCTACCGTTCCCCTCAAATCCATTTCTCAGTTACTATCATCTGCAACGGCCCTTGTCGAGCTCTCTTTGGAGATCGACACCATCTTCGGACCATCGCCAACGGAATCCCTCGTTGCCCTTCTGCAGGCCATGCCTTGCTTGCGTTGGCTTGCATTAAACCTACCTTCTGTAACATTTCACACTCACATTCCAGCGTCCCCCGAGAATGGAGGAAAGATCGCCCCACTCTCAAAACTTACCTTTTTCCACTTCTATGGTCATCAAGTATTCCTTGAAGGTCTTGTGTCTGGATTGGCGGCCCCATCACTCCAAACTTTTGACATTGACCTGGATGAATCTGACAGCCCCACGTCTCCCATTCGGCACATTTCTCGGTTTCTCACTGACATAAATTCAGAACACCACGCGTTTCGGGTGATATCCTCGAGCCATGGTTCTTTCTCTCTTTCCTTGCTGGCCCATTCTGAATCCATCGACGACCCCGACACTCATTTCAATTTCTATTCACGACACGTTATGCCGACCAGCAACGCGATTTCTCCAAGGCTTGCCATTGTCGAGGAGCTTTTCCTCATTTCCTTCCACAAATTATCACCTCCCGCAACTCCGTGGCGCAGATTCCTTGAGTTATTCCACAATGTGAAGGTGCTCAGATTGCAGTACAATGTAATGTTTGACATCGCATATTCCCTTCAACAAGATCAAGGCGAGTCCGCCGCTGTGTTAACTTCACTGGAAAAAATTGAGCTGCGTACGACGTCGTGGTCGAAGCGATCCGCTGCTGAAGCCGAAAATGGACCCGCGATGGAAGCCTTCGAGCCATTCATCACCGCACGGCAACGGGCAGGTCGTCCTATAAAGATATCCTGGAGAAAAGTGTGCGACGTGGCATGGAAGTTTCCGCAGGATTCTTCGACTCCAATAGGTGAGTAGGAGTACTCCACGGTCTGGTGCCATCCATCACTAAGAATTGAATTCTTAGATTTTTGATGTACATGTCAATTGCATTCGGCAGCCCTCGCCATGTATCTACCTTCATTGCATCCAAATTGTGCTTGGCTTAGCGCTGAATCGAGGATGAAGGTCTCGTGAGTAAGGAGCGGGGCAAATCAGAGGCGATAAAGAGAGGAAGAGACTCGGACGAGATGATTGAGATGAGCAAGCGCGGTAAGGGATAAGGGAATGTGACGAAGAGGAAAATGGAAGGGGAGATTAGAAACACGAGGCCCAGCGCGTGCATACTGTACCTTGTACATACAGATCGAAGCGAGCGAGTGCATATTGAAAGACGGCACGTGACGACCCATCCACGCGCCAATTGCAACGCGACATGTCACCTCGCCACCATCAAGGCTCCTCGTCCTCATGCCAAAGTCCCCTCTCGTCGCGCCTCAAACCCTGCTGCTGACGCCACGTGGATCGCCCACTCTCGCCGCATCGAGCTGTCAAGACAACAGCATATGTGACACCTCGCCAGTTGGGCCCTCGCTCGGGGCCACCTATCGCCGGACTCATATCTTACTGTTTTTAGGACATTCTTTCCCTCTTTTGTATGTTTCCTCACCGCTCTTTCGTCTTAGAACTCCTGCTCTCCCTCTTTTGCTTGCCTTTTTCTACTTATCCATCGGACACGGGACTACACCGCTCCCTCTTCGACCCTGCGCCCGCCGTTGCGCTTTTGGTTACAATTCACTTCACTGCTTTCTTTATGGACACCGAACATTCTTGCTAACATCACCACGCGGTCTGTCGCCCCAAGATGAATTTTCACTCATTTTTCTTCCCCTCTCCCCTTTCTGCTCACCTCTCTGCATAACATACTTGTATCTAACTCCTTCGCCTGGCCTCGGCCAAGGAGAAGACCTCTAGGTACCCTCTCTGTGCAATAGAACACCCTTTTCCCATCTTCCCGTTCGCGTGCCGTCGTCGCCTCAAGCCTCCGTTGTACGCCCCGTTTTGCACGTTCTCGGCTTTTCAGGAACGCCCCCCCTCTCTCCTCCTCTCGCGCGTTCGCTTTCCCTTCGGGATCGCGAACCCGCCTCGAATCTCAGAACTACCCCCGAACTCACAAGCGTGGCTTACCACCTGCGCTACAGATCCAAGGCATGTAATCATCACTGGTTACATTTCATTTGCCGTGTCATACGTCCTATTTCCATCAGAGACCCTTTGCATGCGTCACACTACCGGCGGGGACACACGGCGGACACTATCTGGCTCCTCATCGTACTACACCTCTGTGAATCTTGATCTCAGGCATGGCATTTAGTAAGTAACCTTGTGCCGATAGGTGAGAAATGTTGTCAATGGTGGCGACCTTGATTACTGGAGGCGCAGTTTTTATGTACATGTCTCCGCAGCTCCGAATAAGCGGTCGCTTGGCACTACTAATGGTCACGTCCAAACAATAGTCTCTATCCAGCGCACGATTGGACCGGCAGCTGTGACAGCGTTATTCGCCCTCTCCGGAAAATAATGTCGTGGGAGGGAATTTTATCTATATGCTACTAATTCTCCCAGTAATTGTCGGGGTATTTGACGCTGATGCTGTACACTTCCCGGGTCCAAAATCACGTGCAATAATATTATGATAGGGTTGAGTTGAGAGTGATTCGGAAGGCACCCTGCGCCCCTATCTTCGGCTCTGCTCCCTTCCTCGATGTCATGGAACCCATTCGCACCGACTCTGAGGCCGTCGCTGTACAGCGGTATGTGTAGCGGACCAGAATGTTCCCGCTAATTTTGTTCCAGTCCAAGCAGTGGAACTAATGGCGACACAGTGAAGTCACCTTACTACTCGACAATTGACAAACTCCTTGACGAAGTTCTCTTGGAGATATTCGACTCCTATCGACGAATTCTCAAGTACGTTGACTCTTATCAGATTTCGATATTGAGAAGCATGTCGTGTCGCGATCCATATGAATCTCATCTCATTCCAGTTATGAGAGACAATGGAACAGCAACCATGGATGGTTCAAACTCGCACATGTGTGCCAAAAATGGCGTCGTATCGTGCTCGAATCCCCCTTCTGCTTAGATTTGAGCATTGTTTTAATAGGACACAATCTGGGCAACATGAAGACGGTGTTTACACGTCATCTCCCATCCTTACCGATTCGCATTGACTACGCATACGCTAATCTGACAAGCAACGACGTTAACTGCGCGGTTGCTGCACTAAAGCAACGTGATCGCGTGCGTGGGATCGTCTTCAAGGAGAAAGATTCGCAGCTCGAAAAAGACTTCAGGGAAATGAACTGCTCCTTTCCTGCGCTGGAGAGACTCGAGATCTCATCCGCATATAATCTGGACCTTCCTCCCACATTTCTTAGCTGTTCTGCTCCTCGTTTGCGACGTCTCAAGATGTCACCCGTTCCCCTCAAATCCATTTCTCAGTTACTATCATCTGCAACGGCCCTTGTCGAGCTCTCTTTGAGGGTTGACACCATCTTTGGACCATCACCCACGGCATCGCTCGTTGCCTATCTGCAAGCCATGCCCTGCTTACGTTGGCTTACATTAAACCTACCTTCTGGAATTTTCCACACTGGCATTCCGGCGTCCCCCGAGAATGGAGGAAAGATCGTCCCACTCCCACTCCCAACACTTACCTTTTTCTGCTTCTATGGTCATCGGCGTTTACCTGACAGTCTTGTGTCTGGATTGGCGGCCCCATCACTCCAAACTTTTGACATTGACCTGATTGAATACTTTGACGACTCCATCTCTCCCATTCGGCATATCTCTCGGTTTGTCACTGACATAAATTCAGAATACTATGCGTTTCGGGTGATTTCCTCGAGACAGGGTTTTTTCTCCCATTCCTTGCTGGCCCATTCTGAATCCATCGATGACCCCGACCCCCATTTCAATTTCTATTCACAAGATATTATGCAGATCAGCAATGCGCTTTCACCAAGGCTTGCAATTGTCAAGAAGCTTTTTCTCATTTTGTTAAACAATTCATCACCTCCCTTAACTCTGTGGCACAGATTCCTTAAGTTATTCCACAATGTGAAGGTACTCAGATTGCAGCGCAATCTAATGTTTGATATCGCACATTTCCTTCAACAAGATCAAGGCGAGTCTGCTGCTGTGTTACCTTCACTGGAAGAAATTGAGCTGCGTACGACATTGTGGCAGACAGGATCCACTGCTGAAGATGAACATAGATTGTAACATGCCGGAGCGTGTGGGGTAAAGATATGGGTTTTGAGACAAGAGTTGAGTGAGACGAAATCCTTCAAGAGCTTCACACAATAGAACCGGCCTAAACTGTGGGGTTTATTGTGAAAGGTATGTAGAAAGATGTCTGCTTCTCCAGAACAGAGGAGCAAGGCTTAAGTACATGCAAATTACTACCTATCTACTTGGGTATTGGTCTAACAAATATTTGATTGCATGTGCAACCGATCACGAAATCTTCTGGGGTGCTATCCCCCAATTTCCCGATCATGGTATGATTGATTGTGCTCACACCATGATTGCAATGTGCATACTGTGAGAGTTGAGGTAAGGCAACTGGCCGCCTTACACCCTCCCCCTCCAGAAAGAATCTGGAGGGAGAAAGGAGGAGTGCATGTCATGGTCAGGTCACCATGTCTTTCAGTTGTTCGAGTTCTGGAGTTTTCAGATAGGGGTATTTCCTAAATAGGAAGTTGACCCGATGTCTCGATTAGGAAGACGTCCTAATCTGGTAATTGTGTCAGTGTTTCAAAGAGGAAAGGTGGGCGTCAAGAGTTGGGTGTCAGGATCGGTCATGTGAGACATCATGTGACTTGTTGAAAGGTCAAAGGAGATCATGTGATATGTCACATGACTTGTCTGAGAGCAAGTGAAGATTACACAAGTTGAGATGTGACTTGAAATTGAGCAAGATACAACATGTGATCTTGAAGACGTTTAGAGAAGAGAGGTGAATAGTGACCAAGTCGACTATTGCAAAGAGGATTCTTTCAGGGAGGAAGCTGCATGCATTCAGGAAGGTACAATAGCCTGTATTGCACAAATAGAACAAGCTTAGAGAACTCATTCTATGCTACTAGAGACAGTATATATACAAAGGGAAGTAGAAGATACTGGAACATAGTAGAAGGTCGCAGAAGGTCATAGAAGGTCATGGAACCTTATGGAAGTCTCTGGAAAACATGAGAATGTTCCATAGGTAAGTTAGGTAAGTGAGGGGAAGAGCGGTCTGGAATCAAGTACGAAATGGGAAGGAAAGAATTATGTAAGAGGAGGCAGTCCATGACAGTGTGTCCCTGAGATACAAGTCAAGGGCCTCCTTTATGGTGAGGAGGATACATGTCAACAGGGCCTTCGTGCCCTCAATGAACACCATCTGATACCCATGATGAACATGCAGTAACCTGTTGTATTTGAGAGTGCCCCCAGCACTGAAGTCAATGTTTCCATCAGTATCAGAGCTGGGTACTGTGGCCAACAAGCTGTCCTGGGCATAGTAGAGGACAGGGGGAAGAGATTGGGAATGGAGCTCCCCAACCTATGGCATAGTAGTGAACGAGACCACAGTGATAGCATGGTAAGGCTCCTCATGCATGTGCATGAAGTTATCATGCACTGCATCAAGTTCATGGTACAATAACTTGTTGTTTTCCTGCAGCATGGCATTTCCCATAGCAAGCGGTCCATGGATGACATCTGCCTGCTGGTCCTCAGTGTGGCAGAGAGATTTGTCACAGAAGAAGGTGGGTGACATGTCCCAATCTTCCAACATGGGGGAATCCAAATTGGGGGAAGGCGGATAGGAAGATGATGGACAGGAGCATGATGAAGATGGCATGCAGGGTTCATGGTGCAGCACCTTTTGGCGGTATGAGCCTTGGCTGTGCTTGTAGTCACTGCATAGGCTTATGAGATTGTCAACCTTCTCTTGCAGGCTGTCTGTGATAGCATCCACATCATGTTCAATATTGCAGTTGGCTCTGTGGAACTGGGCGGCTTTGTTATCTGCAGTATGAGACTTGTGACACATGCCATCAAGATCTTCTTGTGTGCATGTGATGTTCTTGTACATGGCATCAAACGCTTGTTGAAAGGACTCATTACCATGCAACATGGTGAGTCCTGCAGAGAAGGTGCCACAGATGCCATTTGTATACTGGTGGGAGCCATTGCGCAGTTCTGGTAAGGTCTACCAGATCCACTTGGCATATGTGATAGCATGTGAGTGCCAGCTAGGCATTGAGAATGAGTTGTTCACCTCCACTTTGGTGGTTGGGACTTTGCCAGGCAGAATCAACATGCCATCCCTCCCCCTCATAGCAATGCCAGAGGGGGGAAAGAGCATGCAGGCCATGTGGCATTGGATCGCTGCATTGCTGGTAAGGCACTTGCACTGAATGAGAGTGGTGGACAAGGCAGACCAGCCATCAAAAGTGAGTCTGCCCATCATAAGAATGCAGTGTTTGCAGACATAGAAATCAGTGTTGCCTTCCACTGAGTCAAGGACCAGGAGCAAGGAGAGGAAGCCAAGTGCTTGAACAAACGGTATGGTGTGAGTGGGGGTAGGGATGGTGGGCATGAGGCTGACAATGCTTGGCATAATGTCCACCAAGCATGAAGTAAGGTTGTTACCTGCTAGAAGGAAAGACTTGGTGGGCAAAGGGAATGGCAGCTCTGCCACTAAATGTGAGGGTGTGGAAGGGGTGTAGTTGATGCGCAGCAATGTAGCGCAGTGACCAGGCTCACCAGTTGTTCACTTAGGTACTACTGTAGCTATGTAGATGATCCGGGGGATTGACTCTGTATTGTTAGGGCAAAAGCCCTGGGGTTTATATACATGTGAGGCCGTGACTGTGATGTGCATACTACTATATGTGCATACGTGACCTATGTATCATAATTACCACGAATTGGGAAGTGCACCTCCATATGTCACGGTCAGGTTACCGTGTCTTTCAGTCGTCTTGACTCTGGAGTTTTCAGATAGGGGTAGTTCCCAAATAGGAAGTCGACCCGACGTCTCGATTAGGAAGTCGTCCTAATGTAGTAATCGTGTTGGTGTTCCAAGAAGGAAAGGCAGGCGTCGGGTGTTGATGTTGGGATTGATCACATGCAATGTCACGTGATTAATTTGGGAAGTTGAGATAGATCACGTGGTACATCACGTGACTTGTCTAGGAGTAAGCAAGGGTTTGCACAAGTCAACGCAACTTGGAATCGAGCAAGATATGACATGTGATCTCGAAGACGTTTAGAGATGAGAGGCGAATAGTGACAAGGTCAACTATCACAAAGAGATTCTTTCAGAGGGAAGCTGCACACGTTTCTAAGAGTTGATACAATAGCCTGTATTGCATGAATAGAATGAGCTTAGGGAACTTGTTCTATGCTACTCAAAGTAGTATATATACATAAGAGGCATGGAAGCTACTAGAATGTTGTGGAAGGCGATAGAAGGCTCAAGAAGGCAATGGAAGGTCATCGAAGTGTATGGAAGTCTCTAGAAAACGCGAGAACAGTCCATAGGTAATTTAGGTAAGCATGGGGAGAGCGGTCCGGAGTCAAGTATGAGAAAGGAAGGAAAAGATTAGGTAAGAAGAGGGGCAGTCTGTGACATTACCCCCTTGTTAACGTCCTTCAGATGTCAATGTCATCGTTGACAGAGGCACAGTGGCCACTTTCGAAGTTAGGGTGAGAGGGATAGACCTTACAGTCTTCGAACTTGTTGCAAAGGTCATGGGGGAGGCAACAGTTGAGGCCATCATGGCCGCGTCGCAGACAGTGTTGGCAGTAGCTGAGGGAGTAGCACTCTTCTATGTTGTGGCCTGTCTTACCACACCAGTCGCACATTTTGTTGTTGTCTTTGCCCCAGGCATGTATGGCGCGATCACGAATGGCGGTTTGAGCCCTGCGTCCTCTTTTGCCCTTGAAGTAGGGGGCTTGGTGCATGTTGCAGTCGATGTGACGGCGGATGCAGGCAATGGCGTTGGCGGCAGCAAGTCGCTCCGAGCTCTGGTACATGGCCAGTCTTTTGGTTTGCAGGGACTCTTTGAGAACTCCGATGCGGCGAGCGAGTTGTGTGGCCTTGGAATTGTGGGCGCGGAAGTATTGGACTTCCCCAATGAGTGTCGCATCATCTTCCTTACGTAGAGCCCAATCAACGAGGTTGGTGAACTGCATACCACTAGTGAGTAGCAGTTCGTCTTTGGGGGATATGGCAGTGTGGTGTTGTCCAACTGGGCAAGCATGAAGAGGACGGGAGTGGACCGTGCAACCATGGCCGTTAGTAGCAAGGAGTTCGGGAAAGGTGGCATGGAGATCATAAGAGACAAAGGGGGCGATGATGTCCTCTTCGCCATCAGGGATGACAAAGAAATGGCGGGTCCCAATGGCGTTGAAGTTGTCCTTCCATCCTGGACCTGGGTGTACTCCTGGTTGGGGACCGTTCAGGCTTGGGGTTCGCCCTTCTGCGTCAGCATCTATCGCTTTGATCTCTAATGTGTTAGTCTCGGTCTGTTGGTATAGAACCATGGCCATGGGGGAAATGGGGGAAGGGGAACAAGATGGAACATCCTCGATGAAGGCGGGGATGACTGGTGAGGTGTATGTGGAATTGGTTGTGGACATTACTGGAGGCGTGATCAACACGCTGTCATGGAAGTGAGGGGGAGGAATGGGAAGTGGCTCGGGACTAGGAATAGGGGGGTTGTTCAGGTAGTTGGGGTCAGTGTGGTTGGTCAGTTCCGTCCCGGGGTAACCCAAGTTGGGGGAGGCATGAATGCCTTTGTAGTCGTTGACGTCATTGAATATCGTGCTCAAATGAACCATCATGAGTATGTCAGGGGTGAGAACAGAAGTAGGAGTGGGGGGAGATCTATCGATAGGGAGGAGGGAGTGGACTGTAGGGAATTGGCGGCGGACTTCTTCTTCCTCAATGTTGAGGAGGTGAGCGATGTGTTGGATCATTTGTTCGTGGGGGAGTGCCAGTTCGTCACTGGTAGGACTATCCGGAGGAGGAGAGGTTATGACATAGGGGGTGTTGCCAGCACTATTGGCAGGAGAGGACAAGCAAGATGGGATGAAGATAGGGGAGGACGAGCAAGACATTGTTGGAATGGTTGGGCAGTCGTGTGGTATGTATAGGGCGAAGGGCGTAGTTAAATGGTGAACGCAGAGGGGGCAGTAGGCTGGAAGAGTTGGTTTAAAGAACGCCAGTGTGAAGAGGGGATGAGAATCATTTGAGAGGTTTTCGTGATCTTTTTATACTGTAGGTCGTCCAGCCATAGCAGAGTTTGTCAACATAAAGTCTGCCAATGCGTCTGGGGCATGTAAGTCCTTGTGATCAATCCAAGAGTCGTCGGAGTGTGGATAACCCTTCCAATGCACAAGGTATTGAAGTTTTCGTCTTCTGCCATAGTGCTGTACATCTAGAATGTTCTTGATTTCGTATTCTTCTTCACTATCAATGATTGGAGGTGGTTGTGTAAAGGGTGTGCCATATTGCTCCATCTCCTTATATGGAAGGAGGAGGTCCGTGTGAAACACGTTGTGAATCTTCATCGATGGAGGAAGTGCAAGTCGCATGGCCACAGGACTGATCTTTTGTGAAACTTTGAAAGGTCCATATCGTTTTGGGGAAAGTTTATGATTGCCGGCGATAGTGAGGTTGCGACCTTTGAGCCAGACTTGGTCACCTTCTTTAATTTCCGTTAGTTTCTTATTGTCCTTGCGGTTTTGTATGTGTTGAAGAAGTTTTTGAGCCGATTGTCTAGCTTCATCTAGAAGGCGTAAATGTGTCTCCACAGCAGGGGTGGAAGATTCTAGATGTTTCAGAATCACTTGTGGTTTGATTCCAATCAGAAGTTCATGAGGTGAGCAGCGTGCGACATTGTGTTTCCAAGAATTATGAGCAAATTTGGCGACCGGCAGTAATTGACTCCAAGCGGAAGGTTTTCCAGATGTCCAAGGTTGTAAGTATTGTTCAATCCAAGCGTTCATGCGTTCTGTTTGTCTGTCAGTGCGAGGGTGGAAGGCTGTGGAAAGATTTTGTTGGATTCCAAGTGCCTTACACATTTCCTTAGCGAATGCAGAGGTGAACCGGGGATCACGGTCCGAGATGATTCTTTTGGGAAGCCCAAACCAAGGTATGAGATGTTTCAGATACTCGAGTGCTACACCTGTTCCGTCAATCGTTTTCGTGCAGGGAATGAATTTAGCTGCTTTAGAACAGCCTTGATCAACGATTGTGAGAATAGAATCGAAGCCTTGTGACTTGGGAAGGTCTGTAATTAGGTCCATCGATACGTATTGAAAGGGGCCTTCTTCAACAGGTGTATCAAAACGTTGTAAGGGTGCTTTTGATTGATGTACGTTGGTCTTGGATTCTTGACAGCAAGCGCACCCTTTGATGTATTGTTCCACAAATTCTCTGAGTCTGGGTCCTTCATATTGTTCACGAACAAGTTCCCAAGTGTTCGATATGCCAGGATGTCCCGCTATGGGGGAGTCGTGAAGGGTTTGGAGGATGTCTTGTCTTAGATCTGAATCGTCTTCAAGGAAAATTTTGTTGGTGTGTATAGTTTTTGTTGGCGTGGAGAGGTGATTGGGGAGGAGAACATGTGGTTCGTCGGTATTTACCCCCTTGTTAAGGTCTTTTCTTCACGACAACAAATCGGCAACGGTGTTTGTTGATCCAGGGATGTGTTCGAGGGTGTAGTCAAAGTCTTGTAGAAATTCTATCCATCTAGCCTGTCGTCCTGTGATCTTGTGTGGATCGCGGAAGTACTGTAAGTTTTTATGGTCAGTACGAACACAAATTGGATGTGTGGCTCCGAGAAATAGTGGGCGACCGCATTTGAATCCAAAGATTACACCAGCGAGTTCTTTGTCATGTGCATCATAATTCTTTTCTGCGGGAAGAAGACTTCTGGAGTGGAAGGCGATGGGGTGAATACCATCTTCAAATTCTTGGGCGATGACTACTCCCAATGCATAGCCAGATGTGTCAGTTTCCATAACAAATTGTTTAGTCCAGTCTGGGGTACGAAGTACTGGATAGTTGCTACACATCTGTTTGAGTTCTAGGAAGGCATTGTTACGTTCGTCTGTCCAAATGAATTGCTCGTTTTTGTGTGTAAGGTCATTTAGGGGACGAGCAATATCAGAGAAGTTTTTAATAAATGCTCTGTAGAAATTGCAGAATCCTAAAAAACTTTGCACATCTTTGACAGTTAGAGGTGTTGGCCAGTCGGCAATGCCTTGGACTTTGACAGGGTCCATCTTGACAGTTCCATTTCCGATGAGTACTCCAAGGTATTCAACTTCTCGTTGGTGGAATTTACATTTTTCTGGTTTGAGGAATAGGTCGAATTTCTTGAGTTTGTCCAGAATGTGATTAACGCAAAGTTCATGAAGTACTTCATCATTTTCAGTAGCGATAATCATGTCATCCATATAGATATGAAGCCATCCTTGGGCAATTTCATCTTGGAAGATGTCGTCCATCATTGTTTGAAAGGTAGCTGGGGAGTTGGTTAGTCCAAAGAACATAACCGTTGGTTCAAAGAGTCCTTCGCTTGTTTTGAAAGCGGCTTTGTATTCGTCGCCTTCTTTAATACAAATGTTGTTGTATCCCCATTGAATATCGAATTTTGAAAAGAGGTGTTTCTCTGCAAGGTCGTAGATGAGTTCCGAAATTAATGGCAGTGGGTATTTGTTGGGAATCATCCATTTGTTCAAATTTCGATAATCTTGAACTGGACGAAACTTGCCATCTTTCTTTCGAATAAGGAAGAATCCGCTAGCATAAGGTGATTTGGAGCGGCGAATTCTTTGCAGACGTAGGTTTTGAGAGAGAAATTCCTGTTGTTCTTCTTTTTCTTTGGGGGATAATGGATAAACTCTGCAATTAATCAATGTAGGAGCATCTTCTGTAAGTTCAATTGCGTGGTCCCAAGGTCGGTGATCTGGAAAACGTTTGGAAGCTTCTTCTGAAAAGACTTTTCCATGTTGATGGTATCATTCTGGGACAATTTCTTGCCATGTACGTTTCTTTTTGTTGGCGGAGTCTTGGGCTAATTGTGAAGCAACGGTTGTTTTGGTGATTCTAGTTTATAACCAGACTTCATCACCTTCTTCCCATCCAGGTATCGACTTTACCCAGATTGGTGTGGTTTCAATCTGCCTAGTCCCTTTAAGAATGGGTCACCAATTATCAGCTTTAGCTGTCGAGATTGTGGTAAAGCCGTCTATGCGACCGTTTCACCAGTCTACATTTGGATTTGAGGCTTCAAGAAAAGGGTAACCAAGAATGAAGTCATCTTGTCCAATATCTGCGACATAGAAGGCGTGGAGTGCTTGCTCTCCATTATTGTTAATCGTCAGGTCTACCGCTTCTAGGATTTGTCCAGCTTTGTTGTCAGTTCCATCCACGTTTTGAACTTTTCGTGCTTTAGGTAGCGTTCATGTAATAAGTTTAAGTTGTTTTACCACACGAGGGTGAATGAAACATTCTGTTGCACCACTGTCAAGGAGTGCTTTTCGATCGACTTGTTTTCTTCTGGTTCGTAGCTGAAAGGGGACTTGTATTGCATGTTTTTGAGCTATATACATAGAACCAGAATTCTTAAGAACTGCCCAAGCAAGAGCCATAATACTCAGGCAGCCTGAAAATCCATATCTTCTCCAAAAGAGCACATTTCGTCCATGAAGGCGCAACGATCTTCTTCAGACAAACGAGCTACTCGCGCAGCGAGAGATGTAGATGGGGAGGAAGTTTTGGGGGTGGTTGGTTTCTCATCATCTTCGATTTGAACAGTATGAGTTGTTTGAGCATGTGTCTTTTTGTTGGGACAGTCGCGAACAAGATGACTCTGTTTTTTACATTCGAAGCATCGACCCATCTTTCGGTACTCTTCACGTTCTTTGTCATTTGTTGCTTTGCGGATAACAGCAGAGGTATCCATGGCGTTATCATCTCGAGGGGGGAGATGTGGTCGAGGAGGTGCGCGATTTCCTGGTCCGCGCCAATTCTGATTGTTGGATTTGGGATTGTTGCCTCTAGGGCGACGCCAGACCCATCCAGAAGTTTGTCTCTGTCCTTGTCCTTGAGTACAGTTATTGAACGTTCCATATTCAGAATGAAGTGACTTGGTTTTCAAGTAGATCTTCTGTTGGTGTTGAACTGTAGCCCTCCATTGTTTGTAGGTCTCAGGGTTTTCCATTTTGATACAAGCATCAGCAAGTGATTGTGGAAGACCAAGGGTGAAGGTTTGAAGATTTGTATGATCATTCATGTCTATGTCGGCACGTAGTGCTTGGGTTTCGAAAACGGCAAGGTATTCGTCAAGATTGTCGTTCTTCATCTTGAGTTTCTTCAATTCGTCTTGGGCTCTTTCGTGTTCAGCATAATCAGAGAAGGCTTCTTTAAAGCGTTTCTCGAGTTCTTTCCAGGTGTTAGATTGGTGTGGAATCATACTGGGATCTTCTACGACGTGACAGAGCCACCTGTTGGCTGCATCAACCCATCCTTCGCATTTTGGTCCTTCCAGGAGCAAAAGGAAGTAAATGCTGTGCATGATTGGGTCTTTTGCAATATCAGCTCTGTAATTCATGAGCATGAATCGATTGAAGGTGGCTAGAAATCTTGTAGTTTGGGAACGATCTCCATTAAATTTGTCAGGGTGAATTCCTTCAAGTCGACATGCTTTATCTTCCTTATCATCTTGAGGAAGATTTTCAAGGGAAAAGGGGTCATCTCCAGTGCCACGAGGTCGGCAAGGAGGTTTGTCACGAACTGTCTGGGACGATTGCATTCCAAAGGATCCAAAGACATCTTTGTACTTTGGTCTGTAGCCTTCTTCTTCTTCTTCGCTAGAAGGATCGTTGAGTGGCGTCAAGGGTCTTTCATATTGTTCCCTTTGAACTACTTCTGTTGCTGCTTTTATAGCTTCTTCAAATGGTGTAGTTTGAGGTTGAGACAGTCCTTCGATATGAGATGGTGGTTGGGAAGATTCTCCACTCTGTTTGAGCGAAATGAAGTTTATACCTGGGAGAGGGTGGTTCTTGAGTCCTAGTTCATTTCGAGCCAGTCAAAAGCATTTGAACTTGTTTCCTTGGACGCATACTTCAAACCATATGCCATAGACGTTGCTAACAGATACCAATGCATTGTTAAGTCTGGCATAGTAGCCTGTATAGGGTGCTCCAGTCTCTTGACTACTGAGCAAGTGTTGTACATTTTTGGTAAATTCAGCAGGTACGCTATCTTTAGGTTTGGGAATTGTGTTGAATGGGCATTTGAGATTGCTCAAAGCTTCTGGGGTAATGTCGTCGCTTTTGGGTAGGTAGCGAGTGCGCCAATCCTTGGATCGGCTTTTTCCTTTCACGTCTCTGGGGGTCAAAGTCATTTTGAAGGGAAGCTCGTTCTAATGTCACGGTCAGGTTACTGTGTCTTTCAGTCGTCTTGACTCTGGAGTTTTTAGATAGGGGTAGTTCCCAAATAGGAAGTCATCCCGACATCTCGATTAGGAAGTCGTCCTAATGTAGTAATCGTGTCAGTGTTCCAAGAAGGAAAGGCGGGTGTTGGGTGTCGATGTCGGGATTGATCACATGCGATGTCATGTGATTAATTTGGGAAGTCAAGATAGATCATGTGGTATATCACGTGACTTGTCTAGGAGTAAGCAAGGATTTGCACAAGTCGATGCAACTTGGAATCGAGCGAGATACGACACATGATCTCAAAGATGTTTAGAGATGAGAGGCAAATAGTGACAAGGTCAACTATCGCAAAGAGATTCTTTCAGAGGGAAGCTGCACGCATTTCTAAGAGTCGATACAATAGCCTGTATTGCATGAATAGAACGAGCTTAGGGAACTTGTTCTATGCTACTCAAAGTAGTATATATATATAAGAGGCATGGAAGCTACTAGAATGTTGTGGAAGGTGATAGAAGGCTCAAGAAGGCAATGGAAGGTCATCGAAGTGTATGGAAGTCTCTAGAAAATGCGAGAACAGTCCATAGGTAATTTAGGTAAGCATGGGAAGAGCGGTCCGGAGTCAAGTACAAGAAAGGAAGGAAAAGATTAGGTAAGAAGAGGGGCAGTCCATGACACCATATCTGGATTGTAGCACATGTTGGACTAATGCGTCTTCAATACTCCCCCACGTTTAGTATACTCTATGAGTAGACATAAACAATTGTGCATGTCACAGACTGCCTCCTTTCTTACCTAATCTTTTCCTTCCTTTTGCATACTTGACTCCGGACCGCTCTTCCCCTGCTTACCTAAATTACCTATGGACTGTTCTTGTGTTTTCTAGAGACTTCCATATGATTCTATGACCTTCCATTTCCTTCGATGACCTTCTATTGACTTCTACAACCTTCTGGTAGCTTCTATGACTCTTTGTATATATACTGTCTTGAGTAGCATAGAACGAGTTCTCTAAGCTCATTCTATTTGTGCAATACAGGCTATTGTATCGACTCTCTTGAACACATGAAGCTTCCCTCAGAAAGAACCTCTCTTGCGATAGTTGACTTTGTCACTATTCACTCCTCATCTCTAAACGTCTTCGAGATCACGTGTTGTATCTTGCTTGATTCCAAGTCGCGTCGACTTGTGTAATCTTCACTCGCTCCTAGATAAGTCACATGACGTATCACGTGATCAATCCTGACACCCGACACCTAACACCCGCCTTTCCTCTTTGGAACACCGACACGATTACCACATTAGGACAACTTCCTAATTGAGATGTCAGGTCGACTTCCTATTTGGGAAATACCCCTGTCTGAAAACTCCAGAACCAAGACAACTGAAAGACACGGTGACCTGACTGTGACAGTGCATAAGTGATGCAACCTCTATTGGAGCGTGGTCTCCAAAGGGTTCGCATCAGCAGACATCCCAGCCTATCACTGGATGTATTCCGAGTCATCACTTCAAAGGAAGCGATTGATTGACTCAAGGAATATCCTTTTCTCACCACTTAAGATCTACCAAATAGGGACACAGGGATGGAAGTTTCTCTTGAAAGTATTCCGAAGGCCTGTCCTTTTGGTTAAATCCTATGGGAGCAAAGGCGTTTCTCCACCTGTGGAACGACCACTCCACAACGGATCCATTGGACCGGTTGACAGAATCCATATCTGGTTCTGCATTAGTCGACATCCTGATCCCACAGGATAGATGCCTGGTTTCAGTGTTTGAAGACAGATATCTATCTTGCAGGAACTGGGTGATAACTAATGCATACATCTATGCATTCAACCCTGTCCCTGCCAGAGATAGAGATCCATCTATAATGTAGCATTATATACAGAGCCCTATCTCCGACAGGGAGTGCAGCTGAATGTATATTAATATGCCACTTATGTGAGAGCGAGTATAGTGACTAACAAAGTACAACTTCGTCATCCTCTTGGGGAAGGGTATGGATTGAAGAGTGTCCAATCTTCAATCCATATCCTTTCTTAAGACGATGACAAGGTTAACTTTGTTAACCACTATCCTCATCCCCACATAAGAGGTTTTTGTAGCTATACTGCTTTCCCAGAGATCCAGAGAGTACCAGAGGATAAGTTATCCCCGTTACCCTCTTCGAGACGATTCCAAGGTGAGCTCATCCTTCGGAACTCTCTTGCTCTCTGGGAATCTCTCCACTGAAAGGAGTGATCTAATATCTGTGCTCTTGGTCTTCCCGCAATAGGGTTGTACAGAGTGAGTGTTATAACAACAACGCTCTACACACCCTTATTGTGAGCGCCCAGAACATGGATATTCCACACTCTCTTCACTGATCTCCTTCGAGGTTAGGTGGATGCAAGTTTTTTAAGCTTACACCTGCCTCTCCTTGAAGCGATTGGTGAGGAAAGGATGGAACACCATTTCTTAGGTGTTCTGCTTGAAGGATATCCCTAATGTACTTCTACATTTTAAATACTTGTCCCTACTGAGGTTCTTTGTAAATATATCAGCATAGTTCTCAGCTGTCTCGACAAAGTATAGTTTTACTTTGCCGGACTCCACTACTT
>Ga0307512_10002018_pt1 | contig 26954 bp, 18 predicted proteins | sample 14_EM_MG_FD_200267 | JGI IMG/M metagenome (GOLD analysis project Ga0307512, IMG submission 200267) | Populus trichocarpa ectomycorrhiza microbial communities from riparian zone in the Pacific Northwest, United States - 14_EM | ecosystem: Host-associated > Plants > Roots > Unclassified | place... | reverse complement strand
AAGGCACGGACGGGTTGTTCTGGCCCAGATCCGCGTGCCAGAGCCCTGTGGATGGTATCACCACGTGGTCGGCGGGCAGGAACGTAGTGTGCTCCAATCCCAGCGGACCGGTGATATACCGGCGCACAGCGCGTGTGTACTCCATCCCCGTCACCTTCTTCACCACGAACCCGAGGAGGTTGAACCCGGCGTTGGAATACATCGGCTTTGCGTGCGGCGGGAACACAGGTGCGCTATCGGCCATTCCCTTGATTACCTCTATCCCACTGTCAGCGTGAACGGTGCTGTTGGTCGGAGGACCCACGCGCATCTGTACACGGCTGGTCCTGCAGCCCTTCAACCTCGCACGGGAGATATTTCTCTTTTATCGCCGGGGGTAACCCAACTTGTTGAAATAACGGCGCCGCGGTATAGTTTTCTACCCAAAACCCATAGTCCCGTCGGATCCCCGCCATGTGGCTCCCCAGATCCTTCAGTGTGATAGCGTCCCAGTCGACGCCGCCCAATCCTTCTCTCAGCCCAGGCAGCCATTTTGTGACTGGTGTATTGAGGTCTAGGCCCAAGCGTAGCAGTAAAAGATCTGCAAACACTTTGCTGACGGAGCCAACGCGGTACTGCGAGTGGCGGCCGACAGTGATGTTGCCGACGATACTCGCCGGTGTGGTATGATGATATTCCCAAATCGGTTTTTCAGCGTCAGTGAGGAGGATAGAAAACGTAGTCTCATTGCGGGCGAAGCCGAGGTCGGTGGTGGGGGAGGAGAGGTATGAAGTTAAGTTTTGGATTGCGGATTGGAAGGATTTGGAGGTTGAGATGTGGGTTGGCGGGGGCAGCACGGGGCCGGGGAAGGGACAGTATGAAGCTGTCAACGGTACCAGCAGGGAAAGGAGTACGAGGTGTAGCATCGTGGTGCGCGGTATGGGGCAGCTAAAAAGTGTACTGTATGCTCGAGTACTTAAGTATTGCTGCAGTTCTAGGCACCGGGCGATGTGGATGTTCTCACGTGGTACTGCAGCCAATTGGAGGTGCGATATGTTCTCATGGAATGGATCTTGCATGCAGCCAAATATAAGCCTCTGTGCTGCGATCGGCTATGAGCGAACACAGAACAATGCGCACAGTGCGGCTGAAACTGCGGGGCCCCACAGTGTCACCTTGACTAGTGGGTGTCACCTTAAACTAATATTGGTGGCACTTCAACTAGTGGTGGCATAAAGCGGAGTTTCCCGGTTCAAAGTTGATGGTTCAACAGTGATCTCGGGATCTTCCGTAATGTATACATATTTTACCCCGCCTCATTGAAACTGTATATACTTCTGGAACTACCCGCTCCCCGTTCACACCCAATCCACGTGCCCAGACATCTGCCTTGTGCATAAAAATGCAGTGATCCCATAGCTCACAGAATTACTGTAGAATGAATGGCTTGGCATCTCCCCGCCCTACTTTTATGTTTCTTAGTAGGGTGAGTAGGGCGAGGAAAGATATGGATGGAGGTTTGCTAGCAAGCGACACATGGAAAGTTTGCAAATAATTTCCCTGCCTTGATTTATTCCGCAACGACTACAATTACTTGACCGGCATACCGTGTTAACAGTTCTGGAGGTCGTACGGGCTATCCCGGAGACACCGCAGCTTACCCAATTACCCAAGTTTCATCATTAGCAAGTAGTCACTGGCATTTTCTATCCATGAGATTACATATGGGCTGTGTGCATGGGGCTGTCCATCAGAGAGCTCCGAATGCGGGCTGCTGAAGACTTCTGATGTCCGGTCTCGTTAAACTCACCTACGTGTCATCAAGTCAACAATTCAAACCAGTCCCAAATCATCAGTTCCTTGGTGCTGTTTATATAAAGAAGCATTACGAATCTGGAACCGTCAGGTTCGCACCCTATCATAAGCCTGGTCTCAAAGCAAGTTCCTGGCGTTCACGGTAATGTTGACGCGTCGACCATGCACTACTGTGCTAGAATAGCCCACCAATTAGGTACTGTGCGCACGACCTATTGACGTAATAAGGATAGGGATTTCCACTATAGTTACCCATGCCAACCTCACAAATTCAGCTAGCATTGAGATAATTATTAGACGATATTGTGATACCATTTAGCTATGCATGAACGGTAAGCAGTGTTGAGACCCACTGGTATCATTGTCAGCACAATGTAGTTCTAAGAAACCGTTCAAAATTTCGTTCCCAAATACTAACAATCTCAGACGAGCGATGATGATGGGTCGAAATATTTGGGTATGATAGGGAATGCTTGGATTTGTGTCACTTATATGTCAATCCCGGCCACACCCAACATAATTTTATTGTTCTGCCAAAAGACAACATGAGCAAATGGGTAAAGAATTGGTAAATATGTAACATGCTCGTAGGTTCTCATTTTTCCTCGCTTTCATAGGCAATTCTCTCCGCCTCTTCAGCCCTTTACGCTAACCCGCTGCCGCATTGCGCACAGGTGGAGGAGAACTCTATCTCTCGTAGTTAGCAGTCAAGGGATATCGCATTAGAGACTCTGAACTACGTACCGGTCCAGCAAACCTTCCATTAGTATTAACTGGAGGACTGAAGCATTATCAGTTTTAGCCATCAAATAGCGATAGAAAAATACGTACACGAGCACCCAACTCTTGCGTTTGTCATGGGCTCTCTGATCACAGACAATTTCATATCCATCGAGTAATGGCACAACCGCCTCTTCAAGAAGAAATCCACTCTTGTGCACAATCTTCCAGTTCAATTCTGCATCTAACTCAAGGTTCCATAACGCTGATTCGGTACCGTGACAATAATTTATCCAGGCATTGATACTACCGGCTGCTTCCCCCCTGTGAAGTAACTTCGACGATTGGCGTTTCAAATAAGTACCTGTAAGTCGATTCTTGATAACGTATAACCTGCTCTCCGCGTTGTTACCGCCCACTGCGGATGCATGGACGAAAGCCCATTGCGTTGCCCAGGACTCGCGGCCTGTCGAAGAGGCAGTAGCCGGTATAGCCAGTGGTGGCAGGGAAGGATAAGTTTGGCTAAGGAGGTGACCTGTTGCAACGTTATGGAGCTGGAGCCACCCGGCAGGAATCGAAACCACGGGTTTCAGCAGCTCCCAGATTTGCATCATGCATTCCGAATCTATTCTCCGCGTATAACATCCGGTGTTGCAGGCGTCTAACGTAAGGCCGGAGCTAGCGCTGAAAATGTTGTAGTACTCACTACAACGCGAAGTCAGAAACATGGAATTTAATCGATGGGAAGATGTAGAGTTGTAGCTATAGAGCGCTAGGCTGGAACCATTACTGGTCCCTTCGGAGCCGTATGGAATATCTTAATGCACCTCAAGCAGGAATCTTGGTATCAATACTGCTTACCCGTCGGTATGTGTTGGTAGTCTCCTGAAGTTCCAAAGGTGCCATGGCGCTCCATGACTTTGGTATATAATAACTGGGGTTCCATCATCTCCCTTTCCCCATTCCACAATGAGTGAGACATTATGTGCAATGTTTGAGATGCGGTAGATACAGCCTTCCTTAGCTGCTTTGTTGAGATCTTCGAATCCGGGATCAGCCTCAATCCACCAAATCTGGTGCTCGCGGTAACGTTCCTCGTGGCGCTCGGACGTAGTTGCACGGGTCGCTCTATTATGGTTGGGGACATGAAGAACTTTGGAGGTACCGAGGGTGCGGATCACGTAGGCTCCTGGGGATATAGCTTCTGCCATGGTTCAGTCGAGGTGAGGAATGTAAGGCAGGCGGTTCTGAGACAAGTTACCCCGCACATGTTTTTACGATGGAGAAAGAAAAACCCTAACCCTGTGTTGTAATCATACTGCATTCGACCATTCCCGATCATCTAATAGTTATACACTTGGTTTGTCCGCTCGAAGCATTCCCGTTGGTTGCCAACTCACAGCTTCAAGCTTTTTGATGGCTTTGCATACCCCATCAACTATCCACAAAAACCACTTCTATTTTAATATTTGAGTTCAACTCTGATTATAAAGTAATGTGTACATGAAATGATCAGAACTCAATGCTCCTTCGCCTCTCTGTTGCAAATGTAGCATATCTTTCACATTATAGACAGGTTGTTAAAAAACATTTATTATAGGAATTTTTAGGTGATTTTTGTGTTACTCTAAAGCTACTCTATCAATTTTAAATATATAGTAAATCAGATATATGGAGGTGAAACAGAATAGAATTATATACAATTCATGTATACATTTCTTGAAGATCAGAGTTAAACTCAAAGTTACATAATGTTTAATAATGTTTACAAGTTGAATTTTGAGTGTTTGCAACTTACCATTCCTGTTCTACTCCTAAATCTCATATTTGTGAATCAATTTCTCACCCTCTGTAACGGGCGGGGTCGGACGCAGGTGATATGAATGTTGCTGGACTGAACTCGAAGTGCGTATCGAGGAACAAGGATCAAGAGAGATTCCAAAGTCGAACTATTGCTTTGCTATACAAGAGAACGAGTAAAGAGAGAAGAAAAGGAAATCCTCCAACACTATCAACACTCTCTTTATATACAATTCATCTGCCACCCTCGAACGATTCTTCATGCTCCGATGTACCATCCGAATCTCATCCCATGATCTTACACACCACTCCGTTATTCCTTATCGTAACAACCACGCCACTTCTCCTGACGTCGCAACACCTCAGCATTATTCCTTATCTATACTAAATTATACCGCCACCATCTCTCCGCTTCCTCCGCGTCTTCCAACGTCTCCGCTTTTCCGTAACACAATTCCTTCCACACCTTCCGTATCTTTCTTCTATATTTCCCAAGTACCTTCGTACCTTCTTACGCCGTGACACCCTCCTCCATTATTTGCAACATTGTTGGATGCATTATTGTGCAGACATAGCCCAGTTCCTCACATGACAGGGATGTTGTGATACAGGTTATGAAGTCTAAGAGCAGGACTAAAGAGATGATAAATTCAGACCAAGTAATTGAGCATAAGAAGATACAAAAGAGTTGACAAAGGAAAAATGGAAACAACTTATGTCGGACAAACGGAAACAGTTGAATATTGGCAAATGTAAAGATTTGCAGTACGACGAATGCAAACGGTTGACCAATCATAAATGGAAAAAGGTTGGGAAGGAATATATGAAAAAGTGTTGACAAAGAATAAAAGAAAACATAGAGAATCATACTCCTCTTATGTGGGAAGCTGGTTCTGTGTACAAAACTTAACCAAGTTCACTTCTTCAGCTGGACTGCTCATGGGGTCACCGATTCCAGACCAGGGGGTGATATTAGGAGTTCTTCAATTATATGGTATATGATTATCAAAAAACTCAATGGGTACATGGCCCTTAGATACTCTAGGTCTAGTCACATCATATGCACCACACCTACCCAGGAGAGAATCTCAAAGTTTGTGGTCGCAATAATCTGTAGCTTGGTCATTGAGGGACATGTCTTGAATGAATAAGCAATATGAATTGCGAACTGGATTTACTCTCAGTGATGCAGAAACAATACCTGATCGAAAGCTGCTTGCTTCTACCAATCGTGGTCATTTCGACCAGATTCATTTGCAGATAGCAGTCTGGGATATGTCTGATCAGACAGAGGCATACCTTGACTAACAGACTTTGCAGTCGTTGGCCAATTCGAGTTAGTGGGACCTCTCGCATTCGCCTTATGTGACAGTAACACCCCAGATTGTCGCTGGTCAAAGAGAATAGTCCTGGCCTGTAGCATGCTGAAACTCAGGGAATTCTGACACTGGCTGTTGATATGAAGCCAGAAGCAATCCTGCAGATAGGACTTGGTTGCTAAGTATTCCAATATTAGTCTCAATATCAATTAAGCTGATATGATATATTCCATGTTGGCATAGTATCAGTTGGTCGCTGAGTAGATTGATAATGCAAGACAATTAGCCTGATGGGATGGCATTAGTTCCAGAAACCATTGTCCAACTTTGATCAGCAGATGATCCAATAACAGAACAATGTATGTCATAAGATATTCCAGTTGAAGTTATGATCTGATTTATTGTGTGACATGATATTATTCAATGGTGGTGAAAGTCTTATCAGGAGTGTAACTGTTTAATTCCTATTTTGCATAAACATGATATCCTTTTGAATACATGGCAACCTCTACAATATGCAAGTTGCAAAGAAAGCTGCTGTTATGAGTGATATTAACTATACACAGGAACGGAGATACGAGATGTTCGGTGTGATCGATATATCCTCACCTTGCCGCAGGTGCCTCGGCTATACAGAGATCACATTGTTGTGGCGATGCAAAAAACAGGCTGTAGCAGGGAACGGTCAGAATAGCTATCAGTGAATGAAAGATGTGAAATATTATTGTATTTTCATGATAGCAATATCAATTATTCTACAGTTACAACTTAATTCGCTTGTTGTAGCAGCAGCCCTGCTCAATCAGATGAGTATTCCATTTAGGAACGAAGCTGATATTGTCTTTTGTGTCTTTGTGAGACTTATTAAGAATTATCATATGCAGTAGTACTTGTTTGTGACTCAGTCTGTGTTGTAGCTTGCAACATCAATTGAACTTGCACCAGCGTTGGTGTTCTACCTGAAGTACAAATATTTTCCATTGGAACATGTAGTTCTCAATGATACTAGCAACTGCAATTGGTTGAGCAGACTTGGAAACTATGTACATGATGATTACTTTTGAAAATGACAACTTTGATACAATATCAGCTTCTGAAAAGATTATTACTGACTGTAGGACGAATCAATATATACATGGAGTACAGTGTATCTGGTGAATAGCATCTCCAACCAGAATACATTATGGATTAATCAAGTATATCAATAATCTGCATACCGAAACGATACATGTCAATAGCGATAGTCTAGAGATATCTGTGATGCCAAGAGACTATGTACACAAATGAATAATTCAAACGAAATTCAATGAAATAAGACATCCCTTACCGCGTATGCAGAAAGGAAGGGTTAATTCATCTCCTCAACAAAGAAACAACTTCAGAATGCCAAGAAGCATTAGAATACTGTTAAGGCTTTTAATACTCAAACAGAGGGGATAGATGAGTTGGTGTTGAAATACAAATGGGCTGGAGGCAAATGTCAACTGAGTGCTTGGCCTCATGGTTAAAGTAAAAGTGATAAAACTTCAGACTGCCACCATGAGAAACGATTGGAGAAAGCCACAGCACGTTTTCCAAAACAGACTGATAAGTTAAACATCGTATATAGGGCCGTGTGTAAGTATCTATAGCTTTAATGAAAGCACCCCCCCTAACATGTTACACATATAATATTGCATTATTCACGGCTAACCTATCCCTACCATCCTACCGCAATTGAATAACATATATATAAGTATGTCCTTCGGGCAAATAATCAATTTATTAATAATCATGATTCACCTTAATTGACAACAGCATTCGTATATACATATTCTATTCAGTTCTCCAACACAAGATGCAATATGTATCGAGTCTGGGAGATACTCAATTGTACACCAGTGCTGTACCATGCAGTCACCTCAGATGCCCAATTATTCATGCAGTATGACTTCTTTATCTTCAGTCATACACAGTGGCACATGTTGACATTCACGTTGTCTCTGCTCCAGATGGTTAGCATCAAGACTTATTAACCTTACATGTGTAGTTCTGGTGTATCTGGTTCAATTCTAAGTGCATTGGCTTTTGCTATTCTCCAATTCATGCAGCTATACAGAGTGTGGTTAATAGAAGGTACTACAATTTGGCATTAGGAATCCATCCATTCATGTTGAACTGACAATCAATTCATCTGTTCTGGTGCGCCCAATAACAGGCCAAAATGCAACACCAGACTACCTGCCAGTATGGAAGTATAAAGAGCTGCAGTCATCACTTCTAAACCCTTTAAGTTTGACCTCAAGTTGCATTATTTTTACTATTACTCTATGGTGCTTAATCTTGTTTTTATGTTGAATACACCTTCCCTCTGGTACCAAATCATTCTTATTGTATCAGAGAGAAGAGATCCTTCAACTGGCCCGGTTAGGAATGCCAATTCTCAGAATAATTGACAAATACATATTCGAAGCAAGCTTTCATTCCAAATCACCACTGATATGCAGTGTCAATCATATGTCTGCCTTCCGATAATCAGTCTTCGTGCATTGCAGTGAGGATCGCAGGTGGCTGTAACTTTATTAATGAAGTTGAATAACAATGCAGATTTGGTGATTGGTACTGACTATAGTTTGAATTCCACAAAGATCACTTGATCATCCAACATCTAAGTAAGCGCAGTGGGTCATGCACTCTGTGTCTGACTTCTAGGCCTGGTACCCCGGGACAAGTTTCAATGGACAACCAGGGTTGCACTGGAAAATATACCGAGCTGTAATGATACTGTCAGTGTACACCCTCAGCATCCAAATTCCAGCAACCCGGCTCCATCAACGGCGCCAGTACTGTTGAAATACTGCCAGTCACCCTGTTGGAACAATGTCTCCGAGTGTGAAGGAGCACCTTACTCTGAGGATCAGCATGTCTACATGTATTGAGGAGGTGAGATTGTTCAACATCCCAAGACCAGTGCAGACCAGCACATTCCCGAACACCAAAATGCTACTTCTGAGCCAGCAAAGAGGATCATTAAGGGCATTGGATTCACAATTTCTTGATGACTAATATTAACTCATTACCAGTACTCAATGGCTGGAGATGTTTGGAAATTAGCCATCGAAACTTACAATACACATTAGATATTTGATGGTACTGCTGTAGGTATACCACCTGGATATCAACTGCCCAGTAGCTGATAACTCAAAGCAGATGAGTAGACAGGGGATGCTGTGAGACATGGACACGGTTTAATACCGCTTTATCATATTGATGATACTGGCTATGCCACGAAATATAGACTATTGAACCTGACAATAAGAACCATTCAAGCACAGTTGGCAGATTGGTTATATCCAATAGTTTTACACAGGGTCATGTTGAAAGTGGACTCAGGAATAGAGCCTTTGGCCCCAGTCGACAAATACCTGTTTGACGACCCATATCTCGTAGTTCTCCTGGCAGGTTGGTCCTGGTTGAACTGAATGGAACTGTTTGATCAAATTTACCTTCAGGTTTCGTTTACCACCAACTGCTTTGGGCACCAGTGTGGTACATCATGTTAGATCCAACCTCTCGCTCTGCAGACTTTGGTACAAGTAGCTGCAGACATGGATAGTGCAATGTCTGAAAATCCCCTTGTAATGAAGGACACAGTTATGCTGTCCCACAATAAGTATTAATGTATATTCTGCCCATCCCCTTTGTGGGACATTGCTCAATAAGCTACTGTACACATCAATCACAGATTGGTGGCCCACTTGCTATCTGCGCTGGTGGTGCATCACTGCTACAATATCTGCTCTTTCATCCCCACTACCACTCCTCTGCTTAGATTGACAGTTATGTATTTCATTCCACAGGCAATTTCCCAGCTTTCAGTGCATCTCTGCAGGGATTCACACTAATCAATCCTCTCTGTTCTGAATGGCTGTAACAGCACATACTCCTACACTTGACACCAGCGAGATATTTTGGTCATACAGTTCCATACATCAGCATCACAGTAAATATCGAATGTACGGTGGTATGTTATTTGATGCAAATCTATGTGCAGTGGCAATACACAATACTCACAGGTGCTGACCCGGCCTTGAATTAATTGTCGCCGTTAGATGGTGGCACTTCTCAGATAATACCCTCAATATTCTCCCGTTGGTACCCTCTGTAGCATGGGAAGGGATCTCCTCAATCATACTAGCCCCCACCAGTCTGCATTGTCACTGATATATTTCATTTTGCACTGCCCACCCCCCCCCCCCCCCCCTCCGCTGTTTTCAATACCCCTTTCCTTGAATAACACCTCTGAATCCCTGTCCATCCTCCTCTGCCTGGCTTTGCACTCCACTATTCCATTCTGTACTCCTTACACCCCCTATCAGTGCTTCTCAACTAATATGTGTGCTTCCCAACTCCAAATACACTCTTCAGCTTAGAGTTGTACCTCTTCTTTTTCATTCTGGACTCCTCTTACACCTGCTGTGTACTCAAGTTTACCACACAACCCTCCCCATCTGGCACTCATCTTGTCCTGGTAGTTGCTTTCCTATTTGAACAAAATATATCATACCACCTTTCAAACCTACATTAAAATTCGCAGCTTGCTAACAACTTATTGGACATTGATTTGATATCGCACATTGAGCCAAATGACATTGCAATGTGATTTCATCTACTTATCAGATGTCAATTCTCTGCCAATACCAAGAGAACCTCCAGCTTCTTTGTGACATTGCTCAGTTGTGGGCTCTTGCTTTTATTGGCCCTAATATAATGGGACCTCTGGTGGATGATATTGACAACATGGTTGATTGAGATTGTTCGAACACATGTCAGGTTATTGTTCCATTCAACCTGCATTTTTATTTGAAACACATGCCTTTGTATTTGGTACCTTAATGCAGCGAAGCAATAAATGCAATCTTGAAGACGATGATAATGAATATCTTTCTAAACAGTTACAGAACAGCAATTGATTCATCATAGTCACTGTTGAAGAAAATTCATTGCAAATGTACATCAGGAGTCTCAGATAGTGTCTACAGTCCTCCAAATGAACTTCCATTGGATCCCAGGCATCTCTCAGAGTAAGTTTGGGATTCCCGCATTGGTTCAGAGAGACCCCCTACTGCACTCAAAGTTCTCTCCAGTCATTTGAGATGTTCCCAAACTGATCCTAACCACTCCCATGGTACTCCGGAACCAGTCATCAGAGATTGCAGTTACTCTGTTGGCCTGGCAGAATGCCCTCCTATGGTCTTATTCTCTCCTGAAATTGACACTTCTAAGTTTACACGCCACATCCTCACAGACACTCCTGGAGGCTCCCAGTGACTAAAATACATCTTGCTGATGCTGCTGAGTCCATGTCTCGCTGGATTATCTTCAGCCAACTGTGAGCCAATGCAGCTTGATTGTATCCTGCCAGCCCAGAGCCACTTTGGCTCAAGTGTTTCCAGTGGGTCCAGAGCCGGCCCAGCTCAAACGTTTCAAGCCAACCCACATGCAACACACTACTATTTCCTCTCTGTGCCTGGTGTGGGAGATATCATGTCATGCACTCCCCTTTCCATACCCCTACTCTCAGCTGCATTTGCACTGTAAGTTCTAAGTTCTAATTTCTAAGTTCTAAATTTTAGGTTCAACTCTGTTATACTTCTCTCTCTTACACATGGTCATTATTTTTATTTGTTATGTTAAGAGGTGTTCAGACAAGTTTCATAAAGATAACCACTCAGTACTTATCGATCATTGTTGAGATCAATCGAGTACGAATAGAGATATTCAATTGACTATCGTACAAAAGTGATTGTCTAAAGAGCAAAGAGAGAGAAAGACTGGCAAATATATATGGGAAAGGAGGGCATACTCGGCGAAGCCGAGTATCACATCCGGAGACCAATGCCGAGCATCACTGCCGGGGCTAGCCCTACTCCTCGACATGGGGGCTGCAAGCCACCGGCCTCATACCCGCAGCGTTAGGCCGAAAGCCACACAAGCCATCGGGCCAAATCCCGTGCCAACAATCATCTGCAGCCTGCCAAAACCCAGCCCGGCCTGATCGCGTCCTCCCTGTCGAGACATCCTAGTTGTATTATTTTCAACTTACCTCAAACCAGATGAACCTTGATAAAGAACCTTATGCGCCACGTAACTCATAGAGAAGCTGTTTTTGTGACGGTAATTCATAGCATATTTAACATCTGGCACTATGAAAGTCTTATGAACCTACGCATTGACTAGATTACTATGATACGGATGTGATTTTGTGTGCTAGATTCTATACATCACACTGCATACAACAAACTTGAAAGCAAGCTGCCAGATTCTCATCATTGAATGCTCCCAAGTACATTCTGAAGCAGACACCTGATTGCACTCGATTACACACTCCCAGCCAGCTTGACTGTACATTCCCAATTACTCTCGATGGTACACTCCCCGCCTGCTTGACTTACACTCTCAAGTAAACTCTCAAGACACTCCCAAGTACACTCCCGGGCATGCTCTCAAGGACACTTCCAATTGCACTCAATGGCATACTCCCAGCCTGCTTGACTGTACGCTCCCTAGTATGCTCTCAAGATGCTCTGAAGCATACTCCTGAGCACACTCTCAAGTATACTCCAAATAGCACTTAACAATACCTCCCAGGATGCTTGACTGTAGGCATCAACGTAAGCTCTAAAGACACCTCCAAGTACACATGTTTGGAGCGATTGGCCTAAAGACCCTTGGATGGTGAATCGGGTGCTATATTATCATTAACTCTGACCATTGACTGCCTAAATTCGTGTTCACACTCTACAAGAAACATTACAATGATGCAACCGAGGCCAGGTCAGCACATGTCCACAGTCTTGACTTTTTGTGCAGTGGAAGTGCAGTGATCCCATAACTCGCTGAACTATTGTAGAGATCGGTAACTTGGCATCTCTCCACCCCATTATTACGTTTCTATAGTAGAGGGGAGGAATAATTGAATTGTTGTTTGCTAGTAAATGACAAATGTCTGAACAATTTCCGCAACCGTGAGTTAATCTGAAACAGCGGTAATTACTTGCAGTGTTCGCAGGCGGCCCGGCCCAAATACAGGTACCTGCGGACTGACCGGCCGGTCAGGCAATTCCGTGGGTTTTCAGAAACAGTCCGGCATTGCCGTGTCATTTTTGGACTGCATAAATTTGTAGGTACCTGCAGTTCGAAGCTGCTTATCAGTGAGCGTCGCAACAGGCTGGGAGATGACATTATACATGCAGTGGAGTGTTTGCAATCTTGGGGTAAGGCTAAAATTGTGGAGGTGACGAAGGTCAAGAAGTTGCAGGATATGCTCGCTGCATTAGACCGCCAGGATGTATAAGATCTGATGATTATGCGTGTACTTGAGTTCTTTTGTTACATGCGCCAGTCTCTATTAATGATATCATACTTGCTAGAAAACAGCCCTTGAATTCAGGTACCTGCAGGAACCTACAGTTCATGAAACAAGTACCTAGATTTATTCAGTCCGGCCCGGCTTATTCTCCCGAGTTAGCAGGCCGGCAAGTCCAAGGCTCAAAAATGCCGGACTGGACTGTTGAGCACACTGATTACTTGACCGGCATTGTACAGTGTTAACAGATCTAGAAGTCCCATGGGCTACCCGGAAATACTCCACAGCTTGCCAGATTCCTCAAATAGTTTCATTAGAAGGTAGTCTCTGACATTTCCTATCCATTGGGTAGCATATGGGTTGTTAATCAGAGAAGTTCGAATTGGAGACTCCCGAAGTCTTGAGGTAGCAAGCTAACCTATTGTACTGGTCACAGTGGTTTGGACACTTTTTTCATGCTGACAGATTTTTTGAATCCGGAATGATCAAAAACCGATCAAATCCACAATGAAAACTTCTTCGGACACACTATTTTGACTGCTGACGTCCGAACCAGTGTGGCTAGTACAGTACATGCTACCGAGGAAGTCAACATTCAAATTAGTGCTGATTAAGAGAATGAACGCTTCATCTGGTGTCTCGTTGAGGTGGAGATGCGTATGTTGATTGTCTAACGTACTAAATATCAGGAGAAGAGAAAAGGAGAAACCAGTAGACAAAATGTCGTATGAACGATACTAAATATGGCAACCCACGGAATAGCCAAGCAATCACATGATACTCATCGATTATATTGGGCAAAAGCTCTGTAATCCACTGACACCTTTCCCTGCTACAGGCGTACGTTAGTGGGTGCGAACTGGGTGATATTTTAACAGACAAACCGAACCTTCCAGAATTTACTATCTTGCCCTTATTAATGCTCTTCCTACCCTAGGAGTTGTGATAGCCCAGATTGAGGTTGTGATAGCCGAGATTGAGATGGCAATTGAGATGGCAATAGCTGGGCTGTGAGGGTGTACGCTTTCTCTTTGGCCAAGTCCTTTGGCGTTTGATTGTGCCGATCCTTGGAATCTATATTTGCACCGCGTATTCGTAATAACCATACTGTAGTGTCGTGCCCTACGCTGGCTGCCAAGTGCAGCGCTGTTTGCTGTTGCGAATCCCGTGCCTCGATGTTTGCACCACAGTCGAGCAGAAACTTGACCATGGCAGAGTCTCCCTTCACTGCAGCCACCAGATTCTTTGCCGCCGATAAGAAACAATCCAGTTCTTCACTGTTGGTGCTGAAATAGGTAATATGCTTGTCGCTATAAGAGATATCAGCCCGTTGTGTCCGTTCTAAGGCTAATTGAGCCCTAATGTTGGCATTTTTCGCAATGAGCAGTCGGGCAGTCTCGTCGTGGTTAATCCAACTGGCTATATGTATCGCCGTCTTATTGTCCAAATCCTGTGCTTCAATGTTGGCGCCATGGTCTAATAACAACTTGGCAGTCGCCTCACAACCGTATTGAGCGGTCATGTGCAGTGCTGTCCGTCCTAAATATGATCGAGCCTCAACGTTGGCATTGCGTGCAATTAACAGTCGAACCGTCTCTACGTGGTTATTCCTACTGGCCACGTGTACCGCCGTCTCTTTGTCCAAATCTTGTGCCTCAATGTTAGCACCGCTGTCTAACAGAAGGCTAGCGATAGTCTCAAAGCCGTATTCAGTGGCTAGGTGAAGGGCAGTTCGGCCCAAATCGGATTGAGCTTCAATGTACGCATTGCACGCAATCAAAAGTCGGACTGTCGTTTCGTGATTATTCCCACTAGCCAAGTGCAGCGCTCTCCAACCATCGCGATCCTGGTCTTCTATACTGGCTGAGTTGTCAAGTAGCAGACTTACTGTTCCCGAGTGTCCTTGACTGGCGGCCAAGAGTAGGGCGCTCGATTGGAAGGTATCTTGGGCCATGATGTTGGCGCCACAATCTAGGAGTAGTTGGACCGTGGTCGAGTGCCCATTCTTACTGGCTAAGTGCAATGCTGTTAATTGCTCCGAATCCTGAGATTCGATATTGGCATTGTACTCAAGAAGTAGCCGGACTGTGGCACTGTGCCCATACATGCTGGCCAAGTGTAGAGCAGTTGCTCCCCGGCTTGTCAGGGCCTCAATTTGGGCACCATCCTCCATTAGTACTTGGACCGTGGCCTCGTGGCCATTACCGGCTGCCATGTGCAGCGCTGTCTGTCTTTTGCAATCTCGAACCTCAATGTTGACATTGTGGTCTAGTAGCAGCCTCACCGTTGCATTGTGCCCTCTTACGGCGGCTAGATGCAGCGGTGTCATATGATTATTATCCCCCGTCTCTATCGTAGCTTCATGTTGAAGTAGCAACCGAGTGATATCCATGTGACCATACAGGCAGGCCACATGCAGAGCTGTCCACTTACGAGAATCCTTAGCATGTATGTTGGCGCCATGATCGAGTAAGTACTGGGTCGTTGCTACATGGCCGTTCTTTGCAGCAAGGTGCAACGGTGACTGCCGGTATTTGTCAACAGAATCACAGTCTGCAGCTGCTGCTAACATACTGCCAATTGCCATAACACAACCTTGCGTTGCAGCAACTTGCAATAGCTTATTTCGTTGTTCTTTAGCGATAGTCCAGTCGGTTTTGTCAACGGCCAGAAGTTTCAGCAGGCAAAATGCTGGAGACGATGGACACTTTGGTAGCTTGTTTATGAATTCAGACAGGATTCGACCGATGTCCGGATCAATACCGCCCATTTGTTGTGTCAGGTTCTCCAGCGAGTACATGATGAATGCCCTTGTATCAAGGTATTGGACAAACTTGTGATAATCTGCAGAGCTCCACTTCTCCGCAGGTTTTGGAAAATTGAGCGTGATCTCTCGGTAATGAAGCATCAAATAATGAACGCAAGTCAACTTGATCATTGACAAAGCCTCCATTTCATTGAGGTTGTGGAAGGGAGACTGAATCGTGGTGCTGCAATGACTACGGAAAAACTCGCGTACAGTCTGATGCATGACTTGGACAACCGAATATCCGTCCCTGTCTTAAGCGCAGCATGAGTTCCTTTCATACGGAAAAGTCAAAAAAAACCGGGGACTTACCGTCGGCTCCTAGGAGTCTCCGGCTTCTAATTTCAACAAAATTGCCAGCACAGTGAGTCACCCGTTTACGAATATCTATAGGTCTCCTAGCTTCCCAAGACGCCGTATCAAGGCCAGTGTCCAGGCTATGGCCAGGAATCGCCAGAGCGTGATCTAGCTCGATGAGTTTCACCGCGCGGTGAGAGAACAGACAGAATTGAAGAACCCGTCTGCCATCTCTGATATCATCCGGATCACCACTCTCCAACGCCTCAAGCATAAGAACATAGTAGCTCGCAATCTCCATGGGGAGCCCTTTCAGATACGTCATCAGTTGAGCTATACTCCTGCCATTACTTGCATACCGCACCAACGCTTTCCGAATCAATGATACCCACAAGAACACACCATCGGCGTGCTGGACAATGTATTCTTGAGCTTGTTTCTTAAAGCCTTGGGCATGACAGAACACCTGATCTCCAAGAAAGGCATCTGTATATTTGTAAATGTCTTCCTTATTTCGTTCCTGCAACCGAATACAATTGCATGTAACAGTCGGGTCTTGTTGGAGTTCGTTGATCGGTCGACTGGCGAGAAATACTTTGACAACGCAATTCGTGCTCACAGGGGTCGATAGCTGCAGTAAGAAGGAGGTAGCATCCCACCGATCGGTCTCGTCCGATTCGTCTATTGCGTCAACGATAAACACAAGCGTCCTTTTCAGTGGGTGCCTCCCGCAGGCAAGTAGTATGCTCTTCAATGTTCCATATGGCCAGGAACCGTTGACTTCACCACTTAGATGCCGAAACTGTTCCTGAAAATGAATGAAAAAAGATTCGTCTGCTGCAAGTATGTCGTACAGTAGTGACCGCAACATGTTGCAGTGGCTTCTCTCTGATTCTCCATCTCGCCGACTGTAAAAGAAGTCCGAAACAATTGCATGCTCTCCGACGGTGTAAGACTGGGAGCCGTGATGGTCTTTGAAGTACCGTACCAGTGTGCTTTTACCGCTCCCTGGCTTTCCGTCAATAAGTAGCAAGCTTGATCGCTCAGCACAGCTCCAAGCGACATATTCAGGACTTGTCCAGAGCCACTCAAATGTATCTTTGTGGTGAGTCGTGACATTCGAATAACGCGTATTATTGACATGCAGTGTCTTAAGACACTCTGGAGAATACAATTAGCGTGGTCAGAATTGCGATGCAAGTAAGCGGTACTAACCCTGTCTCTCTCGATCGTATTCAAGGAGGACCTCTGATTCACGGAGTTCAAGGTCACCTGTCGGGGGAGGATTTACAAGCAGAATTTTTACGCTCGCATAGTATTGCCGCAAGTATCGCAATGTACCACGGATGATACCGATCAATAATCTGTAAGTTTCGATAGAGAAATCGTTGAGATCAAAAACCATTGCCAGGTTGCGTTTAGTTTGGCAGGACGTCTGTAGCTTTGGTTCGGTACCTCGTAGGCGTAACTCCTCTGACTTTCCAAGTGTTTGTGCAAGAGCCACCCAAAGGTTTGTCAAATCAGAATGGAGCAATAAACACTGGATTGTTTCCATAGGCTTATCGGGCAGCATTTTTGCAAGTTCCTCGTCCCCAATGGTGTCTAATGCCTGACTGAAGAAAACAGTTAGGAGACATTGTTTTTGTGATAGCGGAAAGCCTTCAATCGTCTGAATAAGCAGCGTCCACACACACGACACATGCTGCCAGTTGCACTCTACGTTTTTTAATGAGTTGTAAAAGAAATGCAGGACCAAATCAGCGACTTTATTGCCCGTCATCTTGCGTATGATTTGGGATGCTGCGTATTCCAAGTTGCGGGAGCCACGCAATATGAGGACTGAGGCTCCTTCCTTGACTTTTTTCCAGTCTGTGTAGTCTATGTTTTTGAAGATCCAGAACAACTTTCCGTTCTCCAACTCAGGGTCCAGTGATAAAGCATCAAGATGAGCTTTCTGATCACAGTAATAATGACCAAATTCTTCAGCAGAAAAAAAGCTGCTGAGTGATTCTACAACTCGTTCATTGCGTACTTGGTCTGCCCCATGGTTCACATCAGTACTGGAGTTCAATTTTAGTAATCACAGTTTGGTGCTTACCAAGACATTCTTTCATATACGTAACAACCGTTTGATACGTTCTACACTGCTGCGAATCAAATTTCACAATATCCCGGTGATTCGAGGTGACTGGAAAGCGATGTTCCTTTGGGAGATAAAGCTGAGCTGACAACCTCTGCACCATTTGGACCTCAACGCCCTCTCTTCGGAATACTCCAGGCGCCACCTTCTTGACCGATTTTGTCGTTTCTGTCTCATAGAATGTGATAACCTTCCCGCGGATTGTATCCCACATCTGGCGCAACGCCTCCTGCTGGTTCTCCAAATATTCGGAACCTTCATGTAATTGAGCAAGTAGATCTCGAACCTTTACATCTGCATCTGGCTGCTCATCGAATATGTTACAAAGTTCCACTGTCCTGAGTCCTTGGTGTGGTGTTCCGAAGAAGAATATTCCTAGAATGCAGTCACGGATGTCAGGGTACTGAGAGTACTGACTGCACTCAATTAACGTCTGCATTTGTTAGCAGCTGTATCTGAACGGACATGAAGCCTAGGAAGGTCCTACCTGGACGATTAAGAGTCCTCCCAAGCTGTGACCGATGAAGATGATGGGTCGTTCCTAGAGAATTGAAAAGCATTGTTAGAAACTCAACTGCTTCAACGCTGTAGTGGAAATGGGGAACTAGCAAAACAATATGTACCGGACAATCGCGCCGAGCATTTTGTAGACACTCTCTAAAGTTGCGTCGATAGTCGGTTAAGTTTGCCCCGTTGGGATTTTTTAGGCTGCTATCGTAGCCATACGTCATAATGCGAATGTTAGCGAAATTGACAGGCAAAAAATCACGTAGCCACATGGGACGATCAATGGGGCGGTCTGTTGAGGCCCGACCTCTCCATGATCCAAATGCATGGCCACCAAGCCCGGTGATCGCAATCACACTAGATGTACGCGAATCAGCAGTTGAGCAAGAAGTTGCCGTATAACCGGGCGAAAGTTGCTACCTCCGTAGTGCGTGCAGGTTGCATCTGACGCCAATTGTATTTCTACTCGCCGTCACACTTGAAGTGATAAATAACCCAGAAGAGTTGCGGGCCAGACAATTGAGAGCAATATACTGGTGTCCAATGCAAGCTACATGCACTACAACCAGTACGAGTTTGACCGGCAAATACGGTTCTCGCAGCAATTGTACTTACTCGGCAGCTATCGGTGTCCGTGGGTTGCTCAACGGCGTCAAATCATAGAAGTGTTTGTCGATAACCAGTCGCTCTTGTCGATTATGTCTCCTAAATACTTTATATCGTTCTTCATTTCGTTCAAAACTCCCAAAGTACGCCGTGCATTGGTCGAAATTAAGCATGGCCGTCATCGTGTAGTCGCAGCAGGCAGGAGTCGGTTTAGAAAGCTGGACACCGTCCGTGAAACTAAGTTCCGGATCGATAAGCAGCAACGCTTGTCTGAGGTCATGAGTGGACCAGCTAAGAGGTATTCCAGATATTCGGAAACATGTCGGTTGATGATGGAAAGAAGCGCCATCATCGCGCAGCGGAGGCACAAGAGTGATAGAAGAGACCCTTGCGACAGGAACTGCATAGCTATGGGTATCGGGACTGGGAGTAGGGACTACTGTGGTAGATGTGGGGAGCTGGCTGGGTGGTTCAGTGGTGAGCGTGGAGTTAGTACCTGCTGCACCGTGCGGGGCTGGCGGCACGGGAGATGGTGAACGGCTGAAGCGTCTACCGGTGCGCGAGGTGTGTGCGGAAAGGGTTTCTCCAAATCGCTTGAACATCGTTACACCTTGGGGGTGATTCAAACTCTGCTAGGAGATTTGGCTATGGAATGAAACCGATAACTCTTTATTGTCTGGTATTAGATAGGTAATGAGGGGGCTGTGGTTGGCCTGTCAGACCACTTTTTCTCGTTAGCGTGGACATTGCCTAACGCCGTATCTAAAGCCGTATGACAGACTAGGCTGTGGTGTGGAACGATCTAAAAAACCAATCGGCAGGGAGCTGTCTTATCTCTGCGAGCGACAGTTCTTACGTCACCTTGGGGCTGGGTGGTAAGTTGCGGGGTTTTTGAACGAATCATTCCCTTATGTGTAACACCATAGGGCCGCCATTTTCCACTTTCATCGACCCATAACTAGGGCCAACGCAAGTACGTTGATTGCACAGCTTGAACAAAACACCACGCTGAATAAAACTTCATTAATCCCAATCAACCTCGTGCTAATCCGTCACCCGTAAGTTGTTTCGTCGCAGTGTATTTTGGGTTTGCTGCCAGTGATTTGTCCACTCTCACCTCGCCAAAATAAATGTGTGTCAAGCTGATCGCAAATTCTCTCAGAAGTATTATACTCCGCATATGACGCCGGCAGTCGGATATAGTCCGGTAGCAATAGCAATAGCCTTCGTGGTGGTCGCAAAAAGAGCCGCAGCCGAGCGCTCCACGGACACGAAAAATGGCGTTGTCACAACAATGACACAATAGAGAGCTATAACTGAAAAGATAAGCCCTTTAGAAAATGGAGAATAAAGTGATGCGCTAGTTTAAAAAGATTACAACACAGGTGTACCTTTTATAGCCCCTCCGCCCACAGGAGTGCTCCCCCGAGCCACTTGAGCCCATCACAACCACAGCCTCTATATAAACAAATTATATACAGGCTTTTCGCAGATGAGATTTAACATATAGAACAGTCCGATAAAAAAAGGGACAAATTTGTAGAGTGACTTGGGAAGCAGCTCTTGTACAGTGATTGTTTGTTAGCATGAGATTTAGCCCGGTAGCTTCGGTGGCGTTCAGGGCCTTACAGCCCCAATCGGCCTAGGGCTGCGGGCATCAGGCCGGTGGCTTGTAGCCTCCATGGGCATCGCCTGGCCCCATATCGAGGAAGAGGCCTAGCCCCGGCACTGGTATTTGGCTTCGGGCTCCGGTTGTGATACTCGGCTTCGCCGAGTATGGTTGTTTCTCTGTATATAAGCCTGCCATTTTCTCTCTCTTTAGACCGACAGACAATTGAGCTTCTTTGTACTTTCACTTTTGCTCTCAACATTGTGGACCCTACCATACCCACCAAATCTGTTGACTAGGGATTTGGCCCGGTGGCTTACGGCCCCCATTGGCCTCGCCTGCCCCCACCAGCCTCGCCTGCCCCCACTGGTCTCGCCTGCCCCCATCGGCCTCGCTTGTCCCTGTCGGCCTCGCCTGCCCCCATGGCGAGGAGGAGGGCTCAGCTGGGCACTAGTACTCGGCATTGGGCTCCGGCTTTGGCAGTCGGCATTGGGTTTTCCTTCTCTCTTTTTCATATATAAGTCCATAGTTTTCCTTCTCTTTGGATCGATAGACAATTGAGCTTCTTCATCCTTTCGCTTTTGCTTTCAACAGGTTATGAGCCCGGCGTTTCCCTCCTAATCGACCTCTTTCAATCGATCAGTTGATACGCCCTGCGACCTTTCCGTGGGTTGACTTGGTGTCCCCTCCCTCTCTCCGTGGGTTGACTTGGTGTCCCCTCCTCCTTTTTCTGTGGGTTGACTTGGTGTCCCCGCTCCTTGGGTTAACTTGGTGTCCCCGCTCCTGGGTTGACTTGGTGTCCCCGCCCCCTGGGTTCACTTGGTGTCCCCGCTACTGGGTTGACTTGGTGTCCCCGCTCCTTCGGTCGACTGTGTGACGACCTCTTGTCGACTTGGTGACGACATCCCCTTCTTGCTGACTTGATGACGGCAACCCCATTGGTCGACTGTGTGACGACCTCTTGTCGACTTGGTGACGACAACCCCTTCGGTCAACTGTGTGACGACCTCTTGTCGACTTGGTGACGACATCCCCTACCTGTCGACTGTGCGACGACTACCCACCATGATGACCGCCACGGTTAGCAAACTCAATGAGCGTAATTATCGTCAGTGGGCCATCGAAGTGGAAACCGTCCTATTCTGGCAGGGGCTATGGAAGTTTGTTACTGGTGAGATGCGTGTTCCGAGGCCTCCGATTATACCATCGACATCTGGCGAAACCCCAACTACTACCAAAGAAGCTCATGCCCCCCGAGACTCTGACTATAACTTTGAACCCGAGTCAACTGAGCCGGCATACCTATCACGCTTCGATAGCTTTCTCGGGGACTGGGAGCGGTGGCTGATGAACAACGACAAAGCATCTGGACAGATCACTGACATGATGGAACAATCTATGCAACTACGATACCGCGTATACAAGAAACCGAAAGGGCTCGGGGACAAAATCAAGGCTGATTTTGAGAAGATGGTCAAGCTCGATGGCGAGCACGAGCTAGAGAAGCTGGTATTGTTCAACCTTGAATCTTACTCGTCAGTCGCAGAGTGGATATCAGCTCAAGATGCGATCATCGGAGATCTGGCGATTTGCGATGTTACAATTGACGACGATTTGCGAAAATTCTATATCCTATCGAACCTCCCGAAATCAGATGAATGGAAGATGTTCAAGACCTCCTTGCAGCTCAGTGGGAAAGCAGACACTACCGCAAATATTATCACGGATTTGCAATCATTCGAGGTGACCCTCCGCCGAGATAGTGGGATTGATCCCGACTCTGCCCTATTTGTGACCAAAAAGGGCCGCGGTTGGCAACCTGGTCAGACCAGCCAGAGGACGGGCATTGTGTGCTATGGGTGCGGCGAGAATGGACATAAGATTGTGAACTGCATAAATAGGGACAAGTGGGCATCATATGCGCATCAGAAGGTTAAAAGTGAGGCTAATCTGACCTCGACTCTGGCATTTGATTACGAGTCGTACCCCTTCTACATTGCCACGTTGCTTACTACTAAGGCCCGTGGAGGAGTACGCTCGGTCGACTTAGGATTACTGGCATAATATGGATTTTTGGATTTCCTTTGTTTTAGATTGTGTATTTGGATTTGTACTGTTTATTTTGGATTCCGGTGGGATCTATACTGTATGCTTGGATTTTCTTTGGATTTGGGATTTGGAACTTGGAGGAGGATTTCAGACTTTCGTTTGTTTCTTTGGTTTTGTTTTACTTCGTCTGGAAAGCCTTGGGCCAAAGGGGGAGTGTTGACTAGGGATTTGGCCCGGTGGCTTACGGCCCCCATTGGCCTCGCCTGCCCCCACCAGCCTCGCCTGCCCCCACTGGTCTCACCTGCCCCCATCGGCCTCGCTTGCCCCTGTCGGCCTCGCCTGCCCCCATGGCGAGGAGGAGGGCTCAGCTCGGCACTGGTACTCGGCATTGGGCTCCGGCTTTGGCAGTCGGCATTGGGTTTTCCTTCTCTCTTTTTCATATATAAGTCCATAGTTTTCCTTCTCTTTGGATCGATAGACAATTGAGCTTCTTCATCCTTTCTCTTTTGCTTTCAACAAAATCCTCGCAACTGTATGAAAAAAGGGGGGTTTTTAACAGCGGTCGTCTGACCGTCGTTATCATACAACTATTGCAAAAGCATTTTTGACCGTCTAACAATCGTCAAAAACAGTACACAGATGGTTGGGTAATTATACGTATAATGACGTGGGTGTCATCAATATGCTGTCACCACGAAGCATTCTCATTGGTTGACTGGTGGTATGTATCTGATTGCACGATGTATTACTGTCCAAATCCACAATTTCCTTCCTGATTAAGTCTACAAAATTTTGGTCCAATAACAAAGTGTTCTCTACATGCAATGTGCATAAATATGCATACATTCATCTCCCAATCACCAATTTGCAAAATCTACAATATCCATAATACCATTGTGCAAAATAATCTATTTCTAGTATTTTGTTTGGCTTAAACTCAAACAACACAACAAATATTGGAGATATCATAAATCAGAGATGTGAAGTGGAAAATAAACCCACTCATGCATACCTCAGGTACTGAATACTTTGTGATTGGATAAGTAATTCAAAACCAGAAAGGAAGACAGCTAATGGATCTGATAAAAGTAAATACCTGATCTTGAATATCATACACATGATTATATCATACTTTCTAACTCTTGTTATACTTGCATGGTCAGTTAAACTCACTTTATTATACTATATGTACTTGATCTTGCTACCAATGACTCCTGTAGAAAGTACAACAGATGTGCATTGATTTTATTATCTAAGTTGTATTGATACAACTGTAGCCCTGGTGATTAAACTTGACCTGGTATGTATTTTAAACTGTGATAGCTATACTTCAATATCTACAATTACTGCCAATTGGTAATTACACTGATAAAAATAATACTATTGGATTTTACTTCTTACAACAAAAGTCAAGTACAGTTAATTGACCTGATTCATTTTGATATAAAAGGAAAGTATGTAAACAACATGTCAATAATGCAGACAACACCTTGACTCCATCATTATTGACTATTCATTACTCAACTATACCAATTAAGAAATGGATACTTCATCACCCCTGAGGAAATAAATGTATTAAGCAATAACATGGATATAGAAAAACATGTTCGGAGTTCTTGCTAATTAGCAGTATTAGTGCTTGGAATATAGCAATGCAAATATAATGAAACTGTATAAAGCTACTATAAATTAGCTTATATCAATTGTTAAGAATAAAATTTGTCCTGGCATGGTAATTGCACTCGTTTTGAATTGTAAATACATGTGAAGCACTTTCTAAATCTTATATAGTATCAAAGCAAAACAAGATATTTAGAACTAGTTATCTTGCATTAGCCACTATATAATATTGCAGCAATAGCATCTTTACATTCATGATAGGAAAATTAATAAACAAAACTGACTATTTCCACATGGTACGATGCAGAATAATTTATTCTGAAGCAACAAAATGGTTTAGCATAATGTATATCTTACACTGCGTAGCTTAGTGATTCACCTTGATGGTCAAATATTGACTGGCTGGTTGGATTCAGATAATTGGAGGCATAGTAGGAGATGTTACAACCCGATCATAATGACCAGCACTGTAGGATTACAGTACCGTAGCTTACTAGTTAATATATTGCACTGTTATTGCTAACTTGATTGTCTTCCACTCTGAAAAAATTACTTTTTCCATCATAGCCTTGAATTTTAAAGACTGCTTGTGTATATCATCGTTCCAGACATTTGTGAAGCTGTACAGGCTAAAACAATCTATTGCACTGCAGTCGAGGGAGGAATATACTGGCTGCAACTCAGAACATTCATCTTACATCCGATTGTCAGTGACTAGCAGACACAATTATGGTCATTCAATTTCAGATGCGTATTCACCTGGTAAGTGAACTATCATTCAGATGTAATAACTGACAGGCTTAATGAGATTACATACTATTTGATATGCTTCAATTGTACCATCAACTTTAATATTTTGTAGATAAGTGTCAAAAGAGTTCTAGCATTAGTTGTGGGGATAAGATATTGGGTTAAAAAAGAGTATTAGAAAGATTGCAGTGGATACAAGTTCTGTACCTGTATGTTTGATATTTGGATGTTTCTTGAGAAAGAGATTATACTTTCGACCTTTGTGGATGGTAAAGGATTAGGGAGAACAATTCTGTTAGAGTGTGTCAATGATACTTCATTGCTCTGAAAGTTATGAGTATTAGGTAATTTAACAATCCTGGAATGAATTCAGGAATGATGTAAGAAATTTTGCAATCTTAAGTTGATGGTGTGGAATCATTCTGCTGATAACAATACTCTGCAGGGAGAGTTGTCTCATAATATAGATTGTATGACAGAAATATGATGTAAGGACGCGTACGCCTACGTCTCGCCGCAGAGGTATGGGATGGTATACGGTTGCACACGAGAGCGAGTGAGTATAGATGGAGAGTATAGTGGTACGATATTCGATACTGATCTAAGTGTCGTACCGGGCGATCTATATACAATGGCGCTCACCCGGCCTCGGGTGACGTGTCGCCGTTACATTATCCCCCTCTCTAGGCGCAGACCTCCGGGGCTGCCAAAGCCAGTATATAAGACAAATGAACGAAAGGAAACAACGAATGAAACAATCATCCTACGTACGCAATGGTACGAACCCATAAGTCCCACAACAGCTCGGTACGCTCAATGGCGACCTTTTGGTGGATTCGGAGAACGGGGAAACTCCACCTCCATCGGTAGGTGGTAAAACCCGTGCCTACGCCATTATACTGGGCCGAATCCAATCAAAAGAGAAGAGAAGGAAATGAAGAAACAAGTACAATGAAACGTCCAAACTGCTTCCGTGTCCTCCTTATCTCCGCCCCCGACTCTATACCCCTACTCCCGTGGCTGATCCGGACGCTCTCGGTGAAACTCGTCAGCTAGATCTCAGGCGTTTGTAAGGTGTTCCGCCGGCTCCCAGCTGGTGCGTATGTGGTTGTAACCGGACCATTGGACGAGATAATGCAGCTTCCGATAGCGCCGCCTGGAGTCGAGTATGCAGTCGACTTCCCATTCCTCTGTTTCCTCGACTATCATTGGGTGCGGTTCTGAAGATTGCTGACCTCCGACTGGCGGTGTGTAATGATCGAAAAGCGACACATGGAAAACGTTGTGATTCCGCATCGTACTCAGTAAGTCTAGTTAGTAAGCATTCTTATTGATGATCTTACTTACCGTATACGGTCCCGTGCGCTTGTAATCGAGCTTCTTTGAAGGCCTGGATGTTTTCAAGTTCCTGGTCGATAGCCATGCTTTGTCTCCAACCGCAAAAGTCATCTCTTTTCCACCGGCGTACTTTGTTTGTCCATCCTCAGCCTCGATTATGTTTTCCCGGAGAATTCAGTGAGTCTCTTCCACGCCTGCCATCCACGAGTCTGCCTGCACCTGTGATCTGAAAATGCGGTCCTTGGGAGGCT
>Ga0307512_10002017_pt1 | contig 26968 bp, 34 predicted proteins | sample 14_EM_MG_FD_200267 | JGI IMG/M metagenome (GOLD analysis project Ga0307512, IMG submission 200267) | Populus trichocarpa ectomycorrhiza microbial communities from riparian zone in the Pacific Northwest, United States - 14_EM | ecosystem: Host-associated > Plants > Roots > Unclassified | place... | reverse complement strand
CGGAGATATTGGACATCGCGAAGATGCGCAGTGTTCCCTGTGCCTCGGCTTGGAGCTCGCGTATGAAGTCAATGAATGCGTTGTCGGGTACGAGACTGGCCCGTGCATCGACGACTGCTTGACGGACCTCCGCCGGATCGAGAGAGAATTTTTCTCCCACCAGGCGGTAACAGTCGTTCTCTGAGTGCCTTCGGCATTCGTATTCTCCCCACACGGTAGATGAGATGATACGCTTGAACAGTTTCGGGGAGATAGAGGTCGACGCCATAGGGGACCGGGTAAAGAGGACGTCCCCTAAGTCGAAGATGAGAACGCGACAGCGTGGTGGTAGCGGCATGGTCTGCGAAATGCAGAGGCGATGCTTTCCAAGGGGATCTGCGACCAACATCACGAGGGATTATATGAGCAATCTGCTGGCTTATACATTCGTAGACGCCTCGTAAACATCGGGGATCATCATCGGTAGAAAGAGAAACACTGTTCGGGTGGGGGTGTAGGGAGTGTGCCTAATGGGGGAAAGGAAGGGGAGACCGTTACCACAGGACGAAGAAGAGATCAAGGCGATTGGAGCGGTGACGGCGTAACTCCGTTGCTCATGGAAGAAAGTCCAACCTGAAGGGTATATAGAATGCAACAGGCAGGTCATTTCTAAAGATGATAGGTATGCAGTATTAAAATCCGATTAGTCGTTGTGAATACAGTACGGAGCCGCCACCAACCTTCATCCAGGGTTGATATAACGTTGATAGTTGATACAGTATACGTGGATATGTCGCAAGAACATTTTCCCTTGGTATCGGCGCGCCCGGCATGGCCATCGATAAAAAATGCCGACCCGCCCGCATCGTGGGGTCCATATACTAAGTGAGAGATAAGCTTTACGGGTCAGCATACCTTTTACGATGGATAGCTCGTCACAGAGTAGTTCCGGTACGAAATGTCCACAGTTGGGGATAGGAACGCAACACCTCGAGATTGGTGAGAATTTTCCGGTGCTGTTAAGAAACTTCTAGGTGTATAGTAGGTTTCAATTTGTGGAGTGTCTTCTACTCCTACGTTAATCAGCAGCCATTATTGCTTACAAGTGGCGTTTTACTAACCCATCAGCCAGCTGTATAAACACAAACCCATCATATACGTGGCGCAAGCGCAAAGGTGAGACGTTAGAGGTCAACTTCATTAAGGCCATGTGACGCGCCGCGATATTTGGTTTGAATAAACGCGTCCAAAACAAGCCGACCCACCAACACGGTCAGCTGACGCCTCGTGTCTTCGCCGCGGTCCACCGAAGCTGGAAGCCCGGAAAAAGCGCTCACAATTATACACCCAACTCGCTCGGAAAGAATCCGTGACTTGTCGACTTGTGTGTGGATACACACGAACACCCCCTTGGCTCTTGCGGTGCTGTACTAGCTGTACTACCCACGCCTGAACCGGTTCGCTTTTGAATCGTTATCGCCTTCCCGTTCTCATATAATGTTGCCCGTGGTTTTGATTAAAACTGTTGGAGGGCAGACACGGTGCGATTAACACGGGTATTTTGCATGGACTCGTTAGCAGGATTATGGACATTAGCAAGTGATTCTGAGGTGTTGGGGCACACAGGACCTTGAGTAGGCTGGTTAGACCTGCCACATTACGCGTGATGCCTGGATCAGGTAACTATGAGCCCACGGCTTGGTAATCGATGGGGGCAGTAATCACGTGCTCTTTCTCCCTTTACTGGAAACCGCAATGTCTTACTCTGACCGATGGTTAATTCCCAGGACCGATGGTACGTTTTTGGTTCCCTCTGCCTGCGATTTTGATCAACCTTTGGAACATAGGACAAGGATTCCCGTGTATCACCATCGGCACTCTCCCCAATGAACTGCTCGTGGAAATATTCGATTGGTGTCGGTTGGATGATGAGTATGGTTGGAATCACCGACATCGATGGTGCAAGCTACTGCAAGTTTGTCGAAGATGGCGATATGTTACGTTGGAGTGGGGATCCCGCTTGAAACTACGTATCCAGTGCAACTTTGCAAATCGCAGAACCACAATGCCATCGCATTTAACGCAGATACCTCTCATCATCAGCTTCAAATACCATACCCGGAATCCCGCTCTATCCAAGAAAAAATTGCTTCTCGCACTCCTGCAGCTCGACCGTGTGTCCTCTGTTTCCGTCGATCATTGGTGTTTGGGAGATTTGGAGCTCCGCAGGGCACTGGACAACACCTTTCCGGTGCTGGACATCCTCTCTCTCTCCGAGGATTATGGAGGTCGAGTTCTTCCTGATAACTTCATAGCCCCTCATCTTCGTGTCCTACATCTGCAAAATATAACCATCTCAAGGGGATCTTCGTTATTGGCCAATGCCACAAACCTATCATCCCTTCGCCTTGAGAGTATCCCAGGCTTCGACTACTTTCCCCCCGAGTACCTGGTGGAGTGCATGGCAAGTATGCCTCACCTCGACAACATATCTATCAGCTTCCTCCCGAATTCCCCTCTCCCTAACACCGTGGTGGAATTGCCGCATACTCATATTACCCGTGTCGCACTCCCAAGACTCTCGAGGCTCATATACGCAGGCATCAGTCTCTATCTGGAGAACCTATTGACCCGAATCAGTGCCCCTTTTCTTCAAGACTTCCGTTTCACAACCTCATCGAAGGAGATCCTCGCTGTGAACCGTCTGTCAACGTTCCTCAGTACCATCAACAACCCCAATATCGGGACAGCCGTAGTGTCGTTCTCGCCAGTATCTGTCACCATCGCCTTCCATCCCAAACAGCCCTCGGTCACCCCACCTTATTTCGCATTTACCATCCTTCTCACGTACGATCGAGTCCGCGCAGTAGATTGCGCGACACAAATATGCAATGCCGTTGTGCCTGCTTTTGGCGACGTGGAGCGCCTTGAGCTCGAGTCGGACACTCACTACTTGCGGGACTCAAGCTTCTCGATCCAACATACACTTTGGCATACATTCCTTCGGTTGTTCGGGGGTGTGAAGGCCCTTAGGGTAGACACGACCCTCGCCAGGGAGCTTTCCGACGCCCTGCATCCCAATGATGGGGTGGTGATCCAAAACTTGTTGCCCGTACTATCACAGCTCGTGGTGTTCGGGGAGGACCTGGTTCGTCAACCCTTTTCTTCGTTCATCCATGCGCGTCGTCTCGCAGGCCTCTCCATCGACTTGCGAGTCACTGAAGATCTCCCCTCTTCTTTGCCGCCACCCCCCATTTCCTGGTCTTTTGATACTTTTTGAACCAATGACCAAATAAGGTTATACGATACACGGTTTCTCTTTGCCTTTCATCATGTACCTCAGCAAACACGGACTTCCTTTCTTGGCACACACCACCTCCGCGGCATAAGGCACAATCCTCGCCAACGAAAGTCTACACGCATACCCCCTATCTACACACATCCATAACACGTCATAAAGCCCTACCACCATCGCTAGCCGAAATGCCAAAAACACCGCACCGCCAAAGGCGGGTCAGGCGATCGGACCACTACACGTGTCCTCGGACCATCCACCACGGCACCTACCTCGGCTGCCGTACGGAAATAGCAAGGGAATGGCCAACCTAAACGTTGCCAAAACGTAGTGGAACGGCAACGCCCAGCAGAAAACCGGAGGGGAGGACGGGGACGACTAAGACACCTTCGATACATCCCTCTGCCAGTGCATAATCGCAGACGTCATCAGGAAAACCCTGTGTTTACTTTTCTTACTTCTTCGTATTTTTTCATACTTTTTAGCAAAAATTTCGAAAAATGTAGGAAAATACTATCTCCCTGACTACGGTGACTAGCCAGAGTTGGCCCTTGAGTTGGCCACCAAAAAAGCAGACCACCTGAAAAAAAGTACCTTAACTCAAAAAGTACAGTCATTAAAGAAACATCAATTGATTAGGGGAGTGGCATCTCCCAAGCCAGATTCCTTAACCTCATAAGTAGAGCTAACATCCCGTGCAGATCAGCGTGCCTCCACCCCAAACGCGCTTTGTAGTATTGCTATGGCAGTGTAAGGCGGGCACGCGCTGTAGCATCGGATGTGCCGTCCTCCGAATTAACTCCAATGAGCTTTCACGGAACCGTTGTTGGATGGGATATGCCCTACCAAGGATAGCTAGCAGCACCGTCAACACGGCAAAGCCCATAAACTGGATCGGCTTTCGACCCCAAACGTCGATGAGGGCGAAGGTCCCATAATACTCTGGCAGAAGTCCTGCCACAGAGACAACCAAGCTACCGATGACGTCGTTGCGCAACGACTTATATACGCCCAAGTGGTGTTGAGTTCAGATGGGGTAATGACCTCACCAATCCCTGCTTGAGTCAGGAGAGTTGAGGATAAAATCGACGATAAATTGAGACCAAGGCCATAGAATGCGACCTAGAGCCGTACCGTACGGTCACGGTGGTGCAGATCAGCCATTCCAATTGCACTTCCATAAATAAATAGAGCGCTTGCATCGATGGCAAACCATGAGTAAGCTACCCCGAAGAGGAGTCGAAGGTTGTTCGACTGTTCGAAATAACGGATAAAATCTCTGCGGCTTCGACAGGGTGCTTCTGCGCGCTGTACGATTGCATCTGGGTCGACCCAGTACACGGCCATATTGCGGCCGCGATCACCGAGCACATTCTGGATGTCAGCACTTGCCCTCTGCACGTCCCGTTCAATATCCATAGTGAACCGTGGGGTCTCAGTCTGGGATGGTGAGACGGAAATAGAGGGCGATGGTGCCTGGAACGCAACCCAGGCCGATGAGAATACGCCAGCAGTAGTCCACATGCTGCGACTGGTCGAAATTGTCCGCGATGATGGAATATTTGTACGTGACGATGGTCAGTAGCGCGACTAAGGAGGCAACTAGGCAGAAATGTGGTAAATTTCGACTTGGGCGTCACCGATTTCCAAACACACAGGATTTGTCAAGGCCGTACCGAAATTTCCCCAACCCTGGGCGGTAAACCCTGTCTTTTTTGTTTGAATTTAATTTTATTGTCCTTAGCCTTGGCTATCATACTACGGCACTACATACATGCACAGAGGGTAGAGGCGCGGAGATTTCGGTAATGTAAATGTATCAGTATGGGAATGTTTATAGTTAATTAATGGTGACTTTCGTCAAAAGGAGAAAATTGTATGTGGAAAAGAAATGTGCACGACTGCAACGCGGGATTGTGTCGGGGTACTCACCAATCAGGGAGGGTCTGGTCGTGGGGGGAGTGGACGGAGGAGTCGGTTGGTGGCGCGTTGAAATTCGCCTAGTTTAAATCCACCTTCTGCAGTGCCGAAGACATAGCAGGTGGCACAAGGCCACCCCGAAACACGTTATCATAACAAATCGTTGTATGTACAAGACAGGATTGTATCAGAAGTCAGGACTACTAGCACGAGTACAAGCTCGCTTTCGTGGTCTATCAAGGGGCACCCACCCGTCCGCCATACGGACTTGTAGGTCTTGCCTGTGGACGAACCAAGGGACGTCCTCGCCCGGCCAGTGACCTTCGAAAAGGTCACCGGGCTCTCCCTGCGAGTCTCCGGTTACCGCTGGTACGACGCTTCTGTGTGGTGATGCAGAGGGTGCAAGGGGAGTGATTGTGGCAGAGGGCTTGTCCAACTTGGCAGGGGGGTTAGGGCGTAACACCGCCCCACCTGCAGCCTCCTCCACCTTGCGCACCACTTTGGAATTGGGGCATGTGTGCCACCTGGCAGTCTTGCGTGATGCGAACTCACGTCCACATGACACACATTTCCGCATACGGGGGGGAAGTTTAGCCGCCTTAGCAGCCTCGCGTTCCCGTTCCCGCTTGGCAGCACGGGTCCCCTTCCATGCAAGTCGCCTCTTCTCCTTCTGGGCATTTTTGGCCTTGCGGCCACCCTTCAGGAGATTAAAGAAGGCAGAGTTGCCCTCTCCGTTGAGAAGCTCTAAGATAAATCCAAACATCACCTTTTTCACCTTGTGAACAGGGTGAGGTACTAGTGCAACAGCGCACTTGACCAGGTGAGAATGGAAATGGGGAGTAAACTCAACCCAAGAAATGTTCCCGTCTTCTGCCTTTTGGGCAGAGATGGCATTGGCCAAGAGGTTGGCCCTGGAGAGGAACCAACGACGACGGAAGATGTTAAGGATGTCGAATACCGACAGATCGACGGCCTCAGGAGTGGGTTTCTTTGGCCGAACCCTCCCAGTCGGCTGAGGGGGGGGAGTAACGGCCATGCGATCATCCTCGATGTGAGGGGAAAAGATGTGCTCGGGGGATGACATGGTGGTTGAAGAACAAGAAGCTGATGGCGGTAAACCCTGTCGTCATGAGACGGCCACGGTTGCGTCTCGGTGCGAACTCGGAAGCAATGACAGCGCTCAGGGGATAATGCCCGCCAACACCCACGCCCATTATGAACCTCCATAGAATGAGAGCACTGACGATGCTCATGGCATGACCGGAACCAGAAAACGCCTGGGCGAATGTAGCCGTGACGATGATCATGAGTTCTATTCCACCTATGGTAGGATGGTTTCACGTGATCAGAACGTTTACAGTGTTGAGGAGATGACAGAATAAATCACTTACACATTCGCTTGCGTCCAACAATGTCCGCCAGCCACCCAAACAATACTTGCCTGAAGAGGTTCCCAATAGGCGCCGCCACTTTGATTCCAAAATCTTGCTTTTTGGAGAGCCGGTTTGCCAAGTCGGGGTACCCTGAAACTGGTAAGTCGGACCGCGATCGGTGGGCAGCATTTCGGGTGAAGGTCACCTACCTGTTGTTTGTCCATAAACATATCCCAGCATGACGGATGCAAGGTTAATCGCAAAGATATCATACCTAGTATCAGGGGCGGCGTTTAAAGGTCAAGGAGTCGAGAAGTAGATGAGAACTCACGCGTCCGTGAAGAACCCGGTACCCGCGACCAGGCATACTTCAAATGGAACCAACTGCAACGGCTCGCGGTGAGCAAGGGGGGAGCAGTGGGGGATGGGATAAGCGCCCGAGCATAAGTGGAAACGCACGAGAAACTGCTCTCGTCAATGAGCCTGAGGGCATTCGTCCTGGCCTCGTTCAGCTCGCGCATCAAAATGTCATCGCGTTGCGACTGTGGACCTGCTCTGCGGGTGACCAGCGCGTGAGTCCGAGGAATATTGTGGTCCGAGTGGGTTATTCTGCCATTCGCCTGCATGTCTATACGATAGATAACGCGTGGAAATCAGAGGTGCAGGATCGCTTCTCCTTTGCAGATGCGGCAGCTTCGAGAGGGGGGGGGGAATGGTACGGGAGGGATGGGGACGAAGAAGCCCATAACCGTGGGATCTGGCCCATGGAGGTTTTAAACGAAAAGAAGGTGCCCCCAAATCCGTTAATCAGGCCCTGAGGTTGGCCTAAGTATCATGGTGCTAACGGAGCAACATGGGATGCCTGTTGATTGACATTGCTAAATGTCAGTCTGAATATAATCGTCCGAAGTGGGCCATAATTGGAGAGACGATCCACCCCGGACAGCCGATGACTCGGAACTGCTGTATGTGGGAACCTGGACATTTTATAACCATCCTGCCTTACGCCTTAACTGACTACAAAGCGCTATCGTCCTGTTGAGACACCTGCTGACTTTTGCGGTAGAGCACTCAACAAATTTCTGAGACCTTGATGCAGCTCGACCATGATGCTTCAACGCTTGCCTTTCGGACCACCAGCAGCAGGATATGGCCACAAATTGTCCCATAAAGTACCACGTTCCGACGACCGATCACCGCGTCACGGTCTACTCTATGGGAAACGCAGGACGGGAGCTTACCGTAGCGATAAGGCCGCACTGTCCTGTAGGATTGAATTGAATACGGACCCTGGCCCTGTTCCTATCAACGGCCGTTATGTGATTCCTGTGTTGGAGGGCTCTTCAGCCACCGGGGGGGCAGAGATTGTGACGTATATTGTATGAAGCCAAGCCATCAAGCTGACTCGGAGAAGGTCGGTCCGTGACATCCATGTCAAAATTCTACTTTGAGGTCCCGGACCCAGTTGGGCCCATGACTGTTAGGATTAAAACCATGACACTGCAACACTGTATGATGCATGATGTTCTGATCTGCTTCTCTCCAGCATACATCTGATCCCTTCATATTGTCTGCGAGGAAAAAAGGGGGTTGAGATAAGGCGAAAGAGTGGCCGAGGCAGTGAATGTCCATTCGCCCATTCGCAGTCCAATATCAGGCCATGATGGTTGTTCGTGAGTGTAAGTGACGTGGGAAATTCAACGCAACCCAAAATGCCGCAGGGCCAGTCCGCGGCCCGCGGCCCGGACATTCCCACGTCCTGTCAAAAGGCTTCAATGCTTTCACTCTGGCACTGGCAGGAACTGAATCGATTCAGGTCAGCGCATGGTGACTTGGATCTATGCACAGCATATGACGTGTTGCTAATTTCCCGTGAAGCCGTGAGTAACGTCGTGACCATGTGGCGATGGTATCATTGGGCGAACCGTCGCTGATGAAGTTCACACACGACTGTTCTTCTGCTTCCATCTCCGGAGTCCCTCCAGAGCATCAGGTGGTGCCATGTGCTTTCAGTTTCAACATCAGTCTTCCAAGCGTCTTCTCGTGTGAACACTGTACAGTCTGGGGGAACAATCGCAGGCAACTCCCGGGTGCTAATATTAGAGTCACTCGGAGAGCTAGTAAATCAATACCCGCCACAACAGATGACGGTCGAACTCAATACAAATTGAATGAACCTGAGCATGGGTTCCCTTGACGCGCCTGATTAGAATACGCGTATACTTAAGCCGTTGAATTACAATTGATCCCTTGGCGCCTTTCGCGGGCAGTGACGGTAGCGCCGAGAAACTCCAACACAGGCGGCAACCAATTGAACCATGAGAAGGACCCATATAACATAGTTTTTACCACTAGTACAATGCTTGACAAAGGAATGATTCCTTTCGGGGGTTTGATACCCAGGACCACTTGCAGACGATGCTCAGGCTCATGTGGCAATTTCCGCGTTTATCTTGGTTACGGTATGCTGCGTCACGGTCTCGTTTCCTGAAAGTTGGTGTATTAGGGCAGCAAACATTACGGAGATTAACACTGGTCAATACGTCAACGCCGGTATTGCCCCAACTCACAGAGGGCGATGAGGAAAGCGACCGCGTTCCAAATGGTTGACTCGAATTGCTGAAATTCATATTTCTATCTATGTATGGACCTACGCTATAAACCCAACCAAAACAACTGGAACAGAATGAAGAACGTACAATTGCAGACTCAGATAAATTACTGCACATGTGTGATTGCGACAGGTTTGAGAAAGTTACTCAGCCATCAGTTCAGGGATGGCTATACGTGCATAACATAGAAAACGAATGTTGGAGTATGAAGGAAGGGCACGGGATACATGAAAGCGGAGGGTAGTTTCGCAACCTACTAGAATGCTAGTGGTCACTGAGCATTGTCCTAGGCATTTTTCGCAAGATAATGCCATTACGGAGTTCGATTAGATTGGGATCTAAATCCAACACATGTGATCAGCAGGGGTCATACTTGGCGCAAGTCGATGAGGGATCACCTCGTATGAAGCCTTGATGATTTTCGTTGGACAGCTCCTCCAGCGACCGACCGCGCGTTTCAGGAAGTAGTAGCGTGGATGCAACCCCGGATAGCATCACAAAACCAAAGATTTTAAGGCTGAGGAGAGAGAACCGAGATCAACTGCTGAATGATGATCCCATCTTAGGAAGGACGTACATTGTTTGGATCGAATCACCTTTCAGATAGAATATGATCTGCGCGACGATAGCCCCCAGCTTTCCACAGGCAGCTGAGAGACCATGTCCAGTGGAACGATATCGAGTAGGGAACACCTCCCCAGGTATAATGAAAGTTGTGACGTTTGGGCCGAAGTTCTGGAAAAAGTTTGCAAGGCAGAAAAGGAACATTAAAAGTTTGGGTTTCCAGTCCGGGTCTGTGAACGCTTGAAATTCAAAACCTAGGTGGGCTCAATCAATCTGGATGACGGGAAAGTTGGCGATACGAACCCATGATAAGACATAGGATGGAAAGCACGGTAAACCCCATGAGTTGGAGGGGCTTACGGCCCCAACAATCGATAACAAGGAATGAAGCCAATAAACCGGGCAAGAGGGAAGTCGACACGATGATTAACGTGTATACGATGATGTCATGCATGTGATAGTAAACACCAAGTGTCCCGGTGCTCTTTTCTGAACCTAATCCCATCGCAAAGAGAATTTGTGACGTAAAGATTTTGGAAGAGTTCAAGCCAAGCCCATAGAACGCAATCTAGTTAAGACGTTAGACTTGAATTTCGACTATAAAACTTGTGCCCACATCAAGCGCAAACCAAGAGTAGGACGTGCCAATGAGGACACGAGCATTCTTCCACTGGCCAAAATACTCCCAAAAATCTTGGATGCTTGCTTTTGGCACATCTGTACGCTCCTTGGACGCTCGTGGATCGACGCGCCAGACTCCAGGCGACACACCATTGGCGGATAACACTGCCTCGATATTTCGACAGGCCTGCTTCACATTACGTTCGATGTCCATGGTGAAGCGCGGAGTCTCCGGAATCGTGAGGCGGAAGTAGAGCGCGACGACGCCCGGGACACAGCCTGCACCGATCAGGATCCGCCAACAGTAGTCTATGTGTTCGAGGCTTGTTGGCGAGTCTTGCAGGATGGAGTGCTTGAATGAGGAGACGGTGACGAGTGCCACAAGGGTGGAAGCTGGCAGCGGTAAGTCATACACATTGAGGATGGGAAATCCCCTTACCAAGACATCCCCATCCCTGCGAGGCGAAGACAGCAGTCATAAGACGACCACGAGATCGCGTAGCCGCGAACTCGGACGTGATGACGGCGCTGAGAGGGTAGTCTCCTCCAATACCTACGCCCATAACGAAACGAAGCATTGTGAGGACACCAATGATGTGGACCGCAGGCCCACTTCCCGCCAATGCCTGTGCAAATGTGCTGGTGACGATAATCATCAACTCAATCCCGTCTGCCAACGTCGATTGAACCAAATGAGCCTCAGACGGATCATATTTGCCGTTCGGACTTACACATCCGCTTGCGACCAACAACGTCTGCGAGCCACCCGAAGAGAATTTGGCCAATCAGATTACCAATCGGGGATGCCACTTTGAGTCCGAAGTCGACTCCGGGCTGCAGAGTATTATCTAAGATATCGGAACGTTTCAGTCATCGTAGAAGATGCAGGATCTGACCACGTACTCTCGCCATAGACATATCCGAGCATAATCGCAGCAATGCTGATGGAGAAGATGTCGTAGCTAACGAACATTTGTCAATAACCACATCGTCCTCGGATTACCCTATGCTTACGCGTCAGTGAAGAAACCTACTCCTGCCACCAACCACACTTTGACGTGGAAGAGCCTAGGACCCCAATTGTGAGATCTGATGTCACAGGAGTCATGGCAGGAAGACGTACGAAAATGGTGCCCGGTCCACTCTTTCGAGTGTCATGGCACGACTTCTGTTCAGCAAGGTAGAATGACGATGATCATCGTCGCTATGAAGGGGCTGGAAGCTCATCGTGGGTCATGAACGAATAATCACGGGGCAGAGAAGAACCGTGACGCGAGTCATGACCGTTTCCTTATAATACAGTATTAATCCGCACGCATATGGTTATGCCGTTATTAGCGAACCTGTCTCGAACAGGTAGTGCGCAGGGGCGTGTAAGTAGTCATTTAGCGCCACCGACAACACGGGGAAATAGTTGCCCCCCCGCCCGACCTAACGGCGATACCTTCACAGGTTGGGAGACAGAGGGAAAGTTGACTAAGAAAAGGTTGTATTCGCATTGGTATCACGAACGTGAGAGGGGGAAATAAGGCCCAACGAGCGCAGCGATGGCATCGTTCGGAGCAGGGTGTTCCTTGCTCTCGCGATGCCGAATTTCCTGATCGAAGCGACTGTACCCGTTTCAAAACTCCGCTCGTCCGAGTCGTCCCCCACAGTGCAGCAATGGCCCACAAGGACGCTCCCCATATTTAGCGTCAGATCCGCTTCCTTGCGATGCTTGTTTAGATTAGAGCGCTGAGATGGGCTGGAAGTTGAGATGGGCTGGGAATGTGCAGAAGCATGGTCCAATTGGGTCCAATCGCTTCATTCAATGCACCACATGACCGACATGACCGCGTCTTCTTCGGGCCGCGAAGTTTTCGAGAGATATTCTGAAGCTCCAGAGCAATAAAATACTGTGGCAACCCTGTCATCTGGTAGTGAAGTTGACGTACCGTATGCGCAAGACATCTGCCACAAGAGTAAAATGGTCACGATTCAGGGTCCAGGGTTTCCAGCACAGGGCTTCTGCGTATCCAAGGCTGCGCAGCTATACTCGGCAGGTCTACAGATACCGGTATCCGCTGATCGAATCAAAGAACCGATTCAGGGATCGGATCAGGTTGTTCGTTCGTGTGTTCACGAGTTCATACATTCCGAGTCGACGACTCCTCACGAAGAAAAATGCGTGACGTGACGCGTGACAGTTAGCACCCAGGCCCCTTTGTCTTTGCCGTTTGCATTTCGCCTGTTCACCGAGACTCTTCGAGTCGGAGTACAGTCCTGGTGTTAGGATGATTTCAGAGGAGAACGGGGCACATGAACCCCCGTGAAACACCGTACGGCAGCAAGTTGACCCCAACTCCGAAATTTTCCTTGGTTTAGGCCCAGGTCGGTGTCTTTTCGACGTTTCCATAATCCTACTTGACAAACGCACGTTCGTGGGCTCCCCTCGCCCCCAGTTCCAAACGGGTGAAAGCGCTTACGCCCATGGCGCCTCTAGGCCGACAATCGCTCGGTGCTTCTTCATTGATTTTGCCTTGTCAAGGCGTTCGACCCCTGGTGGTGCTGGCGAGAATCTGGACTAGTCCATAAACACAGTTGCGCTCTGGTCTCAAGGGCATTTTGCCATTACGGTGACAGGTTTCAAGGAGCTAAAACGGGGCTACCTCCATCCGGACGCCGTCCAACGGGGAAGTGCACCTGCGGGGAGGAATCCCTCCGCGTCAAAGTCAGGATTACTATTATCTTCCTACTACACCGCGACGCACGACTCGGATATACTCAGCACCCGGTTGATACATTCTCAGCTCTCCGGGAGCGGATAACTTTGCACCTGCACTCTGCTCACTAAGCAAAGCTCAAAGCTCTCACGCTCGGATCGCCTACAGTTCAAATTCGACATGCCCGCCAGCCACTGAACGTGCTTCTCGTAGGGGTCTCGTGCTCCATGTCGTACCCCCCGTGCCACCAGTGATGAAATAATTTTTCAAATGGACAAAACCGGGGTGAGGGGAGCCTCGTTCCTGTACCTTTCCTTGGTGGCTTCGAAAACCTACTTCCATTGGGTACAGAAGCTTGGCATGCGTGTTCCTGGATCGTGACTCGGCGTGTATTCATTGTTGGGCAAGACAGTTGGCTCATGGTGTTCCCGGCGCTCTCCACTGCCCGTGACTTCTATTTCACGTGGTCTCCGGTACTGTTTAGTGCAGTCGTTTTGCGATTTTTTTCCGCATCGCAAAGCATCGGCAGGACCATCCTTTCGGACTCTGGAACGTGAATCTCGACACGCCGATCCCAGTTTTTAGACTAGTTAGCTGTGGCGCTGACGTTCTTTTGTTGACACGAATTGATCCTCTGCCGCGTCCGCCGCGGTCTGTCCCGGTTCTAGGTGTATGGCTCCATCACACAAATTTCAAATCCACGATGCCGTCATCCGTGCGTGCTGGTATTTATCTGTCACGGGAACTTCCACAATCCATCAAAATCAAAGTCATCAAAATCGCCCACGGGTAGCGTAAATCGCTTTTCCAAACGGCGGCGGGGCCTGTCGCGCAGCAACAAACGCGGCAACAACCGAGGAAGGCGGGAACGGGGGAGAAGAAATGGAATCCATCACCTGCTACTGTAGCCGGGGGCCACGATCTACTGCACACGACGCCCCTTCCTCCCCCGCGTTTCCGGTAGCCTAATTTGGCGAGTCGGTCCGGGTTTCTGTTATGGAACCCTCGATCATCTAGTATCACTTCCTACATTAATTGTGCGACAACGCCAGCGGGACGATGACTATACCTCTGAGCGCGATCTCGACCCTCTTTGCGCCCCCCAACGATGACTGGTCCCCCTCGCCCAGCACATACAATTTAAATTTCTTTAGCCGCCCTGAGCTGATGGGCCGAGGGCAAAGAATTCTTCCAGAATGCCTCATTCTGGGGTCTGTTCTCGGGAAAGCTTAGTTGTTGGGAATGGGGATACCGTAATCTCGGTATTGATTGTGGTTCAGTACTGCATGTATGTCACAGGAGATGTCTCATAGGCTAATAACGAATGAATACTTATCCAGGATCGATTGTACTACGCCAGTCTGAGTAGCGAAATGGTTCGTCAGAGGTGTTCCCCTGCATGTATGATACCGTGCGTGACATTGCCAAGTCAACCCAGGCACGGCTCCGCAAAGTACGCAAAGTAGCGACGTACTCATGTCGCCATCATCACTGTGCTGTGTATGGGGTGATAATTTTACTCTCATCCATGCCGTTGACATGCCAAAACAGCCTTCGAACGACCAGAAGCGTCGAAGTCATCGTTCTATTATGCAGAAATTCGCAAAGTGGACTACAACAGACTACAAAATATAAATAACCTGAGATCTGCATGGGTCATCAGAGGCATGAAAGGCGAAATAGAAAACATTCCCCCGCGTTAAATTACGTATATTTCGCAAGGCAAGAAACGGCATTATTCGCCCGAAACGAGAATACCATCCTTGTTGACGCGCACCTCGTTGACGCCTCTGATGAACCCATCCTGGTCCTCGTTGGACAACTCTTCTAGACTCTTCCCCTTAGTTTCTGGGATAAGCAAGGTGGAGAAAATGCCCGTCAACATGAAGAAAGCAAAGAGTTCGAGGCTGGTGGTGAATGGCGTATGTCAGGTGTCGTTTTCAGAAGGCACAAAAATCAGAACATACATATGCTTGATAAATTTGTTCTTCCCGCCGATGTCTCTCATGCGGGCAAACCCGACCTGCGCAACGATGGCACCGAGCTTGCCACTCGCCGCGGATATACCGTGTGCCGTGGACCGGTAACGGGTAGGGAAGACCTCTCCCGGGACGATGAATGTAGTAGTGTTCGGCCCGAAGTTCTGGAAGAAGTTGGCCAGGCAGTAGAGGAAGACGAACCACTTCGAGTTGGTGTGAGTCTTGGTCAGAGCGTCATAGCCAAAGCCTTAACATAGTGAGGCCCGTTAGGAAATAAACATACGCAAGTACAGGTGAACAACGCTTACCCATGATAATGAAAAGCACGGTAAGGACGATGAAGCCCATCAACTGAATGGGTTTACGTCCCCAGGAGTCGATGAACAAAAATGCCACCCAATAACCTGGGATGAGACCTCCGACAGCCAAGATGATGTTACCGACAGATACATTTTTAAGACTCTGGTATACACCAAGCGAGCCCGACTGGGGGGATGTGCCGAAACCAATGGTGGTCAGGACAATGGAGGAATTCAGACCAAGGCCGTAGAAAGCGATCTTGACCGCATATAAGTGAGCACTAACTGATAAAACATAGTAGAAGAACCTACATCAAGAGCGAACCAGGAATATGCAGCACCGAGGAGGACCTTCCCGTTCTCCCACTTGCCGAAGTGCTGGAGGAAGTCACGGCGCGAGGCCTTGGGCGCTTGCACGCGCTGGACAGCTGCATCGGGGTCGACGTAGAAACCGCCGGTGGAAAGGACGTTATCGATATCTTGGGTAGCCTGCCCGACATTGCGCTCGATATCCATGGTGAAACGAGGTGTTTCGGGAATAGTGAGTCGAAAATACATGGCAAGGCAGCCGGGAATGCAGCCCAAGCCGATGAGCAGGCGCCAGCAGTAGTCGACGTGCTTGAGATTGTTGAAGTCATCGTTGATGATCGAATTTTTAAACGCGGAGACGATGATGAGCGAGACGAGGGCAGCAGCTATACATTTCACGCGTCAGGGTGGAGCTAGGTATGGACGAACAAGGGGGACGAACTGAAGTTGCCCCAGCCTTGGAACGCAAAAACGGCAGTCATGAGACGACCTCGGGTCCTCGTAGCGGCGAACTCTGACGAGATGACGGCACTCAGAGGGTAATCGCCACCGATACCAACGCCCATGAAAAACCGCCAGCAGATGAGGGCACCGATGATACCAACAGTTGGGCCCGAGCCGCTGATTGCCTGGCCGAACGTGCCGATAATGATAATCATAAGCTCGACGCCATCTGCAAAATGCTGATAAGAACAAGAACACAAAAGCCTAATGTGCCCAGGGCGAGCGACTTACACATGCGCTTACGCCCGACCACGTCAGCGAGCCAACCAAAGAGGAGTTGTCCCACGAAGGTGCCGATCGGAGTGGCAACCTTGACGCCAAGATCCTGGTTGGTGTTCAATGTATGCCCTTTGCCATAGACATATCCCAACATCTGCGACGCGATGTTGATGGCGAAGATATCGTATCTGGTAATCCGATGCGGTCAGTAGGCGGTAAGATGAGGCGACTGGCGAGTCCCACTCACGCATCGGTGAAGAAGCCGGCACCTGCGACAGCGCAGACCTTCATATGGAACCAGCTGAGGAGGGTAATGTCAACAAGAGGCGGGAGGGGGAAATAACAGGACCGACGAGAAGCTAGCGTTATCGGCCTGAGCGAGGGCAGCCCGTCGGCGAGCGTCGAGGTCGTATGCACGATCAGTGGGGCGACCATCTGAGCTTTGGAGAGAACCATCCTTTTCGTTCGTTCGAGCCTCGATTGTAGCCATGACGGAGGAAGGAGTGAAGGCCTCGGTGCGCTGTTTGTGATGAAGGCGAAGGAACACCCATTCCGCTAGAGCGAAGAGGTTTTATACGGGCACCCCATATCGTCATTTAGAAAAGAAAATCAGACAGAAGTCGGGAAGGTGGAATGGGTGTCCCTCGCACGTTCGTCGTTGAACCAATCAGGAAGGAGCCGAGTTACGGGTCTTGATCTCCCACCCCTTTGCTCCGGTTCGGTGGGCAGGACCAGATCTATCGTAGATATGTTTCTCTCCCCTCAGTGCCAGTCCACCTCCCCACCTCCCACAGCCGACATTAATATCACTTCTGTACTCCGTGGCATATCTATCGAGACATCACCTCATCACCAGCGCACACTCTGCCATCATCAACTCATCAACGTGGATCCCCAATTTTAACACGCCACCGTCGACACAAGGCGCTCTCGACCGTGGCAAATACAGTATCATTCACCATCAGGGCCTCCAAACTCCTGGCACTCTTTTGGCCGTTGTCAACATCAACATCATCACCCCCATCTAGGCATCCACGTACACTTGAAAACTTGTCGCGTGCCCTGTATCTCGCATTCGCACGGATAGTTAGACCCGGATCCAATTAGATTCCCCCCCTTCTCCTTCTCTTCCTGAAGTTGCCTTGACAAGCTATTTGGAATAGCCACAACAAACCGAAATACGCACGTGCTGAGAAGCGCCGTACTTGGAAATGGCAGCACATGGTCACCTGTACCACTCATAGACAGTTCATTTTCCCCAAGTGATCCGGTTCATAAAGCGACCAGCATCACATGCGCACCTCCTCCCTGCCGTCATCCCTTTGAAGCCGCTCCTTCATGTCTACGAGCGGTGGCTTGGCATACACCCAAGTGTTGTCCGCCCGCAAACTCGAAGTTCGATGTCGGGCCATGGCAAAGGGGCGGCGCAAAGCCAACAATTAAGGACATAATAGAGAAGCTTTGTTATGCCGTACTTCCAAGCCCACGTGAGACAATGTGTGACCCAATGCGGAAAGAGTTTGCACACAAACCGATTGCCTTCCTGATGTGTGCCAGCTGTCACTCACTCCCTCCGCATCACACATGTCTTCGACTCGACAGCGCGTCCTCGCGCTTTACAAGGAACTGCATCGCCTTGGCCGAGACTACCCTGATCCCAAGTACCGCTTTACGTGTCATATTCTTCCGGAAACTCACCTTAGGTGAACGGCCAACCACACAGCTACGACTTCAACGGTCGCATGCGCCGGATGTTTGAGAGTTTGTGTCACTCCCTCCCCTCCGATGCGCGGTGAAGCGCCATTTGGGCTCACGCGAGTGGTTTGTTTGACTGTTAGAAAACCGTGGACTCACGGACCCCGCGGAGATTGAGCAGGCCTTGCGCTTTGGGGAGTACATCAAGAACGGTGCGCACATGATGACTCATCTCCCGTCTACTTCTTTTGACATTTTATTTTATTGATCCTTTGTACGTACGCATCACCCTTGGATGCTACATGGCAAATGGGCGATTTATAGAAACGCTTGCGCTATACTCCCTCCGCAAATACCGCCATCTGAAACGACGATACGACACTTCTAACTCCGACTCGTAGCGGACAGAATAGGGAAAATTCTGTGTTTCGGCCCCTGCTCACCGCTGCAGCTGGAAAAAAAAATTTCCACCACGGAGCCGTCGAGAAGCCTCCGGTTCCCCAGACGCACTCAAACGCAAGCCTATCTATCTAAATATTCTCAACTCTATTGCGAGGCCCTGGCACACGACGACGACTGCGTGCTTGTAGGCTCCTGAGCCATACGCTCATCCACACCGCCACTGAGTGGAGGGGCAAAAAACGTGTGACAGTTGTCCCGGACATATTCAGGGGGGCCAAGCACGTTTGTCGCCTCTCCAAACTGACTTGCCCTTATCGACGTCTCCCAAATAAGACATATATAGATCGCAGATGCCAGAGGGGCCGTGTCTACTGATGTACTACATTGATTATCATCCATCCTCGCTACCAGTATCATGATGTTTGCCGGTCTATCCATCATAACACACTCATTAGCTGGTATTGGCATGGGGTTGGACGATTAGGGAGTCCTCGCGGCAATGTCCGAAGTGGTGCTGGTGCTCCCACGAGCTGGGGACCGACCCAAGGAGAAGGTACATCAATCAACCTTGTTCATGCCGTTCATATGCCGGCACCGACAACCAGGCGCAAGGAAACGGAACTGGAGGCACCGGTGCCTCGGCTTAGCCCCTTGTGTTCTGTTGGCACGTTTGGCACACCCATCGGTTTGCCCAAGTTATGGTTGCTGGCATGAGTATCGTATGCTGTACTGTATGTCCGATGTGATGCTGCGACTTTCGTCCTCTCGCTTGCTAAAAACAACTTTGTTGATCGAACTTGGAATTCTTCGTCCGTGCGCCTCTCCTCATGCCTCACGATCGCCATCACTTGTGTCTGGCCCGGTGATATTCTCTCAACTGCGTTCTCGTATGTGTTAAGAAGCGTAAAGCGTGGGGGTGTAAATATACAGGTAGCCCTCGTTCCCCATCATCATCACCCGAAGTGGGCCAATGGAACGAGCCGGAGCCCAGGGATAGACCACAGGGCAAGACCTAGACTATCCAAGTGACATCCCGGATTCACCCTCTTGCATGTCCCCGAGTCGCGCGAGTGGTGACATTCTCTCAACTGCGTTCTCGTATGTGTTAAGGGGCGTAAAGCTTGCGGGTGTAAATATACAGGTACCCTCGTTCCCCATCGTCATCACCCGGAGCGGGCCAATGGAACGAAGAGATAGACCACAGGGCAAGACCTAGAACTATCAGAGTGACATCCCGGATTCACCCTCTTGCATGTCCCCAAACATCGCGCGCGACGACGACTCGCTCTCCCTTTCTTTATCTTTAGCCCCCCGGGCCGCCCTGAGCTGCGCCTCGCGCGCCGCGTGCGCGCGCATCTGGCCCATCCACTCCTCGCTTCGGTCCGCTCCACCGAGTCGTGCGAGCGGACCAGCGTCGGCGTTCGCTTCGAGCGCGAGGTTGAGCAGCTCAAGCACGTGCGCATTAATCGGGTTAATCGACAGGGCCTGAAAAAAAAATGAAATTGTGGTACCCGCATGGAGCAAAGTACGTCAACCATCAGTCATCACAATAAAAAATTGAAATAAAACGTCGCAGCCAAACAGGGAGGTGGTGCCGTGGAGGCCATGGAGAAGAGGAGGAGGAAGGAGAACAGGGGAAGAGATTTCTCCGTGAGGGGGGATCGGGACCCGGTAGTTACATAACAGAGGGGGAAAAGGGGTGGAGGACGTGCCTCGTGATACTTGACGATTGCGTCGTCTAGTTGATCCATAAGGTGGTACACCAGCCCCAGGAACCCCAGAGCAGGCGCACTGCGAGAGTCGATCTCAAGGACTTTGACGTACGCGTCCCGTGCTTCAGTGAGTTGACCAAGCTTCCGTAAACTCGTGCCGAGGTTCAACCACGTCGTCGCCCAGGACGCCTGCGAGGTTTGCGTGACCTGTGCGATATCCAGCGCAGATTTAAACATGGTCACTGCGTCGGCGTATCTGTGTCCAGCCTCCTCGTTAGTGCCGCCTGCATCGAGTCAGACAAGAACTGCAGTGAGGGGGCACCTTCCGTGATTAAAGGCCATTACACCGCGTTCGTTTATCAGTAATGGATCTCCGTCACACATGACGTTGGCAGCATCGAGCGCCTCGTCTGCTTGTCCATAGTTCGAAAGAATGATATGTTCCATTCCGATGAACATAAGTGGCAGGTGAGACCTGAACTCACTCGTCTATCGATCGCCTTGAGAGAACAACGGTAGCATTTGAACACGTACCCAGCGAACATGCGCGCACATGTTGAGTACGCCGTCACGGCGTGATCGTGCTCGCCTTCGAACGCAAACGTGTGCGCGAAAGCGATCCATGCTGGCCCGAAGCGCGGATCCATCAGAGATGTTTTGCTGGCCATCGATGAGCCCCGCAGCAGCTGCAGCTGAAGTACGAACTCACCTAAAATACGTTCGCGCCTCGGACCACTTCTTCTGTGTTAGGTACCACACTCCGACAGCATACCAACTCGTCGCGGCTTCTGGTTCGCGGTCGACGAGCTCATGCGCGAGTATGAAGAGCTTGGAGTGTAGATGTGGCAAGTGATGCATGCACGCAATATGTAGAGGCATTGTCGGTGTATGCACCGCCACCAAGCCCAATATTCTGCTCCGACGGATGAGCACTATCAAACCATCTAAGCGAGCGGGGGCAAAGTCGCACCGTGATGTGATGGAAAAACAATCCGACCAACGGAACTGCGCATGCAATGCATCGGCAAACGAGAACAGCACGTCAGGATTGTCCGACAAGCCAAACTCTTTCACAAGTCGTCTCCGTGTAAGCGCGTGTTCTTCCGCATGCTTGTATTTTCGAAGCCGTGACGTGTAGACGAGACGGACGAACTCAGCGTCTTCTGGCGTTTGTTCCTTGTACGCAAGGGACTGTACAAACTCCCACTCTGCAAGGCAGTCGGCGCCCCGGAGCGTAGGCGAAGAGCGGAGGTAGCGCACCCTCTTCGAGCGTCATCATCTCGCCGCCAATTAGTTGTTCAAACGCGTCGTAGCACTTGACATCCAACGCGAGGGCTTCCATGAAACAGGCTTTCGCTTGATCCCCGCGATTGAGTTTTAACATCAAGAGGCCGCGGAGGTTGCACATAGACGCCTCAACCTGGCGTTCCAGTTAACGCTGTCGGTAGTACACATGGATGACACTTGTTCACCTTGATGCCTCCATCAGTATTGGGCACCGCTGGCCCGCTACGTCCTGGGAATTTTGTCGGTCCCATAGAAACGGCATGATGTTGAAAGAGGTACGCACCAGAGTTACGGAAAGGATTGGCTTCGCCGAGCATCTCCGTGGCCTCGGCCCACTTTCCTTGCCTAACGAGACATTGCGCAGCAAGGTAGCGACAGACGACGCTCATGTCCACGAGACGCGACACGCCCTCTTGCTGCTCTGCGGCGACATCGACCATGGCAGCAGGACCGACGGGAAGTCGAGGAGGAAGGACAGGCTCGCGTGCCTTCCCCTTCACATCAAAGGGGACAGCAGGAGGCTTCGTGGAGAAAGGACGGGTGAGAAGTCGCTCCGCACGGGAGTAGCGATGTGTCATGAAGTATGTCTGGGCAAGCCAAAACGCATCGTTCGGGTCATCTGTGTGACGCGTGAGTGGGAACTGGACAGGAAAATATGGAGAGGCGCACGGGTCCAGGAGAGAATCTTGTCGCCCCAGAATGCGGCAGTGTCGTACAGGTGCTGCATGAGCGCGTCGTGGCGCCAAAGGCGCATGCGGTCAATCATACCCCACTCGACGTCTTCATCGTCTTCATCTGCAGAGACCTGGAATACATCCGTGTTGTCATTGGCCAGGGGATGCCTGCCAAGGCTTCCTTTTGTACGACGATTGGCGCGAGGAGACGATCTTAATGGAGAGGACGGTAGAACGGAACGATTCGGGTCGAGAGCGAGAGGATGTGGGTGAGAGGGGTTGGCGCCGACGAACGAGTTGACCAAGGATTGTGGTCCGAAGGAGAAGGAAGAGTTGATAGATGCACGCGAGTGATGATACGAGGGCCCAGAAGGGGAAGGAACGTAGGGCACTTGGGGAATGTTCGCGTTGAATGGCGAAGGCGGCGGTGGTGTAGATGCCATGCAGGTCGCGCTCAACTCTTGTCGCGTGTCGTGTTGGTCACGAGCAGGTACTTGACCTAACCCGGCCCGGACGGTCATCAACTATACCAGGTTACAGTAGCTGTACTGTAGTAACGCTCACTTGCTCTCCATTTAATCACCCCACGTGTCACCTCAACTCACCATGGTCCTCGGAAGGCTTGCACACTACGCGGTCGATGCACTCCTTCTATCTGCTGTAGTGGCTGGCGTCAAGCGGTCTACCGGTTTCGCGTGCGTACCCTTTCTCTCTGCTATCACGCCCACCTCATCGACGAGCTCTTACCTTTGTCTCGTATGCATAGTCCAGACACAGAGTTCATTACCAACCCAACCATTCGTTCGTTCACGGAACAATATCTAGGCTTCGGAGAAACGGTGTTCAATGCCATCCAAGGAACCGTAGTGACCAGTCCTTATTTCAAGCGCAGCGACCGACAGTAAGGCGAAGGTTATGGGGAGCGTGATGGGTAGCAGAGCTGCACACGATATACGGGGTATTCGCCGGTTTTTCTGAATGTTGTGTATATTTATGGGGATTTTCTATGCACTCGTGCCATCTCTTTCTCCACTTGATCTCCGCGTGTGCGCGTTTGTCTCCGACGACCATCATGAATGTTACCCCTCCACAATTGTCCACCTTCACACCACCTCTCCCAGAAACCTTCGTTCTGAATCTCTCCGTGCTCAACATCTGCACAGCCCCCGACCTTATCTTCGTCCCACCCGCCGAGCTCCTTCGGAAGCTACCCACGGGCAGCATCACCTTCCCGGAGCTCACAAATCACATCGCGCACGTCAGAAACGCGTTCGCGGGACCAGCTCTCACGGGTGACCAGCTCATCGGGGGCCTAGAAGCGCGTACGCAGCTTCCGTCAGTGCGCAGCGGGCTACCCGCGCTGGATGAGCTCGTCGGCAACAGTTTCGGTGGCGCATCAGGTAGTCGCATCATTGAGATCTCAGGAGCTAGTGCCGCTGGGAAGACAGTAAGGTACCCCCGGTCATCTGTAAAGACGGTAACCTTGCGATGATCTCAGATCCTTGCGCTGCACATCGTCCTACACCACATTGAGTCGCACCCGGCCGACGCGGCGCTGTGGCTCGATACCACCGGCCATCTCGCACCAGTGCGCCTCGCCACATTCGCATCGCGTTCGGTTCGTTACAGAACCGCCTATGTCCTCCCCGCTAGCTCAGCGCTGACACGTGGATGTTCAGCCATCGCACAAAGAACTACTTATGCGACTCAACATCGCATCGACGTTCGACACCTCAACGGCCAGACGCACCATCGAAGCCCTCGACGACGCTAGCAGCAAACCGCAATCGCCGAAACATCGGTTCAGAATTGTAGTGCTGGATACGGTGACGGCTCTGCTCGGGCCACAGCTAAGCGGCATATCTTCGCAAGGTAATGTAATCGCGACACTTTTGCCACATCTCCCCTACCCCCGCACGGCTTATTTGCCATTTCAACCCCGAATGCCATGCATCAACTAACAACAATAACGAACGTGGCACCGCGAACGCGCCTCCGCACCTACAGGACATGCGGAAATGACGATGTTCATGCGCCTCCTCCGCGACGCCGCCCAGAAGCACGGATTGTGCATCCTCGTCAGTATTCTTTTCGGTTTCCCCATTTCCCACCCTCTTCACCTACCACTTGGGGCGCCGTGCGAGGCCAAGTCCATTGCTGATGAGAGCCCGTCATACCCTGACAGGTGTTGAACGACGCAACAGCGGCAAGTCGGCCGGCGCTCGGCCCATCGTTCACGTTCATGACTGACGCCACGCTGTGGCTTGCGCGCTCCCCGGGACAGGACCACGAGGTACGGACCGCAGAGGTGCTTCGTTCACGCATATCGGTGCGTAGCTGTCTTACTTATGGCACTGCCAGTTTGTTGACGATGTGTCGCTGCGGAAGGCGACCGGGCCCCGTTGCGCGTTTCGTATAAGAGACGGGAGGGTGATGGTGGCTTAGTCCTTTATTCTCGCCTGTATTTCTATTCCAACTACTGTAGCCAAATTTAGAATCAGTTCAGAATCGTCCCTTGTCAGTGTGCTTGAGGGAGTGGCGAGCATGCTATGGCTGACGTGTGATTCAGGACGTGTCACAGCCCATACTTCATACTGAGTTCAAAGATAGCATACAAGAAGGTGAGAATGTGTGATAGTAGCAAAGGTATAGTAATTGGTGCCTCTCGAAAACAAATGCTAAGGTTAAATACGTTAAATGGCAACAAGTAGATATCACGAAACATCAATCGGACAGGAAGCAGAGAGCACTTAGTGATTACCGACCTCCGACCTCCTGACACCAGACACCTACTTCTCACCTTCGGTGTCCCAGTAGTCGACAGTTACGGGGTGACCGTAGAGTTGTCGTGTGGCGATGAACTGCTCAATGGCTTCCTTAATGGGTCCCGATGGCTGCCAGTCCTCCGTGTCTAAGAAAAGATTTTGTAGAGCAGGTAACACTTCCGTTGCTCCTTCCCTAGCAAGCTCTTGAAGGGCAGGTGTGAGAAGTCGAACTGAATCCTCGCGTACTAGCGTCATTTTCTTCACAGGGGTGAACAGGTGCAAAAATTCTTGCCATTGGGTGACCTCAATTTCGCCTTGCCAATCTTTACGCGATACTGCGACCTTGAGGCTTTCCGAAGTTGGGAGGGAAGACAAGAATGAGTTCAAGACCTGCGCAACAGCAGAAAGCTGCCAATCTAACGGTTTGCAAGAGATTTTCAACTGTAGGACTTCCCTATCATTATTTGCCATCTTTTCTCGTCCCGAAAGTGTGATCTTCACATCCCAACTGCAAAATTCTACGCGTGCTGTGTGGGTTGTCATGAATGTTTCTGTGCGACGGATGAACTGCCCAAGTAGTGGTGTGTCGAATACTAGTTGATTGAAAAAACGAAAATAACTTTGCTTGAGCATGGGTGTTTCGATTTGAGACAGGATGTCCTCTAAGTACTCGATATCGCCACCAAAGCATAAAAAGGTGAGATTGGGGAGGGCTACACGAGTGAGCGGGGGCGGATGTCGGCTTGATTGATGGGCCAAAGATCGAGGGTATTGGAATTCAAGAAAAAGTGATTTGAGCCCGGGCAACATGGACAGACAAGGGACCATCGTCTCAGGTGCAATATATCCGGAACGAGGAATGTGCCAAAGAGAAAGCCGGACAAGGTCGGTGGTAGACAAAAGTAGTTTTCCAATTGATGGATAAGGAATGCCACTCAAAAGGAGTGATCGCAGACGTGGGGCAGATCCACCCAAAAATGAATCGGGGAGGACTGGCACATTTCGTTGTTTAAAAGAGACAAGGACCAAACTTGTCAGCGCCAGGAATGGCTCGTCTATTGTCGCAAATTCTTTCAAGAAGGAATCTTGAAATTTCCCGTTGCGGTAATAGATTTTACACACTCGATTGTGATGGATGAGTGCGTCAATGACGTTAGTCACATCCTGTTTGGACTTCATGTCCTCGGCAACTATGAAAATGGGCAATGCTGGCCAGATATCCAGCGTCTTAAAGTTGACGGATCGTTGTCGGGTGCAGTAAAGTTTGAGATCCAGGCGACGTGGTGAAGCAAACACGATACATCGCCATCTGCGGCACACGTGTACCAGCGTTTGGCATCCATCATAATTATGATGATAGTCAATTTCGTTGGCATCATCTTTACCCAGATAGAACTCGAATGTTTCTAGTAGGACACTGTCGGGGAACACATCGATAGTCACCCATGGGTAGGGTCGGCCTGTACCGCCCTCCTTGGTAATCATCTTCCAAGAATCCGTACATTCCCACTTACCTCGACCTTCTTCGACTAAGGACGACTTTTTGTCGACGTGCAACATTCTTTCCTCGGTTGGAATCCTTGATGTCATGCATTAGCGATGTGATGAGGGATGGGTACTGGTTGGTGAAGGGACTGGGGTTCGAATCAATCTCGAGACAGGGTGGATGCAACAAAAGCGGTCATCCAAGCTAAGCGTCGTGTTTCATTTGTCTTTGTCTATTCTGCACAGCCACAGCCACGTGGAATGTGACAATAAAAATCCTGACCAAAATCGCGGACTGTCTTGTGTTTATTTAATATCATCTCAACAGATACACAAGGCAATCCCCTACTACTACCAAAACCCATGCCATTGCAGGTTCTCGATCACCGCCGGCACTCAGACCTGCTACTTGAAGTTCCTAGGGATCAGCCCCTTCAGAAAGACCGTAGTGCGTCACGCCGAACCTGTGAATCGTGCTCACCTTCGACATCCACCCTTTTTCGTCGACGTGCAACAACCTCAGTCACATTTGAGTCCTTGATAGTCGGGATGTAGTCGGAGACGGAGGTGGT
>Ga0307512_10002016_pt1 | contig 26974 bp, 42 predicted proteins | sample 14_EM_MG_FD_200267 | JGI IMG/M metagenome (GOLD analysis project Ga0307512, IMG submission 200267) | Populus trichocarpa ectomycorrhiza microbial communities from riparian zone in the Pacific Northwest, United States - 14_EM | ecosystem: Host-associated > Plants > Roots > Unclassified | place... | reverse complement strand
CCACGTCTCGATTCAATCGGTGTCATTATTCGCAGTGATGATTAGGTACAGCAGGAAAAATACAAAACATCTAGTTCTATATCTCCTTCCGTCCTAGATCAAAACTACCTGGAGCATGCAATACCCCAAACGCAAACGTGAAACAAAAACATGAGAGAGAGAGGGAAAAAAAGGGTGACAAGGGGAGCCGGGAGAAACAATCAAGTTTTCCCATATCCTAGGCCAGGGTGAAAAATCCAATCCAATTGGATTATATCCCGGGTTTAACACTCCGATTTTGCGGCATTTAACCAGCAAATGAATAGGTGCCACTTGTGCACATCGTTCATGTGATGTCGTAGGAGATATGTGGAATAGAAATATATGAAACAAGGGTCGTGCAGTACAGGGAAGCCTAAAAGGATGACGTGTGAGTTGGAATACAAAGTCAAAAATGTTCATAAGCACGCACCAAGGAACGTGATGGATAGTGTACGTGAGAGGGAGTGACCACCTAGTGGTTGATGCTTCGTCGGTGGATGTGACGAGCGGAGAAAGACCGCTTGTCGGACCTCCGCTTGGTCCTGCAGACACCAGTACTGGTGGGGTTCGCCGGAGTGCTCGTGGGTTGGGGACGAGGGACGGAAGAAGGACCGTTGGAGTGGGAGGGAACGCTGGAGGAGGGGCCAGAGGAGGGAGTGGAAGAAGGGTTGGAAGAGCCATTATCAGAAGATCCATTTTCAGCGAAGCTGACAATCTTGGGACCAACAACAACGAATCCATCGACCTTGTCGGTCCAGATGTCGGGCCATTTGAATCCGTTGTACATTCCGGGCAAGGTGGTGAGCTCGCTGGAGGATGGCTTATCGGCGCCTCCGTTCATGACGTTGACCTGACTATGGAAGGGATCTATTTGAGTCACCGGAGTACTAACTGAATCCAGAAGGAACACATACACGCAGCCCGGGTAGTACTGGGGTACGACGGAGTGAAGTGCAACGATCTCATGGCGAACCAACTATGATATGGAAGAAACGTCACTTCTGTCAAGTCGAAGCACGAATACAGCGGGATTGACTTACGTATTGACCAGAGGCGAGCCCAGCGGGGATATTGGAAGTCCATTGGTTGCCATCTGTATCGCAACGACAGCAAGTCAACGAATGGTTCAGAGTGCCTGGAAGTCTGACGTACTGGCGATCAACTTGGAAGAGGCCCACTGTCCATTTGCGTATCCACCTTCGTCGATCTTGAACCATTGACCATTGGTAGCCTCGAACGTGGAACAATCTCCGTTGCAGGACGCCATGAAAGTCGTGACAGGTCCCAAGTGATCGGCAGGCCACTATGGTGAGCCAATAGCGTAAAAGTAAGTCAAACGGCAGGTGGAAGTATAGGGGCCGAAGGACGTACGTTGGTCCACTCAAAAGTCATGTCGCTTCCGGCATTGACGTCGAACACTTTGTCCGTTCCGCCTTCACCGCCTTGATTGCAGGCAATACTGGAGCTGGTGATGTCCATCACGGGGCCATCGCTTGGGATCTTACGAACGACTCGAGCTGGAACGGGACTCATATACCTGTGTGGGTCCGAAGCAGGTTTTTCATTGAAGAGTTATATCAAAAGCTCGGGTGAAGTCCGAAAAGGGGGTGCACTTACGGGTCGGAGAAAGGAAGATACCCAGACTCGGTGTTCCCGTCGGCTGCGACATTCTGAACATATCCGTGAGCTGCGACGGAGGTGACGGCAGCGAGCAAGGTAGCGAAGATAGTGGAGCGGTGCATGGTTGAAAAATCCGTCAAGCGTTGGGGGAGTTAAGGAGGGAAACAACGATTGCGTGAGCGAACCAGCGGCAAATAAACCGAGCGGGAAAGGGGAACCGTGTACTGGCGGAAAGCCCTGTAAAGGAACGGATAGGGGCTGGAAAAGAGATGGTGGTTAATGGCGAGAGGATGGTAAAACCTGCAGGGAAGCGACCATCAGATTTATAGATTACCGTTCCTTTATCCTGGACTGATCCGAAAGACAATCCTGCCATGGGCCCTTTTGTGATCCTTTTGCGTCGAGGGACTGTGCTTCAGTGCGTTTTTTTTAGATCTCGCTTACCATTGTTTGTGAATCCCAACGGCACGTAGCTATTAAGTGCCACGGCTAGTCGCTTGCATGGGAAAGCCAAGGCGTGTCTTGGCCACGCGGGGTGCCGCTGCCCCATGCTGGGACTCGTACTTACACCGGGGCACATTAAGCACAAAAACTCTCGTGATGATCAGCAGACCGTCATTCCGCGGGGTTTGGCCATGTTCGCCCGTGGCACTCAAAGTCTGACGGCGGAACGGCAAATTCTCGGCGCGATCGACCGAAGATCGCACTTGGTCACCGGCTGCGGACGAGGCTGAGAACGGGGCAGAGCGGGGTATCTCTTTCTGGTGCTTTCCACCCTCAGTCGTGCTCCAACGAAACACTTTGCACCAGGCCAAGACGTCGTGGTCTACGAACGACTTTGGCGTTCTCTTTTTGCACTGGAGAGACGGGTAGGGTTTTACGTTCTCAGCCACAGCCCATGGACGGAAAGACCAGAAAGGTAGCCACTCGTGCGGACCGCATCCCACATATTTCATTACCGTGCCATGGGGTCTAACTGTCCCTGGAACCCCGTTTGGTCCAATAAATGAAGAGGCGCATAATCTTCCCTGTTCACGATCATGTACTAGTATCGTCGCGATCAACACCAACCAGGTCGGGGAACCTTTGGTGGGCTATTTGGCCAATACAGTAATATCGCACATCGCCGGTGGTGGGCTCGTGGCGTCGGTGCTGAGTAGTCGTGGTTAAAAGCAGGCTGGTCAATTATAGACGTCCCCAGCTATTCTAAATGTCCTACGTCGTGAACATCGCCTGCGGTATTACAAGAAAAAAAGAGGGGCCCAAGCTGTGTGACGGTTGTGAAACACCGCGTGATCCTGTTGCTTGTAGGACTTGAAGCGAAACGTATTAGGAGCATGTTGAAAAAACAGGGTGTGTGGGCAGAACCGTGTCACAGTTTGAGGCTTGTAACAGTCTTTCTTTGTGACTTCTCTGCATCCGTGAGAGGGGCCGTAAGGGGGAAGTGAAGGATTTGATACTTATCCTTCTTCCTGCAAAAACAGGTCAGCTCGAATTCCAGTGGCGGTTTCGCCGGTGCTGACCGCATTGTCTCCATTGAGAGTCTCGACCATTTTAACACGCGCCTTGTCACATCGCTCTTCGTCAGTGATCGTTCGCCTTGAAGTTCTGCAGAAGGAGAACGACCTGGCTCGCTCTCCCCGACGGCCGTGGATTGTGTGCCCTCGTCAATGATGATTATGTCGTTACCACTCGCCGAACGAGATCGCTTCTGGGTCGGACAAGTAAGATCAATAACACCTGGACTCGCTTTCCGTTTTCGCGCCTTCATCTCCGTAATCGGGTAGAGCATGGTGTCTTTTATACGAGTCACGAGTCTCCTGTTTCTTGAAGCATGCGAACTTATTCCAAGACCATCCCGCAGTCCGGGCGCAGCACAATGTAATGATCTAATAGTTGATCATGAGGAATTTCGCGGGGAGAGGACTGATCACACGTACTTGGATGGATCAAATACGAGGAGATAACACTCCCCGTTCCTCTGAACTTCATATCCAACCACCGTCCTAGAGTGTCCCGCGTGCTGGAGGACCACCGGCATGTGTTTTGTCACGGTCACCGCCCCACTTAACGCATCGTGTACAGTCTGAACGCCTCCCTGGCTCGGAGAAAAGTAGTTCGTGACCCATCGTACCACCTTTTGAGCAGCGCAGTCTGCACGGAGGTCAGGAGGACGGCGGTTCGAATAATCCAGGAGACATACCTGTTTTATCGGTGTGAAAGTCTACTAGTTCGCATCTAAGTGTTGGTGAGTGACGGTGATCAGTTCCCCTGCGGAAGGACATACGGGACACCTCGGGAGATGAATGCGACGTAAAGTTCTGTTGACAAAACGTCGGACGTGTAGCGTTCGAGGCTGATACGCCTCACGCACCTGCAGTCCCGATCCACTTGTGTGTCCCAAGTAGTCGTTGAAGTTGTTTCGCCCCTTCGGCGTCGTAGCCTTAGCCGTCAAATAGTTATTAGGCTCATGATGACCTGCAATTCACGAGACACACCGAGGTCCCAAGCATCTTCTATCCACCGTTGTAAGTTATCGACCCCAGGCGGTATGGGCTTTGTCAACAGTTTCACATATCCTGGTTGCGCGGTCTGCTCCATCAAGGCGCTGCATGCCATCAGGAAATTTCGATACCTAGAAAAAGGTTGGATTTCATCAGGCAGACAATATCGAAGTTACACACCCGCAACCTAGTGGCAGATAGAGCATTCATGTAATTTGGTGCACATTCAAGGAAGCAGGACCTGAGCGAGACGAACCCCATGTTAAATCCCACTTCTCCACACCCACGTGTACACTCTTGTCATAACACAGAGCGGCTTTCCTGGTGGCCCCGCTTTGGTGCGAGATTATCAAAGCTTTCTTGAGGAGAGGGATCAGATTTGGGGTAACATTGCATGGGGGCGTAGAACTAAAGGATGGACGCCAGAACACGTTCTTCTTATCCCTCGACGAGCTTTGCACAGGTTTTGAACTGCTTGCTAAGTCTTGGTTGGATAGGTGAGCTTCGTAGTGAGACTGTCTCTTCTCCTCCTTCAACCCCGAGAGTTCCGTTCCGCAGAAGGAGCAAAGAAATGGTTCACTGCAAGATTGGTCTCAACGATTGCCAGAGTGGAACCCAGAACACATACGGAGGCTTAGAGTACAAAAATTGGACTTCATCGTAGCCTCCTTCGGCGGAGCTCATCGCCGCAGTAGCCGTCGGAGACTCGGTTAGCGGAAAAGGGGTGACCGTTGTAGGTGCGTGACATCCCGCCAGAGAGATCGGACGCGTAAGTGATCCCTGTTAAACGACCACGAACACACCGCTATGTCTAGGTCCTACGACAGAGGTCCGCATCTGCTCAATCTCGCGACCTCGGCGGTTCTGACCGAGTGTTTCTCACAGCTCTCACCGTCTTCTCCCCCGATGGCCATCTATTCCAAGTGCGACCACCCAAACATGCCCTAAAAGTTGTGATCTAATCGGACATGCCCCCAGGTCGAGTACGCAAACGAAGCCGTACGAAAGGGAACATGCGCTGTATGGATTAACCGCCGTGGTATTCTCGATGGCGATGCTAATTGATTCCAAGGTCGGGGTCCGAGGCAAGGATGTTGTCGTGCTAGGCGTCGAGAAGAAATCAGTCCTGCAACTTCAGGATCCTCGGACTGTGCGCAAAGTTGTCATGCTCGACGATCACGTTTGTCTAGCCTTTGCCGGTGGGTGTTGATGTACCTGTCTTGTCACACCAGCTGGCTTACGATTCAAATTTCACAGGTCTCACAGCTGATGGACGAGTACTTATCGACAAGGCTCGGATAGAATGCCAGAGCCACCGACTTACCGTCGAAGACCCCGTTACCATTGAATATATTACTCGACATATCGCGGGTATTCAACAGGTAATTGTGGTATTCCGATCGTATTTTTTGGGGGTCCTCAGCCTGTCAGCGTTACACACAATCAGGAGGCGTCCGACCATTCGGTATTGCGACTCTCATCGTCGGGTTTGATCCAAATGACACCCGACCCCGTCTGTACATGACGGAAACGAGTGGCATCTACAGTGCCTGGAAGGTTTGTGCAACCTTGGCTGTTCCTACAGGTTTTACTGATCAGCCATGCGTTAGGCCAACGCCATAGGCCGTTCATCCAAGACTGTACGGGAATTCTTGGAGAAAAATCACAAAGATGATATGACGAGGGATGAGTCGATCAAACTGACAATCAAAAGCCTGCTCGAAGTCGTCCAAACGGGTGCCAAAAACATCGAGATAAGCGTGTTAGATGGTTACAACAAGATTACGGTCTGTATTTGTACTCATGTTCACGATCAATTCCCTTCTCACCACGTTTTTAGAGCCTGGAATTATCTGAGATTGAGGCGATCGTCCAGGACATCGAGCGGGAGAAAGAAGTTGGTGAGGATCGGGCGGTACCGCGTCCCTTGCTTTCACTGATAGATTTCCCACAGAGGCGGAAAGGAAGAGGTCGCGACTGGCGGCCACTGCAGCTGGTCAGGCTGCAATGTTATCTCGGTCGGCGGACCAACCTGAGGGACAGTAGACAAGGAATGGGAGCAGTAACTGCTTATGTAACCTAATACCATTATCCACCGCGATCGAAGACGTGGAGTTTCGTTGAACTTTGTCTTCCGGCACATTCTCAACCCCACACCAGCTAAAGGATGTCCTCGACAGGGGCAGCCGTCGGTCATGTTTTCGTGTCGCCGCCCTCCGCGGTGTCGCCCAAGCACACACTGTATGCGGAGATCCTGGCCGTGACTTCAGCTATGCGCAAGAATTCCCGATGGGCATCCTCCCATTACTCTCTCAGTGCACGCGACTCTGCTCTTGCGAGTAGTCTCGGACTTCGACGGCCCAGTACTCTTGATCCTTCAACTGGTCAATCCGGAAATTCGGAGAGGGATCTGATGTTAAACTTCCAAGAGTTAAAGCGAGAGATCAACACGGTGACCGGTATGTGGTATTTTCCATCAGGCAATATCCCTAATGCCTCACTACCACCACTCAGACATCCGGAGCATACCTTTGACTTCTCTCCTCTCTCCCTTCTTCGCGATTATCCGCTCGCCGCTATCCACTGGACCAATCACCTCCACGGCATTGTCCTCGTTACACTCCATATTCTTGTCCGGTCTGATTACGCTGGATTCTCCGTCGGTGGAAAATGCCCTAGCTGAACTCAGTGCTACTATCTCCCACTGTAAATTTGAACCTAGTGACTCATCCGGCGATGAAGTCGTTCTATTCAAAATCATGGCGATCATTCGGGATTGCATGTGTAGCCCGACCGGCAAGGTCCTTGGAGACGTCGAAGTGTGTGAGATATTGGAAACAGTTCTAACCACCTGCTGTCAGATGCGGTTGAGCGGTGGGTAAAACACTCGCCGACGGACTGGCTAAGTCTGACCTTTCTTAGAGATTCTTCGCCGCGCAGCTGAATCCACGATGCATGATGTTGTGCGGACGGTGTTTGCAAGACTTTTCGACTTGGATCCCGTGGTCGAAGAATCCAAGTTGCAAAGTAATGTAGGCGAAGACGATTCCGAACTGAAGATGTCTGTGGGCGCGACCGCCACAGTGCTCACGGTATCAGGGGGCACATCGATGGAATTAGAAACTCTGGTTGAACCGGGTGTTGATCAACACGCCCTTCTGCCTTCGCCAACAACCCTTGACCGAACTGAATGTGTGTCTTTAATTCATTTCAGATAGTCTATGTACTGACCCTCCCAGATGGGCTCCCGTCAATCGTTGAGCTTTTACGAGTGATTATCAACATCCTGGATCCCGCCGACCAAATGCACACAGATTCGACACGTCTGACCGCTCTGGGAATTCTCAACACAATGTTCGACGCCGCGGGTCCCCGAATGGGCGATTTCCCCTCCTTAATCGCGCTGGTTATCGACCATGGTTGCAGATACCTTTTCCAACTGGCTCGATCTGACAATCCTGCAATTTTAAACTTGTCCCTCCGCACGATATCCACCATGTTCGAGACAATGCGATCACACCTCAAGTTGCAGCAGGAACTGTTCTTGGCTTTCACGATTGATCGACTTGCTCCACCAATACCCCCTTCCTCAGTGAGAAAAGGCGTATTGACCCCCACCCCAAGCACACCTTCGAACGCCTCTCCCCTCCTGACCGCGACAGACATCAGTCCGGAATCCCGCAAGTCAGTCGCTACTCCTCGATCGCCGGTTGCTCCCGCACCTGCGAGGGGAGAGACGAGGGAGATTATGCTTGAGACGTTAAACCAGATTTCTCGTCACCCTAGCTTTATGGTTGACCTCTATGTCAACTATGACTGTGACCCCAACTGCGATAATATGTTCGAGCGCCTCATCGAGTTCTTGACCCAGGTTGGCATTTGTGTCCTCTCTCCTTCTCCAAGCTGACCCTAGCTCTAGGGGGTATATCCTATTCCGAGTGGTGGTGGCTATATGAATCAACAAGTGCAAGCCTCCAATTATCTCTGTTTGGATATCCTCCTGGCGTTCATCGATCACACGGCAAAGCGAATGGATGTGGGTACAGTCCGCCGATTCCTAGTTTCGAACATACTGAACAATGGTTTTAGTCACCCAAGGATTGGCCATCGGTGCGTGCGTGGTCCTGATGAATCAACAAGTATCTTGACTGGGTAAACCTATTAGAATCTCCCACCAGCACAAGGTTTATTGGACAAGAAATCGACAAAGAATCTGGTTTCCACTGGCGTCGCACGCTTCAATGTTAATCCGAAATCTGGCCTTGTGTTTTTGGAAGAGAACAAAGTAATCTCTGCTGATCCGAACGTCCCTCGCACGCAAAGCTTGGCCGAATTCCTCAAGACCTGTGCTCGTATTGACAAACGGATACTCGGGGACTTTATCTCAAAACCGGACAATATTGATGTACTGGAAGCGTTTATAGGCCTTTTCGACTTCAAAAACGTGCGCATAATCGTTCGTTTATTTTAGCCACGAGCGGCTCATGTTTATTAGAAAGGTGTTGCGGAGGCGCTGCGAGAACTTTTGGAGACCTTCCGGCTACCAGGAGAATCGCAGCAGATCGCACGCATAACCAACACATTTGCGAAACACTTCATGACGTATGAACCTGGTGAGTCGGGTTAAGTCGATTGAGCTTCAGACAGAAAATTAAAATGTGTTAGCCGAGGTCAAAAACGAGGATGCCGTCTTCGTTCTGGCGTACTCGATCATCCTGTTGAATACGGATCTGCACAACCCCCAAATCAGGGTGAAAATCTCTGGTCCTTGACTTGTGGTTCCTAGCACTTACACATAACAAAGAAAAAAATGACCCTAGAAGACTATTCGCGTAACGTGCGCGGTATAAACGACGGAGGGAGCTTTAGCCCTGAGTTTGTGGTGCGTTTCCCCATATCATGTACCGCGTCGCACAATGACTGACATCCATGACCAGCAAACGATATACGACCAGATTCGGAACCGTGAGATAGTCATGCCAGAAGAACATACAGGCCAAGTTGGATTCGAATACGCATGGAAGGAATTGCTGGCTCGCTCAAAACAAGCTGGTACGATCGAGTTGACTTTACAACGAGCTGGACTCTTAGATCACCCCGCAGGCTCCTACATCTCGCATAATACCCCCATCTTCGACAAGAAGATGTTTGAGGCCGTTTGGAAGCCCGTGATTTCTGCAGTTGCATATGCATTCACCTCCTTCGAGGATGACCACATCATCGAACGGTCTATCGCTGGCTTCAGGCAGTGCGCAACGCTCGCTGGGTACTTTGTACTCCCCGATGTTTTCGACTGTGTCGTAGTCTCCCTGTCTCAAGCTACGAGCCTATTGTCGGAGCAACTTCCTACGAGGGTTCCAAATTACCCTGTGGTGACGGTGGAGAATCAGCCCGTCACTGTTTCAACACTGTCTGTCAAGTTTGGAACGAACTTCCGGGGCCAGCTTGCTGCCGTTGTCCTGTTCAATATTGTGAACGGAAACGGTAATGCCCTCAGAGAGGGTTGGACACAGGTGCGCTGGAATCGGTGTTTTACTACGGTCCAAAGCTTACTGGCAGACAGATATTCGAGATGTTCACGAACCTGTTCCTACACAGCTTGCTCCCCTCAAATATGCTGCAGAAGGAGGACTTCTTGAGTGGTGCCTCCGTGATTCCCCTACGGGGCAATGCGCCATCTCAACCTCAGCCCCGAAGCGACGGACTCTTGTCTGCACTTTCTTCATACTTAATGACTCCGTACAGCTCGAGCGAGCAAGTTCCGGAAGCTACAGATTCGGATGTGGAGAGCACATTGTGCACGATTGACTGCATAACCTCATGTCGATTGGACGAGCTGTACTTGCAAATAATGTGAGTTCTCGTCCTCAAAAATCAGGACAAAACTGACGAACCGTAGGCACCTGGACCCAGAGGCGCTTGTTTCCGCTGTTCGAGCATTAGAGGCCTTGGCTCATGAGCGGACAGTCGCAAGGTTAAAACTTGAAGGGGACGAAACTGCACAGAATCATCAATACAATCAGTCGAATCGTAACTCCGAGGGCCAATACGTCCTCTCCTACGATCCTGCTTCCGTGTTCTTGCTGGAGACTATGGTGAGTATCCTGAAGCAGACACCACAGCACATCGAAGAGTTATGGTAAGTTTTCTGTCAGCTTCGCCGGTGGCTTGCAGGGTTTACAAGAGAGGATAGGCCAATCGTCTTTGAACACATTTCCGCCCTCTTGGAGACTGCGATCCAGTATAGCGTACTATTGATCGAACGTGCTATTGTCGGGCTTTTCCGTTTAGCATCCTTGATTATTGATAAGGTATGGACTGCGAGAGATGTGCAGCCACTGCCGATCTGAAGGCCCTTTCTAGCCTGCTATGCGTGACCAGTTATACATTGCCCTGGACCTTATTGGAAGGCTCCCGTCATCCATTGCTTTCTCAGCTGCGGAGCAAATCGTCTCTGGTGTTGTGCCCTTGATTCAAAAAACCGACATCGTCAGGTAAGCTCTCTTTTGATCAGCCCTCGAGGGTATGGACCTTGACCCAGCTCAGCTCGCAAACCGAGTGGACGATTGTCTTCTCGATATTCCGCGGTACAGTTACACACCAAGAGGCGGCGAAGACTACCTTCCAGATTGTCACAGATTACGTCCAGGATGGGCCAAAACAACAGGTCACGGTCGATAGCTTCCCCGGACTGGTCAGCATCTTGGACGAATACACGAGTGCTGCAGGTACCTTGATCAACTCTCAGAAACGCGGCCCGGGTGGAAGAAGACAACAACAGCCTAGTTCTCAGCAGTGAGTCCTTGTACGTTGCTTCTTTAGAAGGCGCTGACCAGCTCGATAGCTCGCCGGTGATTGAACGGGGAAGAAAGGCCGTCGAGCTAGTGTTCGAACTGAAACAGTTCATACCCACTTTTGTCCAGAACCATAATATACCCAAGAATCAAGGTGGGTTCCCGTTCAAACCTCATAACCGTGTGTCCTCACCTTCTCGTTAGCATGGCGACAATTCTGTCTTCCATTGATGGCCTCTCTCGAACGACAATCCATCAACTCTTCGCGGGAGATCCGTCAAGTGGCAATAACTCACCTCCAGAGAGTCTTACTCGGCCAGTACATTCTACTAGAAGATGCGGACCAGACGCAAGTAGAGGAAGCCTTTAACCGTGTCGTTTTCCCTCTGGTGGACGAACTGCTGAAACCGGAGGTCTTCAACCGGGATCCCGCTGGAATGCCTGAGACAAGGTTGAGAGCTGTGTCATTGTTGTGTAAGGCGTTCATGCAGCTGGAAGTGAAGGAAGGAGAGAGTCAGACGGACATTCGAGTTGTCTGGATTCAGGTGTTGGATTTGTTGGATCGACTCATGAACATTGATCGACAGGGCCAATTGGTACGCATCCTTATTTTCTTGACGACAATCACTCATCTAAAGTCTTGTTCCAGCACGAAGCCATCCCAGAGACGCTGAAAAACGTCATTCTAGTCATGAACGCGGCAGGACTGCTCGTCCCACCGTCAGAACCAGATTTACGGACAGAGAAGCAGCAGAGGCTTTGGGCCACGACGGAGGAACGGCTCGAGAGATTTGTACCAAAGTTCTTGGGGTCTGTCATCGGGCCAGCACCGAAGACGAGGGTTTCGTCTTCTTAAACTTTCCGGAGCTCTCCATTGCGTGTAACAGGTTTTATGATATTAATAAGTGGTAGGGGTACAGAGTGTCCATGAGATAAGCCTCCATAAGGTGGCGACGAGAAGGATCCAAGTGTTATTCGGTTCAGAAGAATTTCATTTTGGATGGTCGGATGCGGAAGAGGACTGAGGCTAGGAGAACGAGGGGGGAGAGTGTGAATGCAATAACACGGGTCGGGAATGAGCTGTTTTTCAGGGCCCAGTAGGACCATCCCCCGTAGTGTGACGCTAAGATGAATAGAGGAAATAAGATGTAGCCAGACAGCCTTCGTCCTTGATCAGCGTGCTGAAGCAATCAAGGGACGCTGGAAGACTAACCTGTGGTATTTCCAAACCGCCTTGGCTTTCATTCCACCGCCGAATAGTTTACCGTCGAACCATACACTGCCTGCTCCTACGAAAACCTGGAATAACACCCACACGAACGCCAACAGGCCGAGTCTCTGTGACACAGTTCCAGCCACCCGATATATTCGTTTCCCGTAGTGCACTTACCGCATGAGCGCTGACGAAGTGGTTGTTGTTGTGGATGTTCTTGTTCACAATTATTGCTGATGTCCCGAGAATCATGCAGAAAAGTCCAAAGCCCATTGCCAGTTGATGTCGCACCAGGCCTTCTGCCTTGGAGCGGGGGCGGGATGTCGGTTGTAATGTTAGGATTCCTGTGAATTGGAGCTGAGGCGCCGTGGAACGGAGAGAAATTGGGAGACTCTCACCCCAAGCGAAGGAGCTAACCCCCATGGTTTGCAAGACGGGATGAAAAGTGAATGGGAAAGACGGAGAGCTGTTTAGAGCCATTAACAAGGTTGTGGTGAGGAATATCTGGTTCGAGCCGCAGTCAACGGTCAACAATCCCAAGCGATGTGCCAACCTATAGGACGTACTGCGGTGGATACCTAGGAGAGATGAGCATGGCTCGAGGTAGAAGGACAAGATGAAGATATGGTCTCACATATGCTGCCCACTCCGCTAGTAGATCTCCCTTTCGTCTCTCCGGTTTAAGCATCTGCTCATCTGCACCCATCTGGGCTGGTTCTGGTGGTTCTGGCGCACTGGGATCGTTCGCTAACGGCTGGTACTCTTCCGCGTTTGTGACCTCGTCCTGTTGACCTCGAACGGTTTTCCAGACGGTGAGCGGAAATGAGCTCATTATATGCAATGACCAGCTAACAAACGGTTAGCGGATGCGAATGCCACGTGAGATTTAAAGTTACCGACGGATTGGATTTCTGCCGCGCGGCTCGGGTATTACCCCGCATCTTCACCTGCCAGGGTGTGCACGGAGCTTGCGGCACCTGGCTCTTCCACAAACCATCCAAACGACAATATGCGCGCGACCATGAGGCTACACGCGTTGACTCGCAGAGCTGCTTCCGGGACCGTTTCGGCCAACCGATCCAACAACGTCGCGTTCATTGGGTTGGGAAGGATGGGATACGAAATGGCGACCAACCTGTGGAAGAAGAAGTTTGTGGATAACAACAATGGGGAGCTGATAGTATGTGATGCTAGACAGGAGGTAGCTATGAGATTCGTCGAGGAGGCAAGCGGGAAGCGTGCCAGTTTCGTGAAGACCCCTCGAGAGTGCGTTGATCATCGCCACATGCTGTCTAACCTGTCTGATATGGTTGGGCCGATGCTCTAGAGCAGTGTTATCGGCTGGGACTATCGTTACGATGTTACCATCGTCACCCCATGTTCTCTCTGTCTACGAGGGGTTCTCAGAGGGTATTATCCCCGCACTCAAAGAGTTGCCAGTGGAGGAGGCACAGAAAACATTGTGCATCGACTCGACAACGTGTCATGTTAGTACATCACAGGAACTTGCACAAATAATGGGCGAAGTGCAGGTGAATATCGTTGACGCTCCCGTCTCAGGAGGTGCGTATCATGCCCCACTCATCATTTCTCCAGGTTTGATGCTAAACTGAATAGGTGTCTCTGGGGCTAAGGCCGGAACGCTCAGTTTCCTCGTCGGAGGACCGGAGGGTTCCTTCGCCCTCGCAGTCCCATTCCTGAACCTAATGGGAAAACGAGTGATCCACTGTGGACCGTCTGGGTCGGGTCTTGCTGCGAAAATCTGCAACAATATGGTTTTGGGTGTCCAACAAGTGGTAGTTGCGGAAGCAATGCTTCTGGGACAGAGACTCGGTCTTGATCCCAAGGTTCTCGCGAGTGTGATCAATAGTTCTACGGGAAGGTGTTGGGCAAGCGAGGTCAACAACCCGGTCAAGGATGCGGTTGAGGTGCCGAGTGGTCAGGCTGGTCCTCCTGCGCAGAGAAAGTACGAAGGTGGCTTTGCTGCTTCGTTGATGCTCAAAGTACGTGATAAATTCCTGAACCCGGTCTTGCCCTTGACTGAGGTGACGTTTAAGGACATGGGGCTAGCAACCGGGAGCGGCAAGATGTTGAACGTGCCGTTACCGCTTGGGACAAAGGCGGAAGAGGTGTATGCGGAGATGCTGAAGACGAAGCCTGAGCTCGGTATCCGGGACTTTTCGAGCGTGAACAGATATCTAGAGGGACTTGAAAGGATTTCCCGGGCGGAGGACGGGAAGAATGTATAGCGATAGAAATATTTTCTTGAGAATTTCATGGCGGGATCAAATAATGTGCACCTTCCTTTTCCAGACGTATCATCGCTGACCATTCCACATTCCTTTTCTCACTCTCTCTCCCTCTCCAGAATATTTCCTCTCTGTTTTCTCCTTTTATTTCTTAATCCTCCCCTCTGATCCCTTCCTAATGTCTCAAAAACCAAACGTCATCGTCTTCGGTCTGTCCAATCTCCTCATCCGAGCGAATCGACCCAGTTCGTCTCATGTGTTCTCCTTAGGCGGCTTAAACACCCTTAGCCGGGCCCTCGTCAGCCATTTGGTTCCGCTCCAGGGCGAACCGCTCGTCAATGTCAGCTAATCGACATCCACCCCACACATCCGCATCCACTGACGCCGTGTCTTGTTCCACAGCATCTACGAATCGTCGACAAGTATTCCATTCATCCTCCCACCACGTGAGTTCCACCAGCCCAATGTCCGACTGTGCGTATTTACCATCGCTAACTCGATCTCCACCACAAGTTATCTCGGAGCAGAGTTCAAAGAGGTCGTAAAAAATCCGATCGTTGAGTATAAACAGGCGAACCTCACCGTTGCATGTACGTCGTCTCAACCCACAGTCAGCCAGCGTAACTCACAGTTTTCCCCAACAACTAGCCATCGTCGATTCAACCTTTGACCCACCAGAAGGACAAGCACCATATACTTACGTCTTCGACCTCTCGGGAGAGATTCGTTGGGACAGACCGGAACAGGTCTGGATTTGTGCCGCCATGAACCTTCTAAAATGCTGACGAAACGGGGTGAAACAGGTTCAAATCACTCAGACGTTCCATGTTGCTCGGTTTATCGCCCTGGAAGCCGCGAAGCGGAACGTCAAAGCATACGTCCGATTACAACACCCCTTCTACACTTCAGATAAGAAACCCGCAGAGGAGAAGGACGATCTGAAGCCAGAGGGTGTCAATGGCACTTGGTGGCACGAATCTCTCCGCGCAATTGCTGCCATTCCGAAGTGAGTTTGCGCCAATTGCAAATCCAAAATTGCAATGGCCGCCGAATTGACACCAAATTAGTCTCAACCTAGTGATCTTGCGAACTACTCAGACTTATGGAGCGTACCAAATAGAAATGAGTAAACGTCCCAGCTTCGCACATTTCTCGATACTCTACTAACGCTGTGACTTGACAGTATCCTCGATTTTTGTGATCAGCGCTGTGTACGCTCATCTGAAACAGCCTGTCAAATCCTTGTGCGTCAACGGTTCAAGGTCAATGGATCGTTGGCTTCGCTCGACTCACCGTGCCCCCCAGATGGTCTCCGGGTAAATTCCTGTACAACGTGACCCACAACACCGACGTAGCTGCCGCGCTGTGGAGATGTGCCACTTGGATCGATGAAATAGGGGGTAGACAGAAAGCGGATGAATTGGCTGGAGAGACTATCCAATGGCACAACGAGAAAAAACATGTTGGTGAGGTGGAGGGTGTCGTGGCGCACAACGTTGCGGTTAAAGCCCCATTGTTCAACTTGGTGGGTTCCCGACCCATCCTCCTCGGGTTTTACCAAATAACTGAAAGGAGTGTAGTCGGGCAACCCAGGTCTGACGTATAACGAACTTTTGAAGACGATTGCAACCGTGATGGGGACAACTCACGAATATTATGATTTCTTTACTTCGACTGCAGCTAGGGTGAGCAACGTCGTCTGTATAACCGGTCGGTTTGTCCCAACGTCGCGTTTCAGTTCCGACTTGAGGACTCTGTCGAAGATATCAATGAGGAACATGTTGGAGCCTGGACACAGATGATCACAACCTCGAATCCACCTGTGCCCAAAACTCCACTCAGTGCTTACTTGGACCTTTATTTGTTGAGCAAACACCAGTTTGGATTGTCGAACAAGAAGATCCAGGATATCACAGGCTTTAAGCCCAAGGTTCCAGGCATCACGGAGACTGCGGTCAAGGAGCTCATTCAGAAATGGAAGGATGAAGGGAGTTGGCCGAAGTTCGATCGGTAAGCAGGTAATCGGCAAGCAGGTATACACTTCGGGCGGCAAAGCACCAGCGCTTCAACTGTTATTGTATCTCCATGTCCCCTTTGAATCCTTTCTCGAAGATTTCTGTAGGATGGTAGATTTCTCCTGGTCTCGTAACTGTCTCTTGTTTCATCCTGTGTTCTCCTCTATCTCGTGTTCAGTAGTTTTTTTTCTCCCCCACATTTATATCCTGCGATAGCTATATACTAATACAAAGCAAGATGCGGCTGTAACGGTGGTTAGGCTTATATATCCGATGGTTTCGACTATGGGGTGGTTTTTGGGGTGAGAGACAATTGGACTCATAGTCAGACTTTGTCTTGCTTCTGCGCGGATCGGGGCTGGGAATGATCGCGGCTAAATCCCGTCGGATCTCATCATGAGCCTGTCGCATCCCTGGCGGAACAGAAGGCTTACTCATCTCACCGTCGGCGAAGCGCGTAACTGCTTGTCTACACGCCTCAAACTCGAGTCATTATGCATCAAAGACAGATCGTGTGGGATTTTCGGCTGTAGGATTTAGATCACCTTCCCTCGGGTACTGGCTCCTTAGATATCTCTTCTCCTCTCCCTGCAAGTTTCCCTCTGGCGCCACCGACATGCAAGAAGAGCTCCCTCCCTACGACTGCTCTTCACCCCTACCTGGGTATATCGCCTCTAGGGGCCTTGCTTCCCCAATAGAGACGATCTCCCTCCTATCTAGCGGCTCTCAGGCTGGCGAATACAACTACAAATCAGACCACTTGCACATTAACTTGGGTCCGCGGCGCTGGGGAACCAGGTTCCCAGTTTACGGCTTCCAGGACGTCGTCGAGGGTACCGTACAGGTCGCCAAAAAATGTAGCCACGTTGTGAGCGTGACTGCTGCTGTGAGTCTACTGTGGTCGCAATCTTTACGCCCCCCGGCGCCTGACACACTGGATTATAATAGCTCCAAGGGAAAGTGGCGATTACTGCTTCCCATGGCGGGAATGTCGCCGCCGCGTCGGACGATGTGATTCTGTCCCAGAGTGTCAAACTCTTCGAAGCTGTTAACTCCGGCGCGTCGGGCAGCGATGGCTCAAAACCATCCGCGACGCTGTCCAGAGAGTCATTCAACTTCGCTTTATCCTTCCCGACGTACACCACAGGCGGGAGAGACCCTTTGCCTCCTTCACAGTCATTATGCCAACAAGGAACCTATTGTAACATCAACTACACTCTCAGAGTTGATATCGTTCGAAAAGGCCTGAGAAGGCATGAAAGGTGTGCTTTACTATCTGCGTTAGCACCCGCCGAGAGCCCTTGGTGCTGATTCCTGTCTGTCAATCAATCATCAGGGTGACAATACCGATTATGTACCTACCCCGTTCGACCCCACCTAGCCAGGTCCAACTGGACCTGGGCTTGATCCACGATCCCTCAATCAGTTATGGAAACGAAGATGAACGATTTATAACAGTCGATATTCAGAATTCCGACTCGGCTCGTGCGGCGCTTGAGAAACTGCAGACGTCGGCCCAGGTACTTGTCGCGCCCTCTTATCTCTGTCCAACGAGCTTGCGTCGACTGATGCGGTGCTTTTAAAAGCTGACGTTGCCATCACCGAAGATATACACTTCTGGGGACTCGGTACCCCTCATACTTACACTGTCGTGTTCAAAACTCCCTTCGCTGCCTCAACTTCTTGTCACGACCGATTCCTTAAATGTTCATTTCGTCAGGAGGTCTAGGATAACGTCAAGTTCTGGGAGTACCATCCAAGAGGTAGTAGTGTCAAAGGCTGAGCTACAGTACACGGACAATAGCGCCGAAGGGGTCAGCAGGTCACACTGGGTACTGCAGCTGGGAAAAACCCAGCGTCACGTTTCTTGGAAAGTTGACGGGTTGGCTGAAGTCAAGGTACGGTTATCTTCACCCTGGCGATCGATTCCCAACTTAATACTTGGCGTTTTACGCGCAGTACTTCGTCCGGGTCGTGTTCAAGCCACCGCCGTGCAGTATGATCAAACAACTACCTACATTCGAGCACGACGAAGTTATCAAACTTGCGTCTGAACCTTGGTTGGACCCCGTAATAGCTGAGGAACTTCGGCATCTGCCCTCACTCGGACTGGCCCCCGCAGGCTTGACCACGAACCGACTCACACCCCGCTCGAGTTTATCTACCACGAGATTATAAAATTATGTCATATCATGCCACCTATTTGTACTGTACACTCGCTTCTTGTAACTACATCGTACGGACCTCACCCTATGTCTACCTTAGAATCATATATGTATATGAAGTAACCGCATTTTCTCACATTTCTCGCGAGGTTTAGCCGACTGCTCCTTGCGATCACAAATCATTTCCGTCGGACCTGGTGCGAGACAACAATGTTTGCAGCCGCGAGCTCCTTCTTCGCCAGATCCCACATCTTTCAGAACTACAATCTCGGAGGGTCAACATCTATCGTTGGCAGTCGGTCCGCCACCCCTGCGCAGGGATCTTCTTCAAATCCTGGCGCGTTGCCCACGCCCGCCAACACACCCACGTTCTCCGTAGGACCGTGGAAGGTTCAGTCTGGTTCTCACAAGACCACGAACAAACGTGTATCTGTATGGACGTTCGATAAAAGGAGCCCTGAGCTAGAGAAGATGGGACAGGCGGGTAAGGATAGAACGTTCGAAGTGCTCAAATCCGAGGTGCGTGCCACATCCTTGTATAGGAATTCTCCGGATTCTGTGTTCATGTTGGGCGTATGTAGGCCACATCTTTGTCGAGACTTAGACACCCATGTGTATTGGGTACGCATTGGAATGGATACCCCAATGCCCTCATGTTGACCAAGCTGCGCTTCCAGAGATGACCGAACCACTCGAAGAGACACGGAGTGAATTAATATTCGCTACGGAGCCTCTGCTATCCTCCCTATATCTATCTATCCCCAACTCAAACAACCGGTCTCCTGTCGTGGAACTTGACGAAGTCGAGGTATCGATCACCTCAGTGTTCAAGTGGTCCTTGTTAATAACTGCAAAATAACCGCCAGATCCAGAAAGGCATCCTTCAAGTATGCAAAGGTCTCTCCTTCCTCCACACCTCCGCACGCCTGATCCATTCCAACCTCTCACCGGAAAGTATCCTCATCACCGCTGCCGTCAGTCCACACCTTGTTCTTATACTCTGAATATTGCAGAACTGAGAGCCTGTCGTTTGTGTTTTTTTTTACAGGGAGATTGGAAGATTGGTGGATTGGGATTGACGATTCCGTTGATGCGTCCTGATGGTCAACCGACCAGGTGGGAGTTCCCGACTTTTGATGGACGCGTTATGCCGTACATCCAAAGGTCCTTTGATTATATGGGTATGCGCCTCTTATTCACTTGATAGGGTTTGTTTGGTAAAGTGACGATGAACCACGTAGCCCCGGAGTATGCTTTGGATGAGGCTCTGAATACCGCTTCTGATCTGTATTCGTTGGGTTGTCTCATCTACGCGGTCCATTGCAAAGGTGATCCACCGTTCAAGACACATGGTAGTCTGGGTGGTCTCCGAGATGCTGCCAGACGTCCCCTCACTGGGATCAGCGGACTAGACAAAGACCTCCAAGGTGCGGAAGTCAGTTTTGCCCTCGTAAAAACAACCCTGACGCCCTCCTAGCAATGCTGAATGGATTAATCACACGACATCCCACAAACCGACTCACCTCATCTGCACTACCTTCGCACTCGTTTTTCTCATCACTACCTATATCTACCCTCAATTTCCTCGACAGATCAAACTTTGCCGCAAAGAGTCGAGAGGAAAAAATCTCGTTCATGAAAGGTTTGACCAGTGTCTTGGATAAGTTTTCTGTCGGTCTTCGGGTCAGGAAGATATTACCGTCTCTTCTAGAAGAGGTCGGTGTTCTTTCCTTGTCTTATTTGGGGGTTCCTGACGTCTTGTCCTGCAGATGAAAGATTCACAACTGCTCCCTTCTATCCTCCCAAATGTGTTCGCTATCTCTCGGGTGCTCTCATCGATACAGTTTGCTGCCTTAGTGCTACCAAGCTTGAAGCCACTGTTTGCCATCAAAGATCCACCTCAGAACATGCTAACACTCCTGAACAATGTGACAGTTCTGCAGGAGAAGACCGAGAAGCCCGTTTTCCTTGAACGTGCGTACTCCCGTCTGAAGAAGGACGCACGTGTTGAGGTGTTTTAGATGTAATGCCATTGATATACAATGCCATGGAATCCGAACACACTGTTGTGAGTTTCGACAGGAAAATGAAAAATCGTCGGAATGACAAACTTTTCCATCGACAGGTTCAGGAGCAAGCGCTGAAAGTGGTTCCAGACCTGTGTGAAACAATCGATTATGCCGAAGTGCAAGGAGTTCTCTTCCCAAGGGTGGCGGTGAGCCCATTGTCCTCGGGCGCCGTGAAAAGCCTTCTTATGCTTTCCATCCTTGTAACTTAAGCTCGTTTTCACAAAAACGAAGATTTTGAGCGTGAAAGTGGCCACGCTTTCGACGTTCTTGATTATGGTGAAAACCCTTGATCAGGCGGTTCTGACGCAGAAGCTTGTCCCATTGCTCTCAAAGATCCGGACGAAAGAGCCCGCAGTGATGGTATGACCGACTGATCCCCTGCACACTTGTATCGATGTTGACTGATGGACCTTAGATGGCCACCCTACTCGTGCAAGAGGCGATGGGGTTCAAGGTTGACCGAGAGGCAGTCGCTATGGCCGTCCTACCTCAGCTGTGGCAAATGGCTATGGGCCCTCGTACGTTTCATCCGTTCCAGCGAACAAACCAAAGCTGATGGGGTGCCTCAACAGTGCTGAATATTGAACAGTTCCACAAGTTCATGGCGGTGATCAAGAAGCTTGGGGATCGAGTCGAACGTGAACACGGTCAATTCCTCCGCGATTCTCAGCGCTTGGAGGATAGGTCTGCCATTCCCGCCTCCGACGCAGCCCCTAACACGGTGGGCGGGGATGTTAACTTCGAGAACCTTGTGGGGCGCGGAGATGGCATGACGGTGAAACCGGATACCGTCATCAACGGAACTTTGAAGGGGTGGGATGAGGATGATGTCTGGGGTAGCATTTTCTCTAGTGATGAGACTGTGGGTGTCTTTTTTTTCGCATTGCTTCATGTATGTTGACCTTTTTGGGACTTTCTAGGTCACCCCACCGACTAGATCCCCTCCACCAGTCATCCAAACGACGTCTTTACCATCAACTCCGATGGTCTCATCTCATTTGGCAACACGGCCGGCGGTCTCAAGTCGCAACGTGTTGGGTGCCAAACCAATACCGCCCACTTCTTTCAGTTCATCGGCTTTCAATCCGACGGGTACCACCACACCGAGCCCCTCGATCCCACCCCTGCGACCGCCACCATCAAACAACTTGTTCTCGGTCTCGACAAGCACAAGCAGTTATTCGGCGCCGAATTATAACTTGGCCCAGCCGCTGTCGCGATCGAACGGCTCAAATAGTGTGATGCAGCCTTCGTCAACACAATACGGAGGGGGCCTGTCGCAACCCATGCAACCCATACAACCTTCGCAGCCGACACAAAACACATTTTCGGCGCCCAATTACAATATATCTCTTCCCCCAAGCAACCCCATCTCCTCATTCTCAAATCTACCACTACAACCGTCACAACCAACTCCACCGCCATTCTTCAACGCCGGAATGGGTGTGTTGGCACCTTCGAAACCTCCACAGCCTACGTGGGGTAGCACGACAACAAACAAACCAAACAATAGTGATTGGGGAGACTTTGACCCCCTCGGATGATACATTGCACTTCCGTCGTTTAGATAGTAATTTTGTGACCTTCGTAACGGTATGATCGCCTAGTCATCGTCGTTGTTTGTTTGCAATCGACCGTGTTTCAATCTCTCTCGACCTGGATGTTTCCTTGAGTGGCGACGACGTCGGCCTCAATGACGGTTTGGTGGTGGGCTACCAGATCTCCTGGAAGATGCACCGGTGGTGGGAGGTCTTCCGGTAAAACCGGGAGGCCCAATAGTGCTCGCAAGATTGCCTTGGCTCCCAATTTAGAAAAGACCGTGTTGTGTTCCCGACAGAATGGGTCAAAGATACCTGGGAACAGGGGCGTCAAGGTCAAGGAGGTGACGGGTACTGCGCGAGGATCGTACATGAGTCGCATCCCTTCTCGCACTCACACCCAGCAACCACGTCGTAAGCCGCGCCAACGAAATGCGAAATTCGGTCAAAAGACTTTGCAGCAAGGCCTCCACCTTTTCCCGCGGGTTCATAGAAAATGAGTCTGGGTGGTACGTTGAGAGATGAGAACATTGTCACACCACCGAGAGTGTGACTGTACTCGCCTCGCTGGCCTCTTGCGTTTCGACTTCTCGACCTTGTACTCCTTTGTCGGGGCTTTGCATTCTGTCAGGAGCTCTTTAGGCATCTGTATGCGATTCAACACAGCGTGCTGGGCAGAATGTATGGCTTCTGGAAAACCGTATATGCCGTAAGCTGCCACGGTGGAGAAGATATCAGAACGTTTCGCACCTGCTGGATTGACCTCTTGGTCGATGAACAGCTGGAGAAGAGGTTCGGGGATGTCAAGCCAGAACCCGATGGTTTCCCGCTCCCATGGAAGGTTCTCGAGGTCGACTTGATCTATGATGCACCCATTACTATGTGAAGCGGGTTCAGCTGGAAACGAATATCAAATCCTTTCCCTGCTTACCGTATCTTGTAGAACCCATATACGGTAGTTTGAACCTTAATGCCTATTCGGACAGTTGGGTGGGCGCCTTGCATTGTCATCACAGGAAAACTTACGTCCATAAAACGCATGTTCCTGGGAGGTCGCACCTTCCCGTTTCTTTACTTCGCGGACACGGTGCGTTCTTATAGGGTCGATATCGCTGTAGAAAGGAGTTAGGGAGACTGTATTTTTCTTGTAAAACAACTCACGTGAAGTCCCTAAGAAGGTGCAGCGACGTTGGTCAGAGAATCACATTGTCCTAAAGGTTCTTACCTCGGTTCTGCGAGAGATTGTGTCAACGTGAGCACCCGCCGGAAAGTTAAAAGATCACTGCCACCGCACCTGTAATCCAATTGACATCCACCCGACGGAGGTGAGCCACTCGATTGTCATGGCTAATAGAGTGCACGACGAATGTTAGACCCTGGTGCATGAACTAGTGGACACCAGATGAGTTTGATTCCTCCTGTGAAATCACGGTCCACGCACCACCCCACCCTCGTAAACCTCAAACAGGGCCCTCGAAATCTCGATCTCTTCAACGAGTTTCGCAGTGCCCCCTCGCTCGAATTCCGTAATGTCAATGAGAACGTATTTCTCTTCCTCAACGCCGCGGAGGTTCACGTGTTTTGCAGGGTATGGCAGGAACTTCGGATGGGTGTGATACCTGAGCAGATTATTTCAATGAGTTGCGAAAATACTGTGGGACTGGTCGTACGTACCAACCGTCCTCATCTTTTGACAGGTGGGTCTTGCAAATCTCCTTCATCGTGGAGCCAAAATACTGTTCGTCTTCCGACGTGATGGGCATCTCGGTCCCAGCACATTGCAAGTGCGCCTCGAGGACCACCAGGGTCAGTGCACCATAGAGCCAAAGGGACCAGTACCAACCTCAAGAACGAGCGGATTCTCTAAATCCAGAATTACACCCGCGACAGGCCCCTGCAGCAGGTCCTCCGGGTTCATCAAGTAATGGTTGTCCATCGGCAGAGCCTCTGGAACAAAAACGGTGAGCGAATCTCGAGCCCGTCGTCCTGCGCGTCCAATTTGTTGCCGCTATGTGACAATTAGATTGATTAGATGTCGAGTATGAAGGGCGACGAACGAAGCTAGCGACACCACCCGGGGGGAAACCCAACACGATGACGACGTCGAGCACGCCAATGTCAACACCGAGTTCGAGCGCGTTTGTTGCAATTATCCCGAGCAATTGGCCGGAAAATGCTTCACGCTCAATCCTGCGACGATCCTGAATTCTATTAAGCTTTGGTGTCTGAGTGGGATAGCAAAGATTTACCTGAGGTGTATACCCTGGGTGTACCCTATGTAAGCGCGAGGGCCTCAGCAGATGGATCAATCGACAAACCTCCTCTATATGCCATAACCTTCTCAAGGATATCGAGCCGACCTTCGGCGGTCAAGTCCGCACGGATCACCTTCATTGCCTGTGAAAGCGTCAGGTGAATCCAAGCTTGCTCTCTGTAAAGGAATGTGTTACCAGTTCACACGATTTTCGTCTCTACACTAACGGTGAATAACTGAGACGGCTGACGTGGAAGGTTGATTCGCACCTGACAAAAAAGGATGACCCTGAAGCCCCTTTTCATCAGAAACCTCATGAGGCCAGTTGCCTCATCGGTGGCATTGACACGTCCCAACGAATCATCTCCTGGGACCTTCAGTGGGGGATTCCACACCTAACGCGTGATAAGAGGCGAGGATGGTGAGGCCTCCTCCGTCTCTCACCAAAAATTCCTTCCGCCCAGAGGGCGCTCCATCCTCCGTAACCGCCGTGACGTTCTGCAAGCTGGGTCAGCAGACAAGCCCGGATGGTGGAAGAACCTCCAACACCTCAACGCCAAAGATATTCCGCATGTGATCCAGCGGACTTGCGATGGTCGCACTACACGACACGAATTGTACTCTTCTGTCTGGGGGCATGTCTGAGACGGCTCGAGGGGCTTGTTTACATGGACTTACTTCCAACCGCCGCGCATATCCGTCGCAACCGACGCATTACCTGTGCAACGTGACTAGGATGGGTGAGCGATCAGAGGTCTACCGTTGGGCAGTTGGACCAACCAACCTCCCGAACAGACCCGTATAATAATGTAGTTCATCCACTGCGACAAGCTTAAGACCCTTGAAAAACCTATACGAAGGGAAGGTCAGACACTCGAAAATCCCCTTTGGAAAGGCGATACAAACCGCCTCCATAAGTCTTCATGAGGAAGGATCGAAAAGTGGATCATGTCCTGTAGGCGTCGTAAGGCTTGAGGATCTCCATCGGAAAACTAAGACCCACAAAGTTGGTGAAAATTATCGAGGCGTTTTCGCGGATCTGACCTATGGACACATCTTAGAAATTGAGCCCTGCGAAGTGACAAACGCACTCACGACGAGCTTCTTGTGGCGTGTCACCGTCATAGGCAGCCACTTGAATGCCCTCCAACCCTGGACAGTTCGAGAGAAGGTTCTGGGCCGCTACTCGTTGGTCTTGGGCCAGTGCCTAGACGATGTGTTACGATTTTTCGTGGATAGAGCAGATACTCCATAATACCTTTGTCGGGTAGATGAAGATGAACGTGGAGTCGGGGTCTTTCTCGAGGAATTGGAGCATGGGGACCTACAAATAGGTAGGGCTTCCACGAAAGAGTCGAGGGTTTGCCCACCTGATAAATTATACTCTTCCCAGAAGCCGTGGGTGTAGACACTTTTACGGTTCGTGAGCTGAGTAAAGAAAATCAGGGAGCACAAGCTCACCTATGACGTGCGAGCCTCCTGCAAGTGCATTGATCGCCTCTGCTTGGTGAAAATAAAGGGATGATATTTGTCGCGAACCCGACAAAGCATTCAGGATGGCCACCGACAAAGGTGTTCCAAGAGCTCCTTAACCATGTGTAAGATGCGAGCTGCGGAAAATGAAAAGTTGAATCCACACCTGAACGAGCGGTCTTCTCTTCCGTCTCCTGTCTGAACAATACTTGACCCTTGTACCAATTTTGCTTTTGCATTTCTTCGATAATCTCTATTGCAGAAGGTCTATCCTCGGACGACGGGACTTCTGAGGGATCATTGGAAATATCGCTGTTCCAGGAAGTGTTCACGGGAACAAATCTCCGGCCGGATGCTTGTAGCAGGAAAACTGGGTCTTCGGTTCTAGAAGCTCTAGCCAGGAGTCTGTTACGAGATGGGGGTCAAGGGGAGAATCCCTCACGGACTAGTAGACTAACTCATTCACCGCGTCACAAAATTGTGCGTTCCGTTTTTCAACAAGTCTCTTCATCGCCGCAGGTGTGAGAGATGGGGGGAGAGCCAGGGAGTACCTAATAACGTGTGTGAAGGGCGGGAAGTGGCGGAACATTCGAGCTCACGGGTTGTCGGCCCTCTGGCCGCGCACTGATTCCTTGAATTCGAGGATTAGGACATGATCCTGCGAGTCTCGCAGCTGGGAGGATCCAAACTCAGAATAGTCTGGACCTTTATCACGGCCTGTCTCGTGCTTGGGTGCAGGCTGGTTGGACCCGTGGATAAGCAGGTCATTTTTGGGAATGTATGCGAACTCCACGAGATCAGGACACAAGGCCCTTGAGGCAGCGACGTGAGATTCGACATCGTTTCAGCCAAAGATTGTCGCTTACTTGATCTCTGAGACCTTTTCAAGCTCTAGCGGCCTATTCGCGAGTCAGTTGATTCGGGGTGTCAAATTTGAGGTACCCACCTCTTGAGCAGACTCTCAACGGAACTACGAATACTGTCAAATGTGGGAGCCATGGACTTCCGCGAGGAGCAGAATGCGAGCACGGTATTCAACGCCTGGCGGGATCAAGTTCG
>Ga0307512_10002015_pt1 | contig 26977 bp, 34 predicted proteins | sample 14_EM_MG_FD_200267 | JGI IMG/M metagenome (GOLD analysis project Ga0307512, IMG submission 200267) | Populus trichocarpa ectomycorrhiza microbial communities from riparian zone in the Pacific Northwest, United States - 14_EM | ecosystem: Host-associated > Plants > Roots > Unclassified | place... | reverse complement strand
CCAACGTCTCCGCCTTTCCGTAACACAATTCCTTCCACACCTTCTGTATCTTTCTTCTATATTTCCCAAGTACCTTCGTACCTTATTGCGCCGTGACACGAAGAAGTTCTGATAGGAAGCAGTGCGGAGGTCATCCAATCGGAAGAAGAGATGAGTAATAATGGGTTCAAGCCTGAGGTGACTTTTCGGTTGCGGAAAATGAAAAGTTGGCCAGAGCGATTCGGCATGAGATGGAGGTGGATAGGCAAGAATTGGAGCCATCGAAACACGCGCCAGATATTCAGCCAGGAGGAATAACACAGGAGTTTCCGAGTTTGACAGCTACTGGACCAGTAATGCTTGCCAAGAGACCGGTTATTGGGCCAGCAGTACTGGAACAAAGAAAAAGGAGGGGAAAAATCAGGAGGCTAAGGAGACACCAAAGGAACCAAAGGCAGGAGGTAAGAAGCTGGAGGTTAAGAAACCAGAGACAAAGAAACCAGAGAGAAAGCCGGAAGAGAAGAAGAAGAAGACGTGTGAACAGAGATTGGCAGCACCATCACCACCAAAGAAACAACCCCAGCAAAGACAACAACAACAAGGGGATAAACAGAAACTAGGAGATGGATTTACAGAGGTGAAGAAAGGAAATGGGCGGAAGAAAAAAGAAGTAAAGCCGGTGTTCCCAGGACAGAATTTGATGGAGAAGAGGAGACTTACACTCGAGAGGGACAATGATTTCCTGGTTTCTCAGATGAAGAATCTGGACATTTCATCCGAAGTGAAACGAGCACTGTTCGAACTGAAGGTTCCGCATTTTATACGCCTGCATGTGGTTACGAAGAAGACCAGGGGATTCTTGTCAATGATTACGACTCAGGGAGCCACTGCGGAAATGGATATTCGGGATAGAGAGATTGTGACCTAAGCGGCGAGAAATGTGCACTCCTGAATTGGGGACATCGAGACAAACGAGATGTGGGAGAGGGTCAAAATGCATAGAATCAATTTCAACAGGTATTTGGGAAAGACAATAGGAGGAGGCTTGGAGAAATTGAGATCAGAATTACAGGCTGAGAACCAGGGGGTAGTGATCCCTCTTGCGATGAACTGGATTGGAAGACCGAAGTATGTACAGAAGAAGAAAAAGGAAGGAAACAAAGCATCTTCAGTTGTGTTTTCAGTCAATGGTAGCCAAATGGCCGAAAGAGTTTCAAAGAGGGGTTTGAGAGCAGCAGGTGTGCAGTATAATGCGGAGAGAATTGTGAATGCCGGTCCGGATTCCTTTTGTGCAGTGTGCAGCAGATGGGTATATGTTGAAGCGAAGTGTGAGGCTCTGAAGATGCTAGCATGCATGTTGTGTAGTGTTAGCAACGGGTCCGGGTAACCCTCCAGCAGTCCAGGTTTTGACCAGCGGTTTGGTTCGGTTCGGTCCCAGACCTGGCCAAAAACCCGACCCGCTTAGATATGCCGGGGGTGTTACGCGGACCGGACATGGAACGGCGGGTATTGGGCCGGGTTGGAACCGCACTGCGGTTCCAAATATACGGTTCCTACTCCTTGGCCTCCAATTAAGTATTTGAGTTCTGATTGTATCACAACATGATCAGTACGTAGATTGTGCAGTTTTAGCCGCTCTTTCACCTCCCGCTTTCAGATTTGCGATCCGACTGATATGCATTGAGTGGTTGTGAAATAATGATTGATTGTAAGCGAAAATGGCGGATTTTCGATCGCGACTCAACGAATACTTGTCGGATCGCAAATCTGAAAGCGGGGGGTGAAAGAGCGACCAAAACTGCACAATCTACGTACTGATCATGTTGTGATACGATCAGAACTCAAATACTTAATTGGAGCAAAAATGGTCAATCTCAAATGCAGGGTTTTTGGTGGTAAAACTGGCCCTTTTCCGAAGTTCCAGGTTTTTCGTGTGGTAAGACCCGGTGCCACGATCCAGGTTCAGGTGTAACCTGACCCGGAACCGACCCGGCAATTTGGACCGGTTGCTAACACTGATGTTGTGTGCAGAAAGATATCTGATGAAGGATCACATGTGCAACGTCTTGGGTTGCAAACCGAACACAAGACAAAACTGCAACCATAATGTTGACAAGTGTGTCAACTGGAAGCGAAACCTTAGTGGGAAGGGCTTTAAACCAGTGACAAAAGTCTTGGCAAACAGAAACAGCACGATAAGTCGACAACAACGATAGCAACAACGAAACGGACAACGGCAATAGATTCTGGACATCGAATTGACCCCAGAGTGGGCATCCCAGCACCGGTGACACTGCAGGAGAAGGGCGCGCACACGAACCCACACAATTGAGTGGAGTCTCGTAAAGTTTTCGCAGAAAACGCGATTGCGCAACATGTCGGCCAACCTGCAAGCGACGACGAGGCCTACCCTAGAAGGGGAGGTTTGCCTCACAGGAGTGATGACCAAAGCCAGGGTAAGTGGGAGGAGCGACCTGAACACGGGAGAAGCGGGAGATGGGCGGATCGACGTGCCTATAGGTGTGGCGAGGGAGATGGCGACGGCGGCGACGCCCTGCGCCGCGGAGACCTCTGGCGCACCGGTTGTTGAGCCGATGGAGAGAAACAAGAACAGAATGCGGAGCAGGAGGAGCGAGGCCCTGGCGACCGCCATGGTCCCCAGTGCCTGGAAGAGCCGCACGGAGAGGTCGATGCCACAGCAGGCACAGGAGCTAACACAGCTGCACCAGACTGTTGGACACCTAACGAACCTGCTGGAAGCACAGGCAGCCCGAGAGAAGGCACAGTGGCGAGGAATGATCACATCGATGCAAGAGAGAGAGCAGAAATGGGACACCCGCCAAGTGGACGACACACTGTGGGGGGACGGCATTACAAACATGATCGCAACGGTCATGACAGGTGTAGCACCAGGCCAAGAAGCGAGAGGGAAAGAGAGAGACAAGACTACAAGGATGGACGGTGGGGGGCTAGAGGCCTCGCAGCATGCAGATACAACGCAGGAAAGAGGACAAGAGAAGCTCCAACAGCGGAAGCAGCAACTGAAGCCCAGACTGCAGCTCAAACCGCAGCCTGAACCGCAGCACAAACCCAAACCAAAGTCAGCGCCCACACCCGGTAGATGGTGGGAGACAGTCCCACCACGAGCCCAGATTCAGAGGGCACCCGGTAGCCCAGGCCCTACCCCGACGGCCGGATCGAGCATGGCAGAGAGACAGCTGATACTAAGTAGAGACAAGGTTGTACCACCCCCCAACAAATGGACCAGGAAATTGCATCAGCGATCAACCGAGCGCTGTTCCACCAGAAGGCACCGGCCCACATTCGGATCATAAATGCAAAAAGGACCGCTAGAGGTACGATTACGGCAATCACCCACCAGAACGCGACAGCAGGGATGATACTCATATACCGCGACGTCATCATCTCCGCCAAGCGAACGGTCGACAAGGGAGTGATCGATGTTGCAGAAACCGAGTCCTGGGAGACGCTCACAGTCCATGGTGTACAACACATGAGGAACATGGGAAATGGCACAGAGGGCCGGCAAAAGATGCCGGATGAGATCCAAGCTGAGGACAAAGGGGTAATGGTCTCGGTCCAGGTACGGTGGCTGGCAAGCCCCCACACCATCAAGGAGGGAAGGCAGATAGGGGAGATCTCCGCATCGTCCATGGTCTTCTTAATACAGGAGTGCAAGGTGGCGCGAGGACTGGTCAACGAAGGCATCAATGTGGTGGGAGTGTGGAACTGAGTCGAACAATTCACGAATGCAGGTCCAGACAGCAGGTGCAAGCACTGTTGCGGATAGGGCCACATAGAGAGCAAGTGCAGCGGCTACTGCTCTGGGCCGCACCATACCAGCGACCATAAGTGCAACGTCGTGGGATGCACTGCAATGCAGGGCCCTCTCTGCGGCCACACACAAGAGAAATGCCCCAACTGCAGAGGTAATCACATTGCATTCAGCAGTAGGTGCGCAAAGAAGGCGGAAGTCACGAGAGCGGCACGGGAGGACAGGAGAAGCGAACCACCAGGACAGACCACGAGGGCCGGGGGAGCAGGCACAGGATTACGATCATGCTCGGCCAGCGGGCCGAGGAACCGGGAGGAGGAGACACAGGCCGGACTGAAGAGGAGATGGGAGATGCAACGGTGGAGGAAGCGGAGGAAGAGGACATTACAATGGGCGGGAGCGCAACGGTGACGACGACAGCAGTTGTCATGATCACAGTGACCATCATTGAACGTGAAGTTGAAACGGGAGCTCCTGCAGCTGCCAATGTTTAGAGCGATCCAGCCCAACTGCGCCAGGTTGTACGGATGGACCATAGCCGCGCTTGAACAGGAGTCAAACGGAAGGCGGACGTGGTTAGCCTGCAGGAACCACCGAGAGTGAGAGAAGGAGAGGGATTCAATCATCCGGCGTACGATATCCGAAAACGGAAGAGAGTCTGGAAGGCGGTGTGCAAGGTGAGCGGCTTTGAAAACAATGAACGGACTGACTTGACCAGAATCATGCTCTGCGACGTAATTGTGGTCGACATTAAAAGAAGGGCAGGGAAGATGACAAGGATTGTGAGCATCTTCGATTGGAGAGAAGGGGAGCTTGGAGAGAGACCAGCGAGGAGACTGGACTGGCAGAGAATTATTCGGCAGAGGGGAGGCGGTACGGTGCTCGCGGGTGACTTCAACACCCACAGCCAACGCCGCGACCCGAGATGCACGGAACGGAGGGACGCCACATACTGGGAAGGAATTATAGACAATCACGGGCTGGTAATTTGGAATGACGACCGGCCCACACAGTACTGGACAAGGCACGACAGCATGGGCGAATCCATCATAGACCTGACCCTGGCCAACCGACCTTTCAGAAAATGGATGATTCTGGATGGGAGGCATGCCACAGGGTCCGTTCACAAGATCATAGAGTGGGAATTGGAAATGGAGAAGCATTAGGAAGCAGGGGGCACCCATGTCGTAGGGTGGAATCTAGCAGCCATGTCGCAGGAGGACGTGGAGGTGGCTGAGGAGCTGTGGAGAGAGTGGGTAAAGGAAAGGGCACACTTGGGAGCGGAGAGCATGGGAGACGAGGTCGAGAGCGAGGCCTAATGGTGCCAGGAACCACTGAGCAAGGTACTTGACGCCACAGCTAAGAAAATCACGATCTGCGCGCACTCAAAGAGATGGTGGAATGGCGAGATTAAGGAGAAGAGGAGTCAACTTGGGAGAGAGAACAGAAGAAGGCGCAGGTCGGCAGCGACAGCCCAGGCCAAGGCTGAGCTGCCGAAGTCAGTCCGGAGAACACAAGACAAGATGTGGAATGACTATTTGAGAAACCTGAGAGGAGCCACGGTCTGGAGAGCGGCGAAGTTTGCCAACCCATGAGCAGGAATGACCGTGGAGGCCTAGACCGATAGAGGTGGGAAGCAGGCAAACACGATTGCTTAACACGAAGAGATGCTTAGACGACATTCTTTTCCCCCGAATGGGTACGACCAATACTTCGAACTACCCCCGGCAGGACAAGCACACCAGTCCGTCACTGAGCAAGCAGTCAAGAGTGCGCTGTTCTCACAGTCCATCAAAAAAGCCCCAGGCCTGGACAAACTGTCTTTTGGAGCCATACGCCCAGTCTGGGAGTGGGACAAAGAGCGAATTGTGGAGCTGGCGAAAGCAGCCGTCTGGACAGTCCGACACCCAGCAGTCTGGAAGTGGGCGAGTGAGGTTGTAATCCGCAAGCCAGGGAAGGACGACTACACGAAATTCAAGGCGTACTGCTCCATCTCCCTGCTGAGCTGCATGGGGAAGGTGATTGAAAAAGTGGTCGCAGAGCTACTGGCTGAAGAAGCTGAGCAAAGAGGGCTGCTGAGCGACGGCCAGTTTGGAAGCAGGAAAAGACGATCGGCAATCGACGCGGCAGCAATCATGGTTCACAGAGCACATGCAGCCAGGAGAGAAGGCAGCGTAGCCGGTGTGTTCCTGATGGACATCAAGGCAGCTTTCCCGAGTGTGGGGAGGGGGAGACTGCTCCACACAATGAAGGGCGAGGGGATTGACAGAGACCTGATATGATGGACGGCAAGCTTTCTCTCAGACCAAACCGTTGAAATGGTAATCGCAGGCAATGGCATGGAAAGACGCGCGGTGGAAGCTGGAATACCACAGGGTTCACCGGTGTCTGCAATCCTCGTCGCAATTTACACTTCAGGGCTCATAAAATGGGTGAAGGAGAGGGTCTCCGGAATTGAAGGCCTATCTTTCATGCACGATCTAGGATGGATGGCGACGGAGAGTGACGTTACTCAAGTCGTCAGCAAACTGTAATCCTGGGCCAGAGAGAGCATCGATTGGGCCGAAAGGCGGGAGCTGGAATTTGACACCGCGAAAATCGAGGCGGCTCTCTTCACATGCTGACAAGGCCACAAGAAGCACCTTCGCCCTGAGCTAACAGCAATAATACGAGTTGGGAACGGCTTTGTCAGATTTAACAAGAAAGCGACATGATGGCTGGGAGTTTGGATTGATGCCCACCTGACCTTCAAGGAGCATCACAATCGATGCATGAAGAAAGCCAGAGCCGCAGAGGCACAACTCAGATCGCTCACACTCACATATGGAGTCGTACCAGGATGTGTGAGAGCAGTACCAATAGCCTGCATCCAGGCCGTCGCTCTGAATGGAAGCAAGCTCTGGTGGGATGCGGAGGAAGGCAGCTGGTGGGTCGACCTTCAGCGTCTCCTATATCGTGAAGCTAGGTCCACCGTGGGCGCGCTGCCTGCTACTCCGAGAGGGACCCTTAGGCGAGACTCAGGGCTGACACCTGCGGCAGTGGCTCTCGACACTGGAAAACAATGGTTCATGGGGAGGCTACCAAACGCCTGCGAAGGCTCCAAGTTAAAGGAGCTCATCGAGTACCCCACACCTGGGGCACCAGTAGGCAGAGTGCCTGCGATAGAGTACGCACGCGGCAAGAGTGCAGAGACGATGTGCTGGACAGCCCCTGGGGAGAAGCCAGCGGTCAAGACCACTATACTAGAAGATGACACCAAGGCCAAGAGAGCTGCCTAGCTAAGGGCGAAAGTGAAGGAAGGCAATTCGGGGTCGGGCACCTAAACATGGTGGACGGACGGATCATCAACGGATGATGAGAGAGTAGGAGCCGCAGCGGTGTGTCTAAATGGAGACGCCTGGACGGTATTCTGAAGCTACCTGGGCACGGGGCAACTGGAGGTACTCGACGTTGAACTATTGGCGATCGGAGTCGCACTTCGGAAGTCCGTTGTGAAAGTGTAAGCATTACGAGCACACAGACTCACGACAGTGGCAGTCATCAGTGATTGGCAGGCAGCCATCAGACGCACGGCGCACCTGGACCCAGGGCCAGGGCAGCAGCTAGCAAAAGCAATTAACGAGCATGGTAGGGCCCTCCATGCCCACGGCATCGACGTCATGATCCACTGGGTCCCGGGGCACTGAGGCATCCCTGGGAACGAAGAGGCCGACCGCCACGCAAATAAGGCATGAGAAGGTCGAGGGTACACAGTACGTGAGCATATATACACTTCGGCCGCGAATAGAGCCAGACATATCTCGGAAGGAAGAACGGCGGCAAAGGCAATGTGGGAGGCTGAGAGGTGCTCCAAGCACTACGGCTATACGCTGAAGGGCAATGCCGGAAGCAACAGATCCGTCCCAATGACATGCGTGAAGCCACTGGCTGCAAGGTTCTATAGACTGATGAGCGGGCATGCCCCGACTGGAGCGTACCGAAAACAGTTTGGGCATCGAGAGGACAACATATGCTGGTGGCGCAGACAGGGAGCAGTACAGACGCGGGAGCATCTCATCCGCCACCGCAGCCGATGGAAAGACCCGCAGACAATACTCTGGAAGACAGTGGGAAATGCCACAGGCTGGAAAGCGGGCAGATGCCGACATGTGCAGATGTCTGAGCTGTATCCCATGGAGATATCAGACAAAGAGGTGATGGACTTCCTGGCAGCCACTGACATTGGGAACTTCTTGCCAAGGCAAGCGGAGGAGCGCGGGCAGGAGGAGCGCGGGCAGGAGGAGTGTGGACAGGAGGAGCGGGGGCAGGAGGAGCGTGGGCAGAAGGAGCATGAGTAAGGGTGTTCGGAGCGGTGGTCTCTCTTTTCGTTGATCTCTTCTGTTCTTCTCAGTCTTTTTGCTTTTCATGTGTCAAAGGGGATGATAGGTAGCAGGTGGGAGCTCCGCCATCTAGCCAGCTAGCCCGGAGGCGGAGGGGATATTGGGTCCTGTCATACTCTAATTAGAGTGCATACAGTATGAATAACACAAAACAAAAAACCTTATTGGGAAGGCCAATTGTTGCGTTAAGAAACAGGAGGCAATTAAAACAGCAAGCGAAGAAAGGTAAACTAGGAGGGAGAGGGAAGGGTTACGCCGAAATGTGACCACAGATTGACAAAAGACGCCAGATACAGTTGAGGACGGAGTACCATCGACCACAGAGGCGGAAAAGCATGCTCAGGATAATGAGCAGACAGGAAAGAAGCCGGAAGTACAGGTCTTAGGGACCCAAGAGATGGAACGGGAATCTTCAAATGCAGGGACCGAAGAACCCCCCAGGAAGCGATGGTGAAGTACATTATGCATAATTGTGGGAGGGCGTATGAGGTGACAATGATAGCGTTGGAATAAGTAATTGTTTGGGGGGCTGATGTTGTTATGTTGCAAGAACTGGTTTTTGAGAAGGAATGATACAACATTAGCCACCCAGGATATAGACTGAGCAGAGGAGGAAGAACGATGACGGTGATAACAAAAGATATACACCTGGAGTTTTCGGAAGTGGATAAGGGGGAAGGTGGAGATATCCAAGTGTTGGATGTAAAATACCCTTAGGCGAGAAAGATGAGATTTGTGAATGTATACGATCAGCAGCGACAGGTGGAGAGTGTGAGATGTCAAGGCAGACCGTCAGAGCCAGCAAGGTGGAGAGAGATAATGGAGCAGGAAAAGATCCTTTTGGAAGTAGAGTGGAATTCTCAGTGATAGATGGGACCCCGAGTATCCACCAAAACGAGATGCAGACTTTGTCGACTGTCTTATGGATGTGTACAATTTTACTGATGTTGCAGATGGGCAAGCAATCCAGACAAATGCGAGACACGGCGAGGTTTCGAGATCGCTAATAGATCTCATTAAAATCAAGCCACAGATGGCGGATATTTCGGAGATATCTACAGACGATGCCACTACCTCAGATCATGGTATGGTGTGTGCCCACATTAGATGGGATGAAGGGGAGGGAGCAAAAGTATCGAGAAAAGTTACAGGATAGGATATCAATGGGCTTATGTCAGAGGAGGAAAAAGACATTGATCAAAAGTCAACAAAAGAGTGGGAGGACCAGAGCTCGAAGAGACGCATTTTGGATGAGACGAGCAGCGGAGAGGAATCACTGAGAGAACCTGGGTGGATTCAGCGAAACTTTGTTAATCATCTCAGTAGGTGCTGCAAAACAGTTAAGGTTTGAATGGGATGAAAGAGGTGGTGGTAGAACGAGGAGATCGCGGAAAACCGAAGAATTTCGCGATCACTAGAGACATCTAGAAGAATGAGGGAGGCATCTCACAAACAGGTTAAGAAGCAGCAAGGCAATCTCCGAAGAATTATCCCACAATCGAAAAGAAACGAGTGTAAGAGGTTTCTAAGTTCGGCCAAAAGAGATCAGGTGTGGCAGGCTCTGAGGTATACAAAACAGGGAGGCCAGCAAACAACGAAAGCATTGACATCCAGGAGTGGGGTTGTGGCGCAATCCTGGAAGGACAAAGCGGAATTGATAAAAGAAGAAGAGTTTCCGAAACCTTTGAAGGGTGCGGAGAGAAAGGCCCAAGAGCAGGGGGAAGAACTGTGGATAAGAATAACCAAGGAAAACATCCGCAATGCTCTGTTCGGTCAGTCGGTGAAGAAAGGACCTTGTCTGCATAGACAGTGGTTTAAGGCAATATGAATGCTATGGGAAAGGGATTCGCAGAGGATAGTTGAAATTGTCAGAACGTCATTTACGTTGGTAATACATCCAAGGGTCCCGCAGGAGGCCAAGGGAGTGGTAATACCGAAACCTAACAAGCCAGACTATGGAGTCTCCACACCAGACAGAGTGATTACTTTGTTAAATTGTGTGGGAAGAGTGGTCGAGAAGGTGGCAGCCAACGCAATAGCAGAGGAGTGTGAGAGACAGGGTTTACTTCACAAAAGACAGTTTGGATGCAGGAAACGAAGACCAGCTATAGATGTGTTTGGAAGGTGGTTGAAAGGAGTTGAAGAAGCGTGGGAGAGGGGGAATACCGTGGCTGTGCTGTTGGTAGATGTTGAGGGAGCCTTTCCACATGTGGCGAAGGGTCACTTGATACAAAGAATGGAAGAGATGGGGTTTGACGCCAAACAGGTGAGGTTAGTGGGACATGTCATGGAAGAGAGAAAAGTGATTATGTCGATGGATGGAATGGAAGGAGACAGTATGGATGTCGAAATGGGAGTTCTGCAGGGGTCGCCAGTGTGTCCAGTACTGTTCATCTTATACCTGTCGGGGTTGTTAGGCGAAGCTGAAGAGAAAGAAAAACAGTTGGGAAGCGAGGGCATATCTTTTGTTGATGATGTGGCATGGGTGGAGGAAGGAGAGCATGTGGGGGGGTGCACACAAGGATTGGGGAGATGCGCCACGGAAACACAAATTTGGGTGAAAGAAAATGCCTGTCAGTTTGAAATTGGAAAAACCGAATCAGTTTTGTTCACCGGTTGAAAGTAGAACTAGGAACCGAAGATCATCGCCAGGATAAGGGTGGGAGATGATAAGGTTCATTATAATAAAGACGCAACAGCATGGTTGGGGGTGTGTGTAAGGGCACATATGCCTGTGTTCGGCCTCATAGTTATACGTATGGTAATTATAGGAATACAGTTGCAAACGTGGATGCGAGTGATAGTAGATGTAGAAGTGTCTAGGTAAGATCATCGCTAGAGATCTAAGGCTTGTAGCAAGCCAACTATATAGAATAGCCATTACCCGGCCCCGGGTCACGTGCCCCCATTACATTATCCCCCATTTCAGGCGCAGACCTCCCGGGCTGCATAAACTGTTCAATGGACCAGAAAAGGGAAGGAATGCATTAAACAATCATGTCGCGTACGTACTCGAACAAACTCAAAAGTCCCGCCACCGGTTGACACCGTACGGTAGCCTTTCGGTCCGTTCAGCGCACGGGGAAACTCCACCTCTCATTGACTGATATCCGGAGGTTGTAAAACCCATGCCGACGCCATTTATACCGGGCCGAGATTCAATGAAGTTATAAAGTATAATGAAGAGAAGAGAAGAGAAGTAACAGAAGATAGGAGCACCTAATTGATATCTTTCCTCCTGATCTCAACTCCTGAACTCATACAGCATCCAACCAGCCATCGAGTATCGTGCTCGTAGGTTGTGTATCTCACCGTAGGTCACTGTCGAAATTAGTCTGGGTGGGAGAGCTTCCGCTCATGACTTGACAGCGATGGGATCTTGCGCTGACGGCATCAGTCGTGGCCATCGGGAATCATTAATCGTATATGTCAATCACGTAGTCTCGTCTCATTCGTTGACATCAAGCAAGTGATCTTCGCTAAAGATGGTTATACTTACCCAGTTCAAGTGCGCTAGCACTGTCTGAGCTCTATGCAGTGCTTCGGCATGCTCTGGAAAATATATCTTGCAGTCGGTAGTCATGAGAGAGTGGCTTTGACTCGGTAATCGTCTTTGGGAGTCCGCTTCGGTGACCATCCAGACGACTTGATCGGTCCGCACGGCTTCCGTGGAATCTTGGTCGACTTTGTAGACTTGTCGGTGGGTGTCTCGGCAGACCGCTTCCAGGTGGGCTTTTTACTTGTCGGTTGGACTTCTTGTAGCCTTGTCGGTGGGTGTGTCGGTAGACTGCCTCTAGGTGGGCTTTTTGACTTGTCGGTAGGACTTGATCGTGCAGACACCGCGATCTCCCTCTTTTGAAATTTCTTTGCTCCGTCAACGACTTCTCCAACATATTGATTGTCGATTGCCATCATGCCTCGCTAGCAGTGTAACTTCGATCTCCGAATGGATAGTGGGATTCATTGGTGATTCGGGATTGTAATTGTGAGCTCTCTGATTTGACACGTGATTCGGTTCAGACTATCTTCCTTCGGCTTCGGTGGTCCTTCTGCGTCGTCCCCTGTCCAGTGACTATCCTGACTTGCTCTGCCTGTTGACTTACTGTCGTATGAGGCGTCCCAATGCGCTCAATCTCGACGTCATTGTAACAGCGCCTTGTCTTGACTTTGGGCAATGATGTGAGGTTTCGCTCCTGACATCATCATAGCCGTCGGTTCTCATATGTGACACTGGTGGCCATTTGGGGGTGGTAGGATGCGCCAATTGCATCAGGCGTGGGCTGTAGGTCATTGATCCATATCTAACATGTAACCTTCACCCTGGGTCGTCATACTCACCGCGATAAGAGCACGCTTCTGCTCTCGGGAAGCCGCTTTGCATATGCGGATTCCGGCATCTCTTGATTCGGCATTCGGTAGGCTCTCGGTGGCCCGCTTCTCCTTGGAAGTCATTCGGATGATGGCTTCAGTGTGTTCTTAGTCAACTTCCCTGTGGCCGTCTCGGTCGACAGCATCAGTAGAATATCCGTTCGTTTCTCGGTAATCATTTGGTAGGCCTCTGGTAAGGTGGTTTGGCATTCATTTCCGTATGCTGTTCGGCGATGAATCTTGATTCTTCGGTACGTCATTCGGTAAGCGTCTTGGTCAGTGGCTTGGTTCGGCAGGGCTCCCCGGAATCCTCTCAATCTGCATGTGAAGTGCTTCGGCAGTGATATCTGTCGCTGTGAGATCCTGGTCATCATCTCTTTGTAGTTGTCTCGACTATCTCTTGTGACGCCATTCGTTAGACTATTCGGTACACTCGGTGGTCATTCTCAATCTCTCTCGTGACTTAATCGATAGCCATATCGCATTCATTCGGTATGCCATTCGGCACTGCTTTGGTATTCGTATTTGCCCTCCTTCAGCATGGATCAGGCTCGTTTGACTAGTCATCTCGGGTGCATTTACAGGTCTACTGGCCGTCCATCGTATGCTAGGTGAACTTATCGTCTTTGATCACGAGGTGCGCTCGCAGGCTCTCCTCCGGGTGTGCTTGTCGATTCATCTGTAGGTGTGTTTGCCATCACTTGACTCCCTGTACTTATCGTCATTCTCTGAGTAGACTAGTCGATTCATCTGTGGGTGTGCTTGCCATCACTTGACTCAGTTGACTTATCGTCGTTCTCTGAGTCCACTAGTCGATTCATGCCCAGGTGCACTAGCCGCTGCTAGCCTTCCCAATTGGGGAATCTATCTTAAGGTGCTTCGTTCCTACAATTCCGGGACGGTGATTGTTTGCGGTAGTGGTTGTTTGAGATTCCAGTACGGTCATCCCCCGCTTTTGAAAGTCGTTGCTCCGCCTGCGACTAATCTCTTATAGCTTTATTGGGAACATCGATTGGAAGAGCTTGATTCGGAAGTCGATTGCAGTTGTCAATTGTCATCGTAGTTGTGTAGATTGGGAACGTCGAGTCTGAATCGGAATCTTATTCGCGAGTATTCACGGTAATGTAACTTCGAAACAGATATGGCATTGTATTCGGTATTGTAATCTGCATTGTAACCGGCATTGTAATTTGGTATTGTAATCGTCATTGAATATGGCCTAGTAATCTCTGCTCTATGGCACTTGATTTGGTCTGTTGAATAGTAGTCCGAATTATACTCAGTATGGCAAGGCCTCCGGGATATCGTTTATCTGCATCTCTGCACTTAATTGCTAGTCTCGTGGATTGTCATCGAGTGTAGGTATATTAGATAGGGTAGATTTCCACATAACTTCGTGTATGTCGCCATGGTCAATGATCGATTGTCATCCATCTCCGAGCATCTCCGGGCTCGTCATATTGGTGCTCGTCAGTCTGATTCACATAGTCCCAATGATAGCCTCTTGCCCGGACGTCGTGCCCGGGCTTCTAATTGCTTCATAAGTCTCGGGTATTCCACAGTGCATTGTTCACTTTCAATTGTCATTCGTCTGTCGGGAATATCTCCGAACTGCTCCATCTATGTTAGCTAAAGACTCATGAAAGGATGGAAGCGGTGGGAGGGAACATCCAGGAGGCCATGTCATTAACGGTTCGCCCACACAGGAGCCAAGCCCCGTCGTCCAGTCCCTCCCTTCGGGTCTCGGCGAGCCGGTTGCAGTCATTCAAGCATCTTGTCATAGCAGCTCCTCTGCCGCAACTACCACCGCAGCTCCCTGCTCGTCGCGTCCAGCACTTGGGTGTGTATTCTCACCAGTTGAATCCAGAGTGATGTCTTCCAAAGTCGCTCACAGCAGCTCTATGCATTCCCCAGTCTGACGGGCAAGTGCTACAATGACTTCAGTGCTAGTGATCAGATCGTCCAATGCGGTTGCTCCAAGTGTCTGTATACATGGACCGCGCCCCAGAAGCTTGTCTTGACGTTATCCTTTTCGGCTTGTGAAACTCTCGAGGCCACTGCTGTACTCGTCGGAGTCATTTCCTCCGCTCCACTCGCTCTTGGTGATCGCAGGGAGTCAATCGAGCCCAGTCGATGTCAAGATTTTGTTTGTGGAACCATGGTAAGCCACGTACAAAATGGTATGCACGCATTGGCATAACTGGCAGGTCTGATTTGTCTCCCGGTGCGAGATAGCCCAAGTACTGGACTGTGATCCGCATCTTCTTCAGGTGTGCTTTGCATGTTGCATCACTCCTCCATCCATGCCAAGGGTGGTGATGTGTGCCGCCTGATGTGATATCCCGAGTCGCTTGAGAAGCCTCAGTGTCATAAAGATGATGGTTGCGCCGCAGTCGACAATAGACCGTCTGCATTGCATCTCGCCACTTGTGTCCGGGATTGTACTTCGTGAACTATATTTGCTGAATAGATATTGACTTAACATTGTCGTCCAGAGTCGCCATTAGTGCCTGCGCCGCCAATAGTTTTTGCTTGCTGAGTGTCAAAGGATCGTTGGCGCTTGGTTTGTTGATTACCGGTTTGATTGGCCATAATACTTGTGCTCTGAGGTTATCATAGTCATTGTAGTCATTGTAGTCATAGTAGTCATAGGTGGTCTGCGGAATTGTGTCGGTCTTTGACTGTAAATGCACTTCATGCTGCGCAATGTATCGCCGCTATAAGTTCGCTTCCATCGAGGGACAGCTTCTCATCCTCAATGTCCTTCACTCATAGGGTGTGTTTTCCGTAGGTGCACTTCGCTTGTGCAGATGTTCATGGCAGTATGAGTACTTCAATCGTAGAGGGACTATTTCGTAAAGGCACTTCGCTCGTGTAGTGTGTCTGTAGGTGAAAGTAATATGCTTCGGCAAGTGGGCTTCTTTGAGGTTGGTAGAGCTGTAGGTGTACACGCAAACTGAGATAGGTGCACTTCGCTGAATTGGAAGAAATGTAGTCGTAACTGTGCTGACTCGTAAAACGTCTCTGACTTCGCTTTTGATTGATGATGTGGCTGCATTCCGGGGTAAGGTTACTCTGTCGATTGCAGGTGCTTGGACTGGTGATCCCACTCAATTGACTTGTGGAAATGGTGTTTGAACTCAATTAGATTGATTGTATTCGTTTCCAGTCATTGGCAGGGTCTAATTGTCTTGTCCTGTTCTCATGATCATCATCTTCAATGTAGGTGACGCGCCTTGTGCACCAATTAGTCTCTGAGTTCTCTAGGTTGTGACCGTAAATTGACTCGTTCAGGGGTGCAGTCGCGACTTCTCCGGTGTCCGTGGTCGATGGCAGCCATTGCAGGTAATTGATGTCGTCTTGAACACATCTGGATTGATCATATGCGATATTTGTCGTTGGCTGGTCCAATAGTGATTTCCTGTACTCGTGGTAATCATCGTCTTCATTGCCAGTGACACGGCTTCGGCGCCAATTGGTCTCTGATCTCAACTCCGCTGCCATAAGGGGCTCAATTGAATGGTGGAACGGTCCACGCTTCGTGCTGCGCAGTAATGATGCTTCGATATCTTGTTTGGAGGGCAGTATTCTCAATTGTTGACTCCATGGTGTCGCGTCAGAGAAGGGGTAAAACTCATCAACTCGTAATCCCGTGAGCGAAACGTATCCATTTAGTGAGAGAGCGATAATAGTTTAAGGGCATGTATGCCTGCGTTCGGCCAGATAGGTATAAGTATGGTAATTATAGGAATACAGTTGCAAACCTGGATGTGGGTGATAGTAGATGTAGAAGTGTCTAGGTAAGATTATCACTAGAGATCTAAGGCTCATCGCGAGCCGACTATATACAATATCCATTACCCAGCCCCTGGTCAGGTACCGCCGTTACAGTGTGGCTTGACGATATGCTCACTCTGAATGATCATACAAAGATGACCTTAGCAAAAGCAAGGAAAGCGCAGCATAGAGTGAAATCCTTAATGATGAAGAAGGGATTACGCTCTGAAGGATGTCAAAGAATTCCAGTGGCTGCAGTTCAGGTGGTCGCGTTGTATGGGTCTGAATTGTGGTGGCGTGGACACAAAATAGGGCTCAGGAGATACAAAAGTTGTTAAATGAGCAGGGCAGAAGTGTAACTGGATGCTTTCGAACAACACCTCCAGTAGCGCTGATGAATGACACTGGCTTGGGACCGGCAGTGCCTCTTCCTAAAAATCGGGCAAGTAGATATAAATTGAGGCTGATCAAACTGCGTGATGCGAAAGGCGGAGGGAGAGATTCAAAGAGCAGAAGGAATGACATACAAAGGGTGGAGGAGATTGATCAGTTGATCCCGGAGGAGTTTGATGAGAAAAGATTTTAAGAAAGGACACAATTTCCCACAACTCGAAGAAGCGTTGAGGGCAAAGTGATTATTCAAGAACAAGAACAAGCATTGGGGGAAGCAAGGTTAGCAAGGCAGGGGCTTGTTTTTTGGAATGATGGATCAAGAAAAGAAGATGAGTGGGTAGGGTGTGCAGTGGTATGGAAAGAGGGGGGGGATTGTTGGAAAAAGAGGGGGGTACACCTGGGCCGACAACAATAAGCATTTGATGCAGAAATGTATGCACTGTCGGAAGCGATGACGATCACGGATGAGATGGGCGAGTAAAAGGAGATTAAAAGGGTTACAGTTTGATGGATTCCCACGCAACCTTAAGATGAATACAATCGGACGAACCAGGACCAGGACTGGTGCTCGCATTACAGACTATGAATTAGGCGAGCGCATTCTCCAGAAACAATATCTAAGTGGAGTACCGGTTGGTACCTGCTCATAACGTGATAGAAGGCGATGAAGAAGCGGACCAACATGCAATAATGGCAGCGAATAAGCATTGCAGAAGTGACACTGAAACGCAAAATCCGCTACTGGTTTTAAATTATGTTTCTTTCTCCCATGTCAGCCGAAGGTTGATGGAGGCGAAATGGGAAGTAACTAAGAAACAAATACAAGAGATGGGGAAGAAGTCAAAGCACAGTTACCGGTATACTTTGGTGAAAAGAGGGGGTAACAGTGCGGTGATGGGAGCCCAAAAGACGATTGCGGCGAGGTTTTACCAGCTTAAGTCATGACATGCACTTATAGCGAAATCCCCTTTGCAGATCGGAAAAAGAAGAGATATGAAATGCTGGTAGTGTGGGCATGAATATCACACAAGAGAACATTTATTTAAGTAGTGCAAAAGATGGAAACGAGATCAAAAAAAGCTTTGGGTTGATGAGCAAGAGGGGGAAGATTGGTATGAGGGCATCAAAAAGGTGTTGAAAAGCCAAAAATTTCTTTGCCAAAGTCTTTCATTTTTGCAGAAGAACAATGTTCGCAGGTATTGATGGATTGTCTTTTCCATAATGATGTCGGCAGAATTAGCGGAGTGGTGGAGGAGCCAGAGAACTCAGATCACGAGGAGTCAAGTGATGGGGGGGTGTAAACATTGAAGATGTTATTGGTGGATTTTTTCGTTTGTTTTGGGAGATGAGGACTCATGACTTTGCTTTTGTTTCATTATGTTACAGAAGAAGCAGGGAGGAAATGTGTACGGGATACGCCATGGCTGCCAGCGGCCGAATGCAATATGATTACAAACAAACAAACCCTACGCTTCACCCCCAGCCGCCCTGATTGGGCCCTGGTCGGTAATATCTTGCCCAATAATAAACGAAGAGGTGGGGACCTGAAAACCTTGTGGGCGGACGGACTATTGCAATCCCTGGCGTGAGGTTCAAAATCTGATGCGACTAGAGCAGATGAAGGTGGATTAACGGGCTTTGGAGGCTCAGGGAGGAGCTAATCTTCGGCTTGCGTAGGTACTGGGTAAAGCCAAGCCCCAACGCACAGAGGATCAGCGGGGCCTCAAAGAGATGCAGGCGACAGTGGATATTTGCCAGACGGAACATGTGCTGGATATGGCTCTACGGAAGGCAACGGTCAACCATGCTCAGCGACAGGTAGGCGGGGGTGACTTCAGAAGGATGGGTCCAGGGCAACAACGACCAACGACATATGGTATTAGTGATAAGGCTACAATACGAGAACTTAGGATCCCTCTTCACTCCTCACCTCTTCCATCCTCCACGTCCTTGCGTTCTCCACCAGCTTGACATTAACTTTCTCCGCCTTCACTGCCGCCTCCTCCAAACTCAATCCCTGAAACTGATTCCTAATTCCGTCCCCCACCCCCCAAAGCAGCAACGCAAGACCGCTACTCCCCCAAGCATGCATACCACCTTGCCGCATTCTCATCCTCCACCATACACTCCCCCAAAACACCACCGTCATAACCCATATCACAACCGGATACAATAGCCGCCACCAGCGCACATTCACAACCGTCCTAGGGGCCAGTGAGATCCCAGTAACCTCTTTCCCCTCTTCGCGGATGAGGTTGGTCATGCCACGTGCAATAAAGGACGCTGTATTTACCACCCCCGCTTGTCGTCCGTACAGCTCCGTCACGTTCTCCTCCAGCGATCCTACGGGGTACCGCCACATTCTGTCCCACCTGAAGAGCTCAGCAGAAGCTGTCTCGTTCAGCGTCCGGTTTACACCAGCGGGTGTTGGTGTTTCGCTAGCCCAGCCGATGAAGAATCGGGAGTGGTTTGTGAACATTGTCTGGATTTCGCGGGGGATTTCGATAACACCACTGCCGCTAGGGTTGTTGTAGGTGAAGATAATGGAACCGTTGTTTTAGCGGCGCCAGGACTCAGAGCGAGCTGTTGATGTTTCGGAGTAGATTGAGTTCGTGACTTTTGCGGTGAAGGTCCTGGTACACCAAAAGAGCTCGCAGGAGAACGCGGTAAAGGTTGGCGGCCAGGTGTTTCGGATGCGACCTAGCGTAAAGAGTCTGGTAATTAAGTCCGGGGATATAGTGTCCACAGTCTGGTTGCCCCAGGTGCCAAATGTGCCATCGTACTGCCTCTGGACTTCCGCCGTGAGGTTTTGATAGGAAGCTGAACAGTTCGGCATGAGGGAATTACAGTCTGATTTCACCTCGGAGCTGGCATTGTGGCAGCGGCTACATACGGCCAGGGTTGTGACGGTGGGGTATTCGCAGTTGCCAGAGGGGCAATCAAATTCGGGGACGTAGTTGTCGTCCTCTAGGGAAATGTATAGCTGTGCGCGTAGGAAAAAATCAATATCTTCCAGGCGGGCTGGGTCGCTCTTTTGCGCGTCAAGTAGGGTGCCATTAACAAAACTCGAAACCGCTGTCTCGTGTGTGGGGTCGTCTATGGTGATCATGCGTCGAGGGTAGGATATAAGCTGTTGTTCTACGGTGTATCAGTACCTGCAATTTTAAAGGTAAGGACAATTCATCACTTACGAGCGAATCCCAGTCCTATGCCCATTATCATCAATGCACATCCTAAAGATGTAATACCCCTAGCAGCCGATATCGCGATCAGCACCGCCAAGCAAACGACAAATGCGCAAATGAGCCCACCTTCCCCTCTTCCTCACAATCAGCATCAATGCACTGGTCAATCTTCCCCTCGATGCCGCATTGTACAACTTTGCTTCCGCAAGGCGTCGCCCTTCTTGCTTGGTAAACACCAGCCACATTAACTGCCCCAGCGCCTCGTCCAGCGGAATCACCAAGCAGCTCCTCGATAGCGTGGAAAGCTGCGAGAACATAGCATTGAGAGTCAACCCAGTTCCTTCCTCAGAAGACCACTCAGGAATCGGTAATCCATCGTACAATTTCAGCACGACCACGGTGGCAATAATTGCACAAGCCGAGATGACAAGGCAAGATACTTCGAAGAATAATGGAGTGCAAAGCAGCGGTATTGTATGGGATATCCATGAGCAGGGTGACGGATTAGAGTCAGAGGCTTCCCGGACTTCGGGCCGTGTTTTTTCGTCTGGTGTGCTGGCAACGGGCGCGGTTCGATGCGATAGGACAGAGTCCGGGGAGACAATGACAGCTCCAGATTCACTTCGGAGAAGTCTATTTGTATATAAAGGATTGGACAGACGGCTATGCGAGTAAGAAGGAGCGGTGAGGATCAAGCAAAGTTCTGCAGTGCCGGGGGTTGATAAGCGCACACACACGATTAAGACTACGACAGGGTTGATTCACTATCTAGCCGAACCCAATTCATTTACCGAGAATTGTTGTCTCAAACATTGCACTCCGTGATGAGACATTGTCGCGAGTGTGCAGGATTGGTGGGCAGTGTCTCACCAGATAGCCGAAGTTGGCGGGATGCTCGGACGTTGATACCCTGGGAAGTGATACGCAGCGCTAATGACAGAAGAGGTCCCGGTTTAGCATAATGTTCAATCGTTTGGGGCGAACCATGTACAAATTCCAGACATGTAATTGGTTTCCATGTGTTTTCCTATCCCAACTCCGAGCTCTAAGTTCTCCATTCTTCTCATTCATTTCGTGTTTTCAGTGTTGTGGCTAGGAAGTGGTAAACTTTTGAGCCTCAGGCGCTCTCAGCACGAAAGAAGGTCCTAATCCCTGTGACGCAAGTGCGGCAGAGCCGCGTTTTTGTGGATCGTCCTTCGGTGTTCTATGCAGACGTGGTAATGGTAATCCAGGTAGCTACTTGCCTACACTTCTTGACGAAACTACATATGATCGACGGAAGCTATGACTTCGCTGCGTATCACGACTTATGGATGGAACCATCAATGCAATTAAGCTAACATGGGTGACACATAATAGTTTCAGCTTCTCGCAGATATTGCTAACTATGCCTTTTACTAGGACGGTGGATCATACATTATCACTTAGGGTAGCTGTCAAATAATGATGTTACAAATGTACATGAGTCGGTGCCCTAGGGTTCGTGACTGCTCTTTAGACTTCGCACTCTACTCTTTTTTCCCCTACTATCTTGGACCATTAGACCTGTACACAGTTATCGCACCATAGTCAATGCACACGGTTCTCCCCATATCGTAACAAATGACGCATGGTACAGGACGATCCAGGGCTTGCAGTGCAATTACAACCTGATCCCACATCTTCCCATATTTATACATATGACGCTAAGGTTAACAAACAGGGGAAAGCACACCTCGATTAAACGTAGTGATGTGTTGTAAGTTACCTCCTTCTGATTAACTTTAGAGCGGACAAAGGAGTCTTTACTGTGTCGGACTGAATGTTTCGGACGCCATCCGTCACAAAATCCCTATCTGAAGAGGTTTTATTGATGATTCCACCTACTCTCAGAGCATTCAGTATTGAAAAAGTCTGTTACAACAACAATCTCGTCCGACACAACGCATTCGTTATAGTACTCTTAGGTGTAGCATACCATACTTTGATACCGCATACAGATCAGTTCTAGACCGTTCACGGACGAGATAAATCCGCGGTTAGGTAGAAGTTGTCAAGTTATCTTCCCCGTCATGACCGTCGCTCGGTTCACAGCAGTGGTATAGGGTTAGCTGAAAATTGCGATATTCTGTCCATGGTGAAAAACGCATCAAATATCCTCAGTAGGTTGATGGCTAAAGTTCGTGAGGTACCAGGCCATTGGTCACTAACTTGAGGTGAGGCTGCCTGTTATGACTGGCCCGGAGAAATCAGTGGCTCCACAACGGTAGTCTACATTGCCGGATGTATCTCGAGTTCGTCAATTGAGTAAGCGGCAGACATGTTGATATTGAACGTTAGATTCTTAGTAGTCACGGATTGAAACTGGTAAGATTGGTGCGACGTTTCGCTTTATATATTATAGAGTTAGACTATCTACCAGAATCAGTCCGGCGATAATGAGCCGGATGTTCAACTAGGTAGTTTGTGGTGGTCCCACGTGTGGAGAGTGTCTGCTGCGGCTCAGCGTGAGGGCGGGTACTCGTTCGCACTTAGCTTCCTTGTACTCTAGTGTACCGACAGACGAACAATGAACCCCGAGAATCACAACATTTGCATCCAAACGAGTGCCAGATGACCACCCCAGGATCGCTTGAAGGGTTTAGAGGCAGGCAGGATCTGCTGAACCCGTTCAACATTAGCGCCAAAAAGTGATCGGCTACTGACCATTATCCAAAGGTAAGTTCGCTAAAAGTGTATTCCAAGAACTACTCCGCATTGATACAAGCATAAGTCTCAACAACCTTGAAGTTATTCTACATTGGAATGACGACTTCTCTGCCCTGAGCTCAGAAAACCTTCATCGCCGATCTAATCAGATCGATATGAATCGCTGGCTGCTAGGTTCTACCGACTGAAGTGCGGGCATGCACCCACTGGAGTCTACCTAAAACGATTCGGCCACCGAGATGACGACAAATGCTGGTGGTGTGAAGGGACAGTGTCCCAGACGCGGGAGCACCTCTTCCGCCACTGCAGCCGGTGGAGAGACCAGCAGAAAGTGCTCTGGAAAGCGGTGGGAAAGGTGACAGGCTGGAAGCAGGCAGATGCCGACATGTTCAGATTTCTGAGCTGTTTTCCATGGAAGAATGCGACCAAGCGGTGGTGGACTTCCTGGCGGCTACTGAAGTCGGGAAGTTCCCGCCCAAATGAATGGCGGTATGGAGCGGGCGCAGAGGCTGACTCAGGTGCGGGGGGAGGCGGCAACGGGTTTATATATATCTTTCTATCTTTTATCTTTTATCTTTCATTTGTCAGCGGGGACGAAGGGTAGCGGGGTGCTCCGCCATCTAGCCGGCTCGCCCGGAGGCGGAGGGGGTTATTCAGGTCCTGTCATACTCTAGTAAGAGTGAATACAGTATGATTAAACAACAACAATCAGATCGATATGTTCGGCTCCAATTATATCGTTCTCTGCTAATCTAATCACATTTATCATGTAGACGTCCCTAAAATATCCGTCGGATAATAGGAAGCTACGGGGGTTTATTGCGCTGGCTGCGGAGTTCCCACATCATTGCCATCCCGGAAGAAAGATTTTGTAGTACTGTATTCGGATTCACTTTACATATCGCTAGCCTCGAAAGATCAAAAGATGGTCACTGACTTGTTCAATTTCTGAAAGATATTAATAGCAAAGAACCATAACCCGACGAAGGACCGTATCCAGTATCAAGAAGCAGATACCGTCATTCTGCAATCACCTAACGCTTGGCCTCAACAGTGTAAGTACGGCTAGCTCTAGGCCTTAACCTCGGGTTCTGGGTTTCTTCGGGTCTCCTTTTCACTTGCTCCTCCTTGCGCCCGGTTTTTTTTTTACGTTCCTCGCCTTCCTTCCCGGCTTTCATCTTTTGCATCTCTTTCTTTCGCTCCTTCTTCTTTTCTTCCTCCTTATCTCTCGCGACCCTCGCCCAGCTCGCCAAACCCTCCGGTTTCCTTGCACAAAAAAGCACCACCTCCCTTGTAGCCAACGTATCTTCGACACAATCATGTCCGTTCCTTCCGTTAGTCTGAACATCTATTCCCAGTAACTCCTCACATAATATTTTAAGCCCCCACATGCGATTATTCCCACCCACTGCATTCCGTGCCAGAATTGCCGAATCCACAACCCGAGTGTGCACCATCCGGAGTACATCCAGGTCATTGTGCAAGGAGTGACCCACTAAGATCGTGTCTGCGTCAATATACTTCCACACCTCCTTACGGGCTTCAATCCATCCGGCCAGGGCTTCACCCCGTGCTATAGCCTCGATCATCTCGTCTTGTGTCACCCCGCTAACTCTAGTACGCCAGTCGATAACCTTCTTTGAGGGGCGTACATGGGTATTCATAAGAGTTTCACCGGTAAGATAGTCGACCAAGCAAACAAGGACAACCTCATTAACTGCACCTTTAACGCCAGCCATCTCACAGTCGAGGGACACTGCCTGGCGTTTCGGAGCTTCAGGGGAACGTGGAGGAGCTGCTGCATATTCCAGACACTTTGCTGCGAGCCGTTGGTCTGGATTTCCGTAGTCATGTTCGGGAAGTAATGAACAGCCTCGGCCCGTCTTTCCACAACAGGAATATGGTCGGCTTGTAGTTGTGTTGCTAGGATCCTGAGAACATTAGATACAATCTCATCGCGGGACCAGATACTTACGGCTTTCGGCCGTCTACCAGGGTGGAATATGCAATCCCATCCGGATCGTATATCCTTTGCCATACCTGAGGCACATTAGATGTATTGTTGCTCATCTGATAATTGAAACGTACCATCACAGTTCATGCATTTGCGAAGCCCAGCAATATCTTCCGCGCTGTACGGTCGCAGAAGGTACTGGTGTTTCTGGAGGTCTTGTGTCGAGTTAAGGCAGGCTTCGAGAGCTGCCAGCGCTACTGGCTGTTGAGAATCTGGAATCTTTGACCAGTAATTATTACCGTGCTGGAAACTTTCGGTGGTGTTACGAGTGCTATTTCCGGTAGAATCTGTGGTCGGAACCAGTGTTTTTGTTGTCTCCCTAGCATCCGCGGACAGCAGTAGGCGGCGTTTGTCTCTTTTGTGAACCTTTGAGTTGCTGATATGCATCTGAAGGGCTCCCTCATGTGTGAATTCGCGCTCACAGACATCGCAGTAAATATTCCAGTTAGTTGTGATATTTGTTCCGAGCGCAGTTGATGTGGGAGTAGGATGGCGAACTGCCACATGGGCTTGTAGTTCCTTCCCGTTTCTCAGTGCCTCGCCGCAATGGCGGCAAAAACTGGGTGTAACAATGTAGCTAGTCATGGATTTTGTGTTGTGCAGTTAAAACGCGGATGCCTCAGGGTATTAATACCAGCGCCAAAGCTGGGCGTCTGGATGAGGGAGTTTTCAGTGTGGTAGCATATGCTGTGTCACACACTTTACAAAGTGTTAGGCAACTATCATGCATGCAATGCATATCTGCTGTGCAACCAATATTGCCAGACATCCGTAAGAAGTGATTACCGCCGCATTACTTTGAGCCTATGAAATGCAGTACACAAGAAAATATAGGTAATAGCGACGCTCGATACTATATCCGTCAAAAGTGAGTAAGTCCTTGGATGGGAGTTTGGGATATAGCAGCCTGGCAACTAATGCTGTCGACAATAACCCGAGATGATATACAATGGGAAGGTTAGAGTCATAGCGGAAGATCTGATATGACTCCATGCGAATACCTGCGGATCCTCGGGCCGCGCAGCGCATAGGGAGGGGTAAAATTATCTATGAATCATTCTTGCACTATAAAATTCCGGGGGTGCGGAACTGGTCACCGGAGATTAATCAGCTAGAGGACCGGCACACTGCAATAACTTGGTTGTCGAAAATATGTGCTCTATGCATTTGTTTTTCTGATGGTGGTTTGTGTTAATTTGGTTTCGACATAATTGCCATGCATACATGCTCGTACGATTCCATAAGGTTTTCGACCGATCGGTAACGCTTGATTGCTTGCGGTGAATCCAGCACTCGAAGGAACTCCACCTCTACTTGATTCGTTTCCGAAGGTGTTAAAATGCGGTACCGATTCCATTCATACCGCGGCGGAATCCCATAGATGAGAGGAAAAGAAACAACGCGAAGAAAGCATCGAATGGACACCTCCCATATCTCCATAAGCAAATCCACGGCCGAGGCGTGTCTTGACGTGTTGCTGGAAGCCCTAAGATGCACTGTTGTGACTGCCTCTTTAGACTTCACACCATGACTGCCGTATTAGACTTCACCCACTGCTCACCCTTCTCCTTGCTTCTTCTCTCTTCGCTTGTACCTGCAATCAACACACTCATTCGCATCAACGTGTTATAAACCCGGCGGTCGCTACTCACCAAATTCACCTATTTTTGTTTTTCTTTCGATATTTCCACAACCTTCTAAGAACCTTCTGGACCATGAAGACCTCCGAAGACCTCGTCGATCACAAAGACCTTCAAGAGCCGTGCCACCGAGACCTTCCAGACCGATTACGGCAACATTCTGAAGTTGACCGAGAACAACCACCCCATGTGGATAGTGAAAGTGTGGGAAGTAATAAAGAGAGCAGATGCTTATATGCGAGATTGTCGTGTGAACCATGGCATGCAAACGGGATGGGATTTCCTGGCGGCCACTGAAGTCGGGAAGTTCCCGCCCAAATGAAATGAAATGGCGGTATGGAGCGGGCTCAGGGCTCAGGGCCCATGAGCGGGCGCGGAGCTCAGGTGCGGAGGGGGCGGCGATAATGGGGTCATACCCCTCTTCCTTCCTTTCTTTCTCTCTTTCTTTCTTTCTTTCTTTCTTTGATCTTTTTTTTGTCAGCGGGGACGAAGGGTAGCGGGGGGGGAGCTCCGCCATCTAGCCGGCTCGCCCGGAGGCGGAGGGGGTTATTAAGGTCCTGTCATACTCTAATTAGAGTGAATACAGTATGATTAAACAACAAACAACAACGGGATGGGATTACTGTGCAAAAACCGTTCCACGTACGGAGTTTGTTTGTTTGTAATCATTTTGCATTCACCCCGAAGGGGTGCCCAGCTAAGTTACCATAAGCCGGCCGACCACTGGTGGTCATGGCATTTAATTAACATTTTATACC
>Ga0307512_10002014_pt1 | contig 26978 bp, 27 predicted proteins | sample 14_EM_MG_FD_200267 | JGI IMG/M metagenome (GOLD analysis project Ga0307512, IMG submission 200267) | Populus trichocarpa ectomycorrhiza microbial communities from riparian zone in the Pacific Northwest, United States - 14_EM | ecosystem: Host-associated > Plants > Roots > Unclassified | place... | reverse complement strand
TTAGACTTCACACCATGACTGTCCTTTTAGACTTCACACGATGCTCGCCCTCATGCTCTTCATACTTAAGACGCACCTTTGTCCGTCTCTCTTGTACCTACAATCAACTCACTCATTCACATCAACACCTAGAAGTTTACAAAGGGAGGCCGTCCACATATGCAAGAACCCGTATTACTGTAAGGTCTGGAAGGAGGTCGCTGATACATTGAGTCACTGAGTGGACGTAACACGTTGACTCACACACGATTCCTTACTCGCCACATGCCACTCGCCACTGCGAGTGTCACTCCATCCTCCATCGCCTCCGCGGGATCTCCAGACTCTTCATATATATAAAGTCATAGACTCTCCCTTAGATAGTTTAAGAGACTTTGACTTCACCATAGAATGCAACAATCCCTGGTGCAATGCTAACGAATCATGTCCTATGACCAGTCCCCGAAACATCTCCAAACAGTTCTTTAGCAGCAGTAGACAGTCACGACTAGTAAAGCACATATATTTCTTTCCTGAATTCAATGCTCAGGAGTGCTAATTTCGGGAGCTTGATCCATGGTTTGGAAACTATTGCGAGGGACAATTGGACTAGACCTCAGAATATTGACAGTCTGCTGCTGGCAAAATCATCGCAAAGAAGCACGGAATTTGTTAGTGCGCTTGCCGTTACAGCAATTTTGTTGGTTAAATGATGGGGAAAGAAGTGAGAAGATGTAGAAAGTGCTGAAACTAGGACGCTAAGAGGGAAGATTTGATGGTTATGTATATTCCGAGTTCATGATACTGACAGGTGTAGAGATTAGTGAAAAGCAATATATAAGCACCATATCCAACGGCTCGGTCCCCGTGGAACTACCGCATGATATTGCGAAACCTACTGTATAATTCAACGGTTTTTATGCTTGGTAACCCCCTTGAGGGCCGGTATTTTGCAGGATAACCTAGCTATGTAGGATAATCCCACCAGTTACTTTGATATTTCACTCAAGCACGGAGCGTGAGTCAAAACAATCCGTAATACCCCTTGTTGAGAACAATAAAGAAGAGAGAAGGTGAATTGTCTACGGTACAACGAGAGAAATAGCTAGGCTAATAAAGAAAGAACCACATACTCGTGGATGCTGAGTATCACTACCGCAGTGAGGCCTCTTCCTTGGCATGGGGGCTGGTGGCGGCCGATGGGGACTGTAAGGCACCAGCTTCATGCCAGCGAGCGTTCAGCCGATAGAAGCCGCAAACCTCCGGTCTCATGCGTGAGAACCTTCGGCTCCAACCTCTAGCTCCGTATGTCAAGGGTACCTGTTCGGTTGTTTTTTAGTGTCAGTTCGGGGTCTTCCATAAGCATAAAGTATTAGCACTGCTGCCCCTTATTAATCTGTTCGTTCCTATAAAGACTGCTGCTAAAGTAATCTCAAGTTGTGAAACCTCCCAGCAGGCAGTGTTCCCAACGGGCCGGGCCGGCCTGCTGTTACGGTAGTACGAAGGGGAGAACCGTGTGTGTATTCTATGGTACAGAGAGAAGAGAGGAGAAAGACCCGAGATATATACAGGAGGCATCAGCCTCTGCAGCAGTGACCGTGTATCAGACCTGTAACATGTCTCCGGCACTGTACACCTGTAACACTTGCGTGCGCAGTCGGGCCGAGTGATATGACCTGATACATACAAATTGAGCGGAAAAACTACAGATCTATGACATTATTACTAGCTATGCTGCGAGAACCCTGAAAAAATGAGGAAGGTGATCAAGGGTGAAAACAAAAGAATGTTCTCATTGTGGGAAAGCGTCAGTGTTATATAGCAAAATTCACTCTTGCTTCTCTTCCTCTTTTACCGCAGCTGCAACCATTATTTTTTCACTAATCACTTATTAGGTACAAGATACACTCAAAATGGCATAGCTAGCTAGCATCTGCAACCATGGTGGCGGCTTACTATTGTTAGGCTTGCATGAAGTTGTATATGCCAGCAGGCCCGCAGGCCGGCCCACGGGCCTGTCGAAAAAAAGCCTGGCCTGCGCGGGCTTTCGAAATTGCTGGCCCGACTCAAAAGCTCAAAAGCCCACAAACGCCCACGGGCTGGCTAGGCCCGTTGAGATCACTGCAAGTAGATTCGCCCTTTGCCGCTACTGTCCTTCCAGTGCTCTTCAGCCGCCTCTATACACCATATTGTTCCTATTACCTCCGCAGCCCACTTTACCACCCACCAACAAGCTACCAGCCGTATCTAGTTTGAATCTTCGCGGTTGCCCGCTTGCATCCCTAATGCCGCTACAGATATCTATAACCTTCCGCCGCCACACACATGATCCTGCGGCATCAAGCAACCGGTGATTGTCGATGGCTTCTTTCGACTTGGATTTTCCATACCCTGCAAATCAACAGGTAAGTATGCGGACCTCATTATCAAAGAAAGACAAAAAACCTTCAAGGTTGGCTGGGGAAGCGCAGTACTTTGGTACCGGGTGAGACAAACAGGTAGTACACTAGTACAGTATATAGTGAAGTTTAACGGAGAATGTTTAAGATATGAACTAGGCTGAATTATACCCTAGTAGCAGGCACCTCAATGGTCCGTCCCGTCCGGGCAAGAACGAGACTGTAAATTTCGGGGCGCAGAATTCTGGACCGTTTGAGACCTGGGCAAAATTTCCTTGGACTGGACCCCTAAGGGGCTTGTAGTCTCTGCAACATTCATATTGAGCTGTGAGATGCGGTAGAAATCAGGTTATTTATACGATTTTCCGTATTCAGGCTTATCCCCAGCATTACAAAACACCCACAGCCGCTTGCTTTAAGGCCTACCACCGATAGTTTCCGGGCTTAATTAGGCTCACCACTGGCGTCACCACCGGAAGCACACCACCGGCAGCCGCTGGCCCCCTTTAGGTACCCGTACGGGGCCCTAGGGCTGAATAATTTAACCCCGGACGGACCAGGCCGCAGAAATGATCCCCCGGACGGGACCGCGATGTCTGGCCCCGAATGACTGTAGTCGCCCCGGACCGTTAAGATGCCTGCTTAGTAGTTGCACTCCTGTTGTCTGCCAAGACGCTCCCAGCAGGTTGAACTGCTGTAACTTGAAAGATTGACCAGCCATCCAATCCTATCAACGCTCACAACACCACCGCTAAGTCTATACAATTGATATGGTGGCACAAAGATTGTGACGCGCAAAGTCTGTATTATCCCAACATAAGACTTCAAATCATCGCTTTTTCTCCATACGTCTGCTATCAGAAACACTTAACTGTACATCAAAAAGTTAGAATATGTCAATTCACATTCATTAATGGCTAGTAGCGCAGTAGTAGTGAATCCGTCTAGTATGGGAAAAGTCCTAGGTTCTGCTCCCAGCTAGTCGATCTTTTTCATCGATTCTTCACAAAACTGTGCAAGTATTTCATTCTCTCCGAGAGACCTTGTCCACATCGCCGGTGCTTACAAAACCATCTCAGGGATTGTCTGGCGCAGGCTGCGGAGAGAGCCACATCAAGCGAGCTCAGTCTAGCCAACACCGCATGTGCGGAGGAGGAGCTCTAGAACCACGAGTGCCAAGTCCACTCGCTGACGCGTAAAACCGAAGAAGTGTTATCCAGCCGTGCGGAGATGGATGTGATAGCGATTCGTGGTTATGAGACGTGGATGGAAGGTAGTAGGTTAAGATTCCAAGTTATGTTCTACTCGCTACGCAATATAGTCTCTAGCAAGTTCTCTGCAGCTTTGGTTTCACCCAATGCAGAGGTCAATTGGCTACCCCATTGTCGGAATCCGGACCACAGGTTTACATATGCGCCAAGAAAGATATGAAACGTGAACGAGCAGCAATACCCCGATTCACTCCAACAAGTGAAACACTCGTATCTATACAACTCAATCGATAGGAGCGCTCATATGCAGCGGCCTAGACACGATTCCGCGCAGTACCGATCGAGCAGTATTGCTCATTACATTGTGAGCTCCCCAAAATACTGGCACAATTTCATCAAGAGAAGCTAGTAAAATATCGCGTCTGGCTTGTCATGCCGAATCACCCATCGGTGCAGATACCCTAATCTGCGTGCACCGGCTCCAGAGACAAGCTGTCTCAAACCAACCCGTACCGGGACTTGTAACCGCGTGCTGAGAAATAGGAGAGCCTCTAATCACACGCTGTATAAAAGAAGAAATATGTTGTGGGTGCAAGTTGATGGCTATTTCTAACAACCCTGAAGGCAGTGCAACACTGCCCCGAACATGGTGAAAGGGTTGCAACGTGAATATGCGGCTCGATTGAGTGGAATATTTGGCACACGATATCGTTCTCCGATGGATCCCGTCGCTCAGTAGAACAGCCGACTAAATGCGGCTGAACTCAATGTTGCAGAATACAATTAGGGCATTCTGATACTTCACCCACCATTTCCGTCGCCAAATTCAGTTGCTTTCCCTATGAATTCCATGCCCACGACAATCACCATCGTGATGAGGCTCATCGCATATTCGCTCTCTATTTTCTTTTGCTCCATTTCACCTACCTCCGCTGTGCAGTGGGATGGTGCTCCATCAACAGCAACTAGCCCTTCACTAGGCTGGAATTCTAATCCAACCCCTAAGCCTCTGCCGGTAGTTGGTGAAGGAGAATCGTACGACCTTCTGCGACGTCAGGTTTCCGCCACCAGTACTGTCTGTGGTTATATAAATGGCCTCAAAAGTGGGGATTCTCCGATGCTTCCTCCTCAGTTTGAACTTTAGCCTAACATCTTCAACAAGGCAGTCCTGTCACCTGCGGCGATTCATTTTCGACGATTTGTTCTCCCTACTCAAAAGGCTCTGTCTTAGGGTGCTGTGACAATGATAGTTTTTGCGACGTCTACACCGAGTGTCTCAATTCGTTCGAAGCTTCTGTTTTGTGCTCCAGCAGCAGCACATGCTCCTTCGATCACCGAACAGGATTATGGTCGGTAATAACTACCACCTTATAACATAGTCTAACCATGATTGATTGAATAGTCGCGACTCTTCCTATCCATACTGCCGGCGTTATACCCACAGCGGATACAGTTTTTTTCGCTGTGCGACATATCCTGGAGCAGTTTCACTATCGATGACGTTCTTCAGCTCCTCCACAAGTGTCTCGGCAGAAACCATCACCGTCACCACCACTGCAGAATCCAAGTGTCTGAAAGCAGGTACAATTGCTGGCTCGGTTATAGGGGGTCTAGTTATGCTCGTCGCCGCCGCTGTTGGGCTTTCGTATATGCTACTCCGCCGACCGAGTCCTCCGACTCACGTACCTGTGCTGGACCCAGTTATAGCTGAAACCTCCTCGCCCAGCAGCCGGTATACCGCATCACATACATCGTCGACACCTCTCTTCGGTCAATTTCAAGATATGCCACGTGAGATACATGGCTGGCCGCAACAACTGCCGGAAATGGGAACTGGACGCTAAAAGATGCCCAGAATTGACCATGTTTCTTACTATCAGCCGCATTCAATATGTGCATCAACATAGAATTAATTGGCCACCACATAGCCTCCGTGTACCCGGCGCGGGGCCTCACACATCATTCTAATAACAGTTTGTGCAATTGCTGGTGGTGGGAAGGAAGATGCAGGACTGGTATTTTTTGTGAATGATAACTTACGGCTAGTTATTTTTTCTCATGATCTCTACGGCTACAAAAGTTTGTTTATGTAATTAACTAATACGTGTCACTGAGAGTTGAACAGGCAGGAAATCCAGACATTGAACCCGTAGGCTTGTGTACTTTGTGTATCATCCGTGTCCCGAATATTATCTAGTAATGGACGTAGATTTTCTTTGAAATCTCATTGTGACAGCGTCACTAAACATTCTACCTCGTGATTGCGGCCCAGTGCGCCATGGCACGTAGCGCATGGACAACCACGGTCTGTCCCGCACGCCGAAATACTAACAACTCCCAGTTCTACGCCTCCACCAAAATTCCGCACTACTATTCCATCCCTCAACATCGTTTTGTTAACTTTGCAGCTACTTTGCCATCTCTTCACCCAATATGAGCCACCTGTGTCTATGTTCCGGCAGTTTCCTGACGTGTTCTGATTCTATGCTGGACCAAACACAGTACCGCATGATTAGCTATGCCACAATGTCAAGCGGCAAACCAACAAACTATGGCAGTATAAAGCACCAAAGCCTTATACATAGTCTGCTAATATACTGTAAAGTAACTTGATGCCTGTCTACACCTCTTAAACCCAGATATAGTTACAGTCCTCCGGATATCCATACATCCACGGACCGAACATCGTTTGGCCTCCATTCGGAGTCAGAATATATGACATAGTCTGTTACTGTAAGGCATTCCCATAAAGCACAGGACATGCCGGTAGGACACAAGGCATCATCATAGAGCACAAGGCTTTGTGCTAGGGCACGGGATCTCTGTACATATCCAGAGTCACTTCTCGTAGATAGAAAGAATACAACGAGATTCAAAATAGTCTGTTACCATATGGCTTGGATATAAGTCGCCAAGTCAGCGAATTAACTCACAAGCTGCGGACTCATATCGTAGAGATACATAAGCTTTCACTCGCCACTGGTACTTCCAATCCATGGACTTCCATAGACTTCAACCGAGCTCCAAACTCTCGTTTATGTAAAGACAGAGATTTTCCCTTAGATAGTTCAATAGACTTCTTCCGCTTTACACTCATAACATAGTCAAGGAAATACTTGGCAAGTGATGCAGAGTGATTTGGGAACAAGAAACGAGTGATGCAACGAATATAATTTGGGGGTGTTAGGTTCGATTTAGGATCAGCACTTAAGTAGTTATTACCATCTTTTGACTAGTGTTCTCCCACAATGTGAGCATACAGATAGTACTATGTAGGTGGTATAACTCTAAGGAAGTCAGAAATGTGCTTCTTTAATGGCACTGGAAAGGTAAGAATAATGCCTCTTTTTATTATGAAAATAAATGGCATTTATTTGAAAAAATGGGGTTAGGGATTCTTTTGTATGGCAGTAAAAGCACCGTGGAAGTGGCACTGAAATATGCCTACGCAATGCCTTTCTAAGGGTGCTTTTTTCCGTGCCTCTCCCTCTGCCATTTCTCCGGATGCCTTTTCTCTCCCATACCTTTTTCCCCTTGGCCGACGACCACGCCACAGGATCCGACCACGAGGTCATAGAGTGGGAGGTGGAAGTAGACAGGCAGGAGGAGGCGGGCCATGAAAGGGTAGTGGGGTGGAACTTAGCTGCAATGACCGAGGAGGACGCGAAGGCAGCAGAGAAGCTATGGATGGAGCTAGTGAAAGAGAGAGCTCACTTGGATGCAGAATGCACAGCAGACGAGGTAGAGCAAGAGGCCGCATGGTGTCAGGAAGCAATGGGCAACGTTCTCAACGCCACGGGAAAGAAGATCAGGATCTGCGCCAAATCGAAGAGCTGGTGGAACACCGACATCAGGGAGAGAAGGAAGGCGGTCGGAAGGGAAAAGAGGAGGAAACAAAACTCGGAAGAGGCTGCCAAGGCAAAGGCAGAACTCCAGAAGTCGATTCGACAGTCCAAGAGGAAAATGTGGAGCAAGTACTTGCAAAACCTGGGGGGGGCCGAGGTAGGGAGAGCTGCGCAATACGCGAACCCTCGGGCAGGCATGACGGTGCAGGGCTTAACAGACAGGGAAGGCAAGCAAGCATACACGTCGCAGGAAAAGGAGGAGATGCTGAGGTGCGAGTCCTTTCCTCCGAATGACGACAACCAGTACTATGAACTACCTCCGGCAGGCAGCGCGCACACATGCGTTACAGAGCAAACAGTTGAACGAGCCCTATTATCTCAATCGATAAAAAAGGCAGCGGGGCCGGACAAGCTCTCTTTCGGTGCCATACGGCTGCTCTGGAAGTGGGACACAGAGAGGATCGTGAGGCTGACAAAGGCAGCCATTCGCATGGGAAGACACCCATCGGTGTCGAAGCTGTCAACCGGCGTGGTGATTTGCAAGCCTGGCAAAGACGACTACACGCAGCTGAAGGCCTATCGCTCCATATCGCTGTTGAGCTACATGGAAAAAGTAGTCGAAAAAGTAGTCACTGAGCTGCTGTCAGATCAGGCTGAGAGAAGAGGAATACTGAGCGACGGACAATTCGGAAGCCGAAGAGGGCGGTCAGCCATCGACGCAGCGGCCATCATGGTTGACCGAGCTCATGCAGCCTGGAAAGGCGGCCACATAGCAGGCATGCTTCTCATGGACATTAAAGCAGCCTTCCTGAGCGTGGCAAAAGGAAGGCTAGTCAATCTAATGAAGTTCAGGCAAATGGATGGAGACCTTGTACGATGGACGGAGAGCTTTCTCTCGGAAAGGACAGTGGAGATGATGATCGAGGGCAACTCCATGGAGAGACATCCGGTGGAAGCTGGGGTCCCGCAGGGCTCACCGGTGTCACCGATCCTCTTCGCAATCTACACCTCAGGACTGATCAAATGGGTTGAAGAGTATGTATCAGAAGCCGAAGGGCGGTCCTGTGTAGACGACCTCGGCTGGGTGGCGACCGGAAGCGATGTCAACCATGTCGTCTCGATAGTTGAGAGGTGTGCAGCAAGGAGCATGGACTGGGCAAGCAGACGAGGGCTATAGTTCGACATGGCAAAGACCGAGCCGGCACGATTCACACGCAGACAAGGCCACAGGAAACACCTCCAGCCATAAACGACAGCAAAGATAAGAGTCGGCAGCGGGGTCATACGATTCAATACACAGGCAACACGTTGGCTGGGCGTCTGGATGGACACACATTTAACGTTCAAGGAGCAGCACAACCGATGCATCAAGACAGCCAGGGCAGCAGAAGCAAGACTCGAAACCCTGACCACGACATACGGCATTGTTCCTGAGAGCGTAAGGGCCGGCCAGGTGGCGTGCGTCCAAGCGGTCGCACTGTATGGGAGTGAGCTCGGGTGGGATCCCAAAGAAGCGGGCAGGCGGGATGACCTCCAACTCCTCCTCAATTGACAAGCCAGGCCCATCCTGGGCGCGCTGCCCACAACTCCATGGGGTGCACTTATGAGAGAGTCAGGGCTTACACCCGCGCATGTAGTCTTAGACTCCAGTCAGCAGCGATTCGCAGCGAGACTAGCAGACGCATGCAGCGGCCAGCTGAAGGAGTTACACCGAAAACCTTCATCCGGTCCACCGATATGCAGAGTAGTCAAGGAGGAGCATGAGCATGGCCGAACAACCGAAGGCATGATGTGGCCGGCCCCGGGCGAAGAATCTGTGGTCAGCACCATCATACTGGACGACACCACCACTGCCAAGAGAACCGCACAGCGCTGGGCGAGAGAGAAAGATGCCAAAACAGGAGCGGGGGTCTGGATATGGTGGACTGATGGATCGCGTTCAGACCATGGCCGAGTGGGAGCCGCAGCAGTGTGCAAGCATGGAAATCAATGGAGGTCCCGCCGCAGCTTTCTGGGCAGTGGGCACATGGAGCTCTTCGACGCTGAGCTGTGGGCGATTGGACTCACGCTTGGTGAGACGATAGAGAAGAGAGAAACATTGCAAAGGCATGGAGTGAAGACGGTGGGTATCTTCAGCGACTCGCTGACCGCAATTCGATGAGCGGAACACCTCGAGCCGGGCCTGGGGTGATGATTAGCGAGGCGGATCAGTCGGAGAGCGTGGGCACTCCTCGCCCACGGCATCGCAAACGAGATTCACTGGGTCACGGGAATCTCCGGCATCTCTGGAAACGAAGAGGCGGACCGTCAGGCAAACCTGGCCCAAGACGCAAGCGGAGACACGGTGATAGAGCGGCCATACACCGCGGCCTCGAATAGAGCTAGGCGAATCTCTGAGGGGAGGTCAGCAGCCAAGGCAAAGTGGGAGGCCGACAAGTGCAGCAAGCACTTGTCGCCAGACTCAAGGGCAAGACAGGGACCAAGAGACCCATTCCGATGACAAGGGTGAAGTCGCTGGCTACCAGGTTCTACATGCTAAAGTGCAGGGATGAACCTACTAGAGTCTACCTGAAACGGTTCGGGCACCAAGAGGATGACAAATGCTGGTGGTGCGGCGGTGGAGCCATGACGGCCCAGACGCGGGAACACCTCTTCCTCCACAGCAGCCGGTGGAGAGACCAGCAACAGGCACTATGGAAGGCGGTGGGAAAAGCCACAGGCTGGAAAGCAGGCAGATGCAGTGACGTGCAGATCTCTGAGCTGTTTTCCGTGGAAGAGTGCGACCAAGCGGTGATGGACTTCCTGGAGGTTACTGAAGTCAGGAAGTTCCCGCCCAGATGAAGGAGCGGTTTGGAGCAGGCGCAGAGGCTGACTCAGGGGCGGGGAGCGGCGGCAGTGGGCGTATAGCTTCTTTTCTTTTCTTTTCCGTTCTGTTCGGGCTTGGGCGGGTCTATCGTTTAGTCTTTTCATTTGTCAGCGGGGATGAAGGGTAGCACAGGGGGAGCTCTGCCATCTAGCTGGCTCGCCCGGAGGTGGAGGGGATATTGGGTCCTGTCATACTCTAATTAGTGTGCATACAGTATGAATAAAACAAAAACAAAAACCTTTTTCCCCTTGCCTTTTCTCCGTCGTGTCTCTTCTCCCTCGTGTGTTTTCTACCTCATGCCTTTCTCCCTTGTGCCTTTTCTGCCTCGTGCCTTTTCTCCCTCGTACATTTTAAATTTCTCCACACTTGTCCTCTGCGTATTTTCGTGGCTTTCCCCTTCAAGATACACTAAAATCAGTAAAGACACTCAGCACTCCAAAGCCACTGACTAAAGGAACCAACCACCAGCGGAAGCACCAATTACTCTACCCCCCCATTAACGCACCATCATAACACTTTCACCACTGCAAATCCCTCTGTACTTGTCGCTTCCTACTCTGCCGTTGATGTCACCAGTGTTGGCGTAGTTTAGTGTGGTGTTATCGCCAAATGTGAAGGCGTTTGCCAGTTGAAGCCGTCTCAGGGATGTTGACGTGAGGCAGTCAAGGGGAATATTTATCTCTTTGTGGTGCAAAATGGGACATTAAAGCTTATTTCATGGAGTATTGGTCGTGTTGATGTCGACCAATCGGAGGTCGGTTAATTGGTTTGATGATACCCCGTTTCTTTTTAGTGATAGGAAAGGAAAACCAGTTGATGAATACCCAGGAACACATTGTAGAACTACTATACCTAATCAGAGTGGATGAGAGAATGGTCAATTTCGGGTTCCTAGGCCGGAGGTCGGCCTATGAGTGACATGTTAGGCTCGTGCCCTGATCTGAGCCGTATCTTAGTGTAACCTCCTATACTGATAGGCTAGCCGAAAGCCTTCGAAAATTTGCGGCCTGGATCCTCTTCGGGCAAAATTATTTTAACTTATTGGTTGCTGGGGTCCATGTTCCTAAGCGGCCCGGCCTCAATTTGAAATGGTTACACCGCAAAAAGCCTGCCTTAGCAGAGGCCAGACTTCATTCAGGCGGGCCTGCCTAGCCACTTAGGAACACTGAATGGGGTGCTGTAGTGACTGGATGGAATACCATCCTGTTAGCTGCTATTTAATCGCGGATCTTACTTAACAAGATAACCAATGTCCTTTTGATTCTACCTGATGGATGCTCGAGGATATCACAACTAGAAGGCATATACCACCGGAATGACAGGTAATTAGGGTCGGGTATCTGCGGGACTAATCGGTGTAGAAAGAATACATTGTAATCTGGTGTAATCGTGAAGTATCACTTGTGGTTATTTTTGCGTTTTAGGTTGCCAGGGAGCTCGATGTTGACTCTCTCTATTTACTACTGATAGAGTAAGTATTTCAGCTGTTCTATTATTTGTGCTAACGCTTAGGTCTAGGGTGTTTTCGTACTTAGGACTCTGGAATTTGAGGGGGGGTTGCGTTAACTTTCCGTTGGTGATATTTTGAGATTGGTATAGCCAGCTTATATGCCAAGACTCAGGGTGGAATAAACACCGTTCAATATTCGGTTCTAGCCATAGGTCTAATGCCAGGTCAAGCAAAAATAAGCCATGTAATTGCGAAGGCAGTCCTAACCACGTCTCTAGTACGCTGCGTGCTCGAACATAATGCAGTCATCCAGTGAGAATCGGGGATAAAGTTCATCCAGAGTTGATGGGTTGTGAATGACGGGTTTGATTTTGAACATTGGGTCTTGCCGGCACACATCTCCCTCGTGCGCACCCCCGCATTCATCACCCATGCCTAAAACCCACAGCAGGACGTTCGTCCATATTAATATCTGTAGTTGGAATTTGTTCCAAGCCTCACGGTGTTGCCTTTTCTGCGGCTGACGTCTTGGAAACGGAGAATTCCGAGTGTCTTTGTTCCCCCACATCAACGCGCAAATCAAAACGTCTGATATGTTGATAGTTCGCTAATTTCAACGTTCAGCTCTGGGGTTCTATAAGACAGACGCCTTGTTTAAAACTTGGTGTACATACGGGCATATCAACATTGGTTACGTAAAGCTATCTATATGTTCTGGAAAGCTTCCATGGGGAAAGATTCACTCTGCTCAGCTATGAGACTGTCAAACGGGACGGACCCCATTGGTATAGGATCATGTGTCGTGGGATAGTAGCTTCCTCAAGCATGAACCTGTAACGCTCTTCCATGGCTGATATTTTCAGCCCAGCCAAGGGAAAAAGAATCTTTGACATTCATGTGTGACATCGCCCGCCGTGTTAACGTATTGCACGACACAATTGATATTATTTAGCGAATCCAGGGGATGTATTTTAGCTATGAGTGATTGACAGACTGTCAAAAGGCGAGGGGTCCCTGAGTGTCCGGAACCCATGGTCACCAGAACCCTGCGCATCACGTACAAGTCCTCGAACATTGAAACCGAAAACTTCGATGATGGAGCGTGTTATACTATTTTTGTTGCTGGCGGTATGGTATCTTGGGTGGGATTTAGTCTGGGCGGTGGAGTACGATTCTCCAGATAAGATGGTCGCACCAGGGACGTTTAAACAGTACCTCAGTCTGACGACCCAGTACTGTTGGCTTCTTGCTCATATCTCAGTACTCATTGGTAAATCCATCATTATCACGGATGGCATGGCAAAGTTCAAGATAGACGACCTCAGAATGGTGCCCGACTTCAATGGCGAAACATTAGAACTGGATCTGTCTAAAGATTTCGATATCGACTATCCTCCATTGACAGTGGTAGCAAGGCGGGGTCCTTCTGTTCCACCAGTCAACCGCGGGGGTATCTGGATAAACGGAGAGGACGTGTTGGTCCAAGGGGGACACTTCTACGAGAAAGGGCCGTACTATAACACCTCAAGCTATTATGTAATTGATGACTCCATCCCCAATTACGCGATTTGGAAGCTGTCAAGGGTGGGAAAAGAGTGGGCAGCAGAGTGGGTACCGGAAACATACCAGCTTAAGAAACATAGCTTCGTTGAACGGACTGTTTCTGGCGCAGCCACATGTACAAACGAAAAATGCTACTGGTTTGGGTTCGTCTTGCCTTCCACTATTACCCATTACAGAAGTTTTAATAACCTTCGATACGTTTCCAGGGGATATGTTAGCTCCCGAACCTCCCGTCAGTCTCCCGGTCTCCCAAAAGACTGGAGCGCCGGACGCCGTGGAATGCTAATCTTCGATTTGAAAACCAAATCTTTACGGAACGAGACGATAGATAGCTACGGCAATGACAATGAGGGCTTTCACTTTGGAACTTTACACCATATAGATAGTCGGGAGAAAGGATTGTTAATATCACTGATGGCGGAGAAGGCTCCTGTCTTTCCAGCAAATGATACATCTGACGATCCATATGACCCGGAAGACGTAACTAACCCCCAATGTGTTGAGGCAGTATAGCTACTAACATGCTTCATATATAGATTTCTTGGGGCTAAATTATGCTTTATGATATCGAACAGAGCAAATAGTACAAACAGCGGGCCGCCTCATTTGAAGGAGAGGCACCCCCTTCACGGACTCGATTTTGTGGTGCTTTAGTACGGGATGAGGAAACTAACAATTGGGAGTGAGTGTAACCCAGACTACCAATCTACTCCTCCTAGCTTGCTCATACAAGTATCACAGTCTCTGGTTGTACAGCGGACAGGGAACTAATGACCTGTCAAAGGGAGTAGATGACATCTGTTAGTGTCCCGTTCTTTGTGCACAGCGCTAGAGCTGACTTGGAACCGTACTACCAGATGTATTAACGATGCCTGCGTTCATGTTTGTACTCATTCTATTTCCCCGCTAAGCATCTGGGTTGCTTGAATGGTAGTCCTAACCGTTTGCAGATGGGTTCGTATCAAAATACCGCCGGTTTCAGAAACTGGTGGTTATCTACGTTCAATGACTTGTCACCCGATCGGTAACCAGTTGCTTATCATCGGCGGACTCGCACCTGGCCATGAGGTGGATGCGCGTATCACTTGCAATCGACGTATGCTCAATATTATAGACATGAATAATCCCGCGGAGGTAGCGTTTCGCCGCCAATAACTCTGTCTGCGTTACTGATTTTGTGGGAAGTGGCTTATAACGTTTTCAATGGACTCTAAACCCTATAAGCAACCTGAACTTATTCGCAATTCGGCTAACGCTTTCAAAAAACCTATGTACGGTTGGGTTGAGCCAAGGATTGAGTATTTCTTTCCGCCCCCTAGGAGGTCCAAGTGGCGAATAATTGTCGGAAGTGTCGTTGGTGGTCTTGTAGTTATTGCGGCGGGGGTGGGGTTTTTTTGCTGGCTACAGCGGCGAAGGGCAGTAAATGTACAGAGGGCTGAACTACCGTAAGTGCAATAATCATAACGATAGTTCTTCGAATTACTTAGTGGATACTATATGCAGTATTTCTCCGAAAGCGATTATACCGAGTATTGTCGAAGCGCCGGCCATCGAAGAATCTCCCGACCTGTCGGTTGAAAAGTAGTTATATTGCGAAGAGGGTTTTGTTTATGGCTTTTGGTGCGGATGATAGGATAGATAGTTCAACGTGTATACAAGTTCGGATCAATGTATGTGTTTCAAGTGGTATAATGCCAACGTCAATGGCGCGCTTAAACGAAGTAGTAACTCTATTCGTTTCTTTAATGCTGCTTATCCAATTCAGCTTCTTCAAAATGTAGTGCTGTACCGGCAAATGAGGTTCGGACGGTGCTGCGTGCTGACAAGGAATTTTGTAATGGACATCTGCTGCTGACCGCATTTTTATAGTTAGACAGGGCGATAGTTGATAATTGGTAATGATTTCACTAGCGACTGCATCGCTCACAATCACTGCCATCTCACCAAACCCTGAGTTCGAGCCCCCGCCATCTGGTCAACTAGATTTTCGACAGTATCGAATACACCTACTGCTGACGATGTCTTGCTATCGGACAGTGAGACTTGACGCTGACAAAAGCTACATTTGCTCGGACAGGACACCGTTTGCTAGTTGATGATGATATCCGAACATTATTTGCCGGTCCAGTAATCCAAGTGGCATCGATTAACCTCCCAGTGCCACCGCCACCAACGGTGACTAGAGTTCGGGGCAAAGACGACCTTCCGTACACTTCATGCGTTGTGGGTAATTACTTGCCCGTGGTGAAGAAAACCTGCTGGAGTAATGGATTACATTCATTCCTCAGGTGCCGGAGGTACACCAAGCTGGGTGAGAATTTATGATACTACTCTATACTCTATACTTGCCGAATTTTCAAGTCTCCAGACACCCCATCATAAGCGCCCTTAGCGACACATCAAATGGTTGGTAACTGCACTTCAAAGTTGGATGGCTATCGAATGAGTACGGAGGCCCATAAAACCCAACCTGTTGAAATATGGGGAGAACCGTGTGCATAGACTTAGATACAGAAAGAAAAGAGAAGGAGAAAGATGCGAGTTATATATGAGAGAGAAGTATGCCCCTTACTACCAGCCCCGATAGCGGTCAGCTCTATATATACATTCAACACTGCCTGCCATAATTCGGGGTCGACTTGGCGCAATTCAAATGGAACTGACCAAGCTAAGTTTTAGCTGAGCTGATGGCAAGGGACCTAGCCTGTACGGCGTTAGGCACCCAACTGCCTTGTATTTATCTCAAGTCTTTCTCCTTCTCTGTCCACAACTGAAGTGGAGCCTATCCAACCCATCCCAATTTCAATCTATATTCAAATGCATTGAAGCATCACTGTTTACCACTAATACCGACACCTCGACACACCACCTCACCGCTAGCTTTTGCCAAGCCGTGAGTCGTTGGCCAACCAAAAGCCGCCCCGTAATTTCTCTATGGCCTCATAATGCCCAGAGACGGGCGCCCATCGAGGACCCCGACACCTGTCGCGGGTCCCTCCACCCCGAAAACTGATTCCTCCCGCTTCGGACTTTTAAGGGAGATGCTCCCAAAAGATGGCCAGTGGGATTCGGACTCCGGTTCGTGTTCCGGCCACTCCGCCTACGATTCAAATCACGATAGTGAGGGGACTGTACCGTCGCTTCCTCGATGCTTCCTATTTTTGCCACGGGCGGAAAGAAGAAGCCAAAAAAGAAGAATAGGGGCAAAGGCAAGTCAAAGCCTGCGCCTCAGACAACTTTGAGTTTGGAGGGCCCGAAAACTCCAGTACAACAACTACAAATTTTATCGAAGTCGGCTCCGGCGGATGAGGATGAAGCTACTGAAGAGATGCCCGTTGAAATAGTTGAGGAATTGGTCAGCAACGGCTTTATGTCAGTTATGGAAGAGCATTTCGCAAAACTCTACAGGAAAATCGAAAACCTGAAGGTGGCAGTGTCGACACTCAAAACAACTGTCGTGAGCCTTGTGGAGGAAAATAAAAAGATGGGTGAACGTAGGGGGAATGCGCCAGACCCGGAATTGCAGCCACCAGCGACTCCACGAACATCAGCACAGGATCGAACCATCAGGCCACGGCAAGTACTGCCAGCACCACGGAAGCGGGTGGGAACGCCATTGGCGTGAGAAGTAATAACTCAAAATTGGGCAGAGCAGGTCGAGAGTGACAACACAACGCCTATGAATATCGACAAATCGGATGCGGACCCAGGGCAACCGGGTAATGCACCGCGATTAACATCCCCAATACCCAGCTTAACGGATTCTCGACATGCTGGAGCTTTGCCAACGGTAATCAGGAGGGAGGATGATAGTTGAGAGAAAGAAATGGGACGAAGCCGACAGAATGCGTGGAATCCCAGAAAGCGAAATGGTAGAGGGAGGTCCAGAGGTTCCAATGACCAAGTAACCGAACTCAGAAATACAATAACATGGAGGAAGGAGGACAATGATATGGGTGGAAGATGACCTGGAGGGAGCGGAGAACAACAAAAGAGGGGGGAGTCAGAAGCCCCGGAAAGGAAAAGTGAAGATGAGTGACCCCGACGTAGTCGGGTCGTTACGAGATATGTTGATGGCCGCAGAGTTACGGGGGTGTGTGACTGCCATGGTGGAAGATATGGAAGTTGGCGACCCTGAAAGGGTTAGCATGGCAGGGCATACGAACGGGGAGAGTTGGGATATTGGGGCAGTTTAGATCATGCCTACGGGTTTGAAGATCCTGCAGGAACAGAATGTATATTTACAACTCTGTTTTGTTTTAGTTTGCTTTTTTAGTGTGCTTTATGTTTTGGGGGTGGGCCCTTTTGGGTAGTGGGAAGTAGGAGGAGCGACTTTGCCTAGGAGAGAGGTAGGTGGAGTTTCAACGGCCTTGTGCCCTCCGCTGACTGAAGACCAAGGAAGTTGCGGGGAAGGGGTTAAAATGCCATGACCACCAGTGGTCGGCCGGCTTATGGTAACTTAGCTGGGCGCCTCCCTTCGGGGGCGAATGCAAAATGATTACAAACAAACAAACTGTTTACCACTGCCAGTCTCGAACATTTCCAAAGTGAATACCAATTACTGATGTATATTAGCTTACAACTGGTTAGTATGGATATCTCCTTGGATAGGACTGTTGTACTTCCGAACTGGGTATTAATTTTTTTCGCTTCTTTAGGCCTCTGGAGGTTAGCCTTAGCTTTTACTGGTATTAAGGCATTTTAGTTAAGTTTAACAGCAGAGTGCCCTTTAGTATCGTTTTATCAGATACCGAAACCATTAAGTATTGTCACCTTTACAATAGAGTACTTGCTGGGTGATATGCATGAAGTGTGCTGAGTAGGAGAGATTTCGCATTGTTAAATAATGAAGACTTGTTGTCCACAGAGCATGGTCATGTCAAACTCATTGTAGAGCCGCTGTCGGAGTGGTTGTCAGGTTGTTGTCAGAGTTCTTTTCAGAAGGCTGCTGTCAGAGGGCTTCAGTCAGAGTGGCTGCGGTCAGAGGGCTTCTGCCAGAGGGCTTCTGTCAGAGTGGCTGCTGTCAGGGAGCTGCTGTCAGGGTTTCTGTCATAGTGTCTGCCGTCAGAGAGCTGCAGTCAGAGGGCCTCTGTCAAAGTAGCTGCTCTCAGAGGGCTGCTGTCAGAGTGGCTGCTGTCGGAGCGGCTGCTGTCGGAGTGGCTGCGTTATATGTGTTTATATGCAAGCTCAAAATCCGTTTGCGAGTGATTCAGAGTTTCCCAAGGTCGAAACCTTCGATCTCCACAAGGTTGGGCGTCATTTCCACCCATAGCGTCGGTGAAATCCGAAATGATCCCCACCTTGGATCTGCCGATCTACGACAAGGATAAATATAATCCGTAACAGGGTTTTATTAGCTATGTCTAGTACAGTTTCGGGAGCAAGGTATCAGCCCCGAGTTCGAATCCTCGCCCGCTGTTTCTCAGCTTATCTACGGGCGCGCACGCAACTCAAGAACACCATTTCAGCGGGCACCCACTCCTGCGGAACGATAGCACAGGACGAGAGAGCTCCGTACAGGCAAATAACTGCTATCATCGGATAGCCGGACGAATGCGGGATTGGTGGAAGAATTGGATTTGAGGCGCTTTGAGCTCGGTACCCCTGGGTTTTCCCTGTTTTGATTATGCTGTATTCATTCTAGTTGACACCGCCCAACTCCCGTCTCCCTCTACCCGAACACACCTTTCCACCACCCCACACCCCTACCCTTCTCCGTCAATATAAATTCACCGCTCGAGAAGCTTCTTCTTCACCGCACTACCCAGATATCCTGCTCCTTCCCCGAGTTTGATGCCTCTTCGCCCACCTTCTCCCAACCCAGAGCATAGATGTTCCAAACTCGTACACAGTGCTCCACTATGAGTGAGACGTGGAATTTTTTGATTCTGGTTATGGGTACGCAAGTAAAACGTCGACAGAGTACTATACCGCCACGTAGAGCCTGTTGAAATACTCATTGCTAGAAGCCTTGTTTGAAACTACAGGAACAATCGTGTGATCTTATATACGGCGTTCAGAGTATGCCTTGTACGCATGCATGCGCACTCAGCTGGCATCTCCAGCTGAGTCTGGAACAACCATGATCATGATCTCCATCAGCCCAGCTGAAGCCCATAAGCCGTACGTCAGGGAGGCGGTCCATATATGCAACAGAGCCAGAAGAGTATTTAACGTGTGATATATTGTGATCAGGTGTGGCTACTTATCCCCGTAGTCCTCCGGTAGATAGAACAGGTGAAGGATATATACAGTTCCTCTTTAAAGCAGAATTCGGGAATGTTAGTGCTGGAGAGTGTAGTCTGGAAAATCGGCTATATTCGGGATATTGGGAGCATCAAGTTCGGGCTTGGGTCTAAACGATTTCAGCGTCTAGATATAGTCTGATGCTAGTGAATGGAGCCCGGAATCAGTTCGTGGCACCTCCACTGCTGTGGTTTGGTCACACAAGGGTTAGTCTAGCCGGGTGAACAGTGGTAGTTCAAGAAATGTGTTTCGGAAGGTTAGATAGGGGTATTAAGAAACCTTCGGGTATTGGACTTTGCCAAAGGTGGATGAAAAGGAGGAGATCCCGGAAGAAGTATTTGAATTATGATTAGCACATTAATAAAGTTTACCGCATGGATGACTTACGGTGGTCTCTAACAGTGATTAGATCAAGTTTCACGTACAAAACTACAAACCAATTGCAGGTAACCGGCGGGCTACGCAAGTGAACCAGAAAACGAGAGACCATAAACAATGAGAAAAAGAGATTGGAGCGGAATTACGTTGCAGGAGTTGTTATGTACAAATAAATAGAACTAACACGAGCTGGCCGTAAGCGGGGCTAATGGTAAGGCACACTTCCCGTTCATAAATAACTCGAGGCTTTCTCCTACTCTCTCCTCAGTATCTTAAGTCTATACACACACGCGGTTCTCCCTTCAATATTGCATCAGTTATGTTGCATATTAATGGTAAGTGGCGAAGCATCAAAGTTTTCTGTGATGATTTTCTGAATATAAGTCGAGTCTTTCTCTTTCTGTCTTCTCTCTACATCATAGAAACTACACACACGGTTCTCCCCTACGTACTACAGCAACAAATTGGGCTAGTAGCTACCGAGTGATACATAATGATTATTCGCACGACTTTAGGTTATCAGTTTTTAAATATCTAGAGAAAAGAAATACCCAGACCCCATTATAAACGCTGACCGGTACTAATTGTTAAAGGTTAGGTTAGGATGTATGGCGTTCTAGATACTTAAAAATTGACCAATCCAATCCATGTACTCCTCCACCACCACCGAAGTCTGCAGAATATTTGTGCGGTGGCATAGAAAGATTCCGACGCACTGTAGAGTCGTATTATTTCGACCACTGGGCTTTATATCATCGCTTATTTTTTATACATCTACTGTTAGTAGAACAGTTAACTAGGTATTTGCGTCGTGTGCGTATGTTCCCCATTCGGAGAGATCCTGTCCATGCCGCCGACAACGAGAGCGACTCTCGAATCGTACCGTTCGATATGTGCTGGAGCGAAGACAACGCTCTAGACGAGCACTTAAGTTCGGATAGGCTGAGATACAAGGGCGGAGTAGAAGCTTTGAACCGCAAGTGCTAAATTTTTCGCTGATGCCTAAACCCAACGGGGCGCAAGAATAGGTTATTATCAAACTATGATCGTTATCCAGCCGCTGGGTGGCGGACGTAACAGTTTAAATTGGGATCGATGAGGTGAGTGAAGATGGAGGTGGTGGGTTGAAATTTTTCATTTCCAGTTGTATTATGCTCACTCTTTGCAGCCTTATGGCTTCGGATATGATTCGATGTAAAGATCGATTGGTTACCTAACTGTCGAAATCCCAACCAAAGCTTTGCATATGCGCCAAGAAAGACATGAAACGCGGATAAGATGCAAAGCCCCGAATCACTCCACAAGTGGGACACTTGCATCTGCGGGGTTCAAACAAAAGTGACTCAGTAAGCAACGACCTAGAGACGGCTCCCTGGAGTATAGAGCAGTATAGGTGATTACTATGTGAGCTCCACAAAATACATGCAAAATTTCATCAAGATAAGCTACCAGAATTCCGTGTCCGACCTTTCCTGAGCTCTCACAGAAATGCAGATGTCCTTATCTGCATGTATCGATAGAACCTATATAGAATGTACCGGTTCTAGAGATGGCAGTTTCGCACTAGAACTGGTATCAGCGTACCTAGGAATTGAGAACCACTAATCAATATAATCGCGCACCACATAAAGCAAGAAATAGGAAGCAGGTGCAAACTGATAGCTATTCTTATCAATTTCTAAGGCAGCACAGCACAGCCCCGCAAAAGTGATTTGGTTGTTACCTGCATATGTAAGCTCAGTGGGGAGGGGTATCTTCGACAGGCAATATCATTCTTTACGCATGTATCACAGACTTTGAAAATCTGCCGACTATGTGCGGCTGAACTCAAAGCTACAGAATACAAGAGGAACATCATGATACTTAAATCTCCATCGGTAAGTCAGTAAGTGCAGTTGCTTGTCTTATGAATTCCCCCGCCCAGACAATCAACGTTGTGATGAGACTCATTGCCTTTCTGCTCTCTGTTATCTATTGCGCCATTTTATCCAACGCCGCTGTGCAAGGGAATAGTGTCCCATCAACTGCACTTACACCGACTCCTAGGCCTCTACCAGCGGTGGATGAAGGAAAACCACATGACGTTCTGCGACGCCAGGTTTCGGCCACCAGTACTATTTGTGGATACATAAATGGCGCCATTAGTGGGAATTCTCCGTCGTGTCTTCACATTTTGTGCTTTGGCCTAATATCTCCTTGAAGGCAGTTCGCTTACCTGCGGGGATCGGGTTTCCTCGATTTGCTCTCCCATGAAAAGTAACTCTGTATTGGGGTGCTGTAACGATGCCGGTGCATGCTACGCCCCAACAGAGTGTATCAATTCCTTCGAGTATTCTGTTTTGTGCTCCAGTTCATGCCCATCAAATGACCTCACAGGAACATGGTGGGTAACGATTGCCACACTGTTACATAGACTAACCATGACCGAACAGCCGGGACTCCGCCAGTCCTTACTGCCGACGATATACCCACAATGGATACAGTGTTTTTGCTTGTGAGACGTACCCTGGTGCAGTTTCACTGTCGATGACGTTTTTCAGCTCTTCTGCAAGTGTCTCATTTGCGAGTGTCTTGGCCACTGCAACCATTACAGTTACTACCGGGGCGGGCGGAAGCGCAGGTGGGTCTGCGGAACCATCTTGTTCGAAACCAATTTCGCCTGGAGTAATTGCCGGCTCGGTTATAGGAGGTCTAGTTATTATCGCCGCCGCCTCTGTCGCGCTTTCGTATATGCTCCGTCGCCCAATATACGAGGCTCGACAAGTGCCGGTAATGGCCGAAGGCGCCTATTACAACCCGCTTGTAGTGTCTCCTACCTCGTTAACGCCACTGCAAGGACCTTTTCTAGATGTCCAAAACGGCCGGGCGCTACAACGGCCAGAATTAGGAAATGAGCGCTGAGAGAAGTCCCGAACTGATATTGTTTATCACTGTCTACCGCTCGCTTTACATACACCAACACAAGAACTGTAGCCGCTCTGACGCCACCTGGCGCGGGGTCGAGAAGTCAATGTACGGTGGTTTTGCAGCAGCCGGCGGTGAGAATGAAGAGGCGGGGATGACTTATGTTTGTTACAGATGATACTTTACCTGCTATGCTTGACGGTTTCCATTGGATAGTGATTTTGGTCCCATGGTTTTTGTGGCTGGGAAAGTTTGTATGAATAACTAATATTTGTTACTGAGAGCTAACCAATTATCCACCTGTGCAAACGATATACAAATTGATGCTAAAGCTGGTTGATCACTTCCCACAGCCACCATCACCTTCACCACATTGATTTTCTGGGGATGGACGTAGATCCCACTAAAACCTCTCTACACATAACGTATCGAAGGCCAACCTACCTGCCACAACTCGCAACGGCAGTAAGGTACGGATATCTACGAAACATTCCCACACGATGATGTTCAATACAATGCGATTTAAACTTCACCTTCCATGTCTACTCCAAACTTTGGTATTAATACTCCGTCCCACAGATGCTGTTGTTTTTACTTTTATAGATATAGCTAGCTACTGTATTATGTCTCCCGCATATTTCGGTCATCTGTGTATTTTGGTATCGTTCTTTTTTGCTCTAGCTTTGCTATCCGCCATACCTGCGACACATCTGCCTGGCTAGCTACGCTACAGCATCAACTATCACAGCATGTTTCTATTCCGAACGCTTTATAGTTGTTCTGACCCATTGATGGCAGCCGTCCATGGATGGGGCGGTTCCACGAATGGGTCAGAACATAGTTTATTGGAACGGTGAAATGAATTACTCTACAATATCTTTACAGCATGCTGCGCAAGTTGTCGGATTCTGGGTTGTCTATAATGGCTTGTACTGTGTGCATGTGTATCAGTTCCCCAGCTTCAGAGCCAGTCAGCCTCATGATGCTTCTCAAAGTCAATTGGTTCAGACTCTGTATTTCCATTGATAACCGTCCCATCTTCATTGACCAAGCTATAGTTGTGGAGCGCCCCCGAACACGCTTGTTTGGGGCGGCTTCGCTATTGTACACTATCTCAAGAACTTGAACAGTTTGCCGCCAATAACTGTAGTGAGCACGATGTCTCGGACAGTCTTCCCAATGCGACGCTTTTATTTACGGACCACGCTGCGGTGACATCGTCTATTCCAGCTTTTAGAGTTTTGTGACGCAAGATTTTGGGCGTTTCTTATTACATAGTCGATACTTTATACGAAAAGAGCCCGAACTTGGCTCGGGTGGTCGTCAATGCCTTGGGGGAGTCGAATCACCTATGACGTGACAAATAAACTTTTAACCCAAGGATCACTCGAAAGCCATCTCTGTGACTCTGTTGTATATTGACCTGACAGAGCTGACCTTCAGCTGAGCTAAGAGTAAGGCATTCGGTAAGGCACTGCCATCCAACTCTCCTGTGTATACCTTGAGTCCTTCTCCTTCTTTCTTCTCTCCGCGGCTTAGTCTATACCCACGGTTCTCCTCATGTCGCAACAGACTGCAAAACACCTGATTTTACCTACCATACAGACCTATGGGTCATCAAGACGTCCGAAGCATCGTGCTTACTACAGCAGCCCCCTGGAAATATGCATAGATGTGGACAACGCTATCGAATAGTAACACTCCCGAACGTTGGTATAGAGGAATAAATTGACATCCACTACCAGTTGTGGTTGTCTCTTGCTGCCGGAGGACTGTTTGGGAATACACCCTGATTGATCACAAAGCATCACTCGCTACGTATTATCGATTTCACTCATGACTGCTTACTGTTTCCATACGCTCACGGTGAAGATTTTTGAGGTGCTAATAGACACAAGAGATAGATATACAGGTACAGTTCAATCTTATAACATTGGTTAGTAATAAGGAAACGTTTTCTATGCATGCACCCGATCACATCGTGATCTACCGAGCTAAGTTTGACACAGTGAACTATATTGGGGTTGAAGGAATTTCTCAAAAAAACTTAAGTACGGTCACTGGAGAAGAATGGATGGGTGTTTACCCGCAAATAACAAACTCAGTTTCTATTTGGCCTATCCGAAGGCTAGCATTTTCGATGAGCGTGGTGGGCTACTAAGCTTTGAATCCCCGACAGAACAACTCTAGAGATTATCTAGTGCTATAGTTTCGGCCGATATGGTTGGGCCAGGTTTTACAGTGTCGTAAGTCGGAGATATTGTTTGTCAGTAGGGGCAACATGGGTAATCAACATTCAAATCATTATATACTCCTCGCCATCCAACATATATCTCTGCGTTCGTCTTCTTTCGGATTCTCAGCGATTATTCAACATCTGTTTTGGGGGTTCGTCGCACGAAAGCTGAGTTCTATGTCACGAATAACACGATATGCATAGAATATAGCCACTACAATTAACACATATCTTTAAATAGAGAAACAGAGAAAACAGGAATTGCGTCCTGACAAATGGCCTCATAATTCCCTCAAGCCCAGTGTTCCTAAGCGGCCCGGCCTCCATTCTGAAAGCCTGCGCTAGCGGCGGCCCGGCCCGGCCTGGGTCAAAAGCTGCCCGGCCTGCACGTGATTTAAAAAGCCTGCATCGGCCTGCATAAGCCTTAGTCTGGTTGATGGATCGAATACAGCAATGGCAGGGCTACGATGATTAAGTTGGATATGGTTTATGTTTTGTACTTTGGAGACTTTCTTAGTATAGGCAGCAGAGAATCTTCCGAACAAAATATTCTGTTTAGGCTTAGTGCGCAAAGAAAAGCCGCCGGCCGCCAAGAAAAGCCGCCAGGCCGGCCGGAAAAGCCTGCAGGCCCGGCCCGGCCCTCATTTGAAAGCCGCCGCTAAGGCCGGCCTGGCCGCTTAGGAACACTGCTCAAGCCTAGGATGTAGCCAATTGTGGCCTAGATGATAGAATATGTGTTTTTATTAGCTGACAAATACTTGACAAGTGATGGGAACGGGCAAAGGTGGGAATAGTCCAGACGGTACCAGTCTAAGGTAGGGCTTAGTAAGTTAGTCCAGAGAATCTTTGGACTGGACTGAACTGGACTCGGACGGATCCGGTCTGGATTGTTCCAAACCAGATTTTTGGTGGACGGTCCCAGTTTGGTAGGACTCAGTCCGATCCACTCTAGCAGGAAGGCCAGACTAGATTAGATCGGGCCCGGACCGTTCCATTCTAGGCCACTCCCTATCTGGACCGTTGGCATCATTTGGAACAGGATCCTGTCCGGTGATCCTCTGCATGCTAACGATGCTCTATTGCAACAGACATGCTCGTGTCATCAAATGATAGGTCTCCTATAGATTTGAATTGTAGCCTCGAGAATTCCTTTTACACAGCTTCTGCACTTTTGGATACGGAAGACATTAGATTTCCGCCAGTGGTGCTAAGTCGCAAATTACTGAATTCTACATGTTGATAAAGAGAATAATCTGGTGGGTACGCTTTACCTTAGCATAAAGTCTTGGGAAGATAGTAAGGTAGTGTTCTGGAGAGGTCCTGATTGATATTATGTTAGTGTTTTCATAGCTACACCTTTTCAGTCCAACTTCGGCTTCAAGAGAGTACGTGGTACTGTGTGTCAGCTCTTCCCTGTGCAGGGTATTCAGTAACAGTTAGAAACAGAGTAGTAAGAACCACGGGATGGTAACGGGACGGGATTTGGGATGACACGATTTCCAAATCCCGCAAGGAATTGGATGGGATATGGACATACGCACATCATAGATTGTCACGTCGGATTCACGGAAAATGGCTTGAGGGTCATTATGTCACCAGTTCTTGCAGCACAGTTTGCGGGTTGGCTCATCAGTCATCTTCGAGTCATTTCATGGAGCAAATATCAATCAATTTGTACCATTGACAGGATTTATTGATTAATGAACTTGTCTTTAATTACAAGAATACAATTATTATTGACTAATACTGGCTATCTAATAGTAATCTAATATATATACACATGCTTTGTCGGCTCGAATCATTCTCATTGGTTGACTTGTGGTACGTACCTCTAAGGAGGATTTTTATTGGCTGACAACCCACAACTTCAACCATTTCGATGTCTTGGCATACCCCATCAA